>WBZO01000492.1_pt1 | contig 83395 bp, 75 predicted proteins | sample 5204261 | NCBI WGS metagenome assembly WBZO01 (sample SAMN12412400, study PRJNA552823) | activated sludge metagenome | isolation source: activated sludge from anammox sidestream of wastewater treatment plant... | place: USA: North Carolina | collected 2017-09 | reverse complement strand
GCATAGTTTTTTGGCAACACGCCTTTCAAGCTGTCGTTGATTTTCTCAATGCTGTCCATTGCCTGGTCAATCAAAATACCGATTTCAGGTTGTTTTGCATTGTCTCTCAAAAAAGTCCAACGGGCTTTTTCAGGCACATAAAAAACATTGAAAGCCAAATACTCGTCTGGGTCTTCGGGGTCTGCACCTTCAAATTCTCCTTGTCCTTCTTGTAGTTTTTGATGCAATTCGGCAAAAGCGTCTGAAATGTATTTCAGGAAAATAAGTCCCAAAACAACGTGTTTGTATTCAGCCGCATCCATATTGCTACGCAGCTTGTCAGCCGCAGCCCAAAGGGTCTTTTCAATTTCTCTTATGTCACTCATTTATGATGTATTTCAAATATTTTAGTTGTCAAATTTAGTTTTTTAATACCTGTTATTCTGTCAAACCGTGTCTGTTGTCGCACGGTGCGTTGGGGCAAAAGCAAATGTGCTGCATTGCGTTGGCTTTGTGCGTGGGGATGCAGCTCTTTTGATTTTGCAGAAGCGTTGGCATTTTGTCTTTCATTTTTCTGTTCGTTTATTGTCGGTCGTGTCGGTTTTTAGGGTTGCACACAACATTTGTATATACGAGATATGGCGTATATTTTTCATGTAAATCTAATCTCTTTTTTTCAAATATCCAATCGATCCAACGGACTTTTTATTTCTCTTCTTCTCAACATATCTGTAATGTGCGTATATATTTCTGTTGACTTTAGTGCGTTATGACCTAAAAGTTCTTGTACGATACGGATATCTGTCCCATCTAGTATTTGATGGTCTTCTTATATTTTCGCTGAGCGTATTACCAGCTTACTCTTCAAAATTCATCCATATTTAGGCTGTAACCGAATAGCTTAAAGAACTCTTTTTGACTATTCTGTTTTTAACAGACAATAATAATTTTAATGGAAGTAAGAGAAATACTTCCAAGTAATACTTCAGCTTACGCTAAGTCTTTGATTTACGTCAAATTCACATGGTATTATGTACTGAATTAATAATTTTCAGGTTGTTGTCCCCAGTGTTCTGGAGATCTCCACAGACTTGACAACAGTAACTCTCTCATAAAGAAAAATTCTTTAGGCTGTCTGTTATAGAATGTAGAGAACAACTGCTCATGGGACAGTAACTCTTGCTTCCAGGTCTCTCGGTCTATGGTCATAATCTGTTCAAACTGATCCTGAGAGTAGTCGAGATCATTCCAGTCTAGATCTTTATATCTAGGCACCCATCCGATAGGACTTTCTACTGCTGATGCCTTGCCATTTACCCGGCCTATGATCCACTTCAATACTCGCATATTCTGACCGAAGCCAGGCCAAAGGAACTTACCATTTTCGTCTTTTCTGAACCAGTTGACATTGAATATCCTCGGTGCATTAGGCAATTGTCTTCCAAAGTCGAGCCAGTGATTGATATAATCTCCAATATTGTAACCCATAAATGGCAACATAGCAAATGGATCTCTCCTAACGACACCCTGGGCACCTACTGCTGCAGCTGTGGTTTCACTACCCATGGTAGCCGCAGTATAAACTCCAAAATTCCAGTTGAATGCCTGGTACACCAGTGGAATACCGGTCGCTCTTCTACCTCCGAAGATGAATGCTTTCACTGGTACACCATCAGGATTGTCCCAGTTTTCATCGACTACAGGATTAGCGCTGGCTGGTGCTGTAAATCGGCTGTTAGGATGGGCTGCCGGCTTGCCACTGTTTTTGTCATAGGGCTGTCCGTGCCAGTCTGTCAGTCCATCAGGTACTTCTTTTGTCATACCTTCCCACCATACATCTCCATCCTGGGTGATGGCGACGTTAGTAAATATAGTATTAGCCTTGATGGTGTCCATTGCATTTGGATTGGTCTCGTAGTTTGTACCCGGAGCCACTCCAAAATATCCACTTTCAGGGTTGATGGCCATGAGCTGGCCGGATTTATCTCTAAATATCCATGCTATGTCGTCACCAACAGTGGTGATTTTCCATCCGTCAAAAGCCTTAGGTGGCACTAACATGGAGAAATTGGTCTTTCCACATGCACTAGGGAACGAAGCAGTGACATAGGTCTTGGACTTGTCAGGAGCTTCTACGCCCATAATCAACATATGCTCAGCTAACCAGTCTTCTTCTCTAGCGATGACAGAGGCTATACGCAATGCAAAACATTTTTTACCAAGCAATGCATTTCCACCATAGCCACTACCATAGGACACGATAAGTCTTTCATCAGGAAAGTGAGTAATGTATTTTTCTACATTACAAGGCCATGCTACGTCTTTGTCTCCCGGTTGTAACGGTGCACCGACAGTGTGAATACATTTTACATATTCGCCCTTTTCTATGTATTTCATTGCTTTATCTCCCATACGTGTCATGATTTTCATATTGACGACGACGTACTCGGAGTCTGATATTTCTATACCATATCTAGCGTACGGAGAACCTATTGGTCCCATACAAAATGGAATGACATACATCGTTCTTCCTTTCATACAGCCTTTTGTCAATTGGTTGAGTATGGCCTTCATCTCATTAGGGTCCATCCAATTGTTGGTAGGGCCTGCATCATCACGGGTACGGCTGCAAATAAATGTCCTGCCTTCCACACGAGCCACATCGCCCGGATCGCTGAAGCAAGCATAACTATTCGGTCTTTTTTCAGAATTTAATTTGATAAAAGTGCCTTTATCGACAAGCTCCTGGCAAAGTCTGTTGTATTCTTCGTCGGATCCATTACACCAGTACACCTTGTCAGCTTCAAAGTAACTGGCTAATCTATCAACCCAGGCATCGATCTCTGCTCTGCCACCGGGATTCCCATGATTGGTAAAAACTGAATTGCTCATTGTAAAACTTGTTGGTTTGGTTAATGTCACAAATATAGTTAAAATGATATTTCTTACAAAAGAATCTTAACAGCAAAACCATTTTAAGTGAAACATTTTTTATAACACTCGATTTTAGTTCCTTTGATGCGCCTATTACAAGGCTATGTCAGGGTGAGAATTGTTATCCCAATATATATATTATTCTGCTCTCGTTGAAGTGGAAAGTCTAATTTTTGGGTAATAAATGGCATTGTAGTAAATGTTGGCGCTAGTAAATAGGACGCTTGATATGGCGATTTTGCAGAACAACCATTCCTAATACAACAACAAATCCAGCGAATACAATGATAAATCGTAGAATTGCTTCTTCCGATAACGTCAATTTGGTGATTTTGTCGTTAATTTGCACCTCTTAATATATAAGTATAGATGATTTTGATAACCAATGATGATGGAATTGTAGCTCCGGGTATCCGTGCTCTGGTCGAAGTGGCTTCTAAGCTGGACGAAGTAGTGGTAGTGGCTCCTGATTCACCTCAATCAGGCAAAGGCCACGCTATCACCCTTGACAAAGGTCTCAAACTTAGGAAGGTGGACATCTTTGGAGATATTGAAGCGTATGAATGTTCTGGCACACCGGTTGATTGCGTTAAGCTGGCTAAAATTCTTCTATTTAAAGACAGAAAGATAGACTTGTGTCTTTCCGGTATCAACCATGGCGCTAATTCATCTGTCAATATTATATATAGCGGTACAATGTCGGCAGCAATGGAAGCTAGTCTGGAAGGCATTATGTCTGTAGGATTTTCATTGCTGGATTTTAGTTTTGAAGCAGATTTTTCAGGGGCTAAGATCTACGCTGAGAAGGTGATTAGATCAATCATGGACAAGCCTTTGATGCATTGTAATTTGCTCAATGTCAATATCCCTGCCTGCAAACCTGAAGATATTCAAGGCATCAAAGTGTGCCGCCAGGGTGATGGTGCGTGGGTTGAATCCTATGAGGAAGGCAAAGATGCTCAAGGCGAACCATTTTACTGGCTTTCAGGATCGTTTGTCTCATACGAATCAGAAACATCGGATGACCATGACCTATGGGCATTGAAAAATAATTATGTATCGGTTGTACCTTCAGGACATGATTTGACGTGTTATAAGGGAATTGATAATTATAGATATTTAGAAAATTTATAATATGATTGAGAAAGATTCTATGCTGATGGGCTTTGTACTCGGCGCTATCACACCGATTGTAGGCTTTGTAGTGATTGAATTCATATTCAATACCCTTACAGATATGGGATGGATGGCAGAAGTATCTATGTCCACAGCAGGGCGAAGATTTAGAACATTGACCTTACTTGCCATCTGTAGTGTTTTGGTGCCTTTTCAGATTGCCAAAGTTAAAAAATGGGACAATACGATGCGTGGCATGGTCTTTCCTACGCTGATTTACGTAGGCGCTTGGATTTATCAGTTTTTTGATGAACTTTTTGCCTGATACGCATGAAGTATTATATTATTGCAGGTGAAGCTTCAGGAGATTTGCATGCTTCTAATCTCATGTACAGCTTAGCAAAAATGGATACATCAGCTACTTTTAGATGCTGGGGAGGAGATAAAATGAAGGAAGCAGGCGGTGAGATGGTGGAGCACTATAGAAATACTGCTTTTATGGGTTTTCTTGAAGTGGCTAAAAACATTAGAGCAATATTTGGATTTATCAATAAATGCAAGGGTGATATTCTATACTGGAAGCCGGATGTATTGGTGCTGATAGATTATCCGGGATTCAATCTTCGTATCGCAGAGTGGGCTAGTAAGCAAGGGTTGAAAGTAGTGTATTACATTACTCCACAAGTGTGGGCATGGCATAAGTCAAGGGTGCATAAACTGGTTAAGTTTACCAATAAACTGCTGGTCATATTGCCTTTTGAGGAGGCATTTTTTAAGAAATATGGATATGAGGCTACATATGTCGGACACCCACTCACTGACGCCATCCGGAAGTTTGAGCCTGATCATGAGTTTCAGCGGTCTTTTGATCATCAAGAAGTATTGGCTATACTTCCTGGGAGCCGTAAGCAAGAAATCCGATTGATTTTACCTGATATGCTCAAAGCTGCCCAGGATATGGACAGAACGATTCTACTGGCTGCAGCTCCAGCTATAGATACCAAACTCTATAATGATATCATCGACGGAGTAGGAATGACGGATCGGGTTTCCCTAGTGAGGAATAAGACTTATGATATTCTCTCAGTGGCAAAGGAAGCACTGGTAGCTAGCGGTACGGCCACATTAGAGACAGCGCTTTTTGGCGTACCTCAAGTGGTTTGTTATAAGAGCAGTACCATTTCCTATATGATAGCTAAGCGATTAGTAGATATTCCATTTATATCTCTAGTGAATCTCATAGCCGGAAAAGAAGTCGTCAAGGAGTTGATTCAAGATGACATGACGGCCAAAAATATCCATGACGAACTGTTAAAACTACAGATAAATCGCCAAAAAATCCTTGATGATTATACATTTTTAAAAGACCTTCTGGCAGATTCGGGAGCATCAGATAAGGCTGCTTCCGAGATATATCAGATGGTGCAATAACTCATATTCTAATGCAAGAAATTTTCAATCAGATTATTACGGACATACAGCATACAGCATGGCAAGAATTGCTGAGTGTGATTACCCAGATAGCCAGCGTATGGTATGCACGCAAGAACAACATTCTGGTTTATCCTACGGGTATCATCGGTGTGCTGCTGGCTGCATGGGTCTATGTCTTCATTTCAAACCCACCTGCTTATGCCTATGGTATTCTCAATGTTTATTACTTTGCGATGAGTGCTTATGGGTGGTATAACTGGGCTATCAAAAACGAAGTTGAAGAAGATGCTTACCCTATTAGCTGGTGCAGTAAGAAGGAACTATGGTTAGGCATTGGAGGCTTTTTACTGATTTGGCTCCTAGTGTATTTTCTACTGATTAAAATAACCAATGCTAGTATGCCTGTACTTGAATCGCTGATTTCAGCCTCGGCAATGACTGCCATGTGGTGGATGGCTAAAAGAAAAATAGAAAACTGGTACGCCTGGATTATCAGTAATATTATCGCACTTCCATTTAATTTTTATCAAGGATACATGTTTTTTACACTAATGTATGCCATCCTATTGGTACTGGCTATCATGGGACTTATAGATTGGCGAAAAGAAGAGAAACAAAGCCGAATATCTGTCTGATGGATCATTTAGTCTATAAATATCAAGATTTAGGTTTCAAAAACCTATCTTTGCATTCTTAAATATAATAATAATTAGCAAGTGAGCATTTTAATATTTTTGATCGTTTCATACCTATTGTTGAGTTTTAGCCTCTCTAAGTTATTTCCAAAAGCGGGCGTGGACAGTGTGAAAGGGTGGATACCTGGAGTAAATTTTGCAGAATGGGCTAAATTAATTGGCAGAAAACCTCAGTATGCGTTTTGGCTGCTTTTTCCGATTGTAAACCTATTTATCTTTTGCGGCATGGCCGTAGATATGGTCAGATCATTTGGAAAGCTACAGTTTAAGGATTCTGCCCTTGCTGTAATATATGCACCGCTAGCATTTTTTAAGATTGCCTCTAATCCTAATGATAAATACCTCGGGCCGACCATTCCTAAAGAAGCAGCCTATGCCCGTGAGATAGAAGAAGCGAGAAAAGCCGGAGATACGTATAAACTCAATCAACTCACGGCTAAGAATCCATATAAAAAGTCAGTCATTAGAGAATGGACTGAATCGATTGTTTTTGCAGTTTTTGCAGCCTCTTTTATTCGTATGTTTTTAATAGAAGCCTATGTGATTCCGACACCATCGATGGAAGGTTCGCTCAATGTTGGTGACTTTTTATTTGTCTCAAAGGCGCATTACGGTATCCGCTTACCGATGACTGTACTTGCATTTCCATTGGTACACAATCAGATGCCACTGATCAATTCAGAATCGTATTTAAAAGAGCCGAGTTTGCCGTATAAACGACTTCCGGCCCTGGAAAGTATCGAATCCGGTAAGCCTATCGTTTTTAACTGGCCTATTGGCGACAGTGTCTATATAACACATCAGCGTTCGTATGCTGTCAGTCAGGTAGCCCGCCAGAAGGACTGGCTTCAGTATGACAGAGAGTTGGCCGACAAAGTCAAACGCCAGGACTATGTAGTGCGCCCTATTGACAAAAAAGACCACTATATCAAACGTTGCGTAGCTGCACCCGGTGATAGTCTGCAGATCAAAGACCGTCAGATTTATATCAATGGCAAACCAGTGAATAATCCAAAGCACTTGCAGTTCTTGTATGAAGTACAGTTGCCCGCAGGTATATCAGTGAGCAATAAAAAGCTAGATGAATGGGGCATTGATTTTGGTGACAATCGTTTTGGGACAAGAGAGTTGTTTACCAATGGTTACGGACTCCTATTTTTAGATAAGGAACAGGTCGAAAGATTAAAATCTCTTGATAAAGGTGTTCAAGTTAAAGTCTTTGCAGAAAGTTCAATTCCTGATCCGGCTAATCTTTTCCCATTTGATACCATCGTAGGCTCACAAAACTGGTCACTGGATAATTATGGACCGATATGGATACCTAAGGCTGGGGCAACCACACCTCTAGACCTTAAAAACCTACCATTTTATAGACGTATCATTGAGGTGTATGAAAATAATCAGCTGGAAGTGAAAGGTAGTGATATTTATATCAATGGTCAGAAGGTAGATGCTTATACTTTCAAACAGGATTATTACTGGGCGATGGGTGATAATCGCCACAATTCTGAAGATTCTCGCGCCTGGGGATATGTGCCTCATGATCATATCGTCGGTAAGCCACTGTTTATATGGTTCTCCACAAAGGAAGGCAATATGAGCAATGGTATCAACTGGGATAGAATCTTTAAATCAGCCACAAAAGATTAATTAAAATACGAAAGTTGAGATTTGAAATCCTGCAATTGATTGCAGAATCTTTAAGGAATCCATAAGAGCGGAGGCTTCAGGATATTTCTATTCAAACGTTCAGACCAAATAAAAATTATAAATTGATACTGGTGTAGATGTGCCTCATGTACAGTATTTTGACTACAATCATGTCGATATTATAGGATACTACGAGTTTATATCTTGACCAACGTATATTGACTGATAGTCTTCTTTTAGCACTCATTTGACAAAAATAGAATCAGCATTATTATCTTTAGGCCACTAATGTCAAGATAACTAAATCGTACTTATTTTTGTCAGCATAAAGATAATGTAATAAGCGATGGAGTCGTCAGACTGGCGGCGCTGGCGTCTTATATATGGTTAGTGGTGGTTATATTTTGTATTATCAATATATTATTAATTTATGCATTTCTGTTCTTGTTTTTGTTTTAATACATAGGATATATGGTCCACTATTTAGACTACTCACTTCTATGGGTATGCCATCTCCAGGTAATTGGTTTCAAAAGTCTGAATACCTTCCAATGTTTTAACTCTAAAGATATGCATAATACTAGTTTTAGTATGAGGGCCTAAGCTTAGATTGTCCAATGTAAAACCGCCTATACCCACGGAGTAACACTGAGTTATATTCAAATTATTTATATTTTTAAGTGATTTATTATCATAAATAGACAATTTATGTAAAACATAAAATGGATTATTAATGATTTCAATAAGAGAATCGCATTCACTAATAACTAGGTAGGATGTTTGGATTCTATCATAAAAATCCATTGATTTAATATGATGGTTGAGTTTAAAAACAAAATTTCTAATTGTATCTACATTTTTTAAATCATTAAGATTTTTAATTCTAGTAGAAGAGATTTCTAAATTGTCTATTATTTTCAAACCACTTAGTGCTTTAAGGTTTGTAATATCGTTTCCGAAAATATGAATGCTCTTCAATTCTCTACAATTAGGGTAAAGAATGGCATAACTATCTAATTGACTTTGTCGTATAATAGGTGTAGATCCTATGTCACAATCGGTCTACCCTAAGATGACAGAGGGTAAAAGTGTTAAAAAGGATATGAATATCTGTATGATCTTATTTCATGGCACAAGAATTAATATCTGGAAAATTGCCTGCCAAACATGACAGGCAATTTTAATCATTTATTTAGTAATGACAAATTTATTGCTAATAATCTTACCGGTATTAGTTATTGCAGAAAAGATATACATACCATTTGGTAAACTGACATCATGAAGATCAAAAGTATTATTAAAAATACTAACATCTTTGTATCCATGATAAAGGCTGTGTCCAGAATAGTGCGTGATTTGATACTCAATGGAGGAGTCGTGTTATGAAAGATCCTGAAGAGAAATAGAAATGGTATTATCATAAGAGGCTACGATTTTACAATGGATAGGATCAAGTTGATGACAATGATGCCCTTGGAAATCAGCAACAATTAACATTAACAGATTAAGGATTTTTTTTAAATTTACACGCTTTTTAGAAACCATTGAAAATTTTGAAATGAAAGCCTTGCCATATGTATTGAGTATGACGTTAGTTAGTCTTATGTGTATAACCATAAAAGCACAAAGCCTAGACATTACTTTTGCCACCTATAATCTGAGATATGCCTCCCAAAACGATGGGAAGAATAGTTGGGAGAATAGGCGGGAGATGGTGATGGACTTAATCCTTTATCATGAACTGGAGATATTGGCCACTCAGGAAGGTTTGCTTCACCAACTCGAAGAATTATCTGAAATGCCGGACTGGAATTATATAGGAGCGGGTAGAGATGACGGAATGAAAGCAGGCGAACACAGTGCTATTTTTTATAAGGAGTCGATCGTCAAATTACTAGATTCCGGTGATTTTTGGTTGAGTGAAACACCGGACATACCGAGCAAAGGATGGGATGCCACTTGCTGCAATAGAATCTGCTCATGGGCAAAATTTAAGCACAAGCAAACCGGTTTTGATTTTTATGTTTTCAATGTTCATTTTGACCATATTGGTAAGGTTGCGAGGGTAAATTCAGCTTATTTGACTATCTCAAAGATCAGAGAGATTGCTGGAGATGCACCTGTTATACTTTGTGGAGATTTTAACTCTACACCCGATACCGAACAAATAAAGTATATCAGTCAGACTTATCATGATGCTTATCAAATATCGCAGCAAAAACCTTATGGCCCCATAGGTACCTTTAATGATTTTAAGTTTGAAGGAGACTTTAACTCAAGGATTGATTATATTTTCGTGTCTGAAGGTTTTAAAGTTGAGAAATACGCGGTATTAACCGACTCCAAACAAAATCGGTATCCATCTGATCACTTTCCTGTGGTAGCCAAAATAAACTGGGATAGATAACTTTTTAAGCGGAATGCGTAAAAGTGAAAAAAAACTTGTATTATGTTGTCATACGCTGTCGGACAGCTTCAAATAATAATATAGCAGCACTGACGGATACATTCATGGAGTCAATCTGGCCTCTCATAGGAATAATCATGTTGTAATCCGCAGCTAAGATCCATTCATCACTGAGGCCCGTCGATTCAGTGCCTACAACTATAGCGATCGGCCCTGTGAAGTCTATATCGTAACAGTTGACGGCTTCATCTGTCAAGGTCGCACAAGCTATGGGAATATGATGGCTCTTTAAAAATTGTATAATCTCACTAGTACTACCTTGGACCACATGGTTGGTAAAGACGCAGCCTATGCTGGCACGGATGATATTAGGGTTATAGATATCGGTATTAGGATTTGCAATGATGAAGGCATCGGTACCAGCAGCATCTGCTGTACGGAGTAGGGCACCTATATTTCCGGGTTTTTCCGGTGCCTCAGCTACGAGTATCAGTGGTTTATCCTGTAAAGCCAGGTCATCCATATCGAGTGATCGGCTATAGAAGACAGCAATGACTCCTTCTGTACTTTCGCGATAAGCAATTTTGTTGTACACCTGATGGTGGACTTCTATAGTTTCCGTATCAAAAAGGATATGGCCTATCTTTTCTAGGAGCTGATTATAATTGATGATGCTTGAGTTGAATAAAAACATCTTAGGCGTAAAACCACCTTTAAGGGCTAACTGAACTTCGCGGACACCTTCGACGATAAAAGTGCCGGATTCACGTCTGACCTTTGGTTTTTCAGATAGCGTCACCAGATGCTTGACGAGTGGATTGTGAATACTAGTTATCGTCTTTATCATCTGATATGTAAAAAATATGTTATGTATAATTAATGATTATTTCAGATGATTACATCTTTTGAAGTCTTGCGATCACCTTATCGATTAGTTCCTTGCCACCAGGTGAAAATACCGAGTAATCATTACGGTTATACGCCAATATAGCCATCATAAAGTTATCCGCCATGATTTCATCCGGATGTATGATGTACTGTGTATTGTCTTTTACCTTTTCATAGAATGACTCTGATACTGATGGAAGTGGTGTAATAGACTGACCTTGTGCTGTAGAAACCACCTTGTAGTGATCGCCAAAATCCCTGATTGAAAATAAGTCAAAGTTGATGTGGTCATAATAGGAAGGCAGAGAAGCATCATAACCATAAGTCTTGGAGGTCATTACTGGCACAGCAGAAAATCCATCTCCGTTTCTGACTAAGTCAATGACGTATTGAAAACTCACACCATCAGGATTCGTGAGTACAAAATTCTTCAGTAGATCATTGAGTATCACTGGTTTGTCATTTTTTCTGAATCCTATATAACTGTACATATCTTTTCTGAAGTTTTCATTATATCTAGATAAGATATGAAAGACTTCATGCAGTAGCGTTCTAATCGTGGCATCACGGTCCTGGATAGGGAAAATATTTTCAGGAATGAAGATGTTTTTACCACGAGTGAAATAAACATCATTGCCATAAATATTTGTTTTGAGCTTAACCAATTTTATGGCACCTGGAAAAATTCTAGGGCCTAATGTATCACACAGTTTTTTGACCTCTACAAAGAGCTCGTACATGGCCTGTTTTTCATCTGTTGTCCAGTTTGATACCTGGGTTCTGAGATATTTTTTATAATCAGACCTCATATCCTCAATGACGGCTTTTTTATACGTCTTTTTCATTTGGATTTCTATATCCGCAGGACTAACCTGATCAAAATATCCATCAATGTCATCATCGACAATAGCTATAGATGCTTTTGTACTATCAACAAATTGCACGAGTGCCGGTACAGATGGGTTGTCAGGAACTTCTACTTCTTTACTTGTCTTATTAGACCGGCATGAAACGAGCAACGCTATCATTAAGAGCAGACTAGTGGTGTACTTCATCATAAAAATTAAATGGTGTTATTGAGTATAGTAACTTATAATCAGATAGATTTGTTTTTTGTTGCCCTTTGAGTCCGACTTATCACCGTCTCAAATCCTTTGAGGAGATATAAAGCAGCCTTAGGATTGGTCGCCAATGGCACATTATGGACATCACATATTCTCATCAGCATTTGCACATCCGGTTCGTGCGGGTGTTTATCCAGAGGATCTCTAAAAAACACTACGACATCTAGCTGTCCATTTGCTACCAAAGTTGCTATTTGGGCATCGCCGCCTTTTGGCCCAGACAAAACCCTTGTTACTTCAAATCCTTCTTTGGCAATCAATCCACCGGTGGTGCCGGTAGCATATATATTTGCTTTGGATAGGAATCCTTTATTAGCTAACACAAAGGATACCATTTCTGGTTTTTTTCCGTCATGTGCTATCAATCCTATATTAATCATTTTTGATTATTGTGAAATTATTCTATTTTTACCGTTTGAATATTTACATTTTCAACTGCAAAAATATGAAGTCTGATCAGAAAAGCAGAAATTTACTTATAAATATCCGGGTGCTACTGATAATTTGTTTTTTGGGCTCATCCTATTTAAGTGCACAAACCAAAGCCAAAATGACACCTGAAGTGTACAGCCTATGGAATAAAATTAAAAATGTAAAGATTTCTGACAATGGACATACAGCCATATACACACTGGAACGTGAAATCGGCGATAAGACTCTGGCCATTTATGACAAAGGACGCGACACCACTTTTTACATTCCCAGAGTTAATAAAGTAGGTATGGATCCTTTGGGTAGATATGTAATTTACACCCACTCATTGAGTTATGATAGCTTGAGAATTTTAAAAAGAAGAAAGACACCTAAAGATAAACTGCCCAAAGATAGTCTTTCTATACTTTTTGTACCCGCTATGTCTAAAGTCACCATAGAAAACTGTGATAATTTTGAGATTGCGCCCGAATATGGAGAATATGTGCTTTTTACTAAGGAATTGAAGGTGTCTGACCAAAAAGATAGCATTTCTGTTCAGGCAGATAGTACGAAGATGGACAAACCGGATACTATTCAGATAGAAGCTCAAGATCCGTTAAAAACAAAAAAATCGAATGACAAAAAGGAGGTTTGTAAGAACAAAGCACTTTTTATTTATCATCTTAATAGTGCACATATTGATACTATTAAAAATGTATCATCCTATTCCATTGCAGAAGAAGCTCCTCAACTGATTTGTGCCCAGTGTTATGGTGATACTGCCGCATATTACAGAGTGCTAACCGGAAAGATGAAAGATGGCCTTTGGCGTGAAATAGGTAATGATTTTCGACAAGTAGAAAATTTAAGCCTGGATAAAAATGGTCAAATTGCTGCATATCTTACGCTAAGTCAAGTATCAAAAGCCCAGCAACCACCTTATGATTTGAGGATTTTTAATATGCAAGATTCAGTTGCACATATTATATCCGGTACGAATAATAAATTGTTACCGCAAGATTGGGTCATTAGTAAGGATAAAAAATTGACATGGTCAGACAGCAGTAAGCGACTATTTTATGGTATTGCACCGATACTTCCTGTGGCGGATACGACTGTATTAGATGATGAAATTGTAAATGTAGAAATTTGGAAAACAGATATGCCTCGACTTTATACTATGATGGAGGCGAGCAAGGAGAAAGATAGAAAGAAAACTTATACTGTATTATATGATCTGGCTGACCAACACGCTGTGCAGTTAGAAACACCGGAGGCAGATCGATCGTTGACTTCTAATAAAGGTGATGGGAAGTATGTGTTGCAGATTAAAACGATTCCTTATCAAAAATCGGTCACATGGCTAGGTGATATCCCAAGTGATTTATACTTGCTGGACACAGAGACAGGAAACAGAATGCTAATCGCATCAAAAGAATGGGGACATCCTCGATTTTCGCCTTCCGGCAAATATTTGTTCTGGTGGAATAAACAGGATTCTATCTGGAAGACCTTCGATACTGAGTTGAAATTGACAAGTATTCTTGGGCTTTGGTCGGTATCGAAGTTTGCCGATGAAGAAAATGATGTACCGGATAAGGCTGGCCCTTATGGTTTTGTGGGATGGATGGAAGGCGATAGTTTAGCTTTGATTTATGACCGATATGACATTTGGCAACTCAAACCCGGCGATCCTTTTTATAGCTACCGGATGACCTCTGGCCGCGAGAACAATGAAGTGCATCGCTACATTCGAGTTGATGATAAAGAAGATTACATCCATCCGGAGAAAGGTATATTTTTGCATGTCTTTGATGAAGACTCAAAAGCGGATAAATATAGGTACTTGAATACTACTTTGGATACTTCCTATGTATTGTTTTCAGGCAATTATCGATTAACACCTCGATTGATAAAGGCTAGAAATGAGGATGATATTATATTTACAAAGGAGAATTTTGAAGTTTTTCCTGATCTGATATGGACGGATACTCTCTTTTCATCATTTAATAAAATCTCAGATGCCAATCCTCAGCAGAAGGATTATGCATGGGGTAAAGGTGAGTTGATCCAGTGGAAAAACTACAATGGTGCTATTAATAAAGGTATGCTTTTCTATCCTGCCGATTTTGATCCGGAAAGGAGCTATCCTCTGATTGTTAATTTTTATGAAAAAAGCTCTGATGGTCTGCTCAATCATAGGGCACCTGAAGCACATCGATCTACTATCAATTATACATATTATACTAATAATGGTTACTTCATCTTTAATCCGGATATAAGTTATGGTACGGGTCATCCGGGTCAGGACTGTTTTGATGCGGTAGAGAGCGGTGTGGATTATCTACTTACGACGGGGTACATCGATGCAGAAAGAATGGCATTGCAAGGACATAGTTGGGGTGGTTATCAAGTTGCTTATTTGTTGACAAAGACAGACAGATATCGCTGTGCCGAATCAGGAGCGCCCGTGGTCAATATGGTCAGCGCCTATGGAGGTATCCGTTGGGAATCCGGCATGAGTCGTATGTTTCAGTATGAAAAAACGCAATCTAGGCTCGGGGTTACATTGTGGGATGATCCATCAGTATATCATAAAAATTCACCATTGTACGAAATGACTGAAGTGACCACGCCTGTATTGATATTGCACAATGACCATGATGGTGCAGTGCCGTGGTATCAAGGTATAGAATATTTTTTGGCACTGAGGCGACTCAACAAGCCAGCATGGCTGCTCAATTATAATGATGAGCCGCATTGGCCTGTCAAATGGCAAAATCGACTAGATTTCAACATCCGTATGGAGCAGTTCTTTAATTATTATCTCAAGGATGGGACATTGCCATTGTGGATGAAGGAAGGCAATACACCATTAGAAAAGGGTATTTTAAATAAATATTAATCTATTGTAGCTCGTTAACAAGATGCCGAATGATATTACGCCAGAGAAAGCAAAAGCATATATAATCCGTATTGTTCAAGCTGATGGCAGGGATCGACAAGCTACATCTATTTTGGAAGATCTGGTTAAGACCAATCCTAGCTTACTTATTCCGAATTACTCAATATTGCTAGAGTCATTGAGCAATAAATCTCCTATTGCTGTCAAAAGAGATTTGCTCAGGGTGATGCAGTATTTGCCTGTGCAAGATGAAACAGCAGGAATTTTGTATCAGCAATGCATGGAATTTCTTTTGGATGCTGACATATCCATTGCAGTGAAAGCATACAGCATGACGATTTGTGCCAATATCGTTGACCAATACCCTGAAATGTCAGAAGAGCTGGAAGCCGTAATTCGTGAGCTGATGATAATGGGAAGTCCTGCGATTATGAGTAGAGGTCGGCATGTATTAAAGAGGTTAACTAAGGTAAAAAGTAAAGAAAAGTTTAGGATAAGGCATGATGATCAACAAAGGATATGAAGATTTAACTTAAATTTTGCAACTATCTACGGTGCTCCAGCATCTTTAGGATAAAGGATTTCAGTGTCGCATGAAGTAAGAAAAATTATCCAGTTGTGCAGCCTGCAGGACCGTAAGGCTCAACGGCAATTGTATGAAATGTACAAGGATACCTTATTTGCAGTGGTGAGCAGGTACATCAAGTCACCTCATGATGCTGAGGATGTATTTATCAATGGTTTTTATAAGATCCTGACGAATATAGATACTTTTAGCGGTCAGGGTAGTTTTGAAGGTTGGATGCGCCGCATCATTATCAATGAAGCGCTGATGTTCCTTAGAAAAAATGCCCGATTGCAAATCACAGTGGAGTTGCCTGAATATGAACTTGCAGAGGATATTTATCAAGAAGGCCAGGATGAAATCACCTATGGTGAGATCATGAAGATTTTAAATGAATTGCCTGATGGCTATAGAACCGTATTTAATTTATATGTATTTGAAGATTTTAAACACAGAGAAATCGCAGAGTTGCTTGGCATATCGGTCAATACATCTAAATCCCAGTATCTACTAGCCAAGAAGAAAATTCTAGATATTTATAACAGCAAAAAGAACCTAAGTACTAAAAATTAGAAGTATGACATCGGGTTTTAAAGATAATTTACAGAGATCAGCAAGCACTCACAAAGTGGCTCCGAGGGATGATGCCTGGAAGCGGCTGGATTATAGGTTGAGAAAGAGTGCCCAAAGAGACCGTAGGAATATGAATAGACAATTAATTTTTTCTGTCATTCTGATAGTTGTAGTACTGGCCATCGCCATTTTAATGTTGTACTTTGCTAGAATTAAATCTTCTGCTGCATCTGGATACTATGAGCAGTCAGAACAATTCAGCCCAAAGCAGATGGGAAGGAATCAATGTTTTAAAACCATTAAATCCAACGTATTCTGAAAATATTACCCTTGCTAATTTCGTTACTTTATTTTCCAATCGGATACATTTGGTTAATATTGCACCTCCAAAGCAGACTATAATGAAATTCAGATACCTTTTGCCTTTGTTTTTAATGGTGGCAATCCTATTAGCAAGTTGCCGCAGAGATGATTATTTTGAAGGCAGTAGCCCTAATATCACTTTTTCAACAGATACGCTGCGATTTGATACCGTCTTTACAACGATAGGTTCTGCTACCAGATATTTAAAGATATATAATCACGAGGCACAACCGGTACGCGCGGATGTCACACTTAGAGATGTCGCTAACGGTTTTTTTAGAATCAACGTAGATGGCGAAAAAGGCCCTGCTGTCCGACAAGTCGAAATCGGTGCCAATGATAGTATTTATGTTTTTGTAGAAGTGACCATAGATCCGGACAAGCCACTGAGTCAGTCACCTTTTATCATTGAAGATTTTATTGATGTTTCAGTCAATGGTTCTCCATTTTTCACACAACTGGAAGCTTGGGGTCAAAATGCCAATTATATCACACCTTCAGATGGTAAAGGCAAGACTTTTTTGTATTCATGTAACCTGGAGCAGGAAGTTTGGGACGATCCCAAACCGTATGTGATTTATGGCGTTCTTTATATTGATTCATGCACGGTGGTGTTGCCGGCAGGCACTAAAATCTATGTTCATGGCGGTATAGTGAGAGATTCTAATGTCTTGTACAACGATGGTATAATTCTTTTCTTAAAGGATGGACATCTGGATGCACGCGGCACACCAAATAATCCTGTAATTATCCAAGGTGATAGGTTGGAAAAGGAATTTCAAGATGTAAAGTCTCAGTGGGTTGGCATGTACTTCTGGTATGAATCCCGAAATAATTTAATGGAACATACCATAATCAAAAACTCAATCATCGGTATCAGAGTGGATTCACTCGCAGCAGTTTCAATGAAAGGTTGCCAGATATATAATACTGGAGGTCCTGCCATTGTCAGCAGATTTGCTGATATATATGCAGAGAACTGCCTTTTTTATGATAATAGTAATTATGGACTTCAGCTGACCTATGGAGGTAATTATGAATTTAATTACTGTACTGTGGGTAGTTATGAAGGCCAGAATGAAGCCGTCATATTTACTGATTACTTCACTACAGATCCACTGGATATAACAGCATACCGATTTAAAGATCTTAAAGCTCGATTTACTAATTGTATTTTTGGAGGTAATGACAAGGATGAAGTGGGTATAGGTAATCTTTCAAAGGGTCAAAATGGATTTGATTATAAATTTGTCAATTGTGCAGTAAAGGTCAAAGACTTGCTAAAGCCCAACCTTTATCCTGATTTTTTTGATTTTTGTACGGATTGTATTTCGCTCAATGATGGTGATAAGTTGTTTTTGAATTATCAAAAGGGCGATTACAGATTAGACACCATGTCTGTGGCGCTAGGTAAGGCCTTGCCATTGCAAAAGATACAGACAGATCTGCTGGGTAAGCAACGAAAGAGCTCACCCGATCTTGGTTGTTTTGAATTTTAAATAGAATATTTATAGGAACTTATAGTCCTTTTGAATCTTTGATGCGCTCAAACTCGGCTAGCAGATTGCCGGACATACCGATGATTTGCTTGTTTTCAAAACTTCTCGGTCGTCCGTTTTGGATATTGATGATATTGATATTATTATCAGCCATATCTAGTATTACCAAATATTTGTTCTGATCACAAGCATTAGCTCTACATGCTGAAAAATAGAGGATTTCTTCATCCTTTTTGATGACAGATTCTGTATTCCAGTCTTTGATGAATGTTTCGTATTCGCTACCAAGTAGTTTTTTAAATCGTTGTTTTAAGTTGTACTGATCAAAAAGACCTACTTCAGAAGGTTTTTTACCTAGAAATTGAGCAGCATCAGAAAGATCAATCACCGCTACTGAATCTTTGACGGCTGCTTCTGGAGTTTGCACTGTATCTGTGTTAGTGACAACGTCGGGAGCAGATGCTTTTTTTTCGCTGCATGACAAAACCATCAGTATGAATAAAAGGAACGTGTACCTGATCATGTTTCTAATTTTAATGCAAATGTAACACATAACAGTAATAAATTATATGTATTCAAATTAAAATTAGAAAGTCAAAGATGATTTTCTTGCTGCTTCATATATTTCTATTGCGAGTTATGATAAGAAAGGCGCAGTTACCACAATAATTTTGTCTAAAATGTAGTGCTTCATGAGATTTATATCTTTTTGTTGCTTATTTAGTTCTTATTATGGAAAAAGATGATATTTTTGGCCAAGATTCGATTAAAGTTGAATCATATTAAAGTAATTTGTAATGTATTTTTTAAAGATTATGAAGTTGAGAATTGAGATTTTGTGCTTTTTTTTGATATTGATTGCTGTTCATGTCAATAGCCAACAGTTTGTGCCTTGTTTATATGACATAGTGGTTCAACAACGTGAAGAATCTAATCCGGGATATAAACAAGCACTATATCGAGCCATTGAAGATGCTGCTAAAGAAAGCCATCTTAGAAATGATGAGATTTATACGATTAAGGTAGTATTTCATGTTGTTTATAAGACAGAAGAAGAAAATATCCACGACTCATTGCTTGTACGGCAGATAGAAAGACTCAATCGCGATTATAGAAGACAAAATGCGGATACCATCAATTTGCGGGATGTTTTTCACCCGGTTGCCGCTGATGCAAGGATAGAGTTTGAATTAAATGAAATTAGAAGAGTGCAAACGACTAAAACATTTAGGCCTTCATTCACAGGCCTTCCAGACCAAGTCAAGCAGACAGCCAATGGTGGTAGTGATGCAAAGGATCCAGACCATTACCTCAATATTTGGGTATGTAAAATTGAGCCTTTGACTTTTCTTGGGCTTGAGAGTCCAGTTCTAGGTTATGCATATCCTCCTGATGCATTGTCACATTGGCCTGCTGGTTCAGCAGCACCTGCCAAAGAGTTAGAGGGTGTGGTCATCGATTACCGCACTGTGCGGGATGATAGTTATTACATCAAACAATTGAATAATAACATTCCCATGCTCGGCCGAACGACTGTACATGAAGTTGGTCATTTTCTAGGATTGCGCCATATTTCTGGTGATGCGGGCATACTAGGCGTCAATTGTGAAGGCAATGATGGTGTGGATGACACACCTACACAAGGCATGCAAAGCCAGTTTGACTGTAACAAAGAACAAAATACCTGTGGTGCCGGCGAGCCGGGAGATTTGCCGGATATGGTAGAAAACTATATGGATTATTCATCGGAAGATTGTCAAAATACTTTTACGAAAGGGCAAGTGGCCATTATGCGCAGTGTGTTGACTACATTGAGAAAAGGATTGATTGAAGATGTGTCCGGTACGGATGACGTTAAAATCTCGGGTATCACCCTTGTACCTAATCCGACCTCTGGCTATTTCAGTATAAAAAATACGAGTGATGTGATCATTCATTCACTTGAAATCATGGACATCCGGGGTCGAATCATTCAACAATTCAATAGTGGTTTTGATGGATATTTTACATTGGATAATTTAGAGGCAGGATTGTATTTTGTAAGGATTAATCATCAAATTACCAAAAAATTAGTGATAGCAAATCCTTAAAATACGGTACCCAATTTAAAAATGGGCTAGAGCGTGTAATAAATTCTAGGTTCTTATTACTTTGAGGATATGTTTTGTCTGATTAGTTATTTTTACGCGTTCTGAAATACCCGTCATTAGCAAGGCAACAATGCCTTGTGTATCAGCTAGTATTTGAATATCTTCTTTCTCAAATACTGACAATTTTTTGTTAGTAAGGTAGTCTTTCACCTTTTGTTTTTGACCCTTCATGCCCAGTGGACTGATAATATCTCCTGGCAATTGTTTTCTTAATACAAGCGGAAAATGAAGCTGGTCAGCATCTAAGTAAAGAAAATCACTATCTTTGAGACTGTTAGGCAGCTCGTCTATGGTCGTCAACTCAATTCTAAAATTGCATAATGAGACAGCGCAAGGTATTCTTTGAATGACAACAGGGTCATAGTTGACAATATTTTTTTTGGGTCGGATGATTAAATTGTTGCCATGAATTACACATTCGTGGCTAGAAGTGGTAAAGAGCGCTGAGGTGCAGGCTGTGAGCATATCATCGCATTGTGTAGAACTGAAGCCGTATATTTTTAATTTCTGAAAAAGCAAAGCCGCTCCCAAAGGTAGGGTCTTTATTTTCCCAATGGAAATGCGCATTAAGTCACTGCCAGGAATAGTACTTTGCTTAAAGAAATCTTCCACAAGAAAAGATAACACTTGATCAGCACTATGCACATTTTGAATCGTAGTGAACATACCTTTGTCAGATCGGTAATCGGCTGTGTATATCTGTGGCAAGATCTGATGCCTTATTCTATTGCGAAGGTATTTGTCGGAGTCATTGCTGGCATCATCGCGATAAGGAATTTTATGTTTTGAAGCAAAATCCGTTATTTCCATGCGGCTAGCCCAAAGCAATGGTCGGATGATCTTGCCGACTTTTGCTTCCATGCCTGACAATCCGCTCAAGCCTGAGCCGCGCATTATATTCATAATAAACGTTTCTATCACATCATCTCTGTGATGGGCTGTGGCAATTTGAGCACAGTGTTGTTCTTCTGCTAAATTCATCAACCATTCATATCTGATGATTCTTGCTTTTTGCTGTAGATTCCCATTTTCGAATACGATAGGATCAATGTCTAGTTTGAAAAAGTGAATACCTTTATTTTTGCAATAATCTGATACCAGTCTGGCATCTTCATCTGATTCAGCGCCTCTGAGATGATGATTGATATGTGCTATTTTGATTGATAGCTTGCATTGTACAAATAGTTCAGCCATGACCATAGAATCTCTGCCACCTGATACGGCTAGTAGGGTGGTGCTACCGGGTGATATGAGATTTTGCTGTGATATATAATCCCTAAATGAATTGAGCATTATTTTATTAGGCTGTTTTTAAAATGGTTGATTATCTTTGCATTTTGCTTTCACTGAGCACAAAGATACATCACTTTTAAGTGAAGTATTTTATAAATAGTTACGTAATTGATATTTTTTCAAATTAAGATATTTTGTAATATGAAATACTTTGTTTATCTGATTTTTTTTACATTGGTTATAGGAATTGGTTGTAAAGAGCCAGGCCAAAATGGTACAACATCCTCAAAGGTGGACACTAGCACTATGCCTATTGATCAGCTTTCTATTATCCATAACCAGAGAAATATATCTGACAGTATGGTGGTAGTTTGGCGCAATCATGCAAAGGGCATTCTGGAACATAGGATCAGTCAGTCGGACCCAAAGATGACTACATCCATCACTAAAGATTTATATCATGTGCAAGGAGTACTGAGAGGTTCTGATGTTACCTTTGGTCACGATCTCAAAGGCGCTTGGTTTGATTTTAATGATGATCAATCTTATACCTACGGCTATTTTGCTGAAACTTATGGTAGTGGCCGCTATCATTATGAGACAAATCGTGGTTTATTACTACTTGTGGACAATGATGAAAGGATGAAACCTCAAGAATTTAAAGTGATAGCTGCTGCTGAAAACCTGGTTTTGCAAGGTGAAGCCACCTATAATGATAACAATATGCAGGTTAAAATGAATCGTCAGGTAGGCTTTCCACAACCACCACCACCGGCTAGAGATGATGAGTATGATGATTTATTCAAATAATTCTATTATCTACGTACTTCCTTAAATTTACCTTTGAAGGTTTTTTCTCCTGCTTTGACGGATAGGTTAAGATGGTTGTCTCTCGGTGGGACAGGACAATTATAACCATTGCTGTAAGCACACCAGGGATTATAACACCGATTGAAATCGATTATAATTTGATTGTTTTTTATATCCTTAATGGTATAATCCATATATCTGCCTCCACCGTAGGTTTCATCGCTATTTGTCAAGTCTTTGAATGGTAAAAACAAATGTTCAGCATACTCCTGTTGATTGGCCAGTGCAAGGTTTTGATATAGTTTGAGTGAGAATTTTTGATTTTTATATTGGCAAAAGGCTGTAGCATATGCTTTAAATTTTTTAGTTCTGCCACTATAGGTCGGCATATCTATCGGCATAGCATTATCCTCTAAAATACAGTTGCAGGTCAGTTTCCATTTAGCATCGGGATTGTAAAAATCTAACAACACTAGATCATCTGCATCAAGCGGTGAAGCTTCAGTATCTAGAAAATCCTTTTTATATGCTTCCCGATACTGATCGACTTCATTGCGAAATGATTTACTAGTTCCACAAGATGTTAAAAGTACGGTGATGATCACCAATAAAATTGAATGGTAATTTTGCATAAATTATGAATTTTCAGATTATTCAGGTTGTTTTTTAGCAGTAAAAACAAGACGATGGTGGTTCCAGCTCATGCGCTGGATATGATGAATACCATAACCAGCAAAATCATAAAGTTCTTGCCATCCTAGATCGGAACTAGCTTCAAATTTTAATAATCTGGAATCATCAGCTGCTAGGATCATATCGTCATTGACCAATTCAAAATCTTCGGTACCGCGAGGCATGGAGCAAACAGTATTGAACTGACCCGTTACCGGATCGTATGTTTTTAAAAACCACTGCAGATTATTGGTCTTATGCACAAAATATAACAGACCTTTACTGTTCGTCTTTAAGCACCTTCCAATATGATCTGTAATGATGCTAACCTTTTGATTTACAGTATTGGCGATTGCTAATTGTGGTGGATTAGCTACTAAAAACAATGCAACATTTTCATAATCAAGCCATGAGTAATATCCGATATTATTTAGCTTAGGAAGTAAGCGCATACCGGAATTGGTTCTAGACAATGGATACCTCCACAGGCTTTGATCGACACCATCTCTTTCGATCCTCACAGTTGTAAAATTATGGTTGTCCGGTGTAGGTGTAGGAGAAAATTCACTGATACCATCTGTATCTGTGACTTTAAACATATTTTTATTGGTGAGTTGCAATGCAATAATATCTGTAAACTTTTCATCAGGTTGTAGAGAAGTAATATAGATCGTTTTTTTGTCAAAAAATCTTGGCTGATTATTATATCCTTTAGGATTAAAAGAGTTCAGAAAACTGATTTTCTTTAACTCAAAAGGTGCATTGTCGTCACTAAATTCAGCAAGATACAAGTCAAATGGGTCATATTGAGCACTTATAGGAATTATCAAGGTGGATAGGATGGTTAATAATAAGGCAATCCTGAGCATGGTGTAAGATTTATAATAATATTGTACAAATATACAAAATTTTATCTATGACTATAGCGACACTTGCAGATTAAATTCGATTAGCCGATCCTCCATAATTTGATAAGTCTGTCGTCACTGGCTGATGCTAGTATATGGTGAGGAGCTAGCCATTGGAGTTGATTGACGGAATTGATGTGGCCTTTATGTTGAAAGTCTAATAACTGAATCGGTGCAAGCGTGTCTTCATGCCAAAGCCGAATAGTTTTGTCTCTCGACGCTGTTGCAATGATGGGTAATGGCTTCAAATGCACAATGTCATTGATTGTGTACCAGTGAGCGGCAATATCAGCAATCAATTGAGGTGTTTCATTCATATCCCACATTTTAAGATGGGCGTCGCGACCTCCGGTGATTAGTTGTTTTTTTTGATTCCATAGCATGGCAAAAACCGTATTTTCGTGAGCAGCTGCTATGATTTTTTTTACTGAGTAGTCTATTAATGATAGCTCGTAAATGTGGTGATCTGTACCACCGAGATATAAAGTATTGTTGTCAATGCTAGGTAGAATGCTGCGCAATCCTTGATGGTTGACAACAACGGTCAGTTCTGCTAGACATAATACTGTATTCCACAAAATAGTGGTACCATCCCTACTAATGGAAATAAGATGTGTAGGTGATACCTGGTAAAACCCAAAGACGCCTTTAGTATGGTTGTAAGTTTCAGCTTTGACGACCTTGTCTTCTAGGTCTATCCAGAATATCCTACCATACATATCTCCCGCAACGATGGTTTTATTATCTTCAAGGATCATCATGCTGAAGATCGTCGCTTTAGTGTCTGCTACAAGGTATCCGTCATTTCCCTCACCTGCTCCTTGCCATTTTACTATCCATCCATCACCACCTGCACTATATAATTCATCTTTTTCTTCATCATAAGCGAGAGTATAAACGGAGCCATTGTGACCTTTATATTCTTTAAAAAGTGTGGCAAATTTTTCTTTACTCAAAACATCCATTGTTGTTTTAGAGGCTAACAATGTAAACTGTTGCTATGTTTAACGGTGTCAAATATTAGCACCTATATTCTTATTCCTGTTAGGTCTAGCAATGCAGTTTAGCTTCCACTTTTCCAAGTGGTAATTTATTAGGCTACAAAATTTTGTTATAGGGTCCTATTTTTACTCATTATTCAATAAAGTGCACCAATAGTCAATATTCTATCGATAACGAAACAAACTACAACAAAAATGAGTTAATAACTGACAAATGAAATTATAGAAACGCGTGCCCTTATTATATCAGTCGCATATCGCTAATGGTGGTGTTTTTGGCATCTGGGATGTAAAAGAAGATGAAACTTTTTTTGAAAGAAAAATTGACTTTTATCCGGAGGAGTTTAAAGAGCTGGAAGGACTCCGCGCTCGAAAAAAGATGGAATGGCTATCATCACGATATTTATTGCACGTTCTATCCCAACGAGAAATCAGAGGCGCATGCCTGAAAGATGAATTTGGCAAACCCTACTTAAAGGATTCCCCATTCCACATTTCTATCAGTCATAGTTCCTCTTGTACTGCCGTCATTGGATCGCCTGCGTTTTGTGGTATAGATATCCAGATTATTGTTCCTAAAATTGAGAGAATTGCCCCTAGATTTATCAATACAGTGGAATGGGAATATATTCCTGACCAAGACAAGATTTTATATTTTCACACGCTGTGGGGCGCAAAAGAAGCCATGTACAAATCTTTTGGGCGAAGAGGTCTAGATTTTAGAAAAGACATGAATATTTTACCTTTCATGTATCAAGCTGATGGCTTTTTTTTCAGAGGAAGTGTGGTTAAGAATGATTTTAACAAAAATTATACTTTATTTTGCCGTCAGTTTGATCACTTAATATTAGTTTATGCACTTCAGGAAAATTAAGGTTGTATTTGTTATTATGCTCATTTTCAGTGGGTTGGTCATGAGTTGTCGCAATAAAGTAAATCGTGATGTTGCTGATAAAAGTACTAGTGTAGAAGCTACCTACGAGACTAAGGAGTTTCTTGAATTTTATGATAGATTTGGTTCAGACAGTGTATTTCAGATGCAGCATATAGTATTTCCATTGGAAGGTATGAAAGCCATCGTTGATTCCCTGGAAAGACCTGATCCAGATTTTCATTGGCAAAAGGAGGACTGGGTGATCCATGGTCCATTTGATGATATGGATGGGACATTTTCAAGGGAATTTGTAGATTTTAATGGCCTTGTGATAGAGAAAATTTATGATCCGTCAGGTACATTTTCAATGGAAAGGCGATTTAAAAAGTTGGCATCCGGATGGAATCTTATTTATTATCGCGAGATGGGACGATATTGAGCTATCCTAATCAATACCTTTAAAAATAGTCACAAAGAATACATTTTAGCTAAAAACTGAGGCTAAAATCATAAATTTATATATTTTTACGGACTAAATCAATCTAATCAATGCATATGTTACGACATTCTTTTGCACTGCTGATGGTAGTGTTATTTATCAACAGTATGAGTGCACAGTCTTTTTTCAAAAGAACGGATGAAAGAAAGATTTCTTTGAGAAGTAATGACGAAAGAACCATTATACCTACAAAATACGAAGTGTTTACGCTAGATGTTGCAGGTATAAAAACCTATTTACGTCAGACTCCTATGGAATTTTCAGGACTTGTGGGTTTGCCGCTTGAAATACCGATGCCAGATGGTTCGCTTGAAATGTTTGAAGTATTTGAAGCACCTTCCATGGAACCGGAACTTTCAGCAAAGTTTCCTTCCATTCGATCATATAAAGGTGTAAGTCACAAGGACAGATCAACAAGTGTGCGATTTGCTGTTGGCCCTAATGGATTTTATGCGGCCATTGAGTCATTGGATGGAGAAAAATACATTGATCCGTATTCTGAGAAAAACACTGATGACTATATAGTGTATAACGTTAAAGATCATCGTAGTGATATTTATGATAATATCTCCATGTGTGGTGTAGAAGGAGGTGCACCTGAAAGTGCTTTTCATGAGACTAGTACCCTATCCGGACGTACCGATATTGTTGACTTACGGATATTTAGACTAGCTATGGCCTGTACCGGCGAATGGGGAAGAGTAGCCCGAAGGGGCACTGTAGAAAAGTGTCTTGCTGACATGAATACTATGTTAACAAGAATGAATGCGATTTATGAGCGTGAATTATCTCTCAGATTTGTATTAGTAGCTGAAAATGATAAATTGATCTTCCTAGACGCTAATACGGATCCTTACAATAATTCAAATGAAGGTAAAAAAATATTACCTACCAATACCAGAGTGATTAATGGCCTTTTGACTGGAGGAGCTGGTGCTTATGATATTGGTCATGTTTTATCAATTTGTTATGACATTGGTGGTGTTGCTCAATTAGGATCAGCATGTCAGAGTAACAAGGGAAATGGCGTGACATGTAATAATAATAATGATTTGTCTAATATTGTAACAAGGGTAATGGCTCACGAGGTAGGGCATCAATTTGATGCTGCTCACACATGGAATATTTGCTCTGATTATGATGATCAGAGATCTGGCAGCTGGGCTTATGAACCTGGGAGTGGTACGACAATCATGTCTTATGCGGGATCATGTGATACCGATGATGTAACAAAAGACAACGATGATTATTTTCATGTAGCATCGTTATTTCAGATGTATAAAAAAACTAATATAGGTGGAAATGCCTATAGCTGTTCTCAAAAGGTACCAACCAATAATCACTTTCCTACAGTGACAGTTCCTGCTGTTACTTACACTATTCCTATATCGACACCATTTGCATTAAGCGGCTCAGGCACTGATGAGGACAATGATAAGTTAACGTATTGTTGGGAACAATATGACTTAGGAGATAAGGTTGCGCTTGGCACTATTTCTGATAAAGGTCCTTTGTTTAGATCATACAAACCAGCCACTAACGGAGATATTCGATTTATCCCTAAGGCTAATAATATCTTATCAGGTAACTATACTGATAAGACTGAACCACTTCCTGATTTAGCTCGTTCATTTACATTTCGGTTGACGGTTAGAGACAATAACGCAGAAGCAGGTGGAGTCGTTTGGGATGAGTGTAAAGTTGAGGTGACTGATAAGGCAGGTCCATTTAAACTCATATTTCCAGAACTTGATGAAAGGTTTAAAACTGGACAGTTAGTAAACATCTTATGGGATGTTGCAAACACAGACAAAGCACCAGTTAATTGTCAAAAAGTCAATATCTATGGTTCATTTTCAGCTGCACTCAGAGATGACGACCCTAATTTAGTACCACTTGCCCTTGACGTGCCTAATAACGGAAGTGCGAATGTAATTATTCCAAACAGAATCAGCAATTTCTTTAGAATTGTAATCAAAGCAGCAGACAATATTTTCTTAGTTTCTTCTAAACTGCCATCAAGAATTGAAGAGGCTACAGAGCCTAATATTTATGTAGTGCCTGAAACCACTAGTATTAATATTTGTCAGCCAGACACAGGATTTGTCAACTTTATTACACAAGCCCTTGGAGGTTTTGAAGGTAAAGTAGGCTTTTTGATTGATTCTGATTTGCCTGCGGGCATAACTGCCGTCATGGGGAAAGACACTATTGTAGCAGGCGAAATTAACACGCTGATTATCAATACTAATCAAGTAGTAGGTAGTGTTTCGGGAACCATAACGGTCAAGACATTTGCTGATGGAGTCGATACCATAATCAATAATGTGGATGTATTTGTTGAAGGCGGTAACATTGATTTTGTGAAGACAATTAGTCCTGAAGCGGACGCAGATAATACTACTACGCTACCAAAATTTTTCTGGAATTCAAAGCCGGATGCTATCAGTTACGAAATTCAGATAGCTACCAATCCTGATTTTATAGGCAATAGTTTAGTTGCAGAAGCTATAGTTGCTGACACCACTTACATTGTTCCTACATTGCTTAAAAAGTCGACAATATATTACTGGAGAGTGCGTGGGAATAATAATTGTAAAAGCGGAGAATGGTCTGAGATCAGAGCTTTTTTAACAGAGGTATCGGCTTGCTCTGAGTTGCTTTCAGGCACCATGGATATAACCATTGGTGTTGCTAAGGATGCTATTGCTGAAATACCGCTCAGCGTGACATTATCTGGCAATGTAAGTGATGTGAATATTGGATTGATTAAGGCTACGCACGGTAGATTGAGTGATCTTTCTGCATATCTGGTTTCGCCATCAGGTACAGAAGCCCTTCTGTGGAGTAAAAAATGTGCAAACCAGCAAAATGTCAGAATAGGCCTAGATGACCAGTCTCCTGATTTTTTCCAATGTCCTATTAATACTGGCAAACTGTACAGAACAGACGTATCAGGTGGTGCCGCGAAACTGGATATATTTAACGGTGAGCCAATGCAAGGGCAGTGGATACTGAGACTAGTAGATGGTGTAGCAGGCATTGGAGGAAAGCTTGAAGAGTTTAATTTGGAAATATGTGCTAATTTAACACCTCAGGATCCGTTTATCATCACGAATAAAACTCTGGATTTAAAACCTGGTGATAAAACGGCTTTAAATAATACATGGCTTGAAGTAGGAGATAATGACAATGGCCCTACAGAGCTGGTATTTACTATTGTTACCTTGCCACAACATGCGGAGATGCTCTTGAATGGCCTGCCATTGGCTGTTGGCTCGACATTTACTCAGGATGATTTAAATGGATGGAGACTTCGGTATGATTCTGATGCAACCTATGAAGGCCCAGATGCCTTTACATTCACTGTATTTGATGGAGCCGGAGGATGGCTAGGTATTACTACTTTTAACGTTAATGCTGATAATGATAATAAAAGTACAAGTGTAGATGATACTAATATCAGCAATGATGTTTTTGTATCTCCCAATCCTACTACTGAGGTGATCAATATTGCATTGACTGGCAAAGCAAGTAACTTCAAGACCTATAGGTTAAGTGATCTTTCCGGAAGAATAGTAACAGAAGGCAGCCTATCAGGTAAAAATACTTCCGTCGATTTAAGAAGTATCAATAAAGGCATTTATTTATTGCATCTCTCAGATGGTCGATTGACGGCGACTAAGAAGGTCATCCGTATGTAATATAAAGTATATTTAAGATTGAAAATCAGGGATTATATTAAAAATAATTCCTGATTTTTTTTATTTGGATATGAGGTTAGGTTTAATTTTAGTTATGAATATAAATAATTGCATATCTTTGCAAAGCTAAAAGTAAACTGTGCATGGCTGATAATAACAGTGAAGGTGGTTTTTTGAAGTATGTTTTTAGTATGGTTTTTGTTAAGCAGTTGCTGATGATTATGGGCGGCTTGCTTATTTTACTGTTATTAGTGCTTTTATGGCTGAGGATCTACACCCATCACGGACAGAAAATAGAACTACCAGATTTTATAGGTAAGAATATTGGTGATGCTCGCCAAATGGCAACAGATCATGATTTTGAAATTATTGCAGCTGATTCATTATTTATAGTCGGAAAACCTGGAGGTTTGATTACTGATCAGAACCCTAAACCGGGATCAATGGTGAAGGAGCGAAGAAAGATTTATGTGACCGTCACAAAGTATATCAAAGAAACAGTTAGAGTGGCCGACTTACCTACACTCTACGGTAACGCCTACGAGCAGAAGAAAACAGAGCTAAAGTATCGCGATATTGAGAGCGTTATCAAAGATTATAAGTACGATCCCGGCGAACCTAATCATATCTTAGAGGTATATTACAATGGTGAACTTGTGATTTCAAGAGATGGAAGAAAGGACAACGTAGTGATCGAAAAAGGTGGAACCCTTGAATTTGTACTTTCACGCCGTGATGGTGGAGATGTCATGATTCCAAATTTGAAGTGTGTTACACTTGATGAGGCAAAATTTATCCTAGAAAGCTCCAGGCTTATGCTAGGAGATATCTCTAAGCGAGGTGAAGATGCTGAAGATGCTGTATGGTACATCATTGCACAGTCTCCTCCATATGATGGTATCACAAATATTAAAATGGGTGACAAGGTGTCTGTAACAGTTGCCACTAAAAAGCCTGATATCTGTGATTGATAATTGCTGTAAAATATTTGATTAACATGGAAGATATAACAGTTGAAGAACTGAAGCAGAAGATATATAGAAATGAGTCATTTGTTTTTATCGATGTGAGAGAGCCTGAGGAGTATGAGCAAGCTAATTTAGGTGCTGAGTTGATTCCTTTAGGTACTTTACCTGATGTCCTACCATCTTTATTAGTACATCGAGAGAAAGAAATCATTATCCATTGTAGATCAGGCGCACGAAGCGGCAATGCTAAACTTTTTCTGGTGAGCCAAGGGTTTACCAATGTCAGAAACGTACTAGGAGGCATTCTTGAGTGGGAGCGATTATACGGATTGCATCAGTAAATAAAAAAAGGCTGTATTCTAAAAAATAGGTACAGCCTTTTTACTTTATTGTCCTTTGAGATTTATTCAATCGTTCCCTTACCTTCACGGATGACTTCAATCTCGTCTCCTATACAATCCAAAATAGTAGATTCTTCATCTTTACCCAAACCACCATCGATGAGCAAATCAACTTGATGCTGAAAATTTTGCTCAATTTCATCTGGATCTACAAATACCTTTAGTGCTCCACCATCCGTATTTAAGGAAGTAGAAATAAGCGGTGCTTCAAGGAATTCATGAAGTGAATCGAGAATCTCATTTTTAGGTATTCTTACACCTATTTCTTCCTTATTATTTTTAAAAAACTTTTGAACGTAATTATTGGAATTGAGTATGAATGTATAAGGTCCGGGTAAATAACGCTTCATGGTTTTAAATACATCATTGTTAATTTGAGTAGTGTATTGAGAAATGACACTGATATTAGGGCAAATTAATGACATCCGAGCCTGTTTTTCTTTTTTGTTAAGAATACGACAGATTCGTTCTATTCCGGGCTTATTCGTCATCAGGCAGCCCAGTGCATACATGGTGTCTGTCGGAAAAATGACTATTTCTCCCTTATTGATACGTTCAGCTACTTCTTTTAAATCGCGCTTGTTAGGGTTCGTGTCATGAAAAAAATACCTTTTCATAATCTCATCAATTTATCTGTTAAAAAATATAATTTCAATAATGTTTATCATAAATGTTTTGTTCCGTCAAATTGTTGTGCAGAGTTATCACTTAATAAAAATATTTAATGAATTTTGTAATATCAGAACTTAAGGAAATGCCACTTATTGGTTCGCAAATACATATAGGACATGATAGCAATGCCCACCCAGTAAAAGACCTCAATAGACCACGCCCAGTTGAGTCCAAAGTAATACATTTTTATTAGAACATAACTGCATACGATATAAAACACGGTAAATATAGTTTGAATGCGCAGCGCTGTCTGGGTATGACCAGTACCTATCAATCCGTTGAAAAAGATACCTCCGATGCCAAATACGGTTAGGATAAGTAAAAGCATCGGCAAGTAAGGTTTAGAAAGCATGATTAATGACATATCTTCCTTGCCAAAAAGTGGGTACAGAAAAAATTCCGGAAATAAAACCACAGGAATGGAAATCAATAAGGTGGTAGCCAGATTGAGCTTTGTAGTTTTTATTATCAATGGTATAACCGCTTGCCTTTTTTTATGACCTATGAAGCCACTAACCAAGGTATTGATTCCAGTAGAATACCCCCAACATGGGATGGAAAGTATGAGATATACCGTGCGCAGCAGATTGGAGATTTCTAATTCTTGTCTTCCAATATTTTCTATGAAACTGAAAAATAAAAACCAGGATCCTATACTCAGTATAGATTGAAAGACAATCGGTATTGATATTTTAAACATATTGACTATCTCTTTAATAGCCGGGCCATTAAGCGTGAATAGCCTATATTTTCTGTTGCTCTTGTCAAATAGCATATAGACTGCAAAAACAACAAATGCAACAATCTCAGCTATCGTACTTGCTGTTGCTGAACCTGCGATTCCCATAGGTTCAAAACCAAATTTACCAAAGACGAGTACATAGTTCAATACAAGGTTGACAACAATCAGTACAAAAGTGTCATAGACAATGAATTTTGTGTCAGCAATACCAGTATAAAATGCAATGAAACATAAGCCTATATAACTAAAAAATACACCCCAACTCCTGGGTATGATGTATTCTATACATTTTTCAAGAATATGTGGATCTTTTACAAAGATTTCAAAAAAGCCGTGACTTCCAAATCTTAAAAATAAGAATAAAACAACGGCTAGAAGCAATTCAAATAGTACCAAGGCTTGAAATTCTTTGCCAGCGCCCGTAAAATTTTTTTCACCATATCTTCGGGCGATAATGATTTGCCCACCGCGCGAAAATCCGTAGCCAATACTTGAAATGATTAGATAAAATACGCCTACGAGCCCTGCAGCGGCAAAATCAACAGAGTTGTAATGGTACAAAAATACATTATCACTCAGTACGATAATGTTCTGAGCCGCACTTCCGAGCATAATGGGTACAGAAAGTGACAAAATTTGTTTGTAAGAGGTATTTAATTCCATTTGGGTTGCAAAATATCTGTTTTTTTTATCAAAATGGACGATTTAGCTAATTTTATCTTTTTGTTAATGTATATTTGATAGATGTTTTTGACGTAGCATATTTTATCATATAATCTTTTAAAACCAATATTATGTTAATTTTGAGTCGTTTGCTGCTGATAATTAGCCTTATATTTGTGATTTTCTCATGCCAAAGGCATAAAATTATTGACAATTCTAAAGATATGAATAAACGAAATACATCGACAAATTTATATGATTTGCAACCACCAGTGGCCAATAAAATTAGACATAAATCGATTGTACATGGTCAAGAAGTAATAGATGATTATTACTGGATGCGTTTGTCTGATGAGCAAAAGGAAGCAGCTACACCAGATGAACAGACTATGAACGTCCTAGCTTATCTTAATGCTGAGAATAATTATCGTGAAAAGATGATGCAACATACAGAGCACTTTCAGGAAAAATTATTTGAAGAGATTAAAGGCAGAATCAAGCAAACTGATATGTCAGTGCCATATAAGGATAATGGGTATTATTATATCACTAGATTTGAAGAAGGTAAAGAATACCCGATTAAAAGTCGAAAAAAAGAGCATCTAGAAGCTCCTGAAGAAATATTACTGGATGTCAATGGCCTTGCAGCAAATCATGAATACTATCAACTCGGAGGTATGTCGGTGAGCCCTGACAATAACTTACTGGCTTACAGCGAAGATACCGTAAGTAGGCGACAATATACCATCCGATTTAAAAATTTAATAACAGGAGAATTACTCAGTGATGTCATACCTAATACAACAGGGAGTGTCGTCTGGGGTAATGATAATAAGACGGTTTTCTATACCTTAAAGGATGCTTCACTGCGCTCTTATAAAATCATCAGGCATACCTTAGGCACTGAAACCGATCAGGACGTTGAGGTATTTCATGAGGTAGATGAAACATTTGGTACATATATTTACAAATCTAAATCAAGGAAATATTTGATTATAGGATCGTTTGCAACACTTTCTCAGGAATACAGGATTTTAGAAGCAGATAATCCACTAGGTAGTTTTCGGATTTTTCAACCACGAGAGCGAAAGTTAGAGTATGCAATCAGTCATTTTGATGATAAATGGTTGATTACTACAAATAAGGACGGAGCTACAAACTTTAAAGTAATGGTCACTCCTGAATATGCAACGAGTAAGCAAAACTGGAAGGATTATATAGCTTATGATCCGTCAGTATTTATTGAAGGAATCGATGTGTTTAAAAGTTTCATGGCCATGTCTGTGCGAAAGGATGGTATCACTCAACTTTATATTAAACCTTGGATCAATGAAGAAGGTCATTATGTAGCTTTTGGAGAAGATACCTATACAGTCACTTTAGGTGTCAATCCTGATTTTGACACGGACTTGCTGCGGCTGGACTATACTTCACTTACGACTCCTAATTCCACATACGACTATCATGTAGGTGAGAAGCAACTGGAGCTATTAAAGAGACAGGAAGTAGTCGGGACTTTCAATCCTGATGATTACATCTCTGAACGAAAGATGGTACAGGCGTCGGATGGTACAATGGTACCGCTTTCTATCGTGTATAAAAAAGGCTTTAAAAAGGATGGAACTGCACCAGTGTTGTTATACGGATATGGTTCCTATGGTATCTCAATGGATCCATATTTTTCGTCAGCCAGGTTGAGTTTATTAGATAGGGGTTTTGGATTTGCAATAGCTCACATACGAGGCGGGCAGGAGATGGGTAGGCAATGGTATGAAGATGGTAAGTTTCTTCATAAAAAGAATACATTTACTGATTTTATAGACTGTGGTGATTTCTTAGTCAGAGAAAAATATGCTGCTAAAGATAATCTTTTTGCCAGTGGTGGCAGTGCTGGAGGATTGTTAATGGGTGCAGTATTGAATATGCGCCCAGACTTATGGAAAGGTGTGATAGCCGCAGTGCCTTTTGTAGATGTAGTCAATACAATGCTAGACGAAAGCATCCCACTGACAACCGGTGAATTTGATGAGTGGGGAAATCCTAAAGATATCACTTATTATAATTATATGCTTTCGTATTCGCCTTATGATAATGTTAGACGTGTTGATTATCCTGCTATGCTTGTCACGACAGGTTACTGGGATTCTCAGGTACAATACTGGGAACCAGCTAAATGGGTTGCTAAACTTAGGGATTATAAAACGGATCAAAATCCATTATTACTGTATTGCAATATGGATACGGGGCATGGTGGTGCTTCTGGTAGATTCAAGCGATTTAAGGAAACAGCTATGGAGTATGCATTTTTGTTGGACTTAGCAGGACTAAGAGAGGAGTGAAGTATTTTGAACCATATACATTTCAGAGATCTGGACTCAAAGTAGCCAATAGAATTGCCTTATCGCCGATGACCAATAAGCAAAGCCATGAAGATGGCACGCTTTCTGATGGTGAATACAAATGGTTGATACGCAGAGGTAAAGAAGGTTTCGGTGTTTTGTTTTCTTGTGCAGCTAACGTTTCAATGGATGGCAAAGGATGGAATGGTGAGCTGGGTGTTTACAGTGATTTACATCTTGAAGGGTTAACTCAGTTGGCACAAGGCATACGTGCCTGTCATAGTACCGGGCTTGTACAATTATACCATGGCGGAGCTCGCAGTCCTGAGCCTCTAATTGGTTGCCGGCCATGGAGTGCTGTGGATCATATGTTTCGCTTAGGTAAGCATGAAGTTTCAGTCAGGGCTGCTACTGAAGTTGATATACGCAGAGTGATCAATGATTTTAAGGTTGCTGCATTGCGGTGTCAGCAAGCCGGATTTGATGGAGTCGAACTACATGCAGCCCACGGCTATTTGCTTCATCAGTTTTTGAGTACAGAAAACCAAAGAAATGATCGTTGGGGCGGGCGTTTTGAAAATAGAATCCGATTATTGATGACCATCGTCAGCGAAATAAAGTCCGTGATAAACCCAAATTTTCTAGTTGGTATTCGGCTGACACCGGAAGATAAATATACTTATAAAGGAACTGATTTTGATGAAAGCCTGCATCTTGCTGAACAATTAATAGAAGTGGGCATTGATTTTTTGGATGTTTCTACCTGGGATTACCGTAAATCACCTGACAAATATCCTGATTCTGGGCAGCCTATAATCTCATGGTACAGAAGCCGGCTAGGTACTGATTTTCCATTGTTTGTAGCCGGAGATATTTGGGATCCTACTGATGCCATGCAAGCTATGCAATATGGTGCTGACTTTGTTTGTCTTGGAAAAGCAGCCATAGGTGTACCGGACTGGCCTTCAAAGGCACGTCAATCCGAATTTAAAGCACCAAGACCACCCTATACTAAAGAACACCTTGCTGCGGCAGACCTTAGTCAACCATTTATCGACTATATGTCAAAATGGGAAAACTTTGTTGTCAGTGAATGAGATCTATTCTGATTAAATCAGTTGTTTTATTTTGCTAAGATGCTTAAAACTTAGTTTCCAGTAAGTATGGCATCATAGCTCTCCATGTAGGCCAGTCATGCCGCATATCATAGCCCCAGATATCCAGATCATGAGGTATTTGCCTATGGTGTAATAATCCTGAAAGATAACGTGAGCCATTGGGATCTTCATAATCTCCTGATCCTGACAGAATGTGGATATGCTTAGAACTTCTGATGGTGTTCAGGTGGTCCTCGTTATTGAGGTCATTAAGATAATGAAGTGGGCTATTCCAGTAACAGTCTTCGTCCCAATAACCCTTGGTGTAAGCACCTAAATCATAGATGCCCGACATTGAAATACAACCTCTGATGGCCCATGGATTTTTGAAAAATAAATTAGCAGCATGTAATGCTCCAAATGAAGCTCCACAAGTATAAATAGGCGTGTCTAAACTTGTGCGCTTTTTAATGAAGGGCACAACTTCGTTATGAACATAATCATTAAACTGGTTGTGTCTGACAACCTTTGTTCTGCCACTCAACTTGCTATTGAGCCAGCTTTCATTATTAATAGAGTTGATAGAATATACCTTTACCTTTCCTTCTTCAATATATTTTTCTATAGCATCAATTAGCAGAAATCTTTCGTATTCCAGATAATCTGCAGCGGCGGTCGGAAGTAATAAGATGACCGGCCCATAATGACCATATTCCACTATTTCCATTTGCTTATTCAGTGCCGGACTGTACCATGATTGTATCTCTCTATGCATAACTAAGTTTATTTTGATGCAATAATAGGAATTATTAAATAGAACTGGAATTTAAACCTACAATTTATTAATAGGAATTGTAATTTTTTTTTCATCTAGCTTAGAACTAAATTAATTTATTTACGAATGGATGTAAATAAGATAGAAAATTATTGACTAAATATCACAGGCTTCTGCTCATTTTGATGTGAGGCAGACCTATTTCTTTAAAGGGCTTTCCTACGGCCTGATAGCCAAGTTTAGTATAAAATTCAATAGCTGTTGATCTGGCGTGTAGTTCCATGAGGTGGTAGCCTTTGTTTTTAGCAAATACTTCGGAATATTTGACCATATAACTACCAATGCCAACTGATTGTAGCTCCTGTCTCACGGCCACTTGTCGCATTTTTAGTGTGGAAGTGTTGATTGGCTTTAAAATCAGACATCCTACCAGTTGTAAGGTTGCAATCTGATAACAGGCGATATGAAAAGAATCAAACTCAGTGGCAAGGTCTTTAGTATGAAATTCCATCTCTAATGGTTTGCGCAGAATGTCGTACCTCAGAGATACAGTTTCATCATACTCAGGCGTTGCAAAATCAATAGGTATGCAAAAATAGGATGGAGACATACTAATAACTGTGCTAATCTATTTCAGTCAACTCTTCTGTGTAGCCTGCAAAGATGCCTAGACCATTTTGAATGTTGGAATAAATATCAGGCGTAGTTGAAAAACTGCTATTGTGATTATCTGCTTGGCTAAACTTTTCTACTGTTTTATAGTAGTTATATAGTTCGCTACTGGCGGTAACTACTCTGAGATATTTTTTATAGACAATGGTAGAGTCACCTTGAATTTGATTACCTCCATTCGATGAGTCGGCATCATTTTCATTATCTATGATAAAAGCAGATGTAAAAGACCCATTTTTAGTAAAGGCATCATTTTCTACCTTGGTCATACCCATCAACATATTGCTTACATTGATTAAGCTATTGTATTTTAATAAGTCAGAGATGAACTTATTGGGCATGCCATAATAATTACTGCTATATGGATTGCCATTGTTGGATCCGGTATAATTCCATATCAGATACTGGCTTTCATCGCCTTTGACCTGAAACTGTACCGTGGCGATTCTAGAATCTATGATGTCCGTGCTGATATTCACAATATTAGCCTTTTTAGGTGCTCTGCTAGAAGCTTTGATGGTCTTATGTCCAGGCACCTCTACTGATAGTTCATACATTTTGTCTGGTAGTGGAGGGTAGTATTCTGCAGAGTAAACTCCTTCTCCATTGTGCTTTAAGAAGATCTCACGACCTGTAGTCTTCTCTTTAATGATGACCACTGCATTTTCTACCGGTTTGATCTTTGAATCCTTAGAAAGGATATCACGGCTAGTCGATAGATGGACAGTCCACTTTTCACCAGGTTTGAAAATGGAATTGACTACTATTTTAGGATTGAACGCTTCTCTATGAAATACAAAGTCTTCCTCACATGATGTGAGCATGACAATTGCTATGATGAAAGCCCCAAGATAGTAAAGACGCTGCATAGGCGTATTTAAAAAATTTCCCCAAAGTTAAGAATTGTTTTATTAATGGGAGCAAATATTTTATATAAAATAACTGAGATAATAGCCATGTAAATATTAAATATTGTAAATAAATTATTTACGAAATATAATATTTTTTCAGCTAAAGTTAATCAGCTCGATCGATATTTTATATCAAAATCGGATAGTGCCAATTATCGAGGGCGTGATAGGTAAAATGCTCACTTTTTTTAAAAATTGCTCATCAGGTGCTAGGTGATTTTTATAGATATAGATGTAGTAAGCATTCAACCTATTATAAACGTTGTAAATATTGAGAGATATGTCAGCTATATAATCTTTATTTTCATAGTGATAGGAGGCACTGACCGTCAGCTGATGGAAATCGGGTAGCCTATAATTATTTTTACCTTCAGCATTCAAAAGCTTAATACCTAGATACGAAGCATATTCTTCAGTAGCCAGTGAAAAAGCCTTGCCGGTGTTATACACAAAATTAGCTCCTGCGCTAAAACGATTAGAAAACTTGAAGTTGACACCGGTATTCATATCCCAAGGTTTGTCATGCGCAGCCGGAAAAGCTTTGCCATTGTTGATTTCATTATATTGGAAAATGGTTTTTGATCTGGTTAATGAAAACCAACCTTTCAATCGACCGCTTGTTTTGTGAATGAGTAATTCCAATCCTTGTGAATGTCCGGTACCACTATATACGTTTCTTTCCCAGTCTTTTGAAGAGTTATATACCGGTGTGATGTTTTGATCATTGATTAAAAAATAAAACAATTCCACAGGTGATGTATATTCCAGTGTATTTTTCATATGTTTGGTATATGCTCCAAGATATAAATATAAATTTTTTGTAATATTAAATGTATAGCTTGCGCTCCATTGATCAGACAAGAGTGGTTTTATCCTTGTAGTCGCTGGAACCCAAAGGTCTGATGGCAATCCTAATCCCGAATTTGACAATAAGTGGAAAGGTTGAGCCATTCTACTATAAGAAGCGGTGAGCATGTGCCTATCATGAGGAGACCAGATGACTTTGAATCGTGGTTGCAATAAATGATAGGCTTTGTCACTATTGCTGTAGGTTCCGTAGTGTAAACCTCCATAAAGAAATATTTTATCTGCCCACTTGAAGTTATCTTCGAGATAAAATTGCCACTGACCGGCATAAACTGCAGAATCTTGATCAGTTATATTTTCTTCTGCACCTTGTAAAAAGACCGTACTTTGTCTTACAGTAGGGTTATAATGCTGATGGATGTAATTGATACCGCCTCTCAGTATATGGTTGTCATTGAAAAAGTAGTCAGCATCGATCCTTAAATTTTTGTCACTTATAATTGATTTTGTAATGACATCTAGTATGTCAGAATTAGTAGAATCTTTGACTGAACTGTTAAAGATGTATGAAGATCTAGTGCCATTTTGATATGCTATGTATCCTGATTGCACTTTGACGCTGAGTCTTTCACCTACCAAAAAATTCCACTTTAAAGAGGCCACGTTGTTTTTCCAGTTGATTCCATTTTTGTCAAATATATGGAGTGTGTAATTAGATTCCTTGTTTTCAAATGTATTTTCTTTGGTGAGTTGAAATCGATCAGCACCATTATACATCGTAAAACTCAAGCTATTGGACTCCGAAAAATGATAGGTTAGCTTGCCCAGTAGGTCATGATAATTTAGGAGTATGTCATCGTATTTTGTGAATTTGCGAAGTAGATTGTTAATGTATAGATTTATCCATGAAGTACGACCAGACAATGAATACGTCAATTTTTCTTTAATAATAGGACCATCAATATGAGCAGTTGCACCGGCTAAACCCATGGAGATAGATGTGTTATTTTTAAATTTGTCTCCTTCTTTTAGTTGTATATCCATAACGCTAGATAGCCTTCCGCCATATCTGGCTGGAAAACCATTGCGTATGAAGCTGCCTTCCTTGATACTTTCATCCATGAAAATAGATGCAATGCCTGCTACATGACTCGTTTCGTACATCGCTACACCATCGAGCATGATGAGGTTTTGATCGGGTGTGCCGCCTCGTACATATAATCCACTTAATCCTTCACCTCCTGATTGGACACCTGGAATGATTCTGGCATTATTAATGATATCAGATTGGCCGATGATAGACTGGAAATCATTATTTTTAAATATATTTACCTGATGGCCTCCGTCAGCCAATTGTAACCTGCTAGATGGCTTATATACAGTAATCGTATCCAGATAATTATCGCTTTCTAGCTTAAAATGAAGTAAGGTTGATTGAATAACTTCTATGTTAGTACTGGCCGTTTTATAACCAAGGTAATAGGTATCTATTTTAGCTTTTCCCTTAGGTAATCTCATAACGTAATAACCTCTTTCATTAGAAATAGCAGATCGTCTGGTGGTTTTATCTACAAGATAGGCGCCATAGATAGCTTCTCCGGTATTTAAATCGGTTACATATCCGGCTATGGAGTACTCTTTTACTTGGATTTTGGAAAATTTTAGAATGATTTTATCAGGAGACACGAAAATGATTTCCTGAAGTTCATCAGGGAAGAGATGGTATAGTAGTACCTGCAAAGTCATCTGACGATTGGGATATGGTGCTTCTGATTCCATTCTAACATCCGAAGCATTGTAACTAAATACCCATTGATACTGATTAGAAAGATAATCAAGATAGTCTTTTTTTGTAGTAAGTTGAATGTCTTTAGGAAGCTGAATGATCTCGTTTAATGGATTACCTTGCCCATATAAGTGTGACAAGACAATACAAAAATAAAAGCCTATTAAACAAAACCATCTTGAAGACATTGATTAGCATTTGTAAGACTTGATGATTATTCTTTGATTGGTTTGTATCTCATACTCCATACCCGTCAAAATGGCGAGCTCCTTCATAACACTCTCCAAAGTCTGATTTTTAAAAGTTGTATTAATTCTGCAATGATCGGTTGCAGAGCCATCTTGCCATATCAATTCAATGCTATAATACAATGCCACCCTTTCCAATACATCATGTATAGAGCTATTCTGAAAAACAAGTTCTTTAAGTTTCCAATTTTCAGGAGTGATATTTTCAAATTTTTTAACAGACACGCCTTCCTTTCTTACCTCTATTACATCTCCGTCGTTGAGAATATAGTTTTGATCGTTGGTACTCATTCTTACCCTTCCTTTTGTGACAACTACACGAGAATATGCAGGGGTGGAGTTGATACTAAATTCAGTACCGAGTACATACACTTCACCATGGTAAATGATGATTCGGAATTGATTGTTTTCGTCCCTTGCTACTTTAAAATAGGCATTGCCACTCAGACCAAAAGACCTGAAGTCATTTTCCTTTAATGTGGCGTCTTTTCCTAGTGTGATTTCAGATCCGTCTTTATAATTGACTATCTGATTTTTGTCACCAGTATAGACTATATGTTTTGTATCAGTAACTGTTTTTTCTTCAGTTGAGACCATATATTGAATACCCCAAAGACAGAGGGCAAACAATGCAAATACAGCAGCAATCCTACGGTAATTCAAACCAATTGTTTGAGTTTTTTGGTCTGATATGCTTTCTTCAACATGATTCCAGGCACTATTTGTATCCACTTCCTGGTAATTGGATAGGGTACTGACATCGTCTTCGACATCGGCATATTTACGCAACTGCTCGATGTTATCATGCGAGTCTTGTTGCCACTGTTTTAAAGCATCATATTCTTCAGATGATGATTTGCCTGTTATAAAGTCGAGGATTCTTTTTTTGTCAAAAGCCATATTATTTTAATAAAAAGATGTGTAGAATTAGAAAAAATAAGGATACTTGATCAGCCAGCATTTCACGCAAAGATTTTAAGGCTCTGCTGATATGATGCTCGACTGTTTTAACAGAGATACCCATCTTTTCTGCAATCTGGGCGTAAGTTAAGCCATTTATCTTACTCAGCGTGAATGCTTCCCTACTTTTTGGGGGTAATTGTCGTATAGATACATATATTTTATCTATGAGCAAGTGTTTTTCTATCTCAGCTTCAGTTATATCATCTTCTGATGCTTCGGTGTGTAAATACAGTATTTGCTTGTGTACACGCTGTCCGATATCATCTCTGCGCATCACTTCAAGCGCTCGATTACGCACCATGGTGTAGATATAAGAGGGCATGCTTTTACCTTCTTGTAGAATGGGTGGCTGTTGCCACAGTTTTATAAAAATATCTTGTACGATATCTTCTGAACGATCCAGATCCCCCATAATCCTAAAAGCATAATTGCACAATGGCTGATAATGCTGATAAAAGAGAGATTTGAATGACTGCTTGTCCAAGGTGATTACTATTATATATCAATTACAAATGTAGGTTATTTTATTTGGATTGTTTCTATTGTGGTAAAAATTATTGATCGAAGCAATGAATGAATTGACTATATGCTTATTAGTATTTTTACTTTTAGGATTTTTCCAGGATTTCTTACACATTGGTGACATTATGCTTAAACTTTTGACAGAAATTTATCTTTACTATATAAAGGTTATTAAGACTCATTTTAAATAATGTAAAAATCAAGATGATATGGAACAAGTTGTTCAACCTAACGGAGATCTGGATGTAAGAGTGCTAGTGCCTATTAAGAGACATAACCTGCTCGTTACACTTTTTGGAGATATGCGCGCCGGTGAGACCTTTACATTTATCAATGACCATGACCCGATCCCGCTGTATTATGAATTCAAGTCGCTATATGGAGACGTTGTTGAATGGGAATACTTAAACAGAGGTGGACGTAACTGGAAGGTTAAAGTAACAAAAACAGAAGATTCAAAGCCTAGAGATCTCGGTGATGTTGCAACATTGATTGATCTTCGAAAAACAGAGGAAAAAGATTGGAAAAAGGTGGTCTTTCACCGTTATAGCATGATGGAAGAAGGGACAACGATGGAACTACTGGCAACAGAAGATCCTGTGATGATTCACAATATATTTGCAGAAAACTATGCCGGAAAACATACATGGACTTATAAAAAGAAAGGTCATGGAGAATACATTGTGCATATCACCAAAGATGTGATGACTGGTCTAGGCGAAGATGCCTATATGGTAGTCAATGAATTTGATGTGCGACCTTATCCGCCTACTGAACGGCATGAGATGTTTTATCAAGCTTTTGCTGATTTAAGACCAGGTGAGGCCTTTGAATTTGTCAATGATCATGACCCGAAACCATTATATTACCAAATGGAGGCAGAGAGTAAAGAGCCTTTCCGATGGGAGTATATAGAAAAAGGCCCGGATGTATGGAAAGTTAGAGTGATTAAGGATAAGGATAAAGACATTGCCGACATTTTTTAATTTATAAATCTCTTGAAGCTATGGTGTCGCCAGAAAGCAAAAAGTGGACAGATCGGTTTCCGGAACTACTACCGGTAAGTCAGGGCAAAACAGTTACTTGGTTAAATCCACATCGTCGGAATAGTTCGGAATTGGATCATTTACCTATATCGCGACATGACATGGACCAGGCAGCTGCGCTTTGGGATAGATTCGCGCCCTATCTGGCAAAGGCTTTTCCTGAATTAAAAAATACGGGTGGCATCATTGAATCGGAACTGAGAGAAATCCCACATATGAAGGCTCGACTCGAAGCGTATTATAAATCTGAGGTGTCAGGCCGATTGTTTTTAAAATGTGATCACAACCTACCAGTGGTGGGTTCAATCAAGGCACGTGGAGGAATATTTGAAGTGCTACATTATGCTGAGGAGTTAGCATTACAAAATGGCTTGATTCAGGAAGGTGACAATTATGAAATATTTGATGATGAAAGGTTCAAATCGTTTTTCAGCCAGTACACCATTGGCGTAGGATCAACAGGTAATCTCGGTTTGAGTATCGGTGTGATCAGCGCAAAACTTGGTTTTGATGTCTATGTTTATATGTCGTCAGATGCTAAAGAGTGGAAGAAGAACCTATTGAGACAGAAAGGCGCTAAAGTACTTGAATTTGAAGGTGATTTTAGTGAGGCTATCGACAATGGCAGGCGCAGCACCAATGCTAATCCTAAAGGCTACTTTGTAGATGATGAAAACTCAAAGTATTTATTTCTTGGTTATAGTGTGGCCGCATTGAGGCTAAAAGATCAGTTGGATGCGCAAGGTATTGTAGTAGATGCGGATCACCCATTGTTTGTATATTCACCTTGTGGTGTAGGAGGCTCACCTGGAGGAGTAGCTTATGGCCTACGCGAAGTATTTGGTGATCATGTGCATAGTTTTTTTGTAGAGCCTACCCATGCTCCAGCTGTACTTATAGGGCTGATAACAGGTGCGATGGCTGATATCTGTGTGCAGGATATAGGTCTGGATAATCATACTGAAGCAGATGGGTTGGCAGTAGGACGACCATCGGCATTCGCTTCTGCAATCAATGATTTGACCATCAGTGGCGAATATACTATAGAAGATGATGAGCTTTTCAGACTGTTGTTTATGCTCCATGAAAGTGAAGGCATTCATGTAGAACCATCAGCTACTGCGGGCTTTCCCGGTCCACAAAATATAGCTCGTACTGGTTTTGTTGACAAACTGGGAGTGCATCCTGACAATATTACTCATATTGTTTGGTCAACAGGAGGTGCTTTAGTCCCAAAGGAAAATATGGAACAATATGTAGCGAGAGGTAGAGCGCTGGTGGAAGTTGATTTTCAATGACCTGGGATAAATATAGACATTGGTGAATAATGACTTATTGAAAATCGAGAAAGGTAGAATGGTAAAGGAATTGCATTCTTAAAACCAACTCAACTTTGACTACTTAAGTGATTGATTTTTACCAAAATGTTAATCTTTATTTTTATCAATATCTTCTATTATTTTTTCATAATTAACTTTAGGTTTAGGTTTAGTTTTGTGATGTGAGCTATCACTAGTATCTATGTTTACATTGTCATCATCAGAATCCTTACCATTTACCCTTATGCTTTCTTTCAAAATCAAGGCTACTCCTTCTTCTCCTATCCTTTTTCTAAAATGTACTAATTCTGTTGCTTCACAAGGAAAATCCGGCACAAAGCAGTTTTCTCCACAAAAATATTGGTAATAATTGTTTTCGCTCCATTGTTCTGTGAGTATAGGGGCAAAAAAGCATTTTCAAATAAAGCCCAATCAATTTTATTAGCTAAAATGAATAATGGATGCTTAATATTTAAGGTATCTTCAAAGGATGAGAAAAATCCAATTTGCTGAGAGTTCTTTTTGTGAGGAATCATAAAAAAATAATGCAATTGCATTATTTTCAAAATATTCTTTAGTGTAATTTAATGTTAATCAACTTGTTAAATGATATTTCAGGGCAGACTATCAATACATTGATCTGTCAGCAAGTGTCGATTACCATTTAAAATCAACCTACGTTACTTATCTAGACTCAAAACTTTTTTCCTTTCTCCGACTATCCATACAATATCATCAGTTGCAAACCTAAAATCCTTAGCAGGATGCATGAACTTATCATTATTGCGCTCTACGCCGAGGATGAAACTATTCGTTTTCTTACAAACATCAGACGCTTCGATTGTTTTTCCGTTAAGGATATTTTCAGGATAGATTTTTAATTTATAAAGAATTACATCATCCGGCTCCGTTACGGAATGTACGACTTCTTCCTTTGTATTAAATACTGGTTCAAATATTTCAAGTTGCTCATCAGTAGCGATGACACCGACCTCATCAAAGGGTAAAAGTCGATTGTCGCGCATTGGAGCATAAATAATAAAATCGCCTCTCTTGATGTACGCTATATTGATGCCGTATTTTTCTCTCCATTGTAGCTCTTTGAGGTGTCGCCCAACGTAGGTAGCAAGCGGATCTACTTGGAGTTTGACCATGTGAGCGCCCCATAGTAAAGTGCCTGCTTCTTGATGGCTCACCTCCTCCACAACTTGATTTTTGGCCTCTTTTTCTTCATGCTCTCGTTTGTTTAGATTTTCCAAAAAGCGGGTTTCTATTCTATAATACCGCTGTTGGATTTTTTTTGAGGAAAAGAGAAATATAAGTACGAGAAATGGTAATGCTAAAAATATACGGTCACTTGTGAATATCGTATCGATCCAGAAGCCAATAATGATTATACCTAGGATCAATCTAATGAGTCTGATGACCACTATCGGCATTATCCCATACTTTTTGTGCAACCATAATTCTTTATATGCTACCTTTCCGGGCCTTTTGCCTATGATGGCCCAAATAAATGGAGCAGCTGCCATTAGAGATATAATAGTAGTGATGATTCTACTCAGAGAATGATTACTGAATTGTTTATCTAAAAAAGGAGCTAGTACCTGAACGGTCAAAAGATTTAGAGCAATCAGTACTATTCCATTGATCAATAAAATTTTGAGATAATCAAATAAAACGGTTTTCCATTGTTTTTCAGTTTGCAATTTCTGGATACTGACGGCATAGTTTTGAATCATGATTTTTAATGATTCCGGAATTTTTTTATCTAAATATTCATAAAACGGATCTGAAAATTTAATCATGTAAGGTGTAGTAAACGTTGTAATGGCAGAAGCTCCAACTGCTATCGGAAATAAAAAAGGACTGATGACACCTAATGTCATACCCAGTGTAGCTACAATAAATGCAAATTCACCGATCTGAGCCATACTCATACCCACGTGAACAGACTGTTTTAAGGATTGACCGGAAAGTACGGCTCCTAAAGTTGTTCCAAAAAATTTTATGCCGAGGGTTAATATAGTGACGATCAAGACAGCCCATTTGTATTCGATAATCGTTTTAGGGTCGATCATCATTCCTACAGAAACAAAAAATACACTAGCGAAAAGGTCTTTGACCGGATTGAAAATTTTCTCTATTCTCTCAGCAGAAGTCGTTTCTGCCAGGATGGAGCCCATAATAAATGCACCCAGCTCAGCAGAAAAGCCTACGTAAACAGCAAATACGACCATACCGAGACACAAACCTACAGCTAAAACTAAAAGTGTTTCATCATCTAAAAACTTAGTATTTCGTTTGATTAATGTTGGTATTAAAAATATACCACCTAGAAACCAAATGACCGGAAAGAAAAGGAGCTTACCTAAAATCCCCACCATCTCGACGCCTTGGAAATCACGCGTTACAGCTATGGTTGAAAGCAAAACCATCAACATGATAACTACAATGTCTTCGATGATGAGCGCTCCGAAAACCACTGAAGCAAATTGCCGGGTTTTCATGCCTAATTCATCAAATGCCTTGACGATAATCGTTGTGGATGAGCTAGCTAGCATACCACCGAGAAAAATACTATCCATGGACGACCAGCCCATCCATCGACCTACATAATATCCCGCTATAACAATAATCACGATTTCTGTCAATGCCGTTATAGCTGCCGAACTCCCGACTTTAGCTAGTTTTTTAAAACTAAATTCTAGTCCAAGACTAAATAATAGGAATATCACACCGATATGCGCTAGGGTTTCTATGTTTTCAGTATCGGTAACCGTAGGTACTAGCGATAAGTGAGGACCGACCAGAAAGCCTGCAATGATATACCCCAATACAACAGGCTGCCTGATTTTCTTAAATATTAAGGTAACAAAAGCGGCTACGATCAGTATCAATGCCAGGTCTTTAATCAAGCTGGGTAAGTGATCCATAAATTTTATTTATGATTAGAATGTATGCAAAGATATTCATTTTATTTTTTTTTAATTCAGTGTTTTCCAACAAAAAATGCCCTTTTTGGGGTTTAATATTAATTCCAATAATTACAATTCAATATGAAAATCTTTTGAATTTAAAAAATTAAATAAAATGTTAACACTTATATTAATTAAAAGTCTAACTTTACATTATTTTAAAGGCGGAACTTAGTTTAAGTCCTAACTTCCTGATATAAATTTACTGGTCAGTTGATGATGATCTGGTGAATTGAATTAAGAAAGTTGCGCTGATAAAATAAGTCGGTTTTACATATTCATTTCAAATAGTTTAATTGATGAAGCACTTTTATAATTTATGGGATTTTAGAAAGTACACCATGCTTTGGACATTTATGTTGCTGAGTATGTTTGCCCAAGCAAATACATTTTTTGGTGCAGACAAAATCGTCTCTGGATCCATTAGGGATGCATCTGGTGAAGCTTTGATCGGAGCTATTGTGCAGGTTGTGGGAAATAAATCGCTGAGTACCATTTCTGATGTTAATGGATTTTATTCATTGAGCGTACCTGATGGTTTCAATCAACTGGAATTCAGTTATATCGGATATAAGACGCAGATACTTAATATACCACCCAATAATATCCTCGATGTAGTGATGACTGAAGACGCTAATCTTCTGAAGGAATTTGTAGTAGTGGGTTATGGAGTAGAGCAAAAGAAGTTATTGACAGGGTCTGTAGGAGTAGTGCAGGGAGATGATTTGAAGAAGCTACCATTAGCTACCGTTGACGTCGCATTGCAAGGGCAGACTTCGGGTATTCAAGTGATACAGAATTCTGGTACACCAGGTGCTGAGATGTCGGTGCGCATCAGAGGTACTTCTTCTATTGGTGCTTCTAGTCAACCATTGTACGTTATAGATGGCATTCCGGTGACGACTGGAGATTTTGCCCAGGTAGGATATGAAGGACAAGGTGTCAATTCATTGTCAGATTTGAATCCAGCAGATATAGAATCTATAAGTATTCTTAAAGATGCTGCAGCGGCGACCATTTATGGTGCCAGAGCTTCAAATGGAGTAGTACTGATTACTACAAAGCGTGGTAAAGAGCAAAAAACGATTTTCAATTTGAATACCTCGTACGGTATCCAGCAGACATGGAAAAGGTTAGAAATGCTTAATGCTAGAGACTGGAAACTCTACCGCAATGATTTAGCAGGTACTGAAGTGTATTCACCGGAGCAGATAGCAGACAATTCGGTTGATGTCAATTGGCAGGATCAGATTTTCCGTACTGCACCAATGAAAACGCTCGACTTATCTGCAACTGGAGGCAATGAAAAGACACGTTTTTTTGTCAGTGGTAATGTCTTTGATCAGGAAGGAATTCTCAGAGGTACAGATTTTAATAAACTGAGTGCGCGGGTGAATCTAGATCATAAAGCCACATCCAGACTATCCATCGGTACAAGTATCAGCCTCACGCATAGTAAGACCAATAGGGTAGAAGGAGACCAGAGTTTGCACGGTCCACTGCCTAATGGCATCTCCACTCCGGCAGTATTTTCTGTGTACAATTCGGATGGAACCTATAATCAATCAGGCCCGTATTCTAACGCCGTTTCTATTATCAATGAAGCCATCAATCAGAACTTTTCGAATAGAGCTTTAGCCAATGCATTTCTGGAGTATAGGATTTTAGATGGTCTGACCTTCTCTACGAAATGGGGAATTGACTTTTTGAATTTCAGAGAACACGCCTACGAATCCACAAAGACAGTGCAAGGAGCAAGGTATAATGGATTAGGATTTGAAACTTATTCCAATGTTTCTAATCTGGTCTCCAACAATACATTGAAATACACATTTGATATAAAGGCTTCAGCGATCGAAGTTCTAGCTGGTTATTCTTTTGAAAAAAAGCAGGCAGTCAGTTCGTTTATAAGAGCTCAAGATTTTGCTGACCCTAGTTTGCAATATATTAATTCGGCATCGACGATCGTTTCAGCTAGTTCAGGAGCATCTTCATCGGGTATCAGATCCTACTTTGGCCGTGTGAATTATAATTTAAAAGATAGATATTTGGTGACATTATCCGCTAGATTGGATGGATCATCTAAGTTTAGCGAGAAAAACAGAAATGGATTTTTTCCTGCAGTTTCCGCTGCCTGGAGGATTTCACAGGAACCGTTTTTTAATGCTGATAAAATATCTGAGCTAAAGATTAGAGGAAGTTTTGGACTGACAGGTAATGATGATATTCCTTCATTCTTATATGCTTCTCTGTATGGCAATACAACTTATGCAGGACTGCCGGCCATTTATCCGTCTAGTATTCCAAATCCTGATCTAAAATGGGAAACCACAGCCCAATCAGACCTCGGTATCGATGTAGGGTTATTTGATGATAGACTTGTTTTTGGAGTGGATGTGTATTACAAAAAAACAAAAGATTTACTCCTGGATAGACCATTGCCGGGTAGTACAGGATATAGTTCTATTACAGAAAATATTGGAGAAATTGAGAATAAAGGACTTGAATTTTCTCTGAACACTGAGAATCTCAAAGACCGAAAACTCAGATGGCATACCAATCTTAATTTTTCACTGAATAGAAACAAAGTACTTAAACTTTACAATGGACAAGCTATTGACGATTTGGGACGAGGAAGTAATCGCATTGAAGAAGGCCAACCCATCGGTATATTCTATTCCTATGAATGGTTTGGTGTAGATCCATCTACAGGTGATGTTGTCTATGCTGATAAAAATTTTGATGGTAAGATTACTTCTGACGATAGAACAAAAATTGGCAATCCACATCCTTCGTTCATCTATGGTATGACAAATTCATTCACTTATGGCAATTTTGATTTAAGTATATTTTTGCAAGGTGTCCAGGGTAATGATGTATTTAATGGAACTAGATTGTTTTTGGAATCGCTCCAGGGTGGTGATAACCAGCTTGCAGTCATCAATGAAAGGTGGAAAAAACCTGGAGATATCACCCGAATTCCTAGAGCTACCAATGATCCAGTAGCAGCTGCTCAAAATAAGAGAGTTTCCTCTCGTTTTCTCGAAGATGGTTCATATCTCAGGGTTAAAAATGTATCACTCAGTTATACTTTGAATCGTCAGAAATGGATGCATGATAAAATAAACTCGTTGCGGTTTTTTGTTACAGGGCAAAATCTACTGACATTTACAAATTATAGTGGTCTCGACCCTGAAGTCAATTATCGGGGCGACGACAATGCTGTCGTAGGAACAGATTTCTTCACTTATCCGCAAGCAAGGTCTTTTGTTTTCGGTATTAATGCAAGTTTTTAATCATGAGAAAGATATCTATATTTTTACTGACCATTCTGTTTTTAGCCTCTTGTGATGTGCTCAATGTGGAACCGACCAACTCTATTCCGGAGTCAGAGGCTTATAAAACTAAATCCGACGTACAGCGTGGTATTTTAGGTGCTTATAATTCGATGCAGTCTTTAAGTTATTATGGACTTACTTATCTGACCTTTGCTGATTTATTGTCAGACAACCTCATCAATCCACCTAATGCTACAGCCTCAAGTTATAGAGAAGTGGACAACAATGCTATCTTGCCTGAAAATACCTCCGTCGAAGGAATATGGAATGCTATTTATGATGCACTTAATGTAACAAATAAAGTCATATCAGTAGTTCCGACACTAGATTTTCTAACCCAGGATGAAAAGGACAAAGCACTAGGTGAATTGTATTTTCTGAGAGCGCTGCACCATTTTAATCTGGTTAATTATTTTGGAAAAATACCACTGAAACTAGAGCCTACCGTGGGACTTGGCAGTATAGATGCACCGCGAAATTCAGTAGAAGAAGTTTATAACCAAATTAAAACAGATCTTCTGGAAGCAATCAATAAAATTCCTGATGGAACATCACCTATTCGTGCTAATAAGAATACAGCCAGGGCATTGCTAGCCAGAGTGTATTTGTACAATAAGGAATATGCAAAGGCGGAAGAGATGGCTTCTGCAGTGATTGATTCTAAAAAATTTACGCTACTTAGCGATTATAAATCTATTTTTAAAGATTATTCTGCTGAGACAATTTTCGAAGTAGATTTTACACCTCTTGATAGAAATAGGGTTGCACAGTATTTTTATCCACTCACACTCAATGGCAGAGGAGAAGTTGCACCTGCAGTTTCGTTTTATCAGTCCTTTGATCCTGAGGACCTACGCTTGACAGATATTTTTGGCTTGTCAGGCATCACACCTTATGTTAAGAAGTATAGTGATCTAGCTACAGGTGGTGACAATATAATTGTCCTTCGCCTAGGTGAAATGTACTTGATTAGGGCCGAAGCCCGAGCTCATCTTCAAAATAATGATGGAGCACTGGCTGATTTGAATATCATCAGGAAGAGGGCAGGGCTAGCTGATTATTTTTCTATCAATAGTGCGGAAATCTTATTAGCAATAGAGCAAGAAAGAGGTTTTGAACTGGCTTATGAAGGCCACAGGTGGTTTGATCTGGTGAGAACAAATAGAGCCATTGATTTAATTGAAACCGTCAACAATGTAAATCAGTATTTACTACCAATACCACAATCAGAACTCAATTCTAATAAACATAGCGGTATGACCCAGAATGAAGGATATTAATGCGTAATTTTACTTTTTTAAATAAACATTAAAAACTAATTTTATATGAACACAAAAAATATTTTATGGTCATTGCTGGCAATGATTTTACTGGTTTTTACTTCTTGCAGTAAAGAGGATGATACGCCAGATGTAAGTGCCGGTTTTACAGCCAGTAAAACAACTGCGGCAGTAGGTGAAGAAATTCAGTTTACTAATAATTCTGCTAATGCCACATCATTTACATGGAGTTTTGGAGACGGTACGACATCTACTGAAAAGTCACCAAAAAAGGTTTATAATGCATCAGACGTATTTGAAGTTTCTCTTTCTGCAACAGGTGCTGGTGGTACTACTATATCTAAAGCAAGTATAACTATAGTACCGGCCGTAGGATTTAATGTTGAAAATGAGGGCGATCTACAAGCATCTACCCCAGTTAAGTTTACCAATACAACACAAGGAGCTACTGCTTATGAATGGGATTTTGGTGATGGTGGTAAATCGACTGAAGCAAATCCAGAATTTACATACTCAAAAGCAGGTACTTATAATGTAACTTTGAAGGCTACAGGTAAAGGTGGTAGCGCAACACTTTCTAAATCTATAACTGTAAAGGAAGGTGTTGTTGCAAGAGATTTATATTATATTGAATATGGTGCAAATAAAATATTCAAACTCAATCTTGCATCTGGGGCGACACCTATTGAAGTGCTGGATATTACTGGAAAAGCAGGGGCTGGCATCGCTTATGATAGTGAGAATGACAAAATCTATTTTTCTGATTTTGAGGATACAGATAATGGTAAAATTTGGGTGGTTAACCTTGATGGTACAGGGCTTAAAGAAATTGTTTCAGGAATTACTGACCCTTATAACATTTCAATAAATTTTGAAGAAGATAAAATATACTGGGCCGATGATGATGGCAATATTTCAAGGGCTAATTTGGATGGTAGTGCATTAGAAAGATCCTTCATTCACATTGATGATGGACAGATGAGAGGTCTAGCTTTTGATGCTGTCAATAAGAAAATTTATTTCTACGAAGTGAATAACGAAGATTTATATGTCGCTGATGCTAATGGTAGTAACATCAAAAAAATAGTAAGTGGCGTGTATGGTTACGGAATTTTTGCGGATGCTGTTAATGGAAAATTATACTTTGACGAGCGTAATAGCAGTGAAATCAAAGTAGCCAATCTGGATGGCACCGGCATCACAACTTTCGCCACCACTGCAAAGACCAGGATTCATGGAATGGATCTTGATTACCAAGCCAATAAGTTCTACTGGTCTGACAGAGATGCTAAGCAGATTAATAGGGCAAATCTAGACGGGACTAATGTTGAAAATATCCTATCTAATCTAGACAGCCCGAGAGGAATTTTTATAAAATAATGAATACATGAACAAGTTAACAGGTCTTTTTTTTATAATTGTTTTGTTAATTGGATGCAACAAGGATGATTTTCCTGTTCCTCCTGCCAGTATTGTTCCAAAATTCACCTATACGGTAGATAATGATGGCTTTGCACCTGCAACAGTGACCTTTTCAAATGCCTCCATTATTCCGGAGAGAGCCGGTAGCGTGACTTATAATTGGAATTTTGGTGATAATGTAAGCTCATCTGAGGTAAACCCAGTTCATAAATACGACAATGCCGGTGTTTATCAAGTGACTCTCGTAGTGATATCTTCACAAGCTAATGAAATCAAGGAGGTCTCTCAAACCATTTTGATAAAGGATGCTGCTGTAGTAGGCACTCCACTGTATTTTTCTAATGGCAGTCAGATTTTTAGAACTTTTTTGAATGACAATGCACCTGTTGAAGAATTGCTCCCTATTACCATACAAGGCAATTATGGTATGACCATGGATACTGTAAATGGCATCCTTTACGTAGCTGATGCTGATGCAGGGTCCATTATACGGTGTGATGCTGATGGAAAGAATCAACAGGTGTTTAGATCCGGATTAGATAGTCCTTCGGCAGTCACTATTGATTACGAGAATAAGCATTTGTATTGGGATTCTCCTTCTGGTATTCAACGAGCTAACCTGGATGATACAAATGTCAATCAGAAGGAAGATTTTATTTCAGGCCAGAGTAACGACCCTGAAGGTATGGCAATAGATGCAGTACATAAGCGACTTTACTGGATTAATTATGACGGTGGTCTATGGTCTGTCAATCTTGATGGTTCTGACCAAAGAGAGCTTATTCCGGATGCTGAAGGTGGTAGCATTTTGGTGATTGGTGACAGAATTTTCTTTGATTATTACAATGGATCCAAAGACATTCACATCAAATCAGCCGATCTCGATGGTGGCAATGTTCAGACACTTTCTACAGGTAATAGCAGAGTAGTGTATGGCATAGCTTATGACAAATCAACCAATATGATCTATTGGGGCGATAGAAATGCGGATAGCATTAAGAGATCTTCACTGGATGGTAGCACGCAGGAAGTGTGGTTCAAGAAGGATGGTTTGAACCCCAGAGGATTAGTATTTGGTATAAAAAGATAAAAAATGACCAGCAGACACTTTGTTTTTTTATTTATAGTTTTTTGTTTTGGACCTGTATTTATGACAGGTCAGGCGATTGAAGGCAAAGGGAAATTGTTTATCATAGGAGGTGGATGGAAACCACCTTTTATGATAAACCGCATGATTCAGGAAGCAAACATGAAGCCAGAAGACTATGCCGTTGTTTTGCCTATGGCCAGTGAAGTGCCTTATGAAAGTGCTGAGGAAATAAAGGAGCAGTTTCGAGACGCAGGGCAACACCGGCTTTTTACAGTCATGTTTACTAAGGATGAATTGTATGACAAATCAAAGCTGGACTCAGTTTTAAATGCAAAACTGATATTTATTAGTGGTGGTGACCAATGGAGGTTTATTTCGCTGATTCAAGGTACGCCTTTGATGGATGTAATCCATCGAGCTTATGCTAAAGGTACTTTAATTGCCGGAACGAGTGCTGGTGCAGCAATGATGAGTGAAATGATGATGACCGGTACACAGCTTAAAGATACCATTTACCGACCTACCTTCAGAACTATTGAATCTGACAATATTGAAACAAAAAGAGGTCTTGCGCTATTGAAGAATGTGATTATTGATCAGCATTTTTTGATACGCAGTCGCCATAATAGACTCTTGACAGCAGTGTTGCAATATCAGGGAATAATGGGTATTGGTATTGATGAATCCACTGCAATACTGGTGAACGGAAAAAATGCCGAAGTAGTCGGCTTATCACAGGTTCTTACTTATTCTAAGCCTAAAGGTATCACTAAGGGGAAAGATGGCAAATTTGGTGTTAAAAACATTTCTGTAGGTATATATTTGCCAGGTCAGAAGTTTAAAATTTCAGGTTGATGTCTTTTATAGTTCGCGCGATGGATATAAGAATAAAAAAGTGGATGAGTGGAGTTGTGGTTTTATTTTTAACATTATTTAGTGTATCCGCTGTTGCTCAGAATTTCACCAGTTACCTTACTGGTAATGAAAACGATATCGAAACACTTCCGCTTGGTGGGGTTTGCATGATGGGTGGAGCCGGCGAGCACGATGAAGCCATGCGCTGGTTTTTGAATCGGGCAAATGGAGGCGATGTATTGGTGTTGAGGACATCAGGGTCTAATGGATATAATAATTATATGTACAATCAACTCGGCGTGAAGATTAATTCTGTAGAGACCATCGTCTGCAAGAATAAACAGGCTAGTACTGACAATTATTTAATTCAGAAAATTAGGATGGCAGAAGCCATATGGTTTGCAGGAGGAGATCAGTATGATTATGTATCTTACTGGCGCGACACACCTGTATCACGAGAAATTAATAAGGCCATTAAAAACCGTAATATTGTAATCGGAGGTACTAGCGCAGGTATGGCTATCTTAGGAGAGTACTATTTTTCTGCCCGTAATGGTTCTGTGTCGTCTGAAGAAGCTTTAAACAATCCTTATCTTAGGGCAGTGACTGTGGATACAACATTATTTTTAACAGTGCCTTACATGGGCAATGTGATTACAGATACACATTATGATGACCCGGACAGACGTGGCCGACATACAACTTTCCTGGCTAGGATTGCTAATGATTATTATCCACAGCCGCTTGGCGTAGCTTGCAATGAGTACGTTGCTGTGTGCATTGATGAAAATGGAAAAGCTATCGTGTATGGTGATTATCCAAAGTATGATGAATTTGCTTATTTCATAAGGTTAAATTGTACTGTTGACAATAATGTACCTGAAATCTGCGAGGCAGGAAAACCACTTACCTGGAATCAAAATGGTACAGCATTGACTGTTTATAGAGTTCCAGGTACCAATGAAGGTAAAAATACGTTCGATATGAGAACCTGGCAAGGTGGTTCGGGTGGGTCATGGTTTTTCTGGAGTGTGGATAATGGAGTTTTGGTAGAAAATTCGGGAACAGAAGTTGATTGTCTGCCGGTAAGTACTCAAGACGATCCATTAGCTTCTATAACGCTCTTTCCGAATCCTACCTATGGGCAGATTAACGTTTATGCCATCGATGGATATAATGAAATCCGGTTTTATGATGTTGTTGGTCAATTGGTTTTAAGTCAGACTCTAACAAATAACCAATTAGATATCACTTCTTTTTCTCCAGGAGTCTATTGGTTAGAATTCATAAAAGGCAATCAAATAGTTGTAAGAAAGAAGATAGTGAAATTGTAATTATTTCCTTAATTTAATATGGCAATGGCACACGATCAAAATCAACTAATTCATACGTTGCATCATCGATTAAAAAACTAATCGGTGGATATGGATAGTGGTGTACCTTGTCAAGTGGAATGCCCCAAGGTTGCCACATATTAGTTAAGACTTGTGCGAATATGTCATCTTTCCATTCATTGAATTTGTTGGCTGCTACTTCCTCCGGAATTTCGGGTAGTTTGAATGTGATGGTATCACCATCTTGCTTTATAATATAGTCTGGCATGGCTTTAAGCAAAAAGTTGGTATATAGGAATCTTCCGTATAATTCTTCAAATTGCGCCGGATGTAGTGTCGCTCCTCCAATCTTATCTAATATTTCTTGTTGATATTTTTTGACCTCTCCATTATCTTGCATACTGCATATGATGCCAAACCCATTCATATTTAGACAGAAGTTGAGGTCTTTGGTTTCGTCTTTGTAATTTAGCACATCTTTAGAAAGATGGACGCGATACATAACCATTGACCAAGGTGTAAAGCCTTCAAACGCTATCGGCCTTACTAGTGACTGCAACATGAACAAAAGATTGCGTAGTTTTTTTTGCATGTGTGCAGATATTTGAAATGGCTTGTTCATGAGGATATATTGATTACGAGCATAATCAAAGTCTTGATACAATACACCGTACAACACACGAGCCATCCATTGGAATATGGTCAGTTGTGGAAGTGCTCTTACGGCCTCAAATCCGGTTTCAAATGCAAGCTGAGTGACTTCATCCAGTTTTTTTACAGCTTCTATAACCTCAGGTGATGCCGGTAGTTTCATGTCTTTATATTTGACCCTGATGAGGTCCAGCAACATGATGGTGGCATTATCGAGCTGGTAGCGATCTAAAAGCCATTGTGGGAAGACCTGAATAAAGTGATCGCTTCCTTCTTCTAAAGGCTGACCGGTTAGAAAACAGATATTTTGATCGAAAATGATTTTTTCAAATGGATTGAAAAGCGGTTGTGTCATGATACATATGATTCCACAATCACAAAGATATACAAAATTTCCTCTTCAGGTGAACCTGATTTTAAATTTTCAATAGTACCAAAGTATGGTTTGAATTGCTATCTTACATACCGATCATCGATAGAAATGCACTAGGGAAGACACCCATCCATAATATCACTACAAATAAGACAGCGACTACAGCCTGCATCAAAATAGAATGCTTTCCTATGTAGAATTCGTGTTGGGTTTCACTTCTCGTCAACATTACCTGTACAACCTTTAGGTAGTAGAATAGTCCTATAGTGCTGGATACTACCAGAGAAAGTAGTAAAACGATTTTACCGGCTGACATACCGGAAGAAAGAAGATAAAACTTACCCATAAAACCAGCAGTAAATGGAATTCCGGCCAGAGACAACAACACTAATGTAAAGAATGCAGCTAGCCAAGGTTTTGACCAGAACAGCCCACGATAATTTTCTATCATGTACGGCTCACCGTCGTGTTCAGAAGTCAAATAAGTGATCATACCGAAAGCAGCTAAAATACTTGCAAAGTACGCTGTCAAATAAAATGCAGACGATCGGATACCATCATCAGAGAACGCTAGGAAACCCACCATTAAATATCCCAGATGTGAAATGGACGAATAGGCGAGTAGTCGTTTAAGATTTTTCTGCTGCAGTCCAAGCCAGTTTCCTACAAACATGGAAGCAATAGCCAGTACGGCAAAAACCACCCAAATATTATCATTATTCAAGCCACCGATACTATAGAATAATCTGAGAAGAAAAACAAACGCAGCACCTTTACTAATGGTTGCTACAAAGGTAGAAACCGGTGCAGGAGCAGCAGAATATATGTCCGGGGTCCAGAAATGAAACGGTACCAAAGCCATTTTAAAACCAAAGCCTACGATGGTTAGTCCTAAACCTGTCAATAGCAGTAAACTGAAAGAACCTTCAGCAGGTGTTTGAGTCAGCTGTGCCAAACTCATAGAACCAGTGGAAAGATAAATAAGAGAAAACCCAAATAATATAAACCCAGTAGCTACAGCTGCTAAAATCAGATATTTGATACTGGCTTCGATGGAGATTTCTAATTTTTTAAGATAACCTATCAAGGCAAAAACGGACACACTCAAGATCTCAAGTGAGATAACAAAAGAAATAAAGTGGTTGCTTATGGTCATCAACACAGCTCCTAGCGTGGCCAGGATCAACAAAATAAAGTACTCTTCCTTTACCTCTTTTTGAATTCTGAAATATGGATAACTAAATATCGTGATGATAAAAGCTGATGCTATGATTAAGCCTGAAAGGAACTTGCCCAGAGGGTCAGCTAGCAATAGTTCGGTCACTGGTCTAGTTTCCGTCGGATTAAGAACGAGTATTCCAAAGGCAGCAAGAAAGGTTGCTAATGTCAATCCGTAACTCAGGGTATAATCTCTTTTTACGGCAATCGCCAGCATGACAATGACAGCGCCAACTGCCATAACAATCTCCGGCATCAAAAAATGTATATCTTGTAATGTTACCATCGTTGGTTTCCTTTTATGGATTAATTACTTAATTCGTTTGTTTCTATCAGAATCTCATTCATACCTATTTCCTGTGGTTGGTCTTGAGATTCCATCTGTATCAGTTCCATTTTGTCAAAAGCAGACTGCGCAGTACCTATGACAGATTGAGGGAATAGACCCAACCAGATTATGGCGACCGTCAAACTGCCCATCACTAACCATTCGCGTGCATTGAAGTCAGGAAGTGTCCATTCTTTAACAGATGGTGACTGATGGAATATTTTCTGCAAAATTCTCAATGAATAGGTGACGGATACGATCAATCCCAGTGTAGCTAATACAGCCAATAACACGTCATACTGCCAAGCACCTGCTAATGTCAAAAATTCTGATACAAAATTGGCCAGACCTGGCAATCCTAATGATGCCATCACAAACACAAGTGTAAATCCACCCATATTTGGCATGTTCTTCCAGAATCCGCCCATCTCGTTCATATCCAGGGTGCCTGTTCTTTCGAATATAAATTCAGAGATGATAAATAGACCGGCTATACTCAAACCATGGGCAACCATCTGCATCATTACACCTTGAAAAGCGAGCATATTAAAAGAAAAAACACCCACTAGTATAAAACCCATGTGGCTAAAACTTGAAAAAGCTATGAGTCTCTTTAGATTGCGCTGAGCATAAGATAATTTAGCTCCATATAGGATAGCAAGTGCGCCTATCAATATCGCTGGAATGGCAATACTTTGGGCTGCTTCAGGAAAGAGCGGCACGACAAATCGAATCAAACCGTAAGCAGCAGTCTTGGACATGAGCCCCGCAATAATAATACTCCCTGCTGATGGTGATTCTGCATATGCATCCGGCAACCAACTGTGGAATGGGAGTGCCGGTAATTTCACCAGAAATGCAGCTAAAAATCCACACATCAACCAGAATGCAGTGCTGCCATTCGGTAGATTACTAAGCAATTTGAAATAATCAAAAGTATATTCACCAGTCTGGCTACCGTGATAGTAGTACAAGCCTAATATGGAGAGCAACATCATCAATCCACTGATTTGAGTGAAAAGGAAAAACTTCCACCCTGCATATTTGCTGTTTTCATGACCCCATATTACCATTACAAAGTACATAGGTACAAGCATAATCTCCCAAAAGAAATAAAACAACATCATGTCCATAGCTAAGAACACGCCGCTAATCCCTGCCAATAACCACAGAATATTAAAGTGGAAGAAACCAAGGTTTTTCTGAATGCTCTTCCAGGATACAAGTACGGATAATATTCCAAGGAAGAAAGTGAGGCTGAGCATCACTAAACTGATACCATCCATTGCTAAATGGAAATTCATACCAAATTGTGGTATCCAGCTGTAATTTACATCTTCAATCCAGGCATTTTGAGCAGATAAAGATACACCTCCTTGATTTACCCAAATATTACTCACAATCAGAAAATCAGCTATCAATGCCAGTAATGCAATCCATCTTGGTGCCGATTGGCTGAATGAAGCACTTAACCAAGCGAGCAAACCGCCGCCCATAAGTATCGCTAAAATTGTTATTAATGTCATAATACCATAATGATTGTAAGGATGATAAATGCGCCCAGACCTAAGCCAAGAAGATAATATCTCAGTTTACCATTTTGTGTTGTACTCAAGGCACTGTTGAATGCAAGATTCAGTTTTCCGATGCCTTTATATATACTATCTACAAAATCATTTTCATCGATTTTTGCCAGCCAAACCATCGGATTTACAAAAAGTGTATTGTATAACTTATCAAAATCCCATCCTCGGGCAAAAAATCCGGAAATTCCCTGCATCTCTACATTAGAAGCTTCACTTTGAGGCGCTCCTTGTCCGTATTTTTTCCATGCAAGGAAAGCACCACCGAGCGCCAATAATCCCGCTAGAGCCTGCAATAAACCTTCGCTAAGCATTGGACTATCTTGTAGGTTGACATGAGGCACTACATTTTCCATATAATGACCAAAGATGGCAAAATCACCAAAGTTATGCGGCAATTCTATAAATCCTGCTACTAGTGATAGTATTCCTAAAATAACTAAAGGTATCTTGATGGCCATGCCTGGTTGGTGGCTAACCTTGGTTTTTTGCTCACCGAAGAAAGTGAGAAATACCATCCTGAACGTATATAAAGCGGTCAGAAATGCAGCAATGCTTCCTAGTAGCCAAAGCCAAATACTACCTTTTGTACCGGCAAATGAATACCAGAGTATGGCATCTTTACTGTAAAATCCTGCTGTTATAAGCGGAATGGAAGCCAATGCTGCCGATCCGAATAGAAATGTCCAGAAAACCATTGGTATTTTGTTTTTTAATCCACCCATTTTAAACATATCTTGCTCATGATGAAGGGCAAGGATCACCGCACCGGCTCCGAGGAAGAGCAAAGCCTTAAAGAAGGCATGAATCATAAAGTGGAAAACAGCAGCAGACCATGCACCTACTCCACATGCAAGGAACATATAACCTATCTGGCTGATGGTAGAGTAGGCGAGGACGCGTTTAATATCTCTTTGATATAGCGCACTCACAGAAGCAATAAATAGTGTTAATCCTCCGATGACTGCTACTAAAAACTGTACACTTGGCGCTAGTTCGAAGATGACGAAAGTTCTTGTCAACAAATAAACACCAGCAGTTACCATCGTAGCAGCATGAATGAGCGCACTCACAGGTGATGGACCAGCCATCGCATCTGGAAGCCACGTTTGCAATGGTAACTGTGCAGACTTACCCAAGGCGCCACCAAGTAAAAGCAGTGCAGCCCAGAATGCAAGTGGATTATTACCGTTCCACACCTCAGGAGCTGCCGCAAGTATTTCCGAAATATTCAGTGTATTAAAACTCTTCACTAGCAGAAAGAAACCTAGAATCATGGAAGTATCTCCGATTCTTGTCACTAAGAATGATTTTCTTGCAGCAGCTGCATTACTTTCTGCATTATTTTTGTCGCCATAATAAAATCCGATTAGTAGGAAGCTACAAAGACCTACGCCTTCCCAGCCTAAATAAAGGAGTAGTAGGTCATTAGCCAGAACTAGGATGAGCATACTCGTTACAAATAGGTTCATATAGGCAAAGAACCGTGCGTAACCTTCTTCATCTCTCATGTACTCTGCCGAAAACAAGTGTATTAGAAATCCTACAAAAGTTATCACAAAGATAAAAGTCATAGAAAGTGCATCCAGGTGGAACGTGACTTCAGGATGAAAACTTCCTATACTGAACCATGTCCACAAGTGTTGCTCGACGACTGCACCAGGATTGGACAGAAAGTTAACACCTATCAGCATTGTCAATAAAGCAGACAAGCCGACAGAACCTGCTCCAATCACTGGAACGAGTTTTCGGTCGATTTTATGCCCTAACAGAGCCAAGGTTAGATAACCTACAAGCGGCAGAAAGGGTATGAGCCAAAGTAATTTTGAAATATCCATACACTTATTATTTCCGGATTTAATCTCTCAACTGACTAATAGCGTCAGTATCTATTGTCTTATTTAATTTGTACATCTGTAATATCAATGCCAGACCGACAGCTACTTCTGCTGCAGCCATCGCCAGTATAAATATCAGCATCACCTGCCCGTCAGCCTGACCATGATGGGCTCCAGCCAATACAAAAGCCAGCCCTGCTGCATTAAACATTATTTCCACACTCATGAGCATGAAGATAATGTTGCGTCGGATCATTACTCCATATAGCCCGGCAAGAAACAACAAACCTGCCAGGATCATACCTGCTTCTAATGGAAAATTACTCATGTTCTTCTTCGTTTGTTTGTAAATAACGGTGATACTCTCGCTTCTTCTCTCGGCCTAAATGGTAAGCACCCACAATACCTGACAACAGTAAGATGCCTGTCATCTCAACAGCTAAAACATAGCCACCAAAGAGCCTTTGCGACACCTCTGCAGCATCAACAATCCGTACATTGCCGGCAGTCATCTGATTGCTCGCAAAGACATATATCAATTCAGCTAGTAGGATGACGATAAGTATTGTCGGTATTTTCCATACTCCGGGTTGTAGCAGATTGGCTTCGCGTTGAATTGAGTCTTCACCTAAGTTGAGCATAACGATGGCAAAAACAAACAATACCATAATCGCACCGGCATAAACGATGACTTCAAGTGCGGCTACAAACGGTGCGCCTGAGATAAAAAAGATGACACTTATCGCTAGTAATGAAACAACGAGATAGAGCAATGCATGCACAGCATTTTTGTGCGTGACTACTCTGAAAGTCGCAATGAGAGCGATGAGTGCAGCTATGTAAAATATGATATTCATACTAATATTTGCTTTAAATTAAGGCAATAAGGTTCGTACATCCACCGGATCTAGCTCATTTTCGCCTCCACCCTTAGGCTTGACTCCTACGGCTACCCCAGCTTGCTCATAATAACTATAACCATGATACTTGCCCATGCCACTAATCAAAAGATCTTCTTTCTCATATACTAAATTCTGACGGTTGTACTCACCCATTTCAAAATCAGGTATCAACTGAATGGCATAGGTAGGGCAGGCATCTTCACACAATCCGCAAAAGATACACCGCGAAAAGTTGATTCTGAAATAATCAGGATATCTTCTGTCATTTTCATCCTCCGTAGCTTGTAGCGAAATACAGTCTGTAGGACATACGGCGGCACATAGATTACAAGCCACACATCTTTCATTACCATCAGGATCTCGAGTCAGAACAATACGACCTCTCCATCTAGGCGCGAGATATGCTTTCTGTTCAGGATATTCAATAGTAACACGCTTACTGAACATCTTTAGAAAGACCATCCATAATGAACGAAGACTACTAAACATGATTCTTTATTTTATGCATTTAATAATACGATAGCTCCAGTTACTAATACGTTGAGAAGAGCTAAAGGTAATAATAATTTCCACCCATAACTCATCAACTGATCATACCTTGGTCTAGGCAAGGTCGCTCTCAGAAGGACAAAGAATAGGATGAAGCAAAACATTTTAATCAAAAACCAAATAATCGGTGGCAAAAAGGCAGGGCCTAACCACCCACCAAAAAATAATACCGTAATAAGTGCTGAAACTAAAGTAATACCGAGATATTCGCCCACGAAAAACATACCGAACTTCATACCTGAGTATTCCGAGTGAAATCCTGCAATCAATTCACTTTCTGCTTCTGGTAAGTCGAAAGGTAATCGGTGTGTTTCTGCCACTCCTGCTATTAAAAAGATGATGAAGCCTATGAATTGTGGAATAACAAACCATATGTTCTGCTGTGCTTCAACGATGTCAGTCAGCCTAAAAGAACCAGTCTGAATCACAACACCCATGATGGACAATCCCATAAATACTTCATAAGAGATCATCTGTGCTGCACCTCTCACACCTCCGAGTAAGGAGTACTTATTGTTGGATGACCAACCTGCCAGTATAATCGTATATGCACCTAAGGAAGACATGGCGAGCACGAATAATAAACCTATATTCAAGTCGGCTACTACCCATGATGGTGCAAAAGGGATGATGGCAAAACTCATCAAAATGGTGAGCATAATGATTGTAGGAGCTACAATAAAGAGCTTTTTATCAACAAATGGTGGTATCCAGTCCTCTTTGAAGAAGATCTTAACCATATCGGCAAGAACTTGAAATATGCCGAAAGGTCCGACACGATTAGGTCCTTTGCGCTGTTGCCATACGGCCAGCATCTTTCTTTCTACATAAATCAGACCTGCTGCTATGGTAACTGACCCTAGTAGCACTCCGACGATGATCAATATATGAAACAAGGTATCATTCATAACCCTCGATTATTTTTATGTCTTTACAATTTTCACGCTTCTTATTCAAGATCTGTATTAAAAGGAAACTGTATTCCCATTGTATTCTTTAATCCGTAAGGTACTAACAATACATTATCAGGAACACTACTACATGCATGAACCGGTAATGCTATTTCTCCTTTCGGATGGCTTATTTTAATTAATTGATGTTCAGAAATACCCTTACTCGCCATTGTTTTATCAGACATAGTGATGACTGCCTCGGGTACACGCTTTGCTACAGCAGGACTTTGGGCACTCATTTCACCAGATCCATATATCAACCATGATGGAAGTACTTCAAATTGCCCTTTACCTTTAATATCTTTCCTCCCATTGAACTGAATTGTTCCATTTTTATTAGGCTCTATCAATCTTACCCCAGGATTTCCTCCATGTAAAGGACCGCCAACTTCTATTTGGTACTTGTTGATAGATTGTACCGAGTTCCATCCTGGTGCCCAGTAAAATGGAATATCTGCTGAAGGTGGATTGCCATGATATCCTTCCATTGTATAACTCAATGGAGAATCCACATCTACTGGAGGTTTTTCCTCATGGACACTGATATTAGCAGCACTTGAAGTACGGCCACTGAAACGGTGCGTCTGGCGAGGTATCTTCTGCGTTCCGATACGGAAATCTGCATCTGGAGCTAAATCTCTTATTGCTGAAAAAACAGGTAAAGCTGTGGTCATTTCACTAACAATGTTGTCAAATGGCCTTGCCTCAGTTGTTTGATTGATCATCATATCCAACCAAGCCCAGCTACTCAACATATCATTATTTGGCTTAAAAACCTGATAATATCTCTGAGCTCGACCTTCGTTATTGACACAAGTACCGTCTGACTCAGCAAATGTACCTGATGGAAGGATGTAATCTACCATCGGTGTAGTACTGTTTTCCATCGAATCAAGAAGGATGACATGATTACAATTATTTAAGAAAGATGTAGCACTGGCTTCATCTGCCCTGTAATATAAATCTGTCTCTAATACTATAGCGGTTGTATTTTTATCCTCAGCTGTGCGTTGCATGGCATCTTCCAATGCACCAGCATTACCCATCATTGCTGTCCCCATGGAATTGACCTCAGGAATAGCATAAACAATTCCCACGTCTTTACCCGCATCTTGAAGTGATTCGGCAATTTTAGCAGCTGCTAAAATGATATCCTGACTCATCATGCCAGATCCGGATACAATCAATGGTTTTTTAGATGCCATCAATGCTTCTACAGTCTCTTTAATGAAATCAGATCCTGCACTGCTACCTTTGGCAATGCCCTCGGCCACTTTCATCGCAGTATTTACTAGGTCTTCAGTATTACCATAGTGTACTCCGGTAGCAATATCTTCCAGACGGGTAGCATAAGGTGTAGCAATGAAAAATGGTCCTTTGTCATCCTGAACAACTTCTCGGATAGCTGCATCATTCCACTTCTGAATTTTTAGCGCAAAAGCTTTTTCTTTGGGCAATGTTCGGGATGCTTGTCTCAATCCCAAAGCAATCATAGGGGCTGTATTGGTTACATCCTCGCCTAGGACAAATACAGTATCATAATTTTCTACTTCTCCTAGTGAAGGTGTCCTGACCTTTCCATTTTGTAGTACGTCATACACTGATTTGACTACTTCAGCTTCAATTTTATTTATACCTAAGTAAAAATTATCAGCACCTACCAGTTGCCTCAACATGAAGTTAGATTCCAAAGACGCTCTTGGTGAGCCAATACCTATCATTTTAGGCTTCGTAGCTAGGTGTGCTTTAATTGCTTCAAAAGCATCCAAACCTGAAGTCTGATTTTTTTGAGCTACTCTGGTCAGTCGCTTCTCATCATTTACATACTCATAACCAAATCGACCTCTGTCACATAGGAAATACCCATTGACATCACCATTATATCGGGTCATAGTACGTCTAATCTTGCCATACCTTTCTGAAGATAAGGTATTACACCCCACAGCGCATTGCTGACAAACAGATGGGGCACTGGTCAGATCCCATTTTCGGGTATAGTGCTTATGCAATGTTTTATCAGTGAATACACCGGTAGGGCACACCTCAACTAAGTTGCCACTAAATTCGCTCTCCAGCGTTCCTTCTTCACTACGACCAAAGAATACCCTTCCACTTGATGCGAAAACACCAAAGTCTTTGCCACCTGCATAGTCATTGTAAAAACGAACACATCTATAACATTGAATACATCGGTTCATTTCGTGTTTTACAAATGGACCAAGATCCTGATTGACGTGAGTTCTCTTTTTGAATCGGTATCTTCTATAATTGTGACCACTCATGATGGTCATGTCCTGGAGGTGACATTCACCACCTTCATCACATACTGCACAGTCATGCGGGTGATTGATCATTAGAGATTCAATATTTTCAGCTCTGAATTCCTTTGATCGATCATCTAAAATAGAAATTCTCGCTCCATCAACAGCATCCATCATACAAGCCATGGTCAGTCGCCCACGCGTATCGTTTTCATCACGATAAGCCATGACCGCACACTGACGACAAGCTCCAACAGAATCCATTGCCGGATGCCAGCAAAAATAAGTCAGATCCAGACCTAATGATAGGCAAACTTCCAGCATGTTTTTGCCTTCAGGAACTTCATATTCTTTATTGTCTATATATACTTTAGCCATTATTCATTAATTTTCGGCAACTATCAATGATGTTGATATTTGCAATGATGTGTATGAATATGTTCTTCAAAATCTTCTCTAAAATACTTCAATGCGCTTTGCAGAGGTTCCATCGCTCCAGGTGCAAGAGCACAGAAGGTATTGCCCGGTGCCATATATCGGGTTTGACCACTGAGGATGTCAATATCTTCCGGTCTTCCCTGTCCATCTTCAATGCCTTGTAAAAGCTTAGCTGTCCATGGTAATCCCTCACGACAAGGTGTACACCATCCACAAGACTCTTGAGCAAAAAATTGCTCTAAGTTAAGACACATGCCTATCGGGCAGGTTTTGTCGTCTAATACTATAATGAGACCAGTACCCATACGGCTTCCTGCTTTGGCTACTTCTTCAAAATCCATCTTGATGTCCAGATGGTCAGGTGTAAGAAAGTCAGTAGATGCTCCGCCTGGCAAAATGCCTCTAAGCTTATAGCCGTCTTGCATACCTCCTGCATGTACCTCCACGAGTTCTCTCAGTGTAATTCCTAGTGGCAACTCGTACACGCCAGGATTCTTTACACGTCCACTAGCGCCATAAAGTTTAGTACCACCACCTCCTTCTGACTGGCTCAGAGATAGGTACCACTCTGCTCCTTTTGCAAGAATGTGAGGTACATTACAATAGGTTTCTACATTGTTGACGATTGTTGGCTTTCCGAATAGGCCACTTACTTGTGGGAACGGCGGTTTGTTTCTTGGGTTGGCACGTTTCCCTTCTAAGGCATTTAACAAGGCAGTTTCCTCGCCACAGATATAACGACCGACACTCGTGTGTAAGTCCATGTCTATATCAAAACCGCTACCCATGATATTTTTCCCTAAATATCCTGCTTGATAGGCTTCATCCAAAGCAACCTGAATTCTTTTTGCACCGAGGTGATAAGCCCATCTTAGGAAGATGTAGCTCATACTGGCACCGATAGCATAAGCGCTGATAATCATGCCTTCAATCAGCATATGTGGGTTTAACTCTACTAAAAGACGATCTTTAAATGTTCCCGGTTCCATTTCGTCACCATTGGCAACAATATATTTCTGCTTTGGAGCATCTTCTCCCATAGGTACAAAGCTCCACTTCATTCCAGTAGGGAAGCCAGCACCACCTCTTCCTCTGAGTTTGGAATCTTTAACAAGATTCATGACCTCCAGAGGAGTCATTTTAAGCGCTTTTCTTAAGCCTTCATATCCGCCTGAAGCCTCATATTCTTTCAGTGACAATGCAGTGCCATCTGATTTCATATGTTGTGTTAATGGTCTTTCCATTTTTTCTTTATTCGTATTTTGCCAAAATTTCATCTAATTGCTCCGGTTTCAGGTCACGGTACAAATCCTCACCTACTAGCATTGCAGGTGCATGATCACAAGTACCTAAACATGGAATCGGAAGGAAAGTAAAACGATCATCAGGAGTTGTACCACCAAAGTCAATCTTTAGTTTGTCCTTAAGTGCTTTATATATTTCCTCGTAACCCATTATATAGCAACTTACAGAATTGCAAAGAAATACAACATGTCTTCCTACAGGTTTTCGGAAAATGATGTTGTAGAATGTGGCCACGCTGTCTATTTGGTGAGCACTCATTTCCAGAATTGGGGCCAGTTCCTGAAGTGCTTCGTCTGAAACCCATCTGTTATACTTTTGTACTACTTTGAGGGCATCAATACAAGCGGCCTGCTTATGTGGCAGGTGATGAAATAGACCTTCAATTTCCTTTCTCGCTTCGTCTGATATAACTTGTTCTTTAGCCATTCAATTTTAATTTTATCTATCAATATCTGATAATACAAAGTCAACTGCTCCCAGTATGGACATTAGGTCGGCAATAGTGTAGCCCTTACTATAGTACGGCACAAACTGTATGTGTGGGAAGCTCGGAGTCCGTATCCTGGTTCGGTATGATACGGTACTTCCGTCACTAACTACATAATAACCTGTATAACCTTTACTAGACTCGATACCGGTGAAAGATTCTCCAGCAGGAATAACCGGCCCCCAGGATACATTTACAAAGTGGTTGATCAATGTTTCTATATCGTACATTGTGTGTTTCTTGTCCGGAGGAGTAGCCACAGGATGGGAGGACTTATATGGACCTGAAGGCATATTATTGAGACATTGTTCAATAATGCGCAGACTTTGGCGCATTTCTTCAACGTGTACCAATGCTCTATCATAACAGTCCCCATTATTGCCCACAGGCACCTCAAAATCAAACTGGTCATAGCCTCCATAAGGCTGCTGTTTTCTAAAGTCCCATGCCAAGCCAGTTGATCGAAGCCCAGGACCTGTGATACCCCAGTCGATGGCTTCTTCTGTATTATAAACGCCGATACCGACGGTTCTGGCTTTGAAAATATTATTCTTCAACACCATTTTATCGTATTCCTTCAGTCGCGCAGGGAAGTAGTCGAGAAACTCTCTGACTAACTTGTCCCACCCTTCAGGTAGATCTTGCGCTACACCTCCGATTCTGAACCAGTTAGGATGCATACGATCACCACATACTGCTTCTATGATTGAAAATAATCGCTCTCTATCATAAAATGTAAGGAACACAGGAGTCATCATACCCAAATCCTGAGCAAAAGTACCATACCAAACTAAATGACTCGAAATTCTGAAGAGTTCATCCAGCATAATCCGTATGACTTTTGCTCTATCAGGTACTTCAATACCGGCCATGCGCTCTAGGTTCATGACATAAGGATGATTATTGAGTACACCACTGAGGTACTCAACTCTATCCGTGTAAGGTAAGTAAGAATGCCATGACTGTCGCTCAGCCATTTTTTCTGCTCCTCTGTGGTGAAATCCAATGTCAGGAATGACATTCGTGATGATTTCGCCATCCATCTGGAGAATCAATCGGAGCACTCCATGGGTTCCAGGGTGTTGAGGTCCCAGGTTGAGGAACATAAAGTCATCATTATTGTCAGATGTGGACTTAAGACCCCATTCTTCAGGTTTAAATTGCAGGATTTCCTGCATATCCATCATTTGTTCTTCTGACAAGGAGAATTTTCCCATTTCCGTAGCTCTGGCTGGGTGCTGTTTTTGTAAAGGGTGTCCCTTCCAGTATCTCGGCATCAGGATTCTGTACAGGCTAGGATGCCCTTCAAAACTAATGCCGAACATATCGAATACTTCACGCTCGTAGAAATTGGCCGCCGGCCAAACACCTGTCATGGTAGGCAATTTTGGCTCGTCAGGTAGGGCTACTTTTAGTCTGATGAATTGATTTCTAGCATAAGAAAGCAGGAGATATACAACGGTAAATTTACTACTCGGCTGACCTTCACGATGTTTTCTTGCTTGTTCGTCAATCGCTGTGAGGTCAAAGAGTGATCTGAATTCAAGACCTGGTTCTTTCTTTAGAAATTCAGCTACTTTGACAATCTGATCCTTGTGAATCCAATAGGTCAAAATATTATCTTGAGTCTGCTGTTCGGCTTGAACAGCCTCCGGAAACTTACCTTTTAATTTATCTGCAATATCTTCGTAGCCTTGCATATTATATACTTTCCTGATATTATTAATATTTTATGGACTGAAATCTGATGTTCTGAATTAAATGGTATCAGGAGGTCTGATTTCTGTCATAATTTTACGGTCATCTCTCTTTGCGTCACGCATAGCAGGCATCTGGGGCTTTATGATACCCTGATCACCTATCACCCAACTCAAAGGTCGCTGCTCCTGACCTACCTTCTCCCTCAGCAAAGTGATACCTTCGAGAAATGCATCTGGTCTTGGAGGACATCCTGGTACATAGACATCTACAGGCATGAACTTATCCACACCTTGTACAACACTGTAAATATCATACATGCCACCTGAAGAAGCACATGCACCCATTGCGATTACCCATCTCGGGGCCATCATCTGCTCGTACAGTTTACGGATGATGGGAGCCATCTTGATAAATACAGTACCAGCTACAATCATCATGTCTGCTTCACGAGGTGTACCTCTGATAACCTCAGCACCAAATCTAGACACATCATATTTACTAGTAATACTAGTTGCCATCTCTACATAACAACAACTCAAGCCAAAATTAAAAGGCCAGATGGAGTTTTTTCTTCCCCAATTGAGCATTGATTCAAGATTTGTTAATACAACGGATTGTTGTACTGCCTCCTGCATGGAGCTGGTACCCATCATCGATAATGCTTGATCATTTGCTCTGGTTGTCCACCACTTCATGATATTAAATTTTATTTTGTGTTGATGATTGACTAATTTTAGAAGGATCGCTCTTGAACTGCTCGTGATAACGACGTAGAATCTTTTTGCCGGAAGGGCCGAAGTCCAAAGCTCCAATGCGCCACTCATATACAAATACAGCTACAAGTAAAGCGATGAAGATAGCTATAGCTGTGAATCCTGCCCATCCTAGCGCCTTGACGTTGATAGCCCATGCCACAATGAAGACCACTTCCAGATCGAAGATGACAAAAAACATAGCTAATATGTAGAAGTCAATAGAAAACTTGATTCGAGCATCTCCCGTCTCCTTAATACCGGATTCATACACGGTATCTGTAGCTGTTTCTTTGTGGCGCTCACCTAATAGATAGGAGCCAACTAGCATGATGACGACAAGCAATACGACGCCACCGCCATAAACCAACATGGGCCATAGTGATGTAAGGGATTCAATTTCGTGCATGCATTTACTGTTTAAAATAGTACACAAAGAACTGTCCTGCCTTACTTATAAGAAAAATATAATTGGAAATTAATGCGTTTAGCCCAAATAATCGTATTGTGTTGCAAATTATATCTTGTAGTATATATTATTGAACTTCAAATGATGGACTTTATAATTAATTTTATATCGTTATTATAAGTTGACAAAACTATTAATTGTGGGCAAATGTAGTAAACATTTGTTAAAGAAATGCAAAAAATAGGGATGTTTTTATTTAATCAAACACCACTTCTTATCCAGGAAAGTACCTTGGATTTGATATTCAGGAATTTATATCAAAATTGGCCTGAATATTACCTATAAAAATTGTTTCTCTCAGTTAGAGTGCTTTTGTATCTTGTTTTAAATTGGTTTTATCAGATTATTAAATTTTAATATGTATAACACAAATAATTTTAATTAAATAGATATATAATAATTGTTTAATATATATTATTCTCTTTAACTATTTTCACTATCTTCAGATATGATTGAATCAAAATCAAAACCTGCTCTTGCCAGTGCTCTTTTTGCGGCTGCTATTGCATAATCTGCAGTATTGAAATGGTGTACCGGTACTTCTCCTGTCGATTTCAGTACTTCTAACAACTCCTGGGTTTCACCGCTGGTGAGTTGCTCACATACATCATACATCCCACCTGGTGCTTCTTCAAGTTCGTCATGTTGATCTAGGACTGTTCTTAAAACTTTGATAACATCATCAGTAGGAGGAACCACCATCAAAGAAGTGATTGCACCATGGTCCAGTCTGAGTTTAGCAGCTAGTGGTAGCGGTTCACCATTATTGGCTCTTAAAGCAGCTGGAAATAGCACTTTTTCTTCCATTTTGATATGCTTAAGCAAACCCGTTCTGAACTGATGATAAATCTCTTGGTTGACCTCACCCTTTTTTTCTGTGGCTTTATCCAGTAGCGCCTCAAGGCGATGATGATCATTTGTAAAAAAGTCGTAAAGAGGCTTATTCATTAATTTCGAAAATTTGCTTGCAATATTACAAAAAAGTATGAAATCAGAATAAAGCGATTACTTTTCTCCATCTTTCATAGCGTCCAGTGCAATGGTGGCGTGAGCATAGGCAGCGCCTGCTCTCATTTCGGCAGCAACCCAGATGGCTTCCATGATTTCTTCTTTGGAGGCTCCTTTTTTCATTGCTTGAGGCACATGGGCACGGATACAGTATGGACACTGAGTCACGTGAGCTACTGCTACAGCTATAAGCTGTTTTGTTTTCTCGTCCAATACGCCTTCTTTAAACACTGATCGACTGAATTTTCTCCACGTCTCTATTTGATTTGGAGCGAGATCTGCTTTTTCTTTAGCCGATTCATTGGTGGCGTGAGGGAACATTTCATTGATTTCACTCATGATGATAATTTTAGAATTGTTTTAATTGTTTTGTTGTCAAACTTATAATAAGATACATAATTGCATTGCTTTATTTTTCTGCTACAATAGCCACCGCAATGAGATGGTCTTCGTATTTGTTGAATGTGTTTCGCATCTGGATGACTTTCTTTTGCGATTTAGGTTGGGTAAGGAAATTAAACCCAATTTTCAGTGTTCGTAATATACCTTCGTCAGCAATAATTCGACTGACTTTTAGCAGGTGCATCGGATTTTGGTCGATTTTTTTTATCTTGAAGCCTTCATTTTCGAGAAGTGTACACCATTCCTTTTTAGTGAGTGGACGCGCATTGACCTTAATGGTCTTAGAAAGTTCTAGTTGTACATCTTTTTTGATTTCTTGGTCTATTTCTTCTGGCGCAAGCCCAAGCTCGTGGATTCCATAATAGCCGCCCGGTTTCAATATCCTGTAGGCTTCGCGGATGATCTCCGATTTGCGGTGATCGGGCTGCATGGTTAGCATGGCTTCACCAACAACTTTATTGACAGATTCAGATTCAAGTCCAGTTTCGGAAGCGCTGGTATTAATGATTTTATTATTTGCGGTGTGGATTTTCTTTTGTAGTAGCTGAGCAGCTTCTTCATTGAGTTCGATACCAGTATAGTTTTTAGGCTTTTTATCGAGCAAGAGTGAGGCAGTATATCCTAATCCTGGAGCAAACTCTACCAGTGCGTCTTCATGCTTTATATCCATATTGTCGATGAGTCTCAGTGTAAGTTCTTTTCCTCCGGGTCTAAGGACTTTTTTGCCTAGTTTGGCGAGAAGCCAATGCCCTTGTTCACTATCAATTCTTCTATTGCTCATTGGAAATTAGAATTTAAAAGATTGCGTTATTTTTATTTAGACAAGTTCAAAATTAGCAATTATTTTATTTCTAACAAAATACTTATATAAAAAGTTAGTGAAAAATTTGAGAATCAGCTGATATTATGAAATTATGATGACAATCAAGCTATTGAAGTGGCTGCAAACAGATAAAAATTTTGTTGCTTTACTATAATAAAACAGTAAGAAATCTATGAAATCGTTGGCCCAAAAAAGTATGTATAGTTAATATATCAGATGATAGAAGTAATCTTGTATTCGTTTCTTCCGGGCGCATTACGGCTGATTAATTCACCTAGGAATCCGGCAATAAACAGCTGCACACCTACAATGACAAGCAAAATGCCTAAATAGAAAGCCGGCCTATCAGCGATACCGATTGTATGATTATACAATTTATCTAAACTTAACCATGCAAGTATCAATATACCAATGAATGAGATGAAAGTACCAAGTACTCCAAAAAAATGCATGGGTCGTTTTCCAAACTTGCCCATAAACATAATTGAAAATAAATCCAGTGGTCCGTAAATAAAGCGAGACAAGCCAAATTTAGTTACGCCGTATTTTCTTGATTGATGTTGTACTACTTTTTCACCTATTTTTTTAAAACCTGCCCACTTAGCTATGACAGGTATATATCTATGCATTTCACCATACACCTCAATGTTTTTGACGACATCAGAGGTATATGCTTTTAGGCCACAGTTCATATCATGCAACTGAATGCCGGACATCTTACTGGTGACGTAGTTGTATAGTTTAGTAGGAATGGTCTTGCTGATGGGGTCATATCTTTTTTTCTTCCACCCTGACACTAGATCGTACCCTTCGCTTTTAATTAATTTATACAATTCAGGTATTTCTTCCGGGCTATCTTGCAAGTCGGCATCCATGGTGATAACTACATCGCCTTGAGTATGTTCAAACCCTACATTAAGGGCTGCTGATTTTCCGTAATTGCGCCTGAAGCGAATGCCTCTTACTCTAGGATCATCTTTTTGCAGTTTTTCAATTATTGACCAGGAATCATCTGTGCTGCCATCATCAATAAAGATGGTTTCATATTCAAAATGATGGTTGCGCATCACTTGATTGATCCAGCGATGTAATTCAGGCAGAGATTCTGCCTCGTTAAACAAAGGTATGACGATGGATATATCCATTAGAAAGCTTTAAGTTTAATTAAGATTGGGGTTCAACTCTTTCTTTCTTCTTAAAAAGGGCTACAATAACAGCGATTACAGCGCCGGGAAATAAAAAGGAAACCGGCAGAGAATAAGCCAAACTTTTAATGTCGTTTGGGTTGTTGTTTTCAATATAATCCAGTTGCCTTGCTTTCTCCTCTTCACTTAGTTTAAACAAATCAGCTGTTTTTTCGAAAGCTTCCAGTTGCAGTTGTTTCAACTGATCACCAAGGCTAACATCAATATGATTTAATAAAATGTATGTAAAAACCGAAGTAATACTTATGGCTAGTATATAAGTCAGCCATCCTGTGCGAAAAGCTAAAGGAAATGAGATGTAGTTTTCGTTTCGAAGCTTGATGAAATTGATAGCTTTTACCATAAAATAAATAAATACTACATATTCAAAAACAGATCCATAAGTCAGCAAAAATACGCTATCAATAAAATACAAAATGAGTAAGACAGCGATCTGTACAAAACCTGCCATCAAACCATATTTAACCGATGGGTTGTCCATATAAACCTCACTATTTTGGACGTAAAGATAATAAAATTTGATAATTTGAATTGAGCTACTCAGCTAATGTAGCTATTTTTTATAATTTCTGAAATCGTAAATAGATTGTTCTGACTGAACAAACAATTCGCGTAGATACATGGTACCATCGAGCGAATGGTATAATTGTCTGATTTGAGCCTGTCTGCCTGCTACGTAGCTACTAGGTCGGGTAGCACTATATTTTCTAGGGTTGGGTAGGACGCTGATGATGGCGGCAGACTGATTGAGATTGAGTTGGGACGCAGGTTTTTTATAATAATGTTGCGCTGCTGCTTCCACCCCGAAAATAAGAACACCCATTTCAGCCACATTGAGGTACATCTCTAAAATCTTTTGTTTTGGCCATAAAACTTCAATAAACAAGACAAAATAAAGTTCTAGTCCCTTGCGCAAAAAAGACCTTTGAGGAAACAAAAATACATTTTTAGCGACTTGCTGAGTAATCGTAGAAGCGCCTCGAAGTTTTTTTCCTTTTTTATTGCTTTCAATAGCCTTATTGATGGCTTCAATATCGATTCCATAATGAAAGGGTAGGTTTTGGTCTTCAGAGGCCATCGCACAGACTTTGACATAAGGTGAAATCTTATGAAAGGGCACATACTTATATTGTAGGGTGCCGTCATCAATAAACATCCTCGTCAACATGGTCAATGTTGCTGGTGGTGGTACTATTCTATACAGCAAAACCCAACCCGTGGTGCAGATGATAATCAGCACTATTGTATTTTTGAAATATTGGGTCACCACTGACATGACTTACAGCTGTATTTATTTTATTTTTACGGTCACTTTACTATTTACATTTGCATTGATCTGGGTCATGACGACTTCGAGTATATTGGGATATACTTTTCTTTTTTTGCTCAGAAATGATTCAATTGTCATCCATTGTGCTTTTTCAATATCTTCGGTGGTTTGAGGTTTAAGTGGTTGCTTTTTGGTTTCGATAAGATACCAATGAGATTTTTTGATGATGCGTTTGCCTACATTTGATCGATATGTATGGCGTGTGACCATCAATTTTTTGACAATATTCATCTTCTTGATACCCGTCTCTTCGGATATTTCTCGGAGTGCTGCTTCTTTTTTAGATTCGTTGGCTTCGATTTTGCCTTTGGGCAAATCCCAAGAGCCTCGTCTGTATATAAACAGAAATTCTTTATCTTCATTATATACTAGTCCACCGCCAGCTTCGATTTCAGTAAAATGAGATTTAAAGTCTGATTTGAGTTGTTTGAAATCATCAAAATGAATGATGAGCCTATCTGAAAACAATTGGGCATCAGCCATAGCGATGTACTGAAGTAATTGTTTTTTATTGCCGGAATATTTGATGACTGCATTGTTTCCAGTCATGACATTGTCCATTGAGAGCTCAGAAGTAGGCTTGAGAATAACTTCTACTTCATTGATATAAATTTTATAAATTTGCGGTTTCGTCATTAAATACAGTTGGATGAAAACAGAAAATATTATTGCTAAAAATCTGTTGCAAATAAAAGCAATAAAATTAAACCTGCAAAATCCTTTTACGTGGGCATCAGGAATTAAATCACCGATATATTGTGATAATCGGCTCACGCTTTCTTATCCTGACGTTAGAAATATAATCAAAAAATCTTTAGCTGAACTATCTACATCTTTTGGTGAAGTCAATATGATAGCGGGAGTGGCTACTGCCGGTATTGCGCACGGTGCATTACTGGCTGACGAACTGGGACTGCCATTTTGTTATGTCCGGTCCAAACCTAAGGATCACGGCCGCCAAAATCAGATAGAAGGTGAAATACGCGATGATGCAAAAATTTTAGTTGTCGAAGATCTGATTTCAACGGGTGGAAGTTCTATAGAGGTAGTGGAAGTACTGAGAGATCACGGTCATGAAGTATCAGGGGTTATCGCTATTTTTAATTATGGCTTTGAAAAAGCCAGAGATAATTTTAGGAAAATCGATTGTAAATACCTTACTTTGTCCAATTATGAGGCGCTTATTAACGAAGCTAAGGCTATTCAATATATTAATGAAGATGAAGCCGCTCTATTGGCTTCATGGAATCAAGATCCTCAGGGTTGGTATGAAAAAATGACAAATCGTTAAAAAATCAAAAATCGAATAAATAAAAGAATGAATATTATCAATAAGAAATCAGAGCAGTTTTTATATAGCTATTTGAATAATGCATCGCCTACTGGATTTGAAGCACCGGGTCAAAAGTTGTGGGTTGATTACATCAAACCTTATGTGGATGAATGGCATCTGGATAACTATGGCACTGCTTATGGTATCATCAATCCGGGCAAAGAATATAAAGTTGTGATTGAAGCGCACGCAGATGAAATCTCATGGTATGTCAATTATATCACAGACAATGGTTTCATTTATGTGATAAGAAATGGTGGTTCTGATCATATCATAGCTCCATCCATGCGTGTCAATGTCCATACTAAAAATGGCATAGTTAAGGGCGTTTTTGGATGGCCTGCTATTCATACAAGAAAGGGAAAGAATGTGAATCTATCGCCCAGTGTGGAAAATATCACTGTAGATGTCGGCGCTAAAGACAAGGATGAAGTCTTGAAGATGGGCATCCATGTAGGATGCGTGATTACTTTCCAGGATGAATTGACAAAGATCAATGACCGATACTATTGTGGTCGTGCGCTAGATAATCGGATGGGTGGTTTCTGTATCGCTCAGGTAGCTCGTCTATTGAAAGATAACAAGCAAAAATTGCCATATTCTCTCTATATAGTAAATGCGGTACAGGAAGAAATCGGCCTCCGAGGTGCAGAGATGATAGCTAATACCATCAAGCCGGACGTGGCTATCGTTACTGATGTTACTCACGATACAAGTACACCATTAATTAATACGAAAGTACAAGGCGATACGAAGTGTGGTTTAGGGCCAAGTCTTACTTACGGTCCTTCAATTCATAATCTGCTCTTAGAGCAAGTCATCAACGTAGCAGAACAAAATAAAATTGATTTTCAGCGTGCTGCAGCTAGTCGTTCGACGGGGACTGACACAGATGCATTTGCATATAGCAATGGCGGCATTCCGTCTGTATTGATATCGCTACCTTTGAGATATATGCATACCACAGTAGAAATGGCCCATCAGGATGATATTGAGAATACGATTAAGTTGATTTATGAAACTTTGCGGGATATCAAAGCAGGCCAGAGTTTTAAGTATTTTTAGTAGATGTCAAAAAGGTTGTTGACACCAATCTTGCGTTCTACGGTAAAGCCTTCGGCATATTCAGCACCTATGTCACGGCCATAAACTTGATTTTTGTGGCGGTTAAAATCAAAGAAAGACTTAGATGATATAGGTGTTTGAGGTTCGTCAGAATCATCATCCGGGCTATAAAACTGAGAGCTAAATGCTCGAATGGCCTCCATTTTTTTATCTATAAATTCAGTGATATCCACTGCAAAATCAGCTTTTAGATTGCGGTCTTGGATGTAGTGATATACGACTTTAGGACGCCAAGCTTCTTGTGCTTTTTCTTCATCATCAATAGTGTGGATTTTGATCAAACCCGAAAAAAAACAAGCGTCACTGACTAATTTTGCAGCTCGGCCGTGGTCGGGATGACGATCAGAGATGGCATTGCACAAGACAATTTCAGGCTTAAACTGTCGGATGACTCGGACTATCTTCAAGATGTGCTGTTTGTCATGACTAAAAAAACCATCAGCCATGCCGAGATTGATTCGCTGAACCGCATCACCATATAGTTTTCTGGCTGCTTCGGCCTCCTTGAGCCTGAGTTCTGCACTACCGCGTGTACCTAATTCGCCTTGTGTCAAGTCGCACAGCGCTACGCTATATCCCATGCTGATGTGTTTGAATAATGTGCCGGAACAGCCCAGCTCGATATCGTCAGGATGTACACCGAATGCCAAAATATCTGTTTTCATCGTAAAGGATCTTTGATTGACCGTAGATATAATCAATTATGAGCGCATTTAGTTTAAATTCCAGGATAGAGACAATAATATTTAGAATGAAAATCTATATATGAATGAAAGAAAATATTTTCTAGCTCATCATCAAGAAAGGCGATCTGTAAAATAAAATGCTTGAAAAGTTTTTGCTTTCTAATTTAAAATATTTAACTTTGGCCACATATTAGATGTTCATTTGGTTTAATCTATGAGCACTTTTCTTTAATCAACCAAAATGATAAAATGGGTACAGATAATTTTGAATTAATGAAGGAGGCCAAAGAAGCCTTAAGTGGTAAATGGTTTTTAGCAATTATTGCTTTTATAATATATGCCTTGATAATATCAGTATTTCCTAGTTTTTTTCGGGATAGCTTTGGATCTATTATTTCGATTATAATCGGTGGCCCTATAATGTTAGGTGTAGCCTCGTTTTATTTATCCATAGCCAGAGGTGAGCAGGCCGAAATAAATCAGCTATTTTCAGGATTTAATAGATTTGTACCTGCCTTTATTACTTATGTGATGGTGTTTTTAATCATTATGGGTGGTATGATTTTATTAATAATTCCGGGTGTTATTGCGGCATTAGGATTGGCCATGACTTTTTATATCATGAGAGATGATGAGCATATAAGTGGACTGAACGCTATAAAGAAAAGTTGGGCTATGATGGATGGATATAAAATGAAATTGTTTATATTGACGTTGATTTTTCTTGGATTAGGGATCCTTTGCATATTGACACTAGGTATTGGTTTTTTATTTTTAGGACCTTTCGCTGAGGTTTGTCTTGCCAAATTTTACGACGATATCAATGGCCTTAGTTTTGAGATAGATGAAATAGGAGAGGTGTCACAAGATAGTTTTGTTTAATTTCTATAAATATCTGTATAACTGAGTACTTTTTCTTAATTAACGTGAATAATGTTTAAGCAGCGATAAGAATAGGCATATTTTTGTCCAATTCATGAGATATTTTGATGGAAGGTTTCTTTTCAAAAGTCTGATAAGATATTAAGGCTGTTATCATGTTATTTAGAA
>WBZO01000491.1_pt1 | contig 83544 bp, 76 predicted proteins | sample 5204261 | NCBI WGS metagenome assembly WBZO01 (sample SAMN12412400, study PRJNA552823) | activated sludge metagenome | isolation source: activated sludge from anammox sidestream of wastewater treatment plant... | place: USA: North Carolina | collected 2017-09 | reverse complement strand
GACGGCTCATGCGTTCTATTGAACTCATCCAATCTTTGAATTCCGTTGATCTCATTGCAGACTCCTCAATTTCTATAGCTCAACGCTTATTCGACAACTCATTCAATAATTAATTGTTACATAGCCAAAATTATCGTGACCGGAAATACCGTCATCGACGCATTGTTGATGACTGCCTCCAGGGATTTGGAACTTCCTATTACTCTTGATCCGTCCAGGCGATTGATTCTGGTCACATCCCATCGCAGAGAGAATTTTGGTGAACCATTCCGCAACATCTGTCGTGCTCTCCGTACCCTGGCCGAGAATAACCCAACAGTACAGTTTCTCTACCCGGTGCATCCAAATCCAAACGTCAAGGATGTGGCGCATGAGTTTCTGGCAGGGCTACCCAATTTCACGCTGTGCGAGCCGCTGGACTATGCGCCTTTTGTCGCGGCGATGAAACGTGCCTATATTATTCTGACCGATTCAGGTGGTGTGCAAGAAGAGGCACCAGCGCTTGGCAAGCCTGTTCTTGTGTTGCGGGATGAAACAGAACGGCCAGAGGCTGTTGAGCAGGGAGTAGTTAAACTGGTTGGGCCAAATTACGATCGTATTATTCAAGAAGCACAACAGCTACTGGATGATGAATCTGCCTATCGGGCGATGGCGCGCGGTGTTTCGCCTTATGGCGATGGCCATGCCGCGGAGCGTATCGTAAAGACGCTGCGTGAGCATTTTGCCTGATGCATCTTGTTTACCTTTCGCCAGTTCCGTGGGAAAGTTTTGCCCAGCGTCCGCATAAATTTGTAGAGTGGTTTCATAGGCATACGGGTGAGTCTGTACTCTGGGTGGATCCTTATCCTACAAGATTGCCCCAGCAAGCAGATTTCAAGCGCCTGAAAAAAACATCTTTAGTTACAACTGGTAATAATTTTCCGCCGTGGCTGGAGCTGGTACAGCCAGGAGGGTTTCCTGTTGAGCCAATTCCAGCGCTGCGATGGATAAATCATCTACTCTGGCGGCGTGTATTTCATATTGTTGACGAGTTTGTATCTGGCAAATGTTCATTGATCGTCATTGGAAAGCCTTCTGCTCTAGCGCTTCTGATACTGGAAAAATATCCACAGTGTGAATCATTGTATGACGCGATGGACGATTTTCCGGCCTTTTATTCGGATCTTTCACGCTCTTCTTTAGCAAGGCACGAGCAGTTGATTGTGCGCCGAGTCAACCGCATCTGGACGTCAAGCAGTAAATTAAAATCCAACTGGGTACAGCTACACCCAAGAGTAGAGCTGGTATATAACGGGCTAGACCTGACAGTTTTACCTGCGATGAAGTTGCCTGAACATTCGTCTGGTAAAAAGGTATTTGGCTACGTAGGTACTATCGCATCCTGGTTTGATTGGGACTGGATAATGGCACTGGCACATAACAGGCCCGATGATGAAATCAGACTGATAGGGCCTGTTTTCGAACCCCCACCAATAAGTAATTTGCCACTTAACATCCGGTTACTACCCCCCTGCAAGCATGAAGTGGCTCTGAATGCGATGCTGGAATTTGATGTGGGGTTGATTCCATTCAAACAAAATGAACTGACCAGCTCCGTGGATCCTATTAAATATTACGAATACCGTGCACTTACTTTACCTGTAATTTCGACTGATTTCGGAGAAATGCGCTTTCGTATAGGGTTTCCCGGTGTTTTTATTAGCCATTCTGTGGCGGATATTGCTCAGATAGCAGAGACAGCATTAAATTTTGACCGAGATATCGAAGTCGCACGTAATTTCTCATCTCAAAATTCATGGGAATCACGTTTTGATGCAACCAAACTTATCTTGTAGCTGTGTTGACGGTTCGAGTGCCGATCCTGTTGTGCATGACTGGTTTATGTATATGGTGGACAGCGGTTGCGGGGGTGTTGTGATTTATGATCCGGTTCCCGGCCTGCGGTATCGTCAGCACGCTGCCAACCTGATCGGAGCAAATGCCGGGTTTATTGCCAAAATAAAACGCCTTGATCAGATGTTGGCCGGGGAACACCAGCGGTGGAATACGCGGAATCTTGAAGCATTGTCCGGTTTGCACGAACAACTGACACCAGAGAATCGTCGTATTTATGATGAATTTTGCTGTTTCCGGGATGCTTCTTTGTGGCAACGGCTTGTTGGCTTATACCGTACAGGGCTTTATCGGCAAACTTTCTGGGAAAATATCACCCTGTGGCTGGCTGCGCTGTTCAAGCGGATTTAACAGTCTGCTACAGCGATGTTCAAATAAGCTACCTTATTCAAATTTTCTGGATCGCCACGGCCTAACGGCCTCGCGAAAACGATGAAAACTGAGGAAAGCTGCTCCTGCTCGTTTTGTCTTTGCATGGTAATGCGCTCAACTCCTCTTCTTTTCTTGCGAGGAAGTGTAGCTGACAAAGCAATCCAGCGTAACTGACCTGGTTTGGTTGAAGGCCATCGATCACGCCTCGACCTGATCAAGTTTCCCGATCAGATCACCACGGCGGAAGGTGGCAGAGAGTTGCTGCACGGAAATTTCCTGGTTCCCATACAGAGCCTTGAGTGCGGTATCGATATCTTGTCGGGACACTACAAACACGGCTTCGCCCTGTTCCTCAATCCATTGTCTGGCCTGGGCAAAATTGCGGTGGTCCAGGCCATTGAGCTTGATATCCAGTGCTTTGAGCAGCCGCTTTCCCATCTGCATGGCGATAAAGCAAGATGCATAGCGGACGAACAATGGATCATCACCTTGTGGCCGGCGTCGATGATTTTCAGCGATGCGATAAAGCAAGGCTGCAATCACCACCTGAGTGCCATTGAGCGACTCGCTAAAGATGGTGTCGTACAGCTTGCCAAAGTGCTCGCGGGTCAAAAATTTCGCCTGATGTGGCGCTTTACGCCAAATGGCCAGTACAGCCTCCGCTGCGGCGCCTGTGGTAATGTCGGTGGCCTTGGTGGTTGCATCCATGCGCTTGCGTCGGTAGCTATAGCCCAAGTTTTGAATGCTTTGTTCGAGCTGCTGCTGCCTGGCATCGTTGGCGCGCAGATCCTTCAAATCCACCGGGTTTTGACTGTTGGTGGCGTGAGTTATTTGCAGAACCACATCGTCGTTATCGCTGCTCAGTTCGTACAGCCGGATCAAGACGCTTGCCTGCGCTGGTAAGGTCTTGCCATTTTTTTCAAGTTCCTCGGCTGTTTTGAGGATGGTCATACAGCTCTGGCCACCATTAACGATCTGCAGGTTCTTGACTTTAATTTGAAAATTACCTTGTTGAAGTGCATTGTAGGTGAATTTGTCGCAAACAAGGGTTATCCCATTGTTGAAAAAATAGAAATTCTCTGGCGTATTTGAACTCAATGTAGCGCGGATACCCTCATTTACACGATTTCCGTGCAACCCAAGATAGCGTCTAATATTGCGCTCCAGCAGCTTTTCGCCATGATTTTTCATGAGCACAGCCACTTCAGCCACGGGCATCCGCCCTACGCATACACGGCTGTAATTCATGTCTTCAACCATGGCTTTGCCCGTCAACCGCAAGGTTTCATCGACCGGTTTGATGCTCTGCAAGATACCAATCAATATGTCGTGATTAACATGTTCCCAGGTAACTTGATCACCAAGAACAGCACGGTCAATCGATTGTTGGCCATCCGTGTTCCACTTGAGGCCATTATTACAAGCGATGGCACGAACACGCGGAATCAGGCCATCTCGAATCAAAGAGCGAGCCTGTTCCACTTTGACGCGCAGTCGATCATTGATAGCGCCAAGATCGGTGGACGGATCGAAGATATGGCGAATGGCATTGATCATCGCCTCGATGCTGTTTTGTTCGAAATTTGAATTTCCCTCAAGATTTTTTTTGTACTTTCCTTGAAACAGGGTAACGCCAAACTCGCCATCCATTTCTTCGGTAATGTGTAGTGCATCCACCCCGAAGTCGCCGCCTCCGTCGGTCAGACAGTCGAAGGCTTCATCAGCATCGAGATCAAGCATGGTTTCGACGCACAAGTAAACAAAGGCTAGCGACCTGAGGCGGTCGCCATCGTTGATGCCAAACTCTTCGGTCGCCCGTTCCTTGATTTTATCTTGAACACCAGCCAAACGCTGATCAATGATTGATGCGTTGATGTTCATATCATTGCTCCTTGTTCTGGGCCTAATACTCCCTGACACTTTGCTATGATCTGGTTAAGTAAAACCGGATACTCCAGTTGAGTGACATTTTTCAATTTTTCCATTTCTGCCTCATATTAATTCTGGCTTTTGTATCCCAAGTATGAATGTGGTCGATGACTGTTTAAAACATGGAAATATACTGCAGCACATCTTGTGGTGCTGCATGGCGGGTCTGGTAATTTATCGAATTACGCCGACATGGATGCTCTTGGGATCCGGTATTCTTACTTTGGTGGTAGTTGAAACCATCCACAGGAAACAATGATCAGGCCGGTGTCCCATGCTCTTGGGTATTTGCCCACGGCCTGATCTTCGCCAATGTTTCTTCCAGCGCACCGCGCGCCATCTCGATATCATAGTCCACTTGTAGGCGCAACCACCATCCGTCTGACAGATCAAAAAATCGGCATAGGCGCAAATCTGTATCTGCGGTAATGGCGCGCTTCCCCGTTACGATTTCACCGATGCGCTGCGCTGATACGCCAATTTCCTTTGCCAGCCGGTAATTGCTCATACCCAGCGGAATCAAGAATTCCTCTGCCAGCATCTCGCCGAGGGAAATCGGCGTTAATTTACTATCCATGGTTAATCTCCATCAGTGGTAATCCACAATCTCAACATCTTTTGCATCCGTGCTTGCCCAGCGGAAGCACACACGCTACTGGTCGTTGATGCGGATACTGTGCTGCCCGGCACGGTCGCCTTTCAATATCTCCAGCCGATTCGCGAGCGGTACGCGTATATCCTCAATGCACCGCGCCAAATCAAGTTGCTTGAGCTTGCGTAACGCTGAACGCTCAATGTTGACAAATCGTGCAACTCGCTCCAACTTGAATAGGGTTTCAGTACCTGCGCATCGAAATGTCTTGATCGTCATGAGTACATAGTATTGCGTATACGATATTAGCGTCAAACGACATTACAGATTAACGCTAACTTGGAGAAACACTGATTTATCCCGGCACCCTACGCTTTTATGCTTGCTTGGAATAAGCGTGTTTTGTGTAAAAAAGGAAAAGAGTGAGGGGGTGGTTAAAACCCTTCTTGAGTAGCTGCGCTGAGACACCATCGAACAGCGCTTTGGCTCCCGTTTCACCGATCCGGTTCTCAAAAGTCCACACCGTGGTGCGATCCGGTACATTGACGGCGTTGGTCAAACCACAGAAGCGCTTGTAGCTCATCCGATCGAGCAACTGGTACTCCACCTGTTCGTCGGACAGGTTGTACAGGCGCTTCAGCACCAGGATCCGCACCATGGTCTCAGTCGGATACGGCGGACGCCCGCCCTGCGCACTCACCGGGCGCGGCACCACACGATCCACCTCAGCCGCCAGTGCCGCGAAGTCGATTGGGATTCGATCTCGGCCAGTGGATCGCCCAGAGAGTCGATTTTCCTGCGGTGGTGCTCATCAGCGAACAGATCAGTCTTGACGGCGCTACGTGGTTTCATCGTTGCAAGTTATCGAGTTCAGGATGTCCAAATTTTACCAAGGACGAGTGCGTCAACGGGTGGGAGTGTCAAGGTTTTTCGAGGTGCCCAGTAGCTGAACATTATTCTTGATGCGTAGGAAAGGAAATCTCAACGTTGTCAGAAGTGGCACGATTTCTCCTGGAGAATTTTCCGAACCTGATTGACACCGGTAAGCAGTGATTCCAGTATTATCGAGATTTTTGGAAATAAAACTGCGGACCTGCTGTGATGAAGCTGAATATCGGGACTACTGTACGAAGTGATTGTGCTGGATTTAACAGTATCGCTCGTGTAGCTGAACAATCGCACGGAGCATTTTCAGATTCTGTTGAAGTGGATTTCTCCAGCTGTAATTTCTTTGAAGCCAATATGGCCGCGCCATTGTATGTCGTTGTAGCAAGACTTCGGGATGAATTGAACGATGTTTCACTAGTTAATCTAAAACCTGCTTTAGATACGATACTCAGAAAAAATCATTTTCTGACCAAATTTCAGAAGACGGTTCTGATAGATACCAATCAGACGACCGTTCCATTTAAAGTATTCAAGCTTCAAGCGGGGGAGCAGTTTTTCGAATATCTTGAATCCTGCATGTATGGGAAAGGGATTCCGGTTATGTCAAAAGCCCTCACTAAACGATTTCAACAAAGTCTTTTTGAGATATTCCAGAATGCTGCCATCCATTCCAGATCAATATCTGGAATTTTTACCTGCGGCCAGTTCTTTCCCCAAAAGCATCGACTTGATTTCACAATCGCTGATGCTGGGGTGGGTATACGAGATAATATTCGTCAATATACTGGAAATACAAAGATGAGTTCCTGTGCGACTATTAAATGGGCGCTTGCCGAAGGAAATACGACAAAAACAGGAAATCAACCGGGTGGCCTGGGTTTGAAATTGCTCAAAGATTTTATTCGGATGAATAAAGGAAAGCTGCAAATTATTTCTCGATTTGGCTGTTACGAGTTCTCTGCGACTGGTGATAATTGTAAAAAGCTTGATCATGATTTCCCTGGAACATGTGTAAACATCGAGATTAATACTCAGGATACAAACAGCTATTACCTGAAATCTGAACTGAGCAGTAACGATATTTTTTGATTTTAAAGGATTCCATAATGAACGGTCGGGTAAGTATCAGAGTTGCAGATCTTATTGGAGGGCCGCTGTGTATATCTGCTGAGGATGGGCAGAAGGTATTTGAAAAGGTATTACCCCTTCTAAAAAAGAGTAGGCCGGTAAACATTTCATTCGATCATGTGGATATGGTGATTTCTCTCTTTCTCAATGTTGCAATTGGCCAACTGTATGGTTCGTTCAGTGAGGATGAAGTAAAGGCTCTGGTTAGAGTTGAAGGTCTTTCCGGGGACGATATGGAGCTTCTGAAGCACGTTGTTGACAATGCCAAAAAATATTATTCGAATCCGAAAAGTTATGATGCAGCATGGCAGGAAGAAGCGAGTGAAGATGAGCAATAAGGTGTATGACCTGTCTTCTTATTCCTTTTCATTTGGAGAACAGATTTTGGTGGATACCAATATCTGGCTTTACCTGTTTCCTGCACCTGGAAATCCTCAGCAATCTTTTGCTCGTCAATATTCGGCTGCTTTTTCGAGACTTGTCAGCGCCCGGGCACAACCTGTTCTTGATCCTATGGTGTTAAGTGAATATTTGAACCGCTATTGCAGAATAGAGTGGGAAGGAAATTTCAAATCACAATACCGGAATTTTAAACAATTCAGGCAATCTTCTGATTTTCAGAAAATAGCTTTATCTGCTCACATATTTGCATCAAAAATTCTCAGTTCTTGCCAGATCCATTCAATTCCAGCAGATAAGCTGGATTTCAATCAGGCTTTGGCAGATTTTAAATCCAGACAGGTTGATTTCAATGATGCGCTCCTCATAGATGTCTGCAAGAAGCAAAATATGAAGTTGATGACCAACGATGCTGATTTTCAACATGCAGGTATTGAAGTGCTGACAACAAACCCCCGATTGCTGAAAGCTTGTCTGTAAAGATCATCATAATTTCCTTACCATGTTATTGAAGGCTACATGACAAGTTGAAGTAGTGGTTTTAGTATTTTGAAAATGTTTTGGTTTGTACCATTGATGACCAGGCTGGGGTGTTCTGGTGATTCATAAGATGTAGTAGTCGAGTCCCGATCTGAAGTTACCCGATTTGACGGTATACCTGTTAGATCAGATTCAGTTATTCAATGCGGGATAGCGTTTCTGGTAAAATACCTTGCCAAATATATTTGGCAAGGATATGATTAAAAGATAAAGAAATGATGCAGGCCACAGAACCAAAAACAATCATCATTTACCAGGATGATAAAGGAAGAGAGCCTTTTGTAGAGTGGCTCGGTGGTTTGCGTGACCAAAGGGGCCGTCGCTTCATTTTGAGACGCATCGGCAGACTAGAGCAGGGACTATACGGTGATTGTCGTCCGGTTGGTGAAGGCGTGTCGGAACTTCGGATATTTTTCGGCCCTGGCTACCGGGTATATTTTGGTGAAGAAGCTGGTCATATGGTGATTCTGTTGTGTGGTGGTGACAAGGACAGTCAGGACCGGGATATACAAGCCGCGAAGGAATACTGGAAGGAGTACAAAGATCATGGCCAAGCGAACATATAGACAATTCAGGGAAGTTGAGGAAGAGTATTTCCGCACTCGCCCGAAAGAAATCGACGCTTATCTTGACGAGATTTTCGATGAGTATGCGGAAGATCATGATTCTGCTGCTCTGTTGGCATCATTGCGTGTCATCGCCAAGGTAAAAGGCATAAGCCATATTGCTGAGAAGGCAGGAATGACACGGCAAGGAGTTCAACATGCCCTGTCCAGCAAAGGCAACCCTCGTTTCGATAATGTCAATTCGATTATGAATGCACTTGGCTATCGTTTGGTGCCGGAAAGACTCGATAGCAATAATCAACAAATGTGAATCTGACTGGATTGCTTTGTTAGCTGCGTTCCCTCGCAAAAGCGGTGTTTCTCGTCATTGCAAGAAAGCCAGGCTGACACGGCAATCCAGTTCAGCAGGATGCGGTTCGTACCGCATCATCACATCCTACTGATGCTTGCCTGGTTTGTTAGTTGTAAGAACCTGTTTACAATCTTTTCTCCATCGCTGACAATACGGGGATGAAGAGAACGAAATATGCCAGCGATATCAGCAGAGAACAATTTGCCGGGATAGAGCCACTTCTGCGTAGTGTCCGACGCAGCACCAAGCCCACGACGGTGGATCTATACGAGGTATTCTGTGCGGTGCTGTATCTGCTGCGCACCGGTTGCCAATGGAGGTTCCTGCCTGGCGAGTTTCCCAAATGGCAGAGTGTGTACGCCTATTGGCGTAAATGGAGTGAGCCCGACCAGCACGGTGTAAGCGTGCTGGAGCGGGCATTAAAAAAATCAGGTTGGCGCGGCCCGCGAGAAACAGGGGCGCAACGCTTGCAGCACGTTCTTGATCGTGGACGCGCAGAGCGTGAAGAACACGGACACGGCGGGTCAGAAGGGTTATGACGCTGGCAAAAAGGTATCGAGCATCAAACGCCATATCGCGGTCGATACGCAAGGGTTGCCGCATGCCATTGCGGTGACAACAACGGAGGTGACTGACCGCAAAGGTGTATTGCAAGCGTTAGCGCGCTGCAAACCGAACCTGGAGCACGTGCAAAGTCTGCTGTGCGACAGCGGCTACACCGGAAAACCGTTTGCTGAAGAGGTACGAAAAATCCTGGGAGAGCCCGTCACAGTGCAGATTGCCAAGCGGAGTGAGCTGCATACCTTCAAGGTCATGCCCAAACGCTGGATTGTTGAGCGTAGCTTTGCCTGGCTGCAGAAAAATCGGCGGCTGTGGAAAAACTGCGAGCGTAAACTCAATACCAGCTTGCAATTCATTCACTTGGCATTCCTGGCTCTTTTGCTTAAAAGATTTTGAACAGGTTCTTAGAACTTCCATTGCTTGTTACTGGATTGCTTCACGTCTGACAGCGTTCGTAAAGACGGTAAAGGTGGCGGAATGGCATTCGTCTGCCTATGGCACAGACAGGTGGGCAATAAATAAATCAGAAAAATGAGAAATCAATTATTTCGCTATTCCAAGGAATACAGCCAGGCAACGCTCAATCTCTACCATGGTATCCGGGCCGATACATCCAAAAACCGGCCCTACCTTATCGCGTTTCACAGTAATGATCTTGTCCACCATCACTTGCGAGGTTTTTTGCAAGCCATTTTCACCGCCCGGCTGTAAGGTGATGCGAAACAACGGTGCAGCAACAAGTGTACTGGTGACAGGTAATACCGTTACGCTCGTGTGTTCCCTGAACAGGTCAGCTTGAATCACCAGAGCTGGTCTGGGTTTGCCATAATCGCCTTGTATGGCGATGGTCACGAGATCGCCGCGTATCATTATTTTATCCAGCCATCCACATCGGCCAGAGCTTCATCCATGAGCTGTTGCACGGATGTGTCGGCTGCGTCCGGCTGAGCTGCGAGAAGACATTGACGGCGGCATTCTTCTGCAAAATCCGGGCGGCGGGTGTCCGGTACCCAGATTTGCACCGGACGTAGCCCGGCCATGCGCAGTGCGTCGCGGTGTTTTTTAACACGAGCATTAACGCGTGTGGTTTCCATGTGGAACTCTCCTGATATGTTACATGCAACACTATATGTAGTACAGATGTTACATGCAACAGCTTTGCTGCATCCTTGTTCATTACTGGTTTTCAGGAGGGGAGATCAAGCTCGGTACTGTTGTAAACAGCGTGATTGAAGCAAATATCAGGATATGGATGAGTTCAGAGATTACCGGGCCAGCGAAAGAATGGCGATTGCATCTGCCAAAGCCATCAATCGGGGGCAGAGAATGCCAGGATTGGTTTCTCTAAATCTGGCAGGCATGAAATGATCCGGCAGGTGGTGTGCACTTGGTGCACTACATAACTCCGCCAGCGTCACTGGTACAAGGTGCACTCCGTGCACCAAACCTTTAGCTCGCAGTCCTGCAGCTCTTATTTTTCCGGGGGGAGGGTGCATGGAATGCGCCCTACAGGCTGAGGCACCACGGCCCGACGGGCCTCTCGTTGGCGTGGCGAGCGGGCGCAGTTCATAAAAAACCAGTCCCGAGGTTACGCAGCTGATAATGTCAGGATCGTTGTATCATTCACGCGAAGTCGCAGTGTTACACGTGCCGGGCGGGGCCTAGTCACGGCTATACGGCGGGCGCAAACATTGCTGAGACGAAATAAACCGGCGCTTCCTTACGTATCTTTGACATGATCACTATTTCTATCGTTAGCCATGGCCAGTCGGCTCTGGTTGAACAATTGCTCGCGGATTTGGCCAAGCTGGATATGTCCATGATTACTGAGGTTCTGGTCACCCTCAATATCCCCGAAACCATTGCATTTAAGCCCGGTGACTATCCTTATCCGGTCAGCGTGTTGAGAAATACTGCGGCCATGGGGTTTGGCGCGAACCACAATGCCGTCTTCCGACAAGCAAAAGGGGAATGGTTCTGTGTGATGAATCCTGATATTCGTTTACCGGATAACCCTTTTCCAATCCTGATCGAAGAGAGTGAACGTCATTCCGCAGGCGCGATTGGACCAATGGTGGTAACACCAGGTGGGGTGATTGAGGATAACGTACGTCATTTTCCTGTCCTGACATCGCTGGCAGCAAAATTATTGGGATATGGCGATGGTCGCTATGTTTTTACTGCCAGTGATAAGACATTTGCAGTGGATTGGGTGGCGGGCATGTTCATGTTGTTTCGTACCGGAGATTTTCGTGCGATAGGTGGTTTTGATGAAGCCTTCTTTTTGTATTATGAAGATGTCGATATTTGTGCGCGCTTGTGGAAATCAGGGCGATCGGTGCTGGTTTGCCCAAAGGCCAGAGTGATCCACAATGCGCAGCGGTCCAGCCGCCGGAATCTACGTTACATGAAGTGGCATGCTTTGAGTCTGGCTCGATACCTTTGCAAACACTGGGGACGATTGCCCCGGACAACCGGTCAGCAGATGGAGTAGCTGTCATGAAAGTGCTGGTGTTAGCAGATACTGCGAATAGTTGCTTGTATTCTTTTTAGGGAATCTCTGAAAAACTACCTGCGTTGTTATTTTTGCGTTAAAAATCGGCTCAAAATGCTCATTTATTACATATAAACTCCGCTTTTTTGCCGATTTTTTCCTTGAACTGACTGCCTCGCTGACGTTTTTCAGAGATTCCTTAGTTGGTGTTGGTAGTACTTTGTTAATCTTTGAGATGAGAGTTCTCCTGTAAAAAATCATTGTTATGAAGCGATTCCAGAAATGACTTCAGCCGTAATTTTTCCCTGGCAGCAGGCAGTTTGGCAGCAAATGAAGCCAACAGGAAATGCAAGGCAACACCACGCGCTATTGCTGAAAGGGCGCCGGGGGATCGGCAAACTGGGTTTTGCACTTGTCCTGGCGCAATCCAGGCTGTGCGGGCAGGTGGATGCAGCGGGCAGGGCGTGCGGGAAATGTCAGGATTGCTATTGGTTTGAACAGGGGACACATCCAAATTTTCGTTTGCTGATGCCGGAGGCGTTGTCTGTGCCGGGTGAATCCGCTGATGGGGAAGGCGAGGGGAATCAGAGCGAAGCCGGGAGTGCAAAATCTGCACGGAAACCAAGTCAGCAGATTAGTGTGGCGCAGGTGCGGGCACTGGATGATTTTATTTATTTGAGCGCTCACCAGGCACGTGACAAGGTGGTGCTGATCCACCCGGCCGAGGCAATGAATACGGCCGCTGCCAATGCGTTACTGAAAAAACTGGAGGAACCGCCGCCGGAGGTGCTGTTTATTCTGGTGACACATAATATGGCGCTGATCCCGCTTACCATCGTCAGCCGTTGCCAGCAGGTGGCCATGTCGGCGCCGGATCAGGCTGCGGCTAGAGACTGGTTGATCCAGCAGGGCGTGGCTGATCCTGATTTCCGTCTGGCGATGTCAGGGTTTGCGCCATTGCAGGCATTGCAGTATGACGAACAGCAAGCCACTTACCATGCCGATTTTATCCGGTGCTTGAGTGTTCCGGAGAAGCTGGATCCGATTGAGCTGGCAGAAAAACTGCACAAGCAGGATTTATCCAGCGTAACCGGCTGGCTGCAAAAATGGTGCTATGACCTGATGAGCTGCCGTGCCAGCGGGCGGGTGCGTTACCATCTGCAGCAGATGGCAGTGATCCAGCGGCAGGCGGTTGTTATTGATCCGGTTGCTTGCGGGTTTTTATGGCGCAGCCTGGTTGCATCGCAGCAACTGGCGCGCCATCCGCTCAATCCCAGATTGTTTCTGGAGGAAATACTGCTGAACTATGTGGACCTGATGCGTCCTGCACGTTCAAAAGCAGGGTGAAATACTACTGAATGCACGATTCGCTTGTTGAATCGACAGTGCAGGCCCAGAGTGTCCGGTGGATACCTGCTGCACGGTTGAACAGGTGATCGGCCTGCTGCGATTTTTGCTGTTCCAGGGAGAGCGAGACTTTTTCCGGTACGAGGTAAGATTGGACCCAGAAACGGATTCTGCAGAACTCTTCTTCCTTGGCGCATAGCCGGTGAATGGCGGAGCTGTAAATGGTTTTATCCGCCTGCCGCCCTTTTTCGATTAGCACCATGTTCACGAATTTGCCTGAATCTCCCATTTCCAGTTTGCGTATCAGCTTCCAGCCAATGCCGCTGGGGAGTGCCTGTTCATCGGATTGAGTTGCTGATTCTGTTGCAGTGGTTGCTGTTTGTTCAACAGCCGCTGACGGCGTGGTTTCAGCCTGTTCTCCCTCTTGTCCAGCAAAAACCAGGGTGGACCAGCCGATAACAAAAGCGGCCAGTAGTCCTTTTCCCGTTTTATTCATTTGATTCTCCAGATAAAAATTGAAATGTATTATCCTGCTTGCGTACAGTTTTGGTAGCCAGACTGTCCGCAGACAAATGAAAATCTGATCATGACAACCCGTTTCCCTGACGCTCGACAGACTAATGTAACCGATCTTATCCAAAGACTGGATGACTGTGCAACGGTTGTGACCGGAAACCGGCGGCTGGCGCGCGCGCTTGTTCAGGCATTCAATCGGGCCAAATCTGCTGAAGGGAACGAGGCATGGCCTGCGCCGGATATTCTGCCGTGGGAAGCCTGGTTGCAGCGATTATGGCAGGAGGCGATCATCTCCGGACAGGTAGAGGCAGCGCAGACTATGTTGCTGACACCGCATCAGGAATTTTTCGTCTGGCAGGGAATACTCAAGGAACACTTGGGAAATATGCAGCTGCAAGCAGCCAATGAAACGGTTAACCGCCTGATGGAAGCATGGCAGTTGCTACAGGCATGGCATATTCCCCGCCGCAAAACGGATTTCAGCCATAACGCGGATACCCGGTTATTTTGGCGGTTGGTGGCAGTATTCGAAGCAAAATGCAGGGAACATGGCTGGCTTTCGTTGGCCAGATTGCCAAGCGTACTGGCGGGCTGTGTGCAGGCTGGCAATTTGCAGCTGCCGTGCGAATTGGTGCTGACCGGCTTTGACGAATGGGCTCCGCAACAATCATCGTTGCTGGATATGCTCGATCAGGCAGGGTGTGCATGGCAGTGGCTGCAGCTCTCCGGACAGCCTGCCCGGATCGGCAAACTGGCGTGTGCTGATAGCCGCGACGAGATCCGGCTGGCGGCGCACTGGATCCGGCAGCATCTGGCAGAAAATCCGGCAGTTCAGATTGCGCTGGTGGTGCCGGAACTGGCTGCCCAGCGCGAAATGATCTGCCAGACACTAGATGAAGTGCTGATTCCGCAGGCATTGCAGCCGGGCCAGCATACGCTGGTGCGGCCTTACAACCTGTCGTTGGGCAGGCCGCTCAACCGGTATCCACCTGTCAGTCTGGCACTGGATGCACTTGATTTGTCAGCAGCCATTATCGAATTACCGCATGCCAGCCGGGTGTTGCGTTCTTCGTTCATTGCGGGCGGGGAGCGGGAAATGGGCGCGCGTGCCTTGCTGGATGCCCGCTTGCGTGAAGCGGGTGAGTGGAATCTGACTGTGCAAAAGTTGCTGGCAGAGGCTTCGCAGGGTGGGCAATCTTATTCATGCCCGTTGCTGGCGCAACATCTGGCTGAATTCATCCAGCGGATACAACAGCAACGTACATCCGCCCGTCCCGGCGAATGGGCGCAACGATTCGAGCAGTGGCTGAAGGCTATTGGCTGGCCGGGGGAGCGTGGATTATCCAGTGAGGAATATCAGGTCATCCAGGCATGGCAGAAACTGCTGAGAGAATTTGCCGCGCTGGATTGGGTGACCCGGCCAATCAGTTTGGACGCTGCGCTGGAGCAGCTTAGGCACATGGTTGCCAGTACGGTTTTCCAGCCGGAATCGGCGGAAGCGCCAGTGCAGGTGCTGGGATTGTTTGAAGCCAGCGGGCTGCAATTCGATCATCTCTGGATCATGGGGTTGCATGATGGTGTATTCCCTGCGCCGCCCCGGCCCAATCCTTTTCTTCCCTTGATCCTGCAGCGCAAGGCAGATGCACCGCATTCCAGCGCCGGACGTGAATTGCGCGTGGCAGAGGCGCTGTTGCAGCGGATTACTGCTAGCGCGGCGGATGTCGTCATCAGTTACCCGCAGCGCAATGGTGATGAAATGCTTGATGCCAGTCCACTGATCAAGGATTTTTCGGCACTGGACAAGGAAGAATGCGTGGGCGAATCGTTGCCCGCCTGGCGAGAGAGTATCTATCGCAGTCGCCAACAAGTAGTGCTGTCAGAAGATTCTGCGCCTGCCTTTGCCGGAACGATGATCCCGGGCGGTAGCCGGATGTTCAAATTGCAGGCCGCCTGCCCGTTTCTGGCATTTGCCGAGCTGCGGCTGGGTGCCCGGCCACTGGGCCGTATACAGACCGGCCTGACTGCGCTGGTGCGTGGCTCCTTGCTGCACCGAGTCATGGAAACGATCTGGGGCGAACTGGATTCATCGGCGGCGCTGATCGCCTTGTCTGTGGATGAATTGGGCGCTTTGGTTGCCGACAAGGTCAACGATGCGATACAGGAAATCGCACCGCGCTATCCGCACACGTTTGGCCAGCGTTTGCAGGTGCTGGAAAGCAGACGATTGCATGCATTGGTGCTGGCATGGCTGGAGGTGGAAAGACAGCGCCCGCCTTTCCGTGTATCAGGCCGGGAAAAGAAAACAGAGCTGGAACTGGACGGCGTGCGCATCCGTGTGAAGATAGATCGTATCGATACACTGGCAGAAGGAGGCGAGCTGCTGATCGACTATAAAACCGGTGAAGTCAAGGTTGCGGCGTGGTTTGGCGATCGTCCGGATGAGCCGCAATTGCCGTTATATAGCCTGGCGTTTACTGACGAGCTGGCCGGGATGGCTTTTGCCCGCATCCGGGCGGGTGAGGCCGATTTTGATGGGGTGGCCAGAGAGGAAGTATCGATTTCCGGTGTGAAGTCTTTTGGAAAATTGAAGTACACCCGGGAAGCAGCAAGCTGGGATGAGGTGCTGGCCAGCTGGCGCCAGACAATCGAACGGCTGGCACAGGATTTTCTGGCTGGGGAAGCCGGGGTGAATCCCAGGCAATATCCACAAACTTGCACCTACTGCGAACTTAAACCCTTGTGCAGGATTGGTGAATCGCTGGAGGCGGTGGAAGATAAAGAGCGATAGAAATTCTTGCGCTCTTGCCCGCTGTGCCCGGCTATATCCTGATCTTCCCTGATGTTGCGGGCGCGTGGTAGTCGCTTTGCCTGGCGAGGAGGTGAATAGGCAATCTTGTGTTTAGTGTTGTCTGCATCCCGGCCCGGCCAGCACACTTCTGCCGCCTGACCGAGGGATGACCTGAATGCGGGTGCTGATGCGTTCCTGCAGCGCACCCACATGAGAAATGACGCCGATCAGTTTACCTTCCTGCTGCAGATTGGCAAGGGTTTCCAGGGCGGTGTCGAGTGCTTCTTCATCCAGCGTGCCAAAGCCTTCATCCAGAAACAGGGAATCCACGCGGATATGGTGGCTGACCATGCGGGAGAGGCCGAGTGCCAGCGCGAGGCTGATAACGAAGCTTTCTCCGCCCGACAGGTTTTTGGTGGAGCGGATTTCGCCTGCCTGATACTGGTCGATGACGTTGAGTTCCAGTGGTCTGATCGGGTCGCGGATCAGGAGGTAGCGATCGGACATCTTTTGCAGTTGCCGGTTAGCATGGCGGATCATGACTTCGAACGTTAGTCCTTGGGCAAAGTTGCGGTATTTTTTGCCATCAGCCGAGCCGATGAGCTCATGCAGATCGTCCCAGCGTACACATTCCCGTTTTTGTGCCTCGATTACCTGTAGTTGCTCCTGTTGTTTTTGCCGGATACGTTCGTTATCAGCCAGCTTTTGCCGGATGCCGCCGATTTCCTGTTGCAGGGCTTGCTGGTGGGTGGTCGCTTGTGTCAGCGCCTGTTCGTGAAAACCAGCGGGTTGATCGGTCATGCGTTTTAGCCGTTCACTTTCCAGCGCATTGATCTTGTCTTTTTGTTGTGTATCCAGCACGGTTTTTTCCTCTGCAAGCTGCTGGGTCTGTTGTACGAGCCGTTTGCGTTCTTCTTCCGGCAGACAGGCGGCGAGGAAGGCGGTTTCATCCATAAATCCGGCCTGGTTGAGCCGGGCGGTAAAACTGGCCAGCAGTGTGTTCAGTTGACTGGCGCGCGTGGCCAGATTTTTTTCCAGATCTTCCACCCTGTTTTTTAACTTGCCGGTTTCGCGTGTTTCCGCTTCCAGTTGCTGGCGCGTGCGATCTACCAGCTTCTGCGCGATTTCCACGGCAGCAGTAAGTTGCTGTTCTTCCTGATCGGTCTGCTTTTCGGCAAACAGCTGAAAGCGCGTCGCGCGTAATGCGGCGAGTTCCTGTTGTAGCTGCGTCAGCTGTTGCTGCTGTTGTGTGAGCGTTTCTTCCTGCTGGCGGAGCAGGGTGGATTGATGCTGCGCGCGCGCTGTCAATTCGTTGATTTGCTGTTCCAGTGCCGATTTTTGCTGTTGCCGCTGCAACCATTGATCACGCCGGGTGGTGAGCTGGGTTTCGATCTGGTCGAGATTATCGAAAGACAGTTTTCCGGGTTGATGCTGCGCTGTTTCCAGCTGCAATTTCTGCAGCAGATCGTGCAGTTGACGGTTGAGTGTTTCTGCTTCCTGGCGAATGTGTTGCAGCATCCGTGTTTCGGTTGACTGCTGGTGCAATGTGCGCTGTTGTTCCTGCGTGGCCAGGGTTGCCATTTCTCTGGTTTTATCCAGCTCGGTCCGCAGTGTGTTGATTTCGTTTTCCAGGGTTTCAGCCGATTGCAGCGTGCCGGTTTTTTGCAACAGCTGATGAGTGATTTTCTGCAGTAACGACGGTAGCTGCTGTTGCAGATCCGGTAAGGTGGCACCGGGCAACAAGGTGACGGCGCATTGGTGTATCAGCATTTCATTTGCCTGAATCTGCCGTTGGTATTCCTGCTGTCTGGCGGCAATCTGTTCAATATCCTTGGTGATTTCCACCTGCCGGATTTTCAGGCGGGAGATGATGTTGTTGCACTCTTTCAGCGCTATTTTTGCCCGACTCAGTGCAAGCTGCGTTTCATCTGGCTGCGGAATGTTTCCAGTAGCAAAAGGATGATGCAACGCGCCACACAGCGGGCAGGGTTCTTCCTCTTTCAGTTGTTGTCTGGTTTTTTCAAAGTGCTGGATGGTTTTGAGCAGCCGATCCTGGTTTTCCAGCAGGTTGATTTCCCGCTCATGGGCGGCAAGCATGGTTTCCTGTGTTTTGAGTTGCCCGGCAAGGGATGATTGTTCAGCCAGCAACTGGCGGGCATGTTGTTCCAGACCGGTGGAAGCGGATTTTGCTTCCGTCAGCATTTGCACGGCCTCTGCAGCGCGTGTTGCCAGTGTTTTGTGTTCGATCAGCGAGGTGACTTCCTGCCGCCAGTCCGCCAGAGTGCGGTTTTCCAGCAGTTGCTGGTATTCCACCTGTTTATGGCCAAACAGATGTTGGCTGTGTGCCAGTTGCTTTTGCAGGGTTTCACATGTTGCCGTCTGTGTATGTACGGCAAGATCAATTTCGGCAAGATGTTCTTCGCTGGCTTGTATGGTGGCCAGTCTGGTCTGGTGTTGTGCCTGAATCTGCCGGAGGGTGCCGATTTGTGCGTGGATGCCAGCCAGTGATTCAACCAGTGAGCCATCCGCCTGGATGGTTTCGAGCTCGGTTAAATGCGTCGCATGCATTGTTTGCAGGCTGCCAAGCCGGGTTTTATCCTGCTGGTGCTGATTGCGGAGGGCGGCAAGGTTTTTCTGCTGTTCTGCCACGGCTTTGTCTGCTGCGTTGACCGGGATTTCCTTTTCCCGGATTTGCACATCTAGTTCCCGCACGCGGCGGATCAGCGGGGTGGCTTCCTGTTGGCTTGTCCGTTGGCGCGCCAGTTGTGCCAGTGCCGATTCCAGCGTTTGCCCGGTGTGTCTGGCTGCCTGTTCCAGTCCGGGCAATGTTTGCATACAGATGGCCAGGTTACGCTGATCTGCTTCCTGCGCATTCCGAATAGATGCCAGTTTGCTGTATTCACCTGCCAGTTCAAGTGCGCGGTTGGCCAGATCCAGTTTGTTGCTTTCGGAAGTAAATGCTTGTTTGCGTGCCAGCCATGTTTGCTGCCGTTGTGCGATCTGTTGTGATTCCGCTTCGAGCCGAGCCAGATTTTCCAGCCATGCGAGCGTTTGTCGTTCGCGGGAAATCTGTTCGCCCAGCGCGGCATCCTGCTGTGTTTTCTGGGCAAGTTCGGTGTGAAGCTGTTGTTCATCGGCTGCGGTCAGCAGTTGTATTCCATTGAATCCGGCGGTGAGTTGATCCAGTTCACGTCGTGCAGCAGCACGGGTTTCGTGCACGCGGATGGAGATGCGGCTGTATATCCCGGTACCGGTGATCTGCTCCAAAATTGGTGCGCGTTCATCAGGTGCGGCCTGCAGGAAGGCGGCAAATTCTCCCTGGGCCAGCAACATGGAGCGGGTGAAGCGGGCGAAATCCATGCCGGTGGTCTGTTCGATCAGTTTGCTGACCTCGCTGAGCCGGGTTTCCAGCAGCTTGCCGGAATCGGCTTCGACTAGCTCGTGCCGGGGATTTTGCAATTCTCCCTCCGGTTTTTTGCGTGCCCGGTGCTGTCCCCAATGGCAGCGGAAGCGGCCGGAGTGAGTGGCAAATGTGACTTCGGCAAAGCATTCACCTGTCTGCCGGGACATGATTTCATTCTCGCTTTTGCTGATCTTGTTCAGGCGTGGTGTGCGCCCGTACAGTGCCAGGCAAATGGCATCAAGTATGGTTGTTTTACCTGCGCCGGTCGGGCCGGTAATTGAAAAAATGCCATCCGCTATAAAGTCGGGCTGCGTGAAATCAATTTCCCATTCGCCCACCAGGGAATTCAAATTTCTGAAACGTACCTGCAGGATTTGCATGCTGTTGTTTTATCCTTTGATTTCATAAACTTGATGTCCTGAATGACTATGTTTAACGAAAAATACGTCATAAATCATTGGGTTATTCTTTTGTTTGTCGTTATCAAAAAAATAATTGACATACATTTTTGTATCTGGTATCAATTAACTGTCTTTCTGTAAAGGGAGGCAACAAGTCTGGACTGTTGGAAGAATTATATTGCTAATGTATTTTTTTCTTATGGGAGACATAAAATGAAACTTGTACTTGTTATCGCAACTTTGCTGGTTGCAACCACAACACTGACCGCCTGTATGCAACCCAAACCAGGCCAGTATCCTCCAAGCATGTCAATGGAACGTGATTCCATGCCTGACAATGTAGACAAAGCTGAACAAAACAAAAAATGAGAAACAGGATATGACACAACACCTATAACCGCCCTTACGGGCGGTTTTTTATTGGGTGCTTGCAAACGTGATTTCCGGACCCATTTCTGGAGTAGTACAAACCCCGGCCAGTGAGATCACGTTTGTGCGTTATTCATATTTTATGTTTCATGGCCGTGTCACACATGACAAAAAAGATCGAGGAGTGATGGCAGATATTCGTTCTCCCGCAGTGGCCGGGTTATTTTATCCCGCAGATACAGAGCAGCTTGCACAGGAAGTTAGGCACCTGCTTGACATGTCAATTTCGCACGGAATCAAGCCGAAGGCGTTGATCGTACCGCATGCAGGCTATGTTTACTCTGGTGCCGTTGCTGCAACTGCCTATGCAGCATTGGGCCCCATGGCTGGTGTGATCAAGCACGTGGTGCTGCTGGGTCCGGCGCATCGCGTGGCAGTGCAGGGCCTTGCCTTGCCCGGAGTGGGTATATTTGAAACTCCGCTGGGGAAAATCAGGGTAGATCAGCCGCTTGTTGACGCCATTGCTGATCTGCCGCAAGTGATCGTTAGCCCGGAAGCGCATGCCTGGGAACATTCCCTGGAAGTTCAGTTGCCGTTTCTGCAAAGTGTGCTGAGCGAATTCACCCTGCTGCCGCTGGTGGTCGGGATGACCTCGCCAGAATCGGTTGCGCAAGTGCTGGAAGCTGTGTGGGGTAGAGAGGAAACGCTGGTCGTGGTCAGTTCTGATCTGTCGCATTACTTGTCCTATTCCGCCGCGCAGCGCACCGATCATGAAACGGTGCAGGACATACTGCAGTTGCGCCAGCCGCTTGGACAGCATCAGGCGTGTGGCAATGTGCCAGTCAACGGGTTGATGATCGCCGCACGCAAACATCACCTGGCGCCTCATTTGCTGGATTTGCGAAATTCGGGAGATATCGCAGGGCCGCGCGATCGTGTGGTGGGTTATGCGGCGATTGCGTTTGATGAAGGAGGAGACGGCAATGATGGAATCCATTGAACAGCGTAAACAGGGTGTAATCCTGTTGCAGATCGCACGCCAGGCAATAAATCAGGCTTTGCGCGTATCGCATCCGGCTGTGAAGCTGGAGGCAGGTATGGATTGGCTCTATCTGCCCGGTGCTACCTTCGTGACGCTGATGCAGCACGGAGAATTGCGTGGTTGTATCGGTTCGCTGCAAGCTTGTGACCCGCTGATTGAGAATGTGAACCGCAATGCCGTATCGGCCGCGTTGCGTGATCCGCGTTTTATGCCTTTGATGGCGGATGAGCTGGGTTCGGTTCGTGTGGAGGTGTCACTGCTATCCGGATTGCAGCCGATCAACTTCACCAGCGAATCCGATGCACTGGCTCAACTGCGTCCGGCTATTGACGGCCTGGTGCTGGAATATGGCGCGCATCGCAGTACTTTCCTGCCGCAGGTTTGGGAAACTCTGCCGGATCCGGTGCAATTTCTGGCCAAATTGAAATCGAAGGCGCGTTTGCCGGAGAGTTTCTGGGATGAGGAAATCAGATTGTCGCGTTATACCGTCAGCAAATGGCGGGAAACCGGTCAAGAGCAGGAGGTGGCGTATGGATGAGCCGATTGGTGTGACGGAGCGTTTTCCTGCGAGATACTGGCACCGGCTGGATGATGGGCGCATCCAGTGCGATTTATGTCCACGTGACTGTAAACTGCATGACGGACAGCGCGGCGCCTGTTTTGTTCGCGGGCGGGTGGGGGATTCAATGGTGCTGACAACCTACGGGCGTTCCTCCGGTTTCTGCATTGATCCGATCGAGAAAAAGCCTTTGAACCAGTTTTATCCCGGCAGTAGCGTGCTGTCGTTTGGTACTGCCGGCTGTAATTTGGCCTGCAAGTTCTGCCAAAATTGGGATATTTCGAAATCCCGCAGCTTTGACAAGCTGCAGGATCAGGCCAGCCCGGAAGCAATTGCGCGCTGTGCCGAGCAATATCATTGCAAAAGCGTGGCATTTACCTACAACGACCCGGTGATTTTTGCCGAGTACGCGATGGATGTGGCTGATGCTTGCCATGCCAGGGGCATCAAAACGGTCGCGGTGACAGCCGGGTATATGCATCCGCAGCCACGGCGTGATTTTTTTGCCAGAATGGATGCGGCCAATGTCGATCTCAAGGCATTTACCGAGGCGTTTTACGTCAGGCAGACCGGGTCGCATTTGCAGCCGGTGTTGGATACCTTGCGTTATCTGCGGCATGAAACTGATGTCTGGCTGGAACTGACTACGCTGCTGATTCCGGGATTGAATGATTCTAGCGAGGAGATTGCCGCCATGAGCCACTGGATCATGAGGGAGCTGGGCCCCGATGTGCCGCTGCATTTCAGTGCCTTCCATCCGGATTACAAAATGGATGATGTTCCGTCCACACCCTCGGAAACATTGATCCGGGCGCGTAGAATCGCGCTGGATGCCGGACTGCATTACGTATACACCGGTAATGTGCATTACAGGGAAGGCGATACCACGATTTGCCCGGGGTGTAGTAGCGCCGTCATCGTGCGCGACTGGTACGAAATCGAACAATATCATTTGACGGAGGACGGGTATTGTGAACAGTGTCACACCCGGATTGCCGGTCATTTTGAGCCATTTACCGGCCAGTTCGGCAGGCAGCGTATTCCCATCAAAATAGGAGCGATGACATGACAGCGGTCAACATTCCGGCGGGTTCCGCTGAGCTGGGTGGAGAACTGGTTTTGCCACCAGCAGCAGCGGGGGTCGTGCTGTTTGCGCATGGCAGCGGCAGCAGCTGTTTCAGCCCGCGCAATACTTTTGTCGCAAAGGTGTTGCAACGGCGGGGCATCGGCACGTTGCTGTTCGATTTGTTGACGCGCACGGAAGATCAGGATTATGCGCAGCGGTTTGATATTGATCTGCTGACGCAGCGTCTGCTGGCCGCGACAGACTGGTTGCAGACGAATCCCGAAACCAGGGCATTGAAGATCGGCTATTTTGGCGCCAGCACTGGTGCTGCTGCCGCCTTGCAAGCCTCTGCCGAAAGAAAAGCAGTTGTGGCCGCCGTGGTGTCACGCGGTGGCCGCCCCGATCTGGCGGGGGAGCCTGCCTTGGGCCAGGTGGCGGCGCCAACATTGCTGATTGTGGGTGGAGCAGATTACGGCGTGATCGAATTGAACGAACAGGCTTTCGCCATGATGAATTGCAAGAAACAATTGAGCCTGGTGCCAGGTGCTACCCATCTGTTCGAGGAGCCAGGTACGCTGGAACAGGCAGCGCAACTGGCGGCAGACTGGTTTGCCCGATATTTGTGCAATCAGAAGGAAGGTGGTGCGTGATGGAAATCCCGGGGTTGTTTACATGATCCGTGCCAGAATCTCCCGATGTTGATCACAATTCTGGTTGTTCAAACCAGGCACGCAGCATTTCTTCGCTGACGACACCCATATGTTTGTGTTTGTTGCCCTTGGCATCTACAAAAAATGTCAGTGGCAGCTCACCACGCCAACGCGAATCGACATCCCGATAAATTATTTCGGGAAAGTGCTCGCTGAACACCCAGGTTTCAGGAAGTTGCAGATCATGCGTTGTCATGGTTTGCCAAATTACACTTTCATCCAGAAACGGATCAGCCGCAACAATGACGATTTCATGCCCGGGATAGATTTTTTGCATCCTCCCGAGCAAAGCCAGCTCATCCATGCAATAGCTGCAGGTTTCCGACCAGAATGTCAGTAGAAACGGCTTGCCATTATTCCTGTCCTGGATCTGGATAAAGCTGCCTTTGACGAATGGGTGAATCGTCGCCTGCGGAGGGCTGGCTAAAGTCATCGTTGCTGCCATCCAGAGGCTGGCAGCAAGCAGGCTGAAGTATATTACCCGGCTTTTCATTTTTTACTCCTGGTCAACTGATGTCAGAAATGCTGCATTCCCAATTCTTCACGTTTGCCATCCTTGCTTTGTGTCCAGACGATCAGGAATTCCTTTCCAGCTGGTACAACTCGTGGAAAGGCTGCCCTGACATCAGGTGAAGAAACCCTTACCGGATCACTGAATGTGCCATCCTCGCGTTTCTCTGCTGCAAAAATTGCCAATCCGTTTTCCGCAAAACCATCCCAGACGACGATCAGTCTGCCATATTCGTTAATTGCCACATCACCATGCAAGCCGCTGTCATCACCCATTCTGAGTGGTGCGGACCATTGTTTTCCACCATCTGTGCTTTGGAGATAATAGATACCACTATGCTCGGGATGACCGGTTCCTACGACGGTATGAACGTGATTCCGATATTCACCCTGCCCGAACGCCATGCCACCGCCAATATGCGGGCATCCTTCAAAAAACCAGTTGAACTCGCCAACGGTGCCCAGACGTTGCCAATTCTGTCCGCGCAATGTGCCAAACGACATATCGGAAGGTTGCTTGTCGCGATAAAGCACATGCAAGGTATCCTGATGCAGGCGTGCCGATGTCCAGCAGCAGGCACAGGTCACTTCATCCAGCGTTATCGTGTCACTCCAGCTCAGCCCTCCATCGACAGAATGTGCGTGGCGTATCCCTTGCGTGCCTTTGATTTCGCTTCGTCCGTGCCGGCTATCCAGCCAGACCAGATGTAATTGCTTTTCATCCCCATCGGTGGCAAAGAAACCGTGAGAACCTTCATTCCAGTCAGTTGGACTGCTGCTAGGCTGCCAATGTTGTCCACCATCAATCGAGCGTGCGATGACCATCGGTCCGGCGCTATGCGATGCACCCTCTTTGTAGCTTGTCCAGAAAGCAAGCAGATGATCGCCTGATACCGCCAGACGCGCGTCATTGCTGCGTGCCAGGGATGGCTCCAGCGTCTGGCCTGCATCAACTGCAACGGGATTGGACCAGGTCTTGCCGCTATCTCCAGATGTCTTCAGTACGACGGATTGCTTGCCATTCTCGTTCAGGCCCAGCAGCAGGTAGATCCTGTTGTTCTTTTCTACGATATCCAGGCTGATCACACCATCCGGTTTAGGGGGCATTTTATGTTTGCTGTGATCAGTTTTTTCCGTTTTCATGGTTGCTGTCGATGCATTCTGCTGAACAGATGCCACAGGAGCACCTTCATTTTTGTATTGAGCTTCCGCAGCCTCCAGCAGCTGGCCAGGATTCAATCCGAAAACTGATATAAACAGGGTCAAAACAAATAAATATGGCGTACTAATATTTGATGCATTTGTGCGGATCTTCATGTTTTTTCTGCTGATTTTGAATTGGGCCATGATTTTAATATCCTTTGATGGTTTATCAGTGCGACAAATTGCCGCACTGATTTGGCAGGCTGATGAAGTGTTGCAGTCAAGTATAAAAAACAAAAACCTTTGTGGATCATAAGATATTAATTTCTCCCGGTTTGTGTTTAAGTCCGGCAGTCTGTCAGGGTAAACTGGTACGCTTTGTTTGTTGGAAGAAAACAGGATGAAACAGATTTTGCTGGTTGCCTCGGGCGGTGCCATAGGCTCAATTTTTCGTTATCTACTTTCGGGCTGGGTGTTGCATCAGGTGGCAGGCTGGCGGTTTCCGCTGGCGACCTTTACGATCAATCTGACTGGTTGTTTTATGGTTGGCTTGCTGGGTGCGCTGGTTGTAAAGCATGGGTACTTCTCGGCAGATACCCGTTTGTTTTTGTTTACCGGGATTGCCGGCGGATTTACCACCTTTTCAGCCTTCGGGCTGGAAACCTTTTATCTGCTGCGTCAGGGAGAAGTGCTGGTTGCGGGTGGTTATGCATTGGCCAGCGTGGTGTTAGGACTGTTGGTGTTGTGGCTAGGTTTCAGCATGATTCCGGCTCGTGGCTGACCCCGCTGGATTGTGCCTGCAGGATGAACTACTTTATTTTCATCCTGCTCTGTCATCATTTTCATTGAGTGAAGTCAAGATTTCCTGGTAGGCAAGCCTGAGTTTTGCTTGCTGTTCCGTCGGAATGGCATGGGCAGACAGGCAATGCTCGAATACCTCATGAACACTGAGTTCTTCTAGTGTGCCACCTTCTCCGGTTTGATCGAGTATCTGGCGGATGATCCGGTTATTTTTGATGCGGAGGATTTCAAGCGATGAACCTTCGATAGTGGATTGCAGCCGTTCCGGTAGATTGGTAATCAACTCATCCCCTTCATAAATAATTTCCAGCCAGGCGCAGGAATGTTCGGCAATGAGCCTGGAAATCCTGTCGCTAATTTCTTTCCAGTTTCCTTTGATGCGTTCGAGGGGCTGAAAAACCGGAATGCGGATCAGTCTGACGTCAGCAGGGGTTGTCGAACCGGAGTGATTGAATTCCACCAGGCAGATACTTTTTTCCTGACCGGCTTCGCCGAATCCCATCGGCAGGGGAGAGCCGCTGTAACGCATGACAGGAGAATCATTGACGCATTGGGGTACGTGCAGGTGGCCCAGCGCGAGGTAATCCATATCCGCAGGAAAAATACCGGCCGGCACATGCGCCAGTGATCCGACATATAACTCCCGCACACCATCGCCTTCAATCGTCTGTCCACCGGCAACGAAAAGATGTCCCATGGTAATGATCGGGATGGCAGGGGACAGCGCGGCACGCTGCAGTCTGGCCTGATTGATGACAGCAGCGTAATGGTCGCGGATTCCCTCGATGAGTTTGCGGGATTTGTCCTGCATGCTTTCACCAGCTTCGGCCAGCCGGATATCTCGATCGCGCAGATGCGGAATGGCACAGACGATCAGCTCTGCCACGCCTGCCGTATTGTGGAGAATGAGCACTTCATCGGCCGGATCGCCGGATAGGCTGCCGGTGACATGCACATCCAGCACCTTGAGCAATTCCCGGGGGGCACTGAGAAAGGAAGGGGAATCATGATTTCCCGCGATGATGACCACATGGCGGCAGGAAGAGGCGGCAACGCGGTGCAGAAAGCGGTAATAAAGCTGCTGTGCGCGATTGCCAGGTGTACTGGTATCAAAAATATCTCCCGCAATTAGTAACGCATCCACTTGTTCCTGTTCGATTGTTTCTATTAGCCAGGTAAGGAAAGCCTCGAATTCATCGTATCGTTTGCGGCCGTATAAGGTTTTGCCGATATGCCAGTCGGAGGTATGGAGAATTTTCATTGGATAGCTGGAAAATGTTGGCAGAAAATAACTCTGATTATGAAAATTGATGGTTTGTACGCAAATTGTGTTCGAGGGTAATGCATTTCACTGGATCGAGGTAAGGATCACCTTTTATTTTGCTGTAAGTATCGAATGCTGATTGACGCTGATCGGGTTAATCGGTATAGTTACCGACTTTTCCGGGGTGTAGCGTAGCCTGGTAGCGCGCCTGGTTTGGGACCAGGATGTCGGGAGTTCAAATCTCTCCACCCCGACCAATTTACGTGTATTTGATATGAGCCAAAGCCCGGTTTGAGTAGCAGTGCCCGTAGCTCAACCGGATAGAGCACCAGCCTTCTAAGCTGGGGGTTACAGGTTCGATTCCTGTCGGGCACGCCAGGTCTGATCTGGTTTTACAAGATCAACTGGTCGTTCAGATCCATGGTGGCTGTAGCTCAGCTGGTAGAGTCCCGGATTGTGATTCCGGTTGTCGTGGGTTCGAGTCCCATCAGCCACCCCATCAGCATCAAGCGCATTTCATTCTTTAATTTTCCAATTCTTCGGTTGTTGTTCTGGTAGATAGTTTTTGCGCTATCGTGATGTGCGTTCTAGACATTTCCTCAATGTTGTTTTTCTAGGGAACCTCTGAAAAACTACTTGTGTTGTCATTTCTGCGTTAAAAATCGGCTCAAAATGCTCATTTATTACGTATAAACTCTGCTTTTTACTCGGCGCCAGCGCCTCGCCCTACGGGCTAGCCTTACAGCTGTTCGCTGCGTTTTACTTGTGTCTCCTATTTTTGCCTTGAATTGACTGCCTCGCTGACGTTTTTCAGAGGCTTCCTAGAAATTTTCATAGCGGTTGACATCGAAAATGCCAGCCTGCAAGGGTTGCTGCTGCTGTTGCCAGGCGGTGATGTCATGCAGGATTTGCCAGAATTGCGGATGTGTACGTCGAATCCCCCACGTTTCTACCGCGCGTTCAAAGTCCTGAGTTTTCCCTGCTTTGCTCAAGGCGGATACAAATTCTCCAATTTGGTGAGCGGGCACGTCAAACATAAAATTTGGATAGCTGCCGGTAATGCCGGGATAAACGGTGAGGCGATCTTTTCCCGGTTGATAGCGCAATTCCTCGCCCAGCATGAAGGCAACATTACTATGGGCGCGATCTCTCAGCAGCGTATAAACCGTACGCTCGTTTTGTCCGAGTCTGACGCGCACGAAGGTTACTTCCGGAAGCTGGATGATTCCGGGCAGATTGGCAGCGGGTTGTGCCGCAAGGCTCGATAAGGCGTGATCGGCCTGTTGTATCCAGCGTGGCTGATCAGCACGGCTGCAATTGCCATCCAGGCAACGGTTGAGTGGGTCGGCTGCCATGGTATTGACCGACTGAAAGCGCTCAAGAATATGTAATGCCAACTCCTGCTTCGGATGATCCGTGGTGAAATGTTCAGCTGATGGCGATTTATCGTCAATGTCCTCATAAATGATACCGAACTTCAATTTACCCAGATCCTGGTACCAGTCATTCAATACAGCTCTGCGTTTTCCAGCCGGAAGCAGCCGGACGAAATTCTGTTCCGAGCCGTTGCGGATCAGATCGAAATAAAGCCGTGTCAGGATTTGGTGGGCAACGTTGCCGAATACATCGAAATTGACGACCAGCTGATAGTAGGTTTGCTCCAGCAAAGGATAATCCATGAGCCAGATAGTTTGGGGAATGACTCCCGCGAGACCTCTCACGACAGAAGCGCTGTTGTGGTGGCGGAAAATGGTCAGCAAGGCATTCTCGTTTTGACCGTCGCCATTCCAGACATGGGTCAGTGATGCCCCTTGCGGTTGTTGCTGGACATAATGCTGCTGGCGTAATGCCAAATAATTATTATGGCGTTTGAGATAACGCAGCCAGTTTTCACCGGCATCGAGCAGATTGTCATCCTGCCCGGGCATGCCCAGCAAGGCAGTGGCTTTGTCCCTGTAAGCTTCATCGGTAATAAAAAGATCGGATTCCGGAGATTGAAACAATGTCCAGAAATGATCGCGGATGACATCGGTTGCAATCTGGCCACGGCAGACCGGCCCATGAATGAAGGTGCGCACAAAATACTCTGCTTCATCCAGCATGAATTGATAGCGTGCGCGTGCTGGTATGGCGGAAAAAGTGACAAAAGGATTGGAGCGTTCCGTGTAGCCGTAACCGGGTAAATTATCCACGGTCCAGTCATCTTTGAAAAAAAGCGCATCAATGCGCTGCAGTTTCGTCTGGTCAAGCGGGTACAGGATACGCCGCTTGTGCGTGATCACACCGGATACCGGGCGCAGGCGGTAAAAGAACGGCCTGCCCGGGTCATCATTCGGGCTGACAGTGGCAATCGGTATGACTTCTTCACCGGTTGGCGTGGATGAACGCAGCAATTCAAAAAAACGGGGTTCTTTTCCAGCTTCCGGAAAATACAGATAAGACAAAAACAGGTGTTCGTACAACCAGCGGGCTACCAGCTGGCCGCGTTTGTCCTTCCGGTTGAATAGAGTTTCCCATGTCAGGATTGCCTGCTCCTCATCCCGCGTCAGATTAGCAGCGGGTTCATCCGGTATCACCGCTCCTTGATCCAGCCACCCGGCCAGAAGCGAGTATTCCTGATCGGTCAGGCCGCTGGTGCCAAGCGGCATGCCCTCGTAGGGATGATCATGCGCATAATCATCAAATTCTTCTTCGGAAACACACTGGTTTTTACGTGAAAAACCTGTCTCAATCGTATCGGGCAGTTTACTGTTGGGCGGGAGTGGAAACTGCTTCTTCAGAGAGATCATTCTTCCCAGTAATGCCCGGGATTGTTCTTTATCCGATTGCAAAACCGAATAAAAACCGCGTTTCCGCCAGCCGTCGAGCGTCAATTCATCCACTCCCAGGCGTGTGGGTTTCATCGCTTTGGTACGCATGCTGTTGTAAATTGCTTCCTGAGAGGCGCCGCGCAGCAGGCCCCCGGTATTTTCCAGCTTGAGCTGGCAGGGTGCGTCAAAACAACTATGGCAGGAGAGACATTTGGCTTCGATAATCGGCTGGATTTCTTTTGTAAATGAAACCGGATGCTGAGCGGGTGCGGGCAAATCAAGCGGAGTAGGCGCCGGACGGGGATCAAGTAATGAACGTGCGCTGTCCTGGCACGCGGATAATATGAAAATACAGCTCAGCAGGGACAGAAAAGAGAGAAATGCACGCACAAACGGGCTCCGGGGTTGGGGGTAAAACAAACGGAAAATGGCTGACAAGCATAACAGTCGTAGTTAGCAAATAGTATCAAGCCAATCCTAAGGAAGCTCTGCAAAACGACCTGCGTTGTCATTTCTGTGTTAAAAATCGGTTCAAAATGCTCATTTATTACGTATAAACTCCGCTTTTTTGCTGATTCTTCCTTGAACTGACTGCCTTGTTGATATTTTTTAGAGATTCCCTAAAAGTTTATCCTTATCCCCACCAGGCCAGAGCGTCCGGGTAATGGTGCACGATCTTTCAGAAAAGAAGTGTGGCGTCTCGCTTCTTCATTCAGCAAATTGGAGCCCCGGATGAACAGGTTGTAATTCATTCTTCCCCAGTCAAACCGGTAATCCAGCTGGGCATTCAGCATGGTGTAACCATCTGTGTTTGTTTCCAGTGCGGCCACATCCGTTTGTTTGTGCACCCGCATCACATCCACCCGGCTTCGCCACGGGCCATGGATATAATCAAGCGATCCACCAAAGCGGAGCGGTGTCATGCGTGGTAAATACCCGCCTCCTGACAGCCGTCCGCGCACATAATCACTCCACAGTCGCAAATCCAGCTTGCCGCGATGATCATTCAGCAAGCGGGCATTTGTCTCGAATTCGGCACCCAGAAAATTGGCATTACGCTGGTCATAATTCAGTAACAGCAATCCATGGCTGTCCGGCAATCCCTTGGTGTTGACACGGTCAGGCAGGCCATCACCCGTCATATCCGATTCCCGCAGGAAAATGAAATCATTGACCCGGCTGGCAAACAGATTGAGCGTCCAGCTCAGGTTTCCACTTTGCTTATCTAGGGATAGGTCAATACTGCTGGTTTTCTCGCTTGAAAGAGTGGTGTTCCCAATCTCAAATGAATTCGTGGCCAGATGCGGTCCACCGGAATACAACTCTTCCAGTGCCGGGGCACGCATTGTGTGAGAAATATTGCTTTTCAATGCATAGCCTTCCAGAAATTTCCAGGTTGCCCCTCCTGAAACACTGAACACGCCGTGGTCAACCTTGAGACTATCCTCTTTGCGTTCCGTCCATTGATGCTCGAAGCGCCCGCCTATCTCGACCAGCCAGTGCCCGACATCCCGTTTTTCCAGTAAAAACACACCCAGGGAATCCATGCGGGAATCAGGCACAAAGGCTTCTTGCCCGGCAGCAGAAAAATTACGGTTCTGATATTGCAGCCCCAGGACACCATCCCAGCTGCCTAATGGCTGGTGCAACATCTCAAGCCGGCCATCCCATTCACGGTTCAGCAGCAACGTTCCATCCTCTGCGCCTGCTGATTCCCGGTGTGCATGGTTGTTATACCCCCAGCGCAGTTTTATTTTCTGTAATCCAGGCAAGGGATGATCCAATGCCCCCTTGATATCGAAACGGGTCTGTTTCTGCTTGATCCGCGTTGTTCCTTCATGGCTCAATACATCACTGCCATCATGCGAATTTTCATTTGCATCCTGACCATGATCATGTCCGGGCACACCATAGTGGTTGACGAAACGGCTAACGGCGACCCCCAAAAATCCCTGCTCACCGATATAGGACAAGCCACTGGAAAAATTTTTTGTCCGGACATCACTATTCTCAAGCACACCTTTTTTTGCACCGGGCTCTGGTTCTGGTTCAGCATAACCGGGAATCGAGTAGTTTCCAGCATGCCGTTTCATCCCATCCAAATGCCAGGCAAAATGTCCTGCGCCTGCATTCAACCGGAATGCGCCGGTAAAATCATCGGACACCGATCCATAGTGACCATACAGATCGCCGCCAGCTTCCTCCGGTACCTGTTCAGGTATCCGCTGATTCACGATATTCACGACCCCGCCGCTGGCGCCCGAGCCATAAAGTAACGCAGAAGATCCACGAAAAATTTCAATCTGATCAGCAAATAAAGCCTCGGCAGCTACGGCGTGATCAGGACTGATCGTGGAAACATCCATCGTGCCGATACCATTCTCCAGCACCCGTACACGTGCTCCACCCAGGCCACGGATCACCGGGCGACCCACTGCCGAGCCAAAATCCGCGGAAGAAACACCCAGTTCCCGGGATACAGCTTCGCCAATATTGCTCAAATCGCGTGTTTGCAACCCTTCCTGCCGCAAAACTGATACAGGTTGGGGGATGGTGGTTTGGGCTTTGCGCAAGGGATCAGCAGTGATAACTACCGGTTTAAGCGGCGTGGGATTGGTGTCTCCGGGTATATCCGCTGGATTGCTTGTGACTTCCTGAGCACAGACGCAAAACGATAGTCCTGTAAAAGTTACCAGGCCGATCAAGATTTCCAGTTTTTTCACTTACTTGTTTCCCAGTTTTTATTTATCGTTTTTCACACGTTGCCACCCGGTTGCCAGTGGATACCAGCAATAAATGACAAAAACAGATGTGCAGGAAAGAATGCTGCATAGACACTCTTATCTGGGACAGACGCATGATTCGGTTGATGCACACCTGCAGAAACCCTGTAACTGCAACATTGTTGCGATTATAAGTGCAGCAATAGCTGTAACGCAATTATGTTGCAATAAATATCATTGGCCTGTCATGGCGCGGCCACAGTCAGCACAGATACCATTGATATTGAGTTCGATAGAATCAATGGAGAAATTGGAAGGCAGTTCATTCGGCAAGGCCGGCTGAATTTCTGGAAGACAGAACACCTTATGGCAGTGATGGCATTGAAAGTGGGCGTGACGATGCATGGATTCGCTGCGTGTAACCTGAAAGCGCCAGGCTCTGCCGGCACCTGCCACCTTATGCACCAAACCCTGGGTGACCAGCCAGTCCAATGCACGGTATACGGTAACCCGGTCAAATGCACCAAGTTGCTGCAGATGTTCCAGCACCTCACTATGGGAAAGCACATCCTTGGCATTCAGTAACACACCCAAGACCGCACTACGGATCGGAGTCGAGCGCTTCCCGGCGTTTTGTATCAGTTGTTCGGCAATATTCATGCTGACTAAGCTATCTATCAATCCAGTGAGATTACGTGATTTTTAAATGAATCACCCCATTATGCACCGGCAGAACTTTCGGAACCTCCGCACTTTCGAATCAGTGGGTGTAAACCAGCGCCCCGGAGGTATCCTTTGAAAAGCTCTTCACCCTGCCACTGATCCGGGATGTATATGGGCTAAAGCGGTGCTTGATGCCCAATATCCTGCAGAGATGCATCGGCAAAATTATCGGTCATCAATCCATAATAGCCATACAGATCGCCGCGAGCTTTCCCGGTAACATTTTAGGTATCCGCTGATTCACGGCATTTGCCACTCAAACGCTGGTGCCCGAGCCAAAATCTGCGGAAAAATACCCGGTATCCCGGCATCCCGAGCTACGGCTTTATCAATATTGCCCAAAGCGCGCGTTTATATTTTTACATCCCGAAAACATCTTCCCAGAGCCGGGTGACGGCCAGTCTGGCTTCGCTTAACTGGTGACTGGCTACACGGGCAAATTTTTGTGATCCATCCTTGGACAGGGGGGTGCCGGTTGTTTCAGGGGCGCCGCTTAGCCTGAGCTGATGCTGTGTGCGCCGGAGTTCGCGATAGGCAGCAAGTGCGGCATTTGCTTTTTTGGCTGGAACCAGTCCAAGTTCACCTGCCAGTTTCAGCAGGGCGATATTGCCGATATTGCCAGTCAGTTGCGAATAGCGGTGAGCATGACCCAGCACCAAGTATTGCACGATGAATTCCACATCGATGATGCCGCCGGGATCATGCTTGATGTCGAATAGCGAGCTGGGATTGGGGTGCGCTTCCAGCATTTTTTTGCGCATGAGCAAAATTTCCTGTTTCAGTTTTGCCAGATCACGTGGCTGGCAGAGGATGTTTTTGCGCATGAGCTCAAACATCTCGCCCACTTCAGGATCACCCACAACGAAGCGTGCCCGGGTTAGTGCCTGATGTTCCCATACCCAGGCTTGTTCATATTGATAGCAGGCAAAGGCTTCGATGGAATTGACCAGCAATCCGCTGGTGCCATCCGGGCGTAAGCGCAGATCGGTTTCATACAATATACCGGCGGAGGTGGGGCTGGTCAGCCACAGATTGATACTTTGCGCTAGCTTGGTGTAGATCTCGATGGCATCGGAATGGCGGTCGCGGTAGAGGAACACAATGTCCAGATCGGAAGCGTAACCCAGCTCCTTTCCTCCCAGTTTGCCGTAGCCGATGATGGCAAAGGCGGGTGTTTCCCGGTGCTTCTTTTTCAGACCCTGCCACGCGAGTTGCAGCACGTTATCCAGGATCAGATCAGCAAGTTCGGTCAGATGATCACTGAGTTTTTCCAGCAGCAGATCGCCTTCCAGATCGGTTGCGAGCAGACGGAACGCCTGTGCATGCTGGAAATGGCGCAATACATCCATTTGCCACTCCACCATTTGTGTTTTGGGGATGTTGATGTGGTGCAGCTGGTGGATTAGCTCGGTTTTAAGTGCCAACCAGTTTGGCAGGGCGTACAGACCGGTTTTGGAGAGCAATTCATCCAGCAGGATAGGGTGCCTGCCAAGATAGTCGCTCGCCCATTGGCTAACACTGACCAGTTTCGCTACGCGCGGCAGGGTTTGCGGGTGTTCCTGTAGCAATGCGAGATAAGCCGGGTGTTGTCCGATTTTTTCGAGCAGCTGCAACATGCGCTCTAGCGTGATATCTACAGGAGGAAAGCGTGCGACTACTTCCATCAGGGTCGGCATCAGTTCGAACAAGCGTTCCTGGTTGGGGTGGGCCAGTTGCCGGAAGAAAGAACTGTCATAAAACAGCTGAATACGTGCCATGATTTTGACCGGATCAAGGTAGCCCAGTGTCTGCAGCTGCTGATTAAGCACCTCTGTGGTTTCGTTATCCCCGGGTCGTTCCGGTTTGATCCGGGCGAGTTTGTTATGGCGGATGGCTTTGCGGCGGGCAGCAAAAATCTGTTCGAAGTGGCGGGTCACGTTCTGGCGATGCAGATCAAGGTGATCGAGAAAACCGGCGTAACTGGTAAATCCCATGCTTTTTGCAATCAATACCTGTTCATCGGATTGTTGTGGCAGATTCTGGGTTTGCTGGTCATCAAGATATTGCAGGCGATGTTCGAGTTTGCGCAGGAAGCAGTAAGCTTCGGTCAGCTCTTCGATTGTTTGTTCGGGAAGAGGCTGTTTCTGCCGCAAGCGCCGCAGCACACCCAGAGTGGGGCGTATGCACAGATCGGCATCGCGTCCACCCCGGATCAGCTGGAATACCTGGGTGATAAATTCGATTTCGCGGATGCCGCCGGGACCCAGTTTGATATTGTCGTGCAGCTCGCGCCGATCGACTTCCTTGCGCAGTTGGGTATGCAGGCTGCGCATGGCTTCGTAGGCTTCGAAATCCAGATATTTGCGGAATACAAAAGGGCGCACAATCAGCTCCATCAGCGCCGCTTCGGCGACTGATGAGCCGGTGATGACGCGGCTTTTGATCCAGGCGTGCCGTTCCCATTCGCGGCCTTGCGTGATGAAATAATCCTCAAGCATCGGCAGGCTGATGGCCAGAGGGCTGTTCTCGCCATGCGGCCGCAGGCGCATATCGACACGAAAGACATACCCGTCCACGGTATAATCGTTCAGGCTTGCAATCAGTTTTCGCCCCAGCCTGACAAAGAATTCATGATTGCTGATGGATTTCTTGCCATCCGTTTCACCCTCTTCGGGGTAAATAAAAACCAGATCCACGTCAGAGGATACATTGAGTTCGCCTCCTCCCAGTTTTCCCATGGCTACAATCAATAATTGCTGTTCCGAACCGGTTTTTTCGCCGATTGGCTTGCCGAAACGTTCGGGTTGTGCCATGACTGCGTGGAGGAATTCCAGTGAAAAACGGATGATGGTATCCGCCAGTGCTGTCATGGTTGTCATGACTTCGTTCAAATCGGCCAGTCCGGCGAGATCGCGCGCAGCCAACCGGAGAATGGCCCGCTTGCGCAATTGGCGTAGTAGCCGGTGCAGATCAGTTTCATCCCTGATGGCGGCCGGAGAAGATTGCAAAAAATCATGCATTTCCTCCCATGAAAAGGGGATCTGTAATTGATTCAGCAATTCCTGCCGCAGGCCGGGTTCGCTGGTCAGGGTGCGCTGCAGAAAGCGGCTGTAGGACAGAATACTGTCAACAATGGATGCGGCCTGAGAGGGGTGGATGGGCGTAGACATACAAAATAAATGGTATTGGGCCAGGTCATGGCATGGGATGGTGGGATGTCCGATGCAACGCAGGACTACATTTCATTTTTAATGTGATAAATGATTATGACAGCAATCATATCCTGCCGAAGATGGCCGGTGCTATTTCTCCATTGGGCACACTTCGAATGATGGCTGGGTATTGAATTTATGCCGCAACCTCTTGTGCATCTTTGTGCGACCGGATTGAGCTGGGCGGGCCGTGGGCTCTTGCTGGGGGGGGTATTGGCCGGTTTGCTGGTTATCGCGTTACGTTACTGGATTTTGCCTGATATCGACCATTACCGTTCTGATATTGCGGCAGCTCTCACCCGTGTTGCCGGACAAACCATACGGATTGATGCCATTCAGGCCAACTGGGATGGGCTGCGTCCGCATTTGCTGATGCAGGGAATCAGCGTGGCTGATCGCCAGGGCCATCCGGTGCTGACATTTCCCGCCATTGAAGGCACGGTTTCGTGGCGATCTATGCTGCGCGGTCAGCTCAATTTTCATGAAATTGTGATTGACCAGCCTGCATTATTGGCGCGCCGTGATGCAGAAGGAAATGTGCATATTGCGGGCATTGCGCTCGGTGAACATCAGCAGGACAGCGGTTTCTTTGACTGGTTGTTGCACCAGCGGCGCCTGATTGTCAGGGATGCCGCTCTTTATTGGCAAGATGATTGGCATCAGAGCCCGGTGCGCTATTTTGAATCCGTCAATCTGCATTTGCAGAATAAACGCGGCGGCAGGCACCACTTGTTTGGCTTGCAGGCGCACTCATCCGATCCATTGTTTTCTCGGGTGGATTTGCGTGGAGATCTGACCGGCAAATCTGTACAGGATTTGTCGGCGTGGCAGGGGCAGCTTTATGTTGCGTTGCAGGATACCGCTCTGGCAAGCTGGCCAAAATGGACAACCCTGCCGGAGGGTTTGGCATTCAGGAAAGGCAAGGGCAGTTTGCTTGCCTGGGCAGAGCTTCATGGTGGAAGTTTTACAAGATGGGTATCGGATATCAATCTGCGAGATGCGGCCATTCAGGCTTCACCGGGTTTGCCAGAACTGGAGATCAGCCGGTTATCTGGCCGTGGAGAATGGCGCAAATCGGAAGATGCCAGGGGAACGGATCAGCAATGGTTTATCCGTGATTTGCATGTTGGGCTAAAGGGTTTGCCACTGGCCGGGCCGGTAGATGGATCGTGGCGAGTGCAGCGCGGTAAGGATGATGGTTTGCCAAAACACAATCTGCAGGCCACAGGGCTGAATATGGAAGTGCTGACGCAACTGGCTGCCAGTCTGCCGGTTGAGGAAAAATGGCATGCACTTTTGTCCGGGTTGTCCCCGCGCGGGACAGTCAGGCATGTGAATCTGGAGTGGCAGGGTGACTGGGCAGCACAGCCTTCTTTCCGGATCAATGCCGCTTTCAATGATTTGGCCGCGCAGTCATTCGGGGATTACCCAGCATTCAAGGGAATGAGCGGGATTGTCGATGCCTCTGCGGTGGGCGGTTCCTTGTTTCTTTCTGCAAAACAAATGGAAATTACCCGGCCGCAGCAGCCGGAAGACATTTTTCATGTCGATGTGCTGACCGGGCGGGTGGATTGGAAAACCGCTGCTGATCGCAAGGTAACCCGGGTTGAGTTCAGTGATGTTGTCTTCAGAAGTGAATCTGGAAGTGGAAGTTTGCAGGGAAGTTATATTCTGAATCCGGATAGGCCAGGGCAGATTGATCTGACGGGGAATCTGTCGCGGGCCGATATTTCTCACCTTGGACGATACGTCACTTGGCTGGCCGGGGATGACAGGAAGAAAAATCTGGATAAGTGGGTGTTTTCAGGTTCTTTGGCCGATGCCCGTTTTCATGTCAAGGCAGCATTGCCTGATTTCTCCGGGAACGCGGGCGCAGAACAATTTTCCATTCGTGCTGAAACGGCCATCAGTAACGTCGGCATCAAAATGGCGGATGATTGGCCAGAGATCACGGGTGCGACAGGGCACATATCCATTCAGGAAGGAGCGCTTGATCTGTCTCTGTCAGCAGCCAGAGTTGCCGGGATTCGGCTGCAAAAGCTGGTGCTGCAATCGGATGCTCTTGATGCTGATCGACCGGAAATCAGGATCAAAGGCGAAGCAGAAGGAGAAAGTAAGGAAATTGCGGCTTTGCTGCGGCAGGTGGATCTGGGCCAATCTGTTGGCGAATTGTTGCAACAGGCCGAATTTTCCGGAAACGGGCAATTGCAGGCAGATATGACGCTGGTTATTGGCCAGGATGAATTTGCCGTTGCCAAATTGCAGGGGCGTTACCAGTTCATGGATAACCGGATCAATCTTGATCGCTATGTGCCTGATTTTTATCAGGTCAATGGATCACTGGTTTTTACCGGATCAGGGGTGTCGCTGGAGGGAATGAATGCCCGATTACTGGGCGGCCCGGTTGATATTTTTTCTTCACCCTTGCCGGGCGGGGGCATACGCATTGCTGCTACAGGTCACGCCGATTTTGATCGTTTCCGTGCGGATACGAGTGTGGCCGGTTCGGGGAATTTATCGCAACTATGGACCCAGTTTACGCGCGGCAACGGGGAATGGCAGGTGGCCGTGGATGTTGAGCGGAATAAAGTGGGTATCGTGATTGATACCTCGCTGGAAGGGGTGGAACTTGCATTTCCGGCCCCTTTTACCAAAGCGGCGGCAGAAAAGATTCCCATGCATCTGGAGAAGGTATTTATTCTGCCGCGCGATGATCACATCCGTTTCCGTTATGGCGATATTGTGACTGCGGAGTTTGAACGTATTCGCAAAAAAGCGCATGACTACCAGCCGGTGCGAGGGGTAGTCCATTTGGGCGGTTCCGGAGTATTGCCCCAGAGTAAAACCACCTGGATCGGTGGCTCTGTGCCGGAGCTGGAATGGGATCAATGGCGGGAATTGTTTCAGAGACATGCCAAACTGGATGTATCTATAGATCATGCCGCGCGCGGAATGGACAATATCCTGACCCAGTCGATGCAGTTTGATTTGCACATTGGCCAATTTGAGTTTCTTTCCAGCTGTTTCAATGATGTTCAGCTTGCAATTAACCGACAGGGTGAAGATTGGCGTATGGATGTTTCCAGCCGAGAAATCGACGGCAAGATAGATTGGTACGCAGCCGCACCACAAAAAGTGGTGGCACGTCTGAAACGGCTAAAAATACCGGAGAATGCGCCAGAGACTATTTTTACACCTTCCAAGCAGGAACCTCCGGGAGATTGGCCTGCTGTGGATATCGAAGCCGATGAATTGTATGTAAAGGGCGGCCGGATGGGGCAGATGAAGCTCAGCGCTGTACAAAGGCCGGATGGCTGGCTGGTGGAAAATCTGGATATTAGGCACCCTGATAGCAGATTGACCGCCAGTGGATTGTGGGAGAATCGCAAGCCGCCTTATCGGATATATAGCCGCATCCAGCTGCAATCAAGTAATATCGGCAAGTTGTTCAAGCGTCATGGTTATCCTGGCCGTGTAGCGCGTGGCGAAGGAGTGCTGGAAGGAGAGCTTGACTGGGCTGGAAAACCATCCTCGATTGATTACCAAACTTTGTCGGGGACTCTCCAGCTGGAAGCGCAACATGGGCAGTTCACAGAATTAAAACCCGGTATCGGCAGATTACTGGGGGTTTTTGACCTGAGATCCCTGCCTCGCAGGTTGATGCTGGACTTTTATGATGTGTTCGGGAAAGGATTTGCGTTTGATGAGCTTAATGGGCAGATCCACATCAGAAACGGCATTGCTTCAGTCGATAATCTGCATATCTCCGGGAGTGCGGCAGAGCTTGCCTTGAATGGGAATTGGGATCTGGTGAACGAAACACAAGCCCTGAATCTGAAGGTGTTTCCTTCATTTGGCCTGGCAACCCCCATTGCCGGAATTGCGGCGATGATCGCTAAGGGAAATTTGAGGGATCCTTTTGACCGGGTGTTGCTCAACGAATATGTTATAACCGGCAGCTGGAATGATCCGGTGGTTATCGGGGTGGAGGAGACGGGGGATGGGGTGGAACAACCCCGAGTCTCGCCACAGCAGCCACCGCTGCCAGTAGGGCAATAAATTTCGCCCAGATTTTTAACTGCGACACTGGCCCGTAATAGAAGCCAATTATTATAACGATAGCGGAGAGAAGGAAAAAGGCATCTCCGCATTGAGATTAATCCAGAGGAAGGAAAGCTGAATATGAACGGCTTGATGAAATGGTTGCGGGCGGCGCTCGCGTTGGCGGAAACCAAATATAAAAAGGGAGGGAATCATGTCAACTGATACCAGTATTGATCAGGTCACCCGTTCCGGATCGGGGGATCATGACAAGGTAAGGGTGGCGGCTGTGCAAATGGCTTCCGGTCCCAGTGTATCTGCCAATCTTGAGGAGGCATTTCGCCTGATCGAGGAGGCGGCGGCAAAACAGGCCAAGCTGGTGGTTTTGCCGGAATATTTCTGTATCATGGGGATGAAGGATACGGATAAGCTCGCAGTGCGCGAGAATCCCGGTGAGGGGGAAGTGCAGAATTTTCTGAGTGAAACCGCCAGGCGTTTTGGTATCTGGCTGGTGGGGGGGTCGGTTCCTCTGGTTTCACCAGTATCGAACAAGGTCTACAACAGCTGTCTGGTATATGACGAACATGGTCGGCAGGCTGCGCGGTACGACAAGATTCATTTGTTTGGATTGTCGCTTGGTAACGAGAATTTTGCCGAAGAAAGGACCATTGACGCAGGTAACCGGGTGGTCGCTCTTGATTCTCCGTTTGGACGTATGGGATTGTCTATTTGCTACGATCTGCGCTTCCCCGAGCTTTACCGTATGATGGGCAAGGTGGATATTATCCTGGCACCTTCGGCGTTCACTGCTATTACTGGCAAGGCGCACTGGGAAACACTGATTCGTGCGCGTGCTATCGAGAATCAGGCTTATTTGGTCGCCCCGGCTCAGGGAGGATTCCATGTAAACGGGCGCGAAACCAATGGTGACAGCATGATCGTTGATCCATGGGGTGTGGTGATTGACCGTCTTCCACGTGGCTCTGGGGTGGTGGTGGCTGATATCGATCGTGTATATCAATCAAGTGTGCGGGCGAGTTTGCCAGCCCTGGAGCACCGTTGCCTGTTGGCCTGCTGAAAAATTTCCCACCGGTATTTTTTCTGCAATCCTTCCGCTGCTGCCGGGTGTGGCAGCGGTTTGTTTGCTAATCCTTTTTTACTAAATGTGTTTCTGAAATGATGGATTCATTTGCGATTGCCAATCAATGTCTGTTGGCTCCTTACGAGCTGAATGCTGGCAGACTGCAGGATGTGTTTGGTCACATTCTTTCCCATCAAATTGATTATGCAGATATTTATTTCCAGTATAGCCGTTCGGAAGGATGGGTGCTGGAAGAGGGTATCGTCAAATCGGGCAGTTTCAGTATTGATCAGGGTGTTGGTGTACGTGCAATCAGCGGTGAAAAAACTGCTTTTGCCTACTCGGACGATATCAGCAGCCAGGCTTTGATTTCTGCGGCTCGCGCGACGCGTGCAATTGCTGCCCAGGGTGGCGGAACACAAACCCGGATAGCCGGGCTATCAGGAAGTGCTGCGAGGCATGCACTGTATTATCCTTCCCTGGATCCCATAGCGCTTTGCAAGGACGCTGACAAAATCAGAATGCTTGAACGGCTGGAGGGATTTGCGCGCGCTCTGGATAAGCGGGTGATTCAGGTCATGGCTTCGCTGGCGGGAGAGTATGAGGTTGTTATGGTTGCGCGCAGTGATGGTCTGCTTGCAGCCGATGTTCGACCGCTGGTGCGTGTGTCATTGCAAGTCATTGTTGAGGAAAATGGCCGGCGGGAACAGGGGGTGGCCGGTGGTGGTGGTCGGTTTGATTACGCCTATTTTACTGATGATGTATTGCAGGATTATGCACACAAGGCTGTGCATCAGGCATTAACGAATCTGGTGGCAAAACCGGCTCCGGCAGGGAGCATGACTGTTGTACTGGGAAGTGGTTGGCCAGGTATTTTGCTGCATGAAGCGATTGGCCATGGTCTTGAAGCTGATTTCAACCGCAAGGGAAGCTCAGCTTTCTCCGGCCGGATCGGTGAACGGGTGGCTGCGCCGGGGGTAACAGTGGTGGATGATGGAACAATACCCGATCGTCGCGGATCACTGAATGTTGATGATGAAGGCAATCCGGCGCAGTGTACTACCTTGATTGAGGACGGTATTCTCAAGGGCTATTTGCAGGATAATCTGAATGCGCGGCTAATGGATCAACCAGTCACAGGTAACGGTCGGCGTGAATCGTTTGCTCATATTCCCATGCCGCGCATGACCAATACCTGCATGCTGAATGGCGATAAGGAGCCAGAAGAAATCATTGCATCTGTCAAGCATGGTTTGTATGCGGTCAATTTTGGTGGCGGACAGGTGGATATCACCAGCGGCAAGTTTGTCTTTTCTGCTGCCGAAGCTTACATGATCGAAAACGGCAAGATTACTTATCCGGTGAAAGGGGCGACACTGATTGGCAACGGACCAGATGTGCTGACCCGGGTATCCATGATTGGCAATGATCTGGCCCTGGATCCGGGTGTTGGTACCTGCGGCAAGGAAGGGCAGAGTGTGCCGGTGGGCGTCGGGCAGCCAACATTGCGTATTGATGGATTAACGGTTGGTGGTACGAACGGCTAATTTTCTGGATCAGAACATTGTCAATGGGGATTGGCGAGATATTTGCAGGAAGTAAATATATAATCCTAGTAACATATAGCGAGAGTTGTTCGCTTTATATCTTTCATTCCACGCTGGTGATTAACCTATTTCGAGAGTACTTTCCTGGCAAGGCGGTAATCTCGATATTTTTTATTTGTTTGTGCGCCGGAATGCTTGGCTAGACGTGTTTTGAAGTGTTTGATGTTTTTGTAATCGGTAATCGATACAAAGCAAATATTGGTTTTAATGACAAGATGAAGAAAAATTATTTTGAATCCGGGGATTCTCTGTTATGAGTACCGAGTTGACGGGTGCTGAGATCACGATACGTTGTTTGCAGGAAGAAGGAGTAAGCCATATTTTTGGCTATCCCGGCGGGGCTGTATTGTTCCTGTACGATGAATTGTTCAAGCAGGACAAAGTAAAGCATGTGCTGGTTCGTCACGAACAGGCTGCTCTCCATGCGGCAGATGGTTATGCGCGCTCCAGTAATAAAGTGGGCGTGGCATTGGTGACATCCGGCCCGGGTGTCACTAATGCCGTAACGGGTATTGCCACAGCTTACATGGATTCCATTCCGATGGTGATTATCAGTGGGCAAGTGCCCACGGCCGCCATTGGCCAGGATGCGTTCCAGGAAGTGGATACGGTGGGAATTACGCGTCCCTGCGTCAAACATAACTTTCTGGTCAAGGATATATCGGAGCTGGCTGTTACGATCAAAAAAGCTTTTTATATTGCTTCGACAGGTCGTCCGGGGCCGGTACTGGTGGATATACCCAAGGATGTTACCCAGCAAAAAGCGGTATTCCATTACCCTGACAGTGTTTCACTGCGTTCCTATTCGCCGGTGGTAAGTGGTGATATTCATCAGATCAATAAGGCAGTCCAGATGATTCTGGAGGCCAAGCGGCCCATGGTTTATTCGGGTGGGGGCGTCATTCTGGACGATGCAGCACCGGAATTGGCCGAACTTGTGCGGATGCTGAATTTTCCCTGTACCAGCACATTGATGGGTCTGGGGGGGTATCCGGCAACGGATCGCCAGTTTGTCGGGATGCTGGGCATGCATGGCACCTATGAAGCCAATATGGCGATGCAATACTGCGATGTGCTAATTGCGATAGGCGCGCGTTTTGATGATCGTGTTATTGGTAATCCCAAGCATTTTTATAGCGAAGAACGGAAGATTATTCATATCGATATTGATCCATCATCAATTTCCAAGCGTGTAAAGGTGGATGTGCCCATTGTCGGTAGCGTATCTGCTGTATTAAAAGACCTGATCATACTGTTCAAGGCTAATAAGGAAAAAGTTGAGGCTCATGCTTTGCAGAAATGGTGGGAGCAGATTGAGTTGTGGCGGGCGCGTGACTGTCTGAAATACGATCGCTCAGCCAGTGTTATCAAGCCGCAGTTGGTAGTGGAAAAATTGTATGAAATAACCGGTGGAGACGCATTCATCACATCCGATGTTGGCCAGCACCAGATGTGGGCCGCACAATTTTACAAATTTGATAAACCACGTCGCTGGGTGAACTCAGGTGGTTTGGGTACGATGGGATTTGGTTTGCCTTCTGCAATGGGTGTGCAGATGGCCAATCCTGGCAGCACAGTGGCCTGTATTACGGGTGAAGCAAGTATCCAGATGTGCATTCAGGAGTTATCTACCTGTAAGCAATATCATCTGCCCATCAAGATCATTAACCTGAATAACCGCTATATGGGGATGGTGCGCCAATGGCAGGAATTTTTTCACGGTAATCGTTATGCGGAATCCTACATGGATGCATTGCCTGATTTTGTCAAACTGGCGGAAAGTTACGGACATGTCGGGATGCGGATTGATAAGCCTGAAGATATTGATGAGGCTCTGAGAGAGGCTTTTAAATTGGATAAACAGCTGGTATTCATGGATTTCATTACGGACCAAACCGAGAATGTATTCCCCATGGTTCCGGGTGGAAAAGGGTTGTCTGAAATGATTCTGGTATAACAGCATGCGACATATTATTTCTTTGTTAATGGAAAATGAGGCTGGAGCCTTATCGCGAGTAGCAGGTCTGTTTTCTGCCCGTGGCTACAATATTGAATCTCTTTCGGTAGCTCCCACCGAGGATCCGACATTGTCGCGCATGACGCTGGTTACCAATGGACCAGACGAAGTCGTCGAACAAATTACCAAACAACTCAACAAATTGATTGAGGTGGTCAAACTACTTGATTTAAGTAGCGAGGGTTATGTTGAGCGTGAGCTTATGCTGGTGAAGGTAAGAGCGGTAGGTGGCCAGGATCGCGAGGAAATAAAGCGGCTGGTCGATATCTTCCGTGGAAATATTATTGACGTTACCGACAAAATCTACACAGTCGAGCTTACTGGAACCCGGTCAAAACTGGATGGATTTTTGCAAGCAATGGATCGCAACCTGATTCTGGAAATAGCCAGAACAGGTGTTTCGGGCCTCAGTCGTGGGGAACGGATTTTAAAATTGTGAATTTTTACCGGGATCTGGTGATGGATTCCGGTTTCATCAATAAACCACATCCGTTGATGTGGCTGAATTCAATACTCTGGAAGGAAAATAATGAAAGTCTATTACGATAAAGATGCGGATTTGTCCCTCATCAAGAATAAGAAAGTGGCCATCATTGGCTATGGCTCACAGGGTCATGCGCATGCCAATAATCTGAATGATTCAGGTGTCGAGGTAACTATTGGTTTGCGCAAGGATGGTGCTTCCTGGGATAAGGCAAAAAAAGCCGGTTTGACCGTGAAAGAAGTCAGTGAGGCTGTTAAGGATGCTGATGTAATCATGTTGCTGTTGCCGGACGAGCAAATGGCATCGGTTTATCAGACCGAGGTGGAACCTGCTCTGAAAAAAAATGCCACACTGGCTTTTGCTCATGGTTTCAATGTTCATTACGGGCAAATCATTCCACGCGAGGATCTGGATGTGATCATGATTGCTCCAAAGGGACCGGGTCATCTGGTGCGTTCCACTTATACCCAGGGGGGCGGTGTGCCATCCCTAATCGCTGTGCATCAAGATAAATCCGGCAGAGCACGTGATTTGGCACTTTCTTATGCTGCGGCAAATGGTGGCACTCGCGGTGGTGTAATTGAAACTACATTCAAGGAAGAAACAGAGACAGATCTGTTTGGTGAACAGGTTGTTCTATGCGGCGGATTGACATCATTGATTCAAGCAGGATTTGAAACATTGGTGGAAGCTGGCTATGCCCCGGAAATGGCTTATTTCGAATGCCTGCATGAAGTCAAACTAATTGTAGATCTGATCTATGAAGGTGGTATTGCCAATATGCGCTACTCCGTATCCAATAATGCGGAATATGGCGATGTTTCCAGAGGACCTCGCATCATCACGGATGAAACCCGTAATGAAATGCGGAAAATCCTGCGTGAAATCCAGACAGGTGAATATGCGCGTGAGTTTATTCTGGAAAATCGTGCAGGCGCTCCCGTGCTTAAATCGAGCCGTCGTCTTGCTTCGGAGCATCCTATTGAAACCGTTGGTGCGAAACTGCGTGACATGATGCCCTGGATCAAGAAAAACAAACTGGTTGACCAGGCGAAGAACTAAACGTATGTCGAATTCTTATTATCCACATCCGATCATTGCCCGCGAAGGATGGCCTTTTATTGCTGGCATATTTGCTGTGGCTCTGCTGGTGCAGCTTATGGCTGGCTGGTTATGGGCATCGCCATTCTGGCTGATAGCCCTATTTATCTTGCAATTCTTCCGGGATCCTCCAAGGGTTATCCCTGATCTTGCCGGGGTTGTGCTCGCTCCGGCAGATGGGAGAATCGTTGCTGTGGATAAAGTTCAGGATCCTTATCTGATGCGCGAAGCACTGAAAGTCAGTGTTTTTATGAATGTTTTCAACGTACATTCAAATCGTAGCCCGGTGGATGGAGAGATACGTAATCAATGGTATTTTCCTGGGAATTTCCTGAATGCAAGCTTGCCCAAGGCTTCCCTTGAGAATGAACGTAACGCGCTATGGATTCAAACCGATAAAGGGCAGGATGTGACCTGTGTACAGATCGCCGGTCTTGTTGCAAAGCGGATTGTTTGTCATGTTCACCCGGGGGAGCACCTTGCCTGCGGGCAGCGTTTTGGTTTTATCCGTTTTGGTTCACGCGTGGACGTGTATCTACCGCTGGGAACCAAGATCAATGTCAGAATCGGTGATAAGGTGCGTGCAACCGAGACCGTTCTGGCCGAATTTAGCTGAATTTCCAGCTGACATCCATCTTATTTATGCGGGAATCTGACTCAGAGCAATTATCTGTTACCAATCCGCGCTGGAGGAGGCGGGGTATCTATCTTTTACCCAACCTCTTTACGACTGCAGCGCTGTTTGCTGGTTTCTATGCAATTGTGCAGGCAATGAATGGCCATTATGAGCATTCCGTCATCGCTATTTTTGTGGCTATGGTGTTTGATGGCCTGGATGGCCGGGTAGCTCGCCTGACACATACACAAAGTGAATTCGGTGCTGAATATGATAGCTTGTCCGATATGGTTTCGTTTGGAGCTGCTCCCGCGTTGATTGTGTATGAATGGGCATTAAGGGATCTGGGGAAGCTGGGCTGGATTGCTGCATTTATCTATTGCGCTTGTGCTGCGTTGCGTCTTGCCCGGTTCAATGTAACCGTCGAAGTTATTGACAAACGGTTTTTTCAGGGTTTGCCAAGTCCGGCTGCGGCTGCATTGATTGCTGGAATGATCTGGGTAGTGTTGGATTTTCAGGTGGTGCCTGCCGATATCTCGTGGTTGGCGTGGATCATGACGCTGTTTGCCGGGCTGACCATGGTAACCAATATCCCTTACTACAGCGGTAAGGAAATCAATTTGCACAAAAGAGTTTCATTTTTTGTGATTGTGGTGCTTCTTCTGTTCGTTTTTGTCCTGATTCCAAGCCATCCTCCACTGGTGTTATTCGGAATGTTCCTGGCTTATGCATTATCCGGGTACGGTATGAAGATCTGGCGGCTGTACAAGAACAGAAAACGTAATGAAATTCGTAAAGAAGCTTGAATATCTGCTGTTGCGAAACGAAGGTAAACGTTTTATATTTGCCGGCATGATGCAATTTACTGAAATTACCCACATCTTTCATCCTTCCTGCCCGACAGTCTGGCTCTATCTTGCCAACTGGCTGCTGCGCCCAGTGCGCTAACTATTTCAATCCTTTCTATACCCGTTTTGAAGAATAGAGGCTGTCTATCAGCCAATTGTCCGGTTTTTAGCCAGAATAATCGTGGAGTGGAGCAATGAAAGAACGTTTGGTTATTTTTGATACAACGTTGCGTGACGGCGAGCAAAGCCCCGGCGCATCCATGACTTTGGAGGAAAAAGTACGCATCGCGAGGCAACTGGAGCGTATGGGAGTGGATGTGATAGAGGCAGGATTCCCGGCCGCATCAAAAGGCGATTTTGAAGCAGTCAGAGCAGTGGCGGAGGCTGTGAACAACAGTACCGTATGCGGACTTGCCCGTGCGATGGAAGCAGATATCAACCGTGCCGGCGAGGCATTGCAAGTGAATCAGAATGTGCGTATTCACACCTTTATCGCCACCTCTCCGATACATATGAAGAACAAGCTGCGGATGTCGCCTGAACAGGTGATCGAGCAGGCGGTCAAGGCAGTCAAATGGGCGCGCCAGTACACCGATAATGTCGAATTTTCACCTGAGGATGCCGGGCGATCCGAAACCGATTTTCTTTGCCGTGTTCTGGAGGCTGTCATTGACGCGGGTGCGCGGACGCTGAATATTCCGGATACAGTGGGATACACTATGCCTGATCAATTTGGTGGCTTGATTCGTACCCTGCGGGAGCGTATTCCGAATTCTGACAAAGCAGTTTTCTCGGTTCATTGCCATAACGATCTCGGTCTGGCCGTCGCCAATTCGTTGTCTGCTGTTATGAATGGTGCGCGCCAGGTGGAATGCACCATCAATGGATTGGGTGAACGTGCTGGTAATGCTGCGCTTGAAGAAGTAGTAATGGCAGTACGGACACGGCAGGATTACTTCCCGTGCGACACACGCATCGATACCACGCAAATTGTGCCTGCCAGCAAGCTGGTGTCAGGTATTACCGGATTTCCGGTGCAACCCAATAAAGCGATTGTTGGCGCCAATGCGTTTGCCCATGAATCAGGCATTCATCAGGATGGAGTGCTTAAGCACCGTGAAACTTATGAAATCATGCGGGCGGAAGATGTGGGCTGGGGAGCCAATAAACTGTTGCTGGGCAAACATTCCGGTCGGAATGCATTTCGCAGCCGTTTGAAAGATCTGGGAATCAAACTGGAATCGGAAGAACAGTTGAATGCCGTATTTATGCGCTTCAAGGATCTTGCCGATAAAAAACACGAGATTTTTGACGAAGATTTGCATGCACTTGTTTCGGATGAAGTGCAGATTCCCGAGGAACATTACCGCCTGCTTTCGCTAGCCGCCCGTAGTGAAACCGGAGAAATGCCTTTTTCCCGGGTCGTGATAGCAATTGGGAATAGCGAACATCGGGCCGAATCCGAAGGGAGCGGTCCGGTGGATGCTACATTCCGGGCGATTGAGAAAATACTGGATAGCAAGGCTGAGCTACAGTTGTTTTCTGTGAATAACATTACCAGTGGTACGGATGCGCAGGGCGAAGTGACTGTGCGTTTGCAAAAAGCCGGGCGGATTGTGAATGGCCATGGCGCTGATACCGATATCATTGCTGCCTCTGCCAAGGCCTATCTCAGTGCATGCAATAAATTGCACTCCAGTCTGGAACGAACCCATCCACAAGTGTAGGTACGAGAGCGAATCATGAAACAGTGGTTTTCTGTTTTTCTGCTTGCACTGGTTCTGAGTCTGCCCGCAAAAGCAGCGGAAGCTTTTGGCTTCCGCTTCGAGGATAGTGCAGGCAAAACTCACACCTTATCTGGCTATAAAGGGAAATGGGTGCTGGTCAATTTCTGGGCAACGTGGTGCCCGCCCTGTCTGAGAGAAATTCCTGATTTATCCGAGCTGTCCAGGGAAAGGAACGATATTGTCGTCATTGGCATTGCCATGGAGTATGACAATGCACGGGATATTGTGGCATTCGCAGAGAAGATGGCGATACCTTACCCGATCGTGCTGGGTGACAGAGCATCAGTGGCACAACTCGGCGATGAGGAAATTTCATTGTTGCCAAGCACTTATTTGTTTGATCCTGAAGGTAAACCGGCTGCACGTAAAATTGGACTGATTACCCGTGCCGAGATTGAGGCGTTCGTAGGCGCCCGCTAAAATGATGTAAACCCTGGTTATTCTGGTGCCGCAGCATAAGTCCAGTTGCGGCGCCAGGCACTTAGTATCAAATCGGGATAGGTGGCCTTGCCCAGACTCCCGTTATACCTTCCCAGTGCTCTGAAATAATCCCCTTTTTCCAGATCAAGGTAGTGGCGCAGGATGGTGCAACCGTAACGCAAGTTAACACGCAGATGAAACAGGTTGTGCTCCTGGTTGCCGATCATTTCCACCCAGAATGGCATGACTTGCATGTATCCGCGTGCGCCGGCTGAAGAGACTGCATATTTCCTGAAATTACTTTCAACTTGAATGATGCTGAGTACCAGCTCAGGATCCAGTCCGGCGCGCGTGGCTTCATAGTGAACGGTAATCAGAAATGCTCTGCGTTCCTCTATATCCGGGATACGTTTTTCCAGTCGTTCCGTCATGCTATCAAGCCAATCTTTTGCTTCAGGCCTGGGGAGTGTAATAAGCATGGGCACTGCCCGGTCGCTGATGGCACGATGTAGTACCGTTCGAGTACTGACTGACAAGGGCTCATGGACCTGGGCTCCAGCCATGGCCGCATCGGAGATCAAGAATAATATTGAATATATCAGTCGCCACATATTTTATTGATGATAGAAGCTACCTCCGTGAGTGAGAGCATTTGCGGTGTTTTATCCAGCCGCCCCTGATATTCCACCTTGCCTTCTTTCAGATTCCGTTCGCCGATCACGATACGGTGCGGAATGCCGATGAGCTCCTGATCGGCAAACATCACCCCGGGTCTTTCCTCACGATCATCCAGCAATACCTCAATGCCAGCATTGCGGCAGGCCTGATAAATATTCTCTGTTTCCGTCTGGACCAGCTGGCTTTTATGGTAGCTGACCGGAATAATCGATAATTGGAACGGTGCGATTGATCGGGGAAATATGATGCCTCGTTCGTCATAGTTTTGCTCAATAGCGGCCGCGACAATACGTGAAACACCAATGCCATAACAGCCCATTTCCAGAATTCTGGTTTGCCCGGATTCATCCAGGTAAGTAGCTTTCATTTTTTCCGAATACTTGGTACGCAATTGAAAAACATGGCCCACCTCGATACCCCGGCAAATTTCCAGTATTCCCTTGCCGTCGGGTGAAGGATCGCCTGCCACCACATTGCGGATGTCAAACACTTGTTGTGGCAAGGGCAGATCCCGTTCGAAATTGACATGATGCAGGTGAAAATCTTCTTCGTTGGCTCCGCAAGCGAAGTTGCTCATTTCCAGGACGGCACGATCAGCAATAATCATGGCTTTTGTGCCAACTGGCCCGAGATACCCTGGCGGGCAGCCCATTTCGGAAATAATCCTGCTTTCTTCGGCAAATTCGAAATCACTCAAAAACGGAATTTTTCTGACCTTGGTTTCATTAAGCTGGTGGTCGCCACGCAGTAGTAGCAGATAAAATTTGTCTCCTGCCGTAACAGCGAGCGTTTTGAGGGTTTGTTCAATGGGAATATGCAAGAAGTCAGCAACATCCTGGCAGGATTTGCGTTCGGGCGTGGCGATCTTTTCCATGACCTCCACTGAGATCTTGCGTGGGATGCCATGTGGCACAGCCTCGGCGAGTTCAATATTGGCGGCATAATCGGAATCAGGACAGAAAGCGATGGCATCTTCACCGGAATCAGCCAGAACATGAAATTCATGTGAACCGCTTCCTCCGATTGCTCCGGTATCAGCAGCCACAGCCCGGAATTTCAGGCCAATCCGGGTAAAAATCTTGCCGTAGGTTTCCTGCATGAGGCGATAGGTCTGTTCCAAGCTCTCCACATCAGCATGAAAGGAATAAGCATCTTTCATGATAAATTCGCGTGCACGCATAACACCAAAACGGGGGCGGATTTCATCGCGAAATTTAGTTTGAATCTGATAAAAATTTAAGGGTAACTGCCGATAACTTTTGATTTCCCGGCGTGCGATATCAACAATTACTTCTTCGTGCGTCGGGCCAAAACAGAAGTCATGCTTGTGCCGATCCTGAATTTTCAGCATTTGCGGTCCGAATACATCCCAGCGACCTGTTTCCTGCCAGAGCTCGGCTGGATGAACGGCGGGCATCAATAGTTCCAGTGCTCCACTGTTGTTCATTTCCTCGCGGATGATGTGCTCAATCTTGTGTAAAATTCGCAGACCCAGTGGTAGCCAGCTATACAGTCCGCTACCAAGGCGTTTGATCAGCCCGGCGCGTAACATCAACTGGTGACTGATCAGCTCGGCTTCAGCAGGGGCTTCTTTAAGGGTTGAAAGGAAGAATTGAGAAACGCGCATGATGAGATTCCATTATCATAGTAGGTGATTAAACAATTTTACCTTGAAATTGTCCTGTTCCGGCGCGCATCGGCGGGAATTGGCGCTATGTCTGGAAGTCAAAGAAGTGTGCGTTGCCATAGCAGCGGATATGTGATGTCTGGCCGGGATAGGACGCTACAAAACATTGCCGGAATGTAAAAAATATCGATAATTCAATGAAAATAAAGATAAATTGACGGGTAATCGTATGATCGACCGTAATGGATATAGAGCAAATGTCGGGATTGTTCTCCTGAATGCAAACAATCAGGTTTTCTGGGGCAAGCGTGCCCGGCAGGATTCATGGCAATTTCCCCAGGGTGGGATAAAGTCGGGAGAAACGCCCACGCAGGCAATGTACCGGGAGCTCATGGAAGAAACCGGTTTGCAGCCTGTTCACGTGGAAATTCTGGGACGCACCCGGGAATGGTTGCGTTACGATGTGCCTGCGTGCTGGACGCGCCGCGACTGGCGCAAAAATTACCGGGGGCAAAAGCAGATCTGGTTTTTGTTGCGTATGCTGGGCAGGGATAGTGATGTATCGCTCAAAACTTGTGCGCACCCCGAATTTGATGCCTGGTGCTGGAATCAGTATTGGGTTGAGCTGGATTCAGTGGTCGAATTCAAGCGGCAGGTGTATCGTCAGGCGTTGACAGAGCTTTCGCGGTTGCTTGATTATGAAACCGGCCTGGGCAGCGATCAGGCTTACCGGGAGCCTCTGGAAACAATTGCCGAGCCAAGAGAAAAATCTCGCGAGAGTGGACAAGGCTGATTCCAGATCCAGCTTAAGTGCAGTGTTGTTTTGCTTTCGAATACCATAACCAGACTTTCTGTCTGAAATTCATTTGCCAGACAGAAAAATTTAAGGCGTAGGCGGCTGCGCCTGGTCAGCCGCTACAATTTTCAAATTACAAGGAGAATGTAATGATCAAGCGTACGTTGACTGTTTCGCTGCTGTCATTAAGTCTGGGGGCGATGTTTGCATCTGCCGGCGTAATGGCTGCCAACGAGCCGATACAGCCTATCAAAGCGGTAACTCCGGAAAATGCTGAGGTGGCTGAATTGGGAAAAATGCTGTTTTTTGATCCCAGACTGTCCAAATCCGGATTTATTTCATGCAATTCCTGCCATAACCTGAGCATGGGAGGAACTGACAATATCAAGACTTCAATCGGGCATAAATGGCAGCAAGGTCCGATCAATGCACCTACTGTCCTGAACTCTGGGATGAATCTGGCACAATTCTGGGATGGCAGGGCACAGGATCTGAAAGCACAGGCAGCAGGCCCGATTGCCAATCCGAAGGAAATGGCCTTTACCCATGAAATGGCAGAAAAAGTGGTGGCCTCCATTCCCCAGTATCGCGAACGATTCAAAACAGCCTTTGGTTCTGATGAAGTAACCATTGATCGCATCACAACCGCGATTGCCCAGTTTGAGGAAACACTGGTTACACCAGGATCAAAATTCGATCAGTGGCTGGAAGGCGATAAAAATGCGCTGAACCAGGATGAGCTGGAAGGTTATAAGCTGTTCAAGAGTAGCGGTTGCGTGCAATGCCATAACGGCCCGGCCGTGGGTGGCAGTTCATACCAGAAATTTGGAGTTTACAAACCCTACGAAACCAAAAACCCGGCTAACGGCCGGGAGGGTGTAACCGGCAATGCAGCCGACCGTAACGTATTCAAAGTGCCAATCTTGAGAAATATCGAGCTGACCTATCCCTATTTTCATGATGGAGAAGCGGCAACACTTGAACAGGCTGTGGATACCATGGGAAAGATCCAGTTGAATCGTGAATTCAACAAAGATGAAATTTCCAAGATAGTCGCTTTCCTGAAAACACTCACCGGCAATCAGCCTGATATCAAATTGCCGATTCTGCCTCCTTCCAACAACAATACCCCGCATCCTCAGCCATTCGAGTGATATATAGACAAAAATCCTGTGCATAACAGGGTTTTTGTGTTGCCCGGTTGCTTCTTTTTTTACCAAAGAACAGCCGGGTGATTCCAATCTGTTTTTTAAACCTGGAGCCCATCTCTTTCCGTTATTGCCAGCACATGGCGAGATCAGGGTAATTCCTCTTTTCCCAGGTATCGAGTTGCAGGGAGCTTGATGAGAAATAGCTATCAGTGTGCCTGGGTTAGCCACGGGATTCAGTAGATTTATGCCTGGTGATCTTTAATTTGGGGCGAAATACGAGATGATTACAAAGGAGTGAAAAAGCGAATCAATGGGCACCTTTAGTATCCTGAACCAATCCGCTTCTGGAAAGAATCTCCAGCGTTTGTTTTTGCTCAGGATTATTGCGATTGCATCCCAGATCATCATTTTCTGGACTGTTTACAGCGTAATCGAGCTTGAACTGCCCTGGATGCCGATCATTTTGACGATATCTCTGCTTGCTGTTCTGAATTTTTTTACCTGGATTCGTTTGCGCTATGCCTGGCTGGTCACCAACCCCGAATTCTTTGTTCAATTATTGATTGATGTTGCCAGCTTGACTGCCTTGCTGTATTTCAGTGGTGGTTCGACCAATCCTTTTATCTCGCTTTATCTGCTCCCGCTCACTATCGCGGCCACCGTTTTGCCCTGGCATTACACATGGACTATGGCGGTGATCACCATTTCTTGCTACACCTTTTTGCTGTTCCAGTTTGTTCCGCTTCCGCATGATCATCTCGACGATCACAGTCGCCACATGTTCGAATTTAATCTGCATGTCTCGGGAATGTGGTTGACATTTGTCTTGAGCACGCTACTTATCACTTTTTTTGTCGTCAAAATGAATGCTTCAATTCGTGATCGTGACAAGGAGTTATCCCGGTCACGCGAGCAGGCGCTGCAGAATGAACAAATTATTGCTTTGGGGACGCTTGCAGCCGGTGCAGCACATGAACTGGGTACGCCGTTATCGACCATGGCGATTATTACTGGTGAGCTGCAGCAGGAATCACTAGAGAATGTTGAATTTCAACGCAGTATCCGGATTTTGCGCGACCAGATTGCTCTGTGCAAACAGACACTGACTCATTTACTGGCCGATGCCGGACAAGCAAGAGTGGAGGAGGGGAATGGTCAGCCGGTTGATGTTTTTCTGCAGCAGGTGATCGACAAATGGCAATTGGTGCGCCCATCCATCCGGTTTACTAGCCGATATGACGGAATGCAGCCCGCTCCAGTTATTATGAATACGCGATTGCTGAGTCAGTCCATTCTGAATTTGTTGAACAATGCGGCCGATGCTTCCATCCGGCAAGTGGACATTACCTGCCGTTGGGATGAAAAACAGTTGCATCTTGAAATTCTTGATGATGGGCCAGGGCTTGATGCAGAAGCTGCCGAGCATGCCGGAGAGCCATTTTTTACCAGCAAAGGACCGGGACAGGGGTTTGGTATCGGATTGTTTCTTGCCAACACCAATATCGAGCGTTTCGGTGGTAGTGTGCGTTTATTCAATCGGCCGGAAGGCGGGGCATGCACGCATGTCATCCTGCCGGTTTTACAGGGAACAGCCAGTACTTCGCTATAAAAGGAGAATGCCCGTGAATGATTCCATTGATCGCCCCAGTTTGTTGATTGTCGATGATGATGAAGTTTTCTGTGATGTGCTGGCCAGAGCAATGGAAAAACGTGGATTTGATACTACCCGCACGCACAATATCAAAACTGCCATTGAACAGGCGGAGTTACTGATGCCGGAATACGCCATCATTGATCTTAAATTGGGGAGCGAATCGGGTTTGCTACTGGTCGAGAAAATCAGGGAGCTGGATCCTGGAACCCGTATTATCGTGTTGACTGGCTATGCCAGCATTGCAACTGCAGTGGAAGCCATCAAGCTGGGAGCCACGCATTACCTGGCAAAACCAGTGGATGCAGACGACATCATGGCTGCGTTCGAGCGTACAGCCGGCGATACCGAGGCGCCGATCAGTGCGCACCCGCTTTCAGTCGAGCGATTGGAGTGGGAATATATTCACCGTATTCTGATGGAGAATGACAACAATATTTCGGTGACGGCCAAGGCTCTGAATATGCACCGAAGAACATTGCAGCGGAAATTATCCAAGAAACCGGTACAGCTTTAGGGAATCTCTGATCAAATCCTCCATAGCTGCATTGCAGAAAAATCATGGTGATCACAAGAGGAGCACGATGAAGGTCGTAGTATTCTTCGGTGCCGAGGAGCACAACATAACGAGTGCATGATTTTTTCGCAAAATACAATGCGCGGCCATGTGGAACTTGATCAGCGATTCTTTAACTGTTTCTGCGAGGGTGATGATCCACTGGGTTCCGTTTCAGGCAGCCGACCCCCTCTTGGAATGGCGTCCTGGTGGGGCGGCTGTTATATGCTGTTTTAAGAAGATTTAATCAATGGTTTGTGATTATTTGCTAATCAAATAACCCTGATTGACAGGGGATTGTATTATTTGGCGATCTGTCTTTCCCGGATTTCATCCAGGGTTTTGCAGTCGATACAAAGCGAGGCGGTCGGCCTTGCTTCCAGCCGCTTCAGACCGATTTCCACGCCACATTTTTCACAATAGCCATATTCACCCGAGTCAATTTTGGTGAATATTTCATCGATCTTTTTGATCAGCTTGCGTTCGCGGTCACGGCTGCGCAGTTCCAGTGCCATATCGGATTCCTGTGTGGCCCGATCAGCCGGGTCAGCAAAAATAGTGGATTCTTCCTGCATGACATGCACGGCACGGTCAATTTCCTGACCGAGCTCAGCTCGCTGGTTCTCCAGAATTTTCCGAAAATGCGCCAATTGATCCGGGTTCATGTATTCCTCGCCTGGCTTGGGTTCATAAGGGGGAATGGTGTGAAGTGTTTCTGCTTGTTTTCCCATTCGTGACATGCTCCTTGTTGTAGTACACCTTACGGTTTTAGGGTTGAGGAAAATTAAACTTGCCATCAATACCAGAAAGTATCATCAATGGCAAGCAAACAGCTGTAATACCAGAGGAAATTACGATGAAGAAATTTTTAACATCCTGATGCAATGGATTGTTTCTATGGAAGCTTTTGTATCCGGTGTCGGGTCGGAATCATGCGTGGTACGAATGGTTGATGATATTGGCATCGGCAAAAAATGGCGGTTTCCGGGCAGGCAGTCAGAAAGGGACTGTGCCGGGATGATGCCCGGTAACCGTGGAGGAAGAGAGAGAGGGGCTGTATTGCCGGATCAGGTTTGCAGCGTGCTGCGCAGGGTTTTGGCGCAGCTCACCATTTTCTGCAGAGCTGTTCGTGTTTCCGGCCAGCTGCGTGTTTTTAGACCGCAATCAGGATTGACCCACAGTAAGCTGGGATCAATATGGCGCGATGCCTTTTTTAACAGCTCCAGCATTTCCGATGTATCCGGCACGCGAGGAGAATGGATGTCGTACACGCCGGGGCCGATTTCATTGGGATAGGAGAATTTTACAAAAGCATCCAGCAGCTCCATGCGGGAGCGCGAGGTTTCGATGGTGATGACGTCAGCATCCAGCTCGGCAATGGCAGGGAGAATGTCATGAAACTCGGAATAGCACATGTGGGTATGAATCTGGGTTTCGTCATTTGCTCCTGAGCTGGCTACACGGAAAGCCTTGACTGCCCAGTCCAGGTAAGGTTGCCAATCCTGCTTCCGTAGTGGGAGTCCTTCACGGAAGGCCGGTTCGTCGATCTGGATCATGCCAATCCCGGCATTTTCCAGATCTGTGACTTCGTCGCGGATCGCCAGCGCCAATTGAAGAGCGGTGGTTGATCTTGGTTGATCATCACGCACAAATGACCAGAAGAGCATGGTGACCGGTCCGGTTAGCATGCCTTTGACCGGTTTGCCAGTCTGGCTTTGTGCGTATTTAATCCATTCAACAGTCATGGCTTCCGGGCGATAGACATCGCCATACAGGATGGGCGGCTTGACGCAGCGAGAGCCATAACTCTGCACCCAGCCATTTTCCGTGAAGGCATAGCCCCATAGCTGCTCACCAAAGTATTCCACCATATCATTGCGCTCGGGTTCGCCATGAACCAGAACATCCAGTCCGATCTCTTCCTGCTTGTGAATAATCTCGCGAATTTCCTCGCGCATGGCGGATAGATATTCAAGGTGGCTGAGTTCGTTTCTTTTGAACCCGGCGCGCGCCTGGCGGATGGCAGCAGTTTGCGGAAAAGAGCCAATCGTTGTGGTAGGCAGTAATGGCAGATTGAAGCGCTGTTTTTGTAAAATCTTGCGTTTCGCAAAAGGGTGGGCGCGCTGGCTGTCGCGTTCAGTCAGCTTGTCGAGTCTGTGATGTACCACTGGGTTATGGATGCGGCAGGATGTTTGTCTTGATTGCCTTGCTTGATCGGAAACGGCCAGTTCTTCCCGGACAGATTCCTTGCCCTGGCTGAGACCACGTCCGAGTGTGGCGATTTCTTCCAGCTTTTGAGCGGAAAAAGCCAGCCAGTTCCTAATTTCCGGTTCCAGTTTCGTTTCCAGTGCGAGATCGACCGGGCAGTGCAGCAAGGAGCAACCTGGAGCAACCCATAGTTCACCAGCAAACCGGGAGGAAACATGCGACAGAGTCTCCAGCTTTTGTGACAGATCGGCACGCCAGATATTGCGCCCATCGATGCAACCCAGCGACAAGGTTTTTGCGGATAAATCTGCGGTGAGGAATGTTTCAAGCTGTTCCGGGGCGCTGATCAGATCAATATGCAAACCATCCACTGGCAGATTCTTGAGCAGGGCAAGGTGGTGCGCCACTGTGCCAAAGTAGGTGGTGAGCAGCAGACGGCAGCCGTTGCCCGGCAGCGTGCGATAGGCTTCTGCAAAACCATCCAGCCAGGGTTGTTCAAGATCGAGTGCGAGGATGGGTTCGTCGATTTGCACCCATTCCACGCCAAGCGCAGCAATTTTCTGCAGGATTTCACGGTAAACCGGCAGCAGGCGGGGGAGCAGATTCAGCCGGTGGAATCCGGGTGTGATTTCCTTGCCAAGATAAAGATAGGTCAGTGGGCCGATCAGGACAGCTTTTGCATTGACACCCAGTGCTTTGGCTTCTTCGATTTCACGGAACAGCCGGTCGGATGCCAGATGAAATCGGGTGGTGTCATCAAATTCCGGAACGATGTAGTGATAATTGGTGTTGAACCACTTGGTCATTTCCATGGCAGGCTGATCGGCAGTGCCGCGTGCCATAGCAAAGTAAAGATCCAGCGAAACGTCATCACCGGCGCTTCCAAAGCGTTGTGGAATCGCACCGAGCAATGCGGTCATGTCGAGTATGTGGTCATACAAGGCAAAATCACCCACCGGGATCAGGCCGATTCCCGCTTTTTGCTGCTGCAGCCAGTTATCGGTGCGAATTTCCTGTGCTGTGACCAGCAATTGATTGTCGTCAATTTGTCCTTTCCAGTAAGTTTCCAGTGCTTTTTTTAATTCACGCTGGGCGCCGATTCTCGGGAAACCGAGGTTATGTGTCACTGTGTTCATTGTTTTTCTCTGCTTTTCTGTTTGATCGGAAAAGTTGGCATTCTGTGGAATGCTTTATAATGAATCAAATGAAATTTTTGATATAAAATCGTGAATAATTTTCATATATGATCGAATTACGGCATCTTCGCACGTTAAGCGCTTTGCATGAGACCGGCAGTATTTCACTGGCAGCACAGCGTGTGCACTTGACTCAATCTGCGCTGTCTCACCAGATCAAGGCATTACAGGAGCATTATCAGCTGGCGTTAATTCAGCGTACTGGCCATGCGGTACAGTTGACAGAGGCGGGCAAGCGCCTGGTGAAACTGGCAGAAAGGGTACTTGGGGAGGTGCAATCGGCAGAACGTGATCTGGCAAAAATAGCACTGCAGGCCGCAGGGAGTTTGCGGATCGTGCTGGAATGCCATACCTGTTTTGATTGGCTGATGCCCATCATGAACGATTTCCGGCAACACTGGCCGGAGGTGGAGCTTGATCTGGTTTCCGGTTTTCACAGCGATCCAGTGATGCTGCTCAGGCAAAATACAGCCGATGTGGTGATCGGCTCTGAGAACAAGCCGCAGCAGGGCATTGTTCATTTTCCGTTATTTCGCTTCGAGATACTGGCCGTGCTGGCGCCGGGACATGTGCTCGCTGACAAGCGGGTGCTGGAAGCGACTGATTTTTCGCGGGATATGCTGATTACCTACCCGGTTCCAGAAGAACGGATTGATTTGATCCGGCAGGTGCTGATGCCTGCTGGCGTTGGCTGGCAACGGCGGACAACCGAGCTGACCGTGGCTATCTTGCAACTGGTGGCAAGCCGGCGCGGAATTGCCGCCTTGCCTGGCTGGGGCATCAAAAATTATCTTGATTACGAATATGTGGTTGCCCGGCGCATTGGTTCGGGCGGATTGTGGAGCGATTTATATCTTTCGGTACGGGAGGAGGATGCGTCGCTACGCTATTTGCAGGATTTTCTGGAGACTATTGGTCAGGTCTGCTTTGCCAGGCTGGATGGAATCAAACCACTGGGCAAAAAAAGGAAAGAGAAAAAACGGGAAGCTGAAAAAACGACCGGGGGAACCTTTGAAAAACGTCAGTGAGGCGGTTAGTTCAGGGCAGAAATCGGTGACGCAAGTAAAACGCAGCGAACAGCCGTAGAGTGAGGTGCTGGCACCGAGTAGAAAGTGGAATTTATACGTAATAAATGAGCATTTTGAGCTGATTTTTAACGCAGAAATGACAACGCAGGTTGTTTTTCAGAGGCTTTCGGGCAATCATCTCCGATTTAAGGGAGACAGTTGCCCGGCGTGGATAGGTCGATTGCAGATTAGCGCAAGGCGGGATCAGTGCAGCGTAACGGCTGCTTTTTCCTCGCAAATCAGATTGGCACAGTAATTTTCGTGGATGCCATCCAGAAATTTCCATAGTGCATCGCAGGCCCGGCGTGTGGCTGCCAATACTTCTGCCTGTTTTTCCGGTGTGTCGGCAAATTTCTCGATGATGGCCCATTCGGCTTGTGAGTGGAAAATGTCGGCAGTCTGATGTACCGAGAAAAATTCATAGTTGCTCGGATCTTTCATGCCATAAAACTTGGCCAGACCATCGATCTTGACAGCAGCAATGTCAGGCACCTGTGATTCAAATGCGTGCAATGCAGCCAGTCCTGCGTAGAAAGGCTCGTTCATGCAAATATCGCGGAAGGTGGTAACCAGGTGTTGTGTTTCCGGCAAGGCATCCGCTGTTGCCAGGCTGGCATCATCGGCACCCAGAGCAAAGGCAAACGCTTTCCACAGGGCTGGGTGATTCTTTTCTCCGTGTTCTTCGTCGATCAGGTTTTTCAGGACTTCCTGACGTACACTGATATCGCCACTGTTTTCCACGTTATGAAAATGCGGGGTGTTGAAGTGCACTGCGCTCAGATAGGTAGGCTCTGCCAGTACGTTGTAGAAATATTGTTCGGCATAGTGGCGCAATTGTTCGCGAGTCAGTTTGCCTTCGGTCCAGGCGATATAGAACGGGTGCTGCAGCAGATGCCTGCTTTGGATGATGGAATTAACTTGCTGTTTGAAAGCGTTTGTGGTCATGAAAAGCTCCTGTTCAGAGTGAAATGAAATATGATGCCTTAATTATCATCGCCAATTCAGTTAATGAAGTCAAATTGATACAGGGGTTTTGTGCCCGGAAAAATTGCCTGAAAGGCAGATGGGAGGCCAGATCACAATTGCATCCAGTAATATGGCGCGATGATAGAATGACCGTTTTTCACCAAAAAATCAGAGAGAAATATTATGTTTTCACAGAGTTTGACAATTGAGAAAGTTGATCCGGATTTATGGCAGGCAATCAAGGGGGAAGTGCAGCGGCAGGAAGATCATATCGAGCTGATTGCTTCGGAGAATTACGCTAGCCCGGCTGTGCTGCAGGCGCAGGGAACGGTGCTGACAAACAAGTATGCCGAAGGTTATCCGGGCAAGCGGTATTACGGCGGGTGCAAATATGTTGATATCGTAGAACAGCTGGCGATTGATCGTCTCAGAAACCTGTTTAATGCAGAATATGTCAACGTGCAGCCACATTCCGGTTCCCAGGCCAATGCTGCAGTCTATTTGTCGGCTATGAAGCCTGGCGATACGCTGCTGGGAATGTCACTGGCCCATGGTGGACACCTGACTCACGGCTCGTCGGTCAACATGAGCGGCAAGATATTCAATTCGGTGGCTTATGGTCTGAATCCGGAGACTGAAGAGATCGATTATGTGGAACTAGAACGGCTTGCCCATGAACATAAGCCGCGCATGATTGTTGCCGGTGCTTCTTCCTATGCACGGGTCATTGACTGGAAAGCGTTTCGCCAGATCGCTGATAGCGTGGGCGCTTACCTGTTTGTGGATATGGCGCATTACGCCGGATTGATTGCTGCCGGTTATTATCCCAATCCTGTCGGGATCGCCGATTTTGTCACCAGTACAACCCACAAAACCTTGCGTGGACCACGTGGCGGGGTAATCATGGCGAAGCCGGAGCATGAAAAGGCACTTAACTCGGCAGTATTTCCGCAGACACAAGGCGGCCCATTGATGCATGTGATTGCTGCGAAAGCAGTGGCTTTCAAGGAGGCCTCCACCCAGGCATTCAAGGATTACCAGAAACAGGTTATCGAGAATGCACGTGTCATGGCAAGGGTGTTGCAGCAGCGGGGGTTGCGTATCGTATCGGGCCGTACTGATTGCCATATGTTCCTGGTTGATCTGCGTGCAAAAAATCTGACTGGAAGAGAAGCTGAATCCGCATTGGAAGAGGCACACATTACAGTCAACAAAAATGCGATCCCGAACGATCCGCAGAAACCTTTCGTGACCAGCGGAATACGGATTGGCACACCTGCTATTACTACCCGCGGATTTAAAGAACCTGAATCCGAAGAGCTGGCCAATCTGGTGGCCGATGTGCTGGATGCACCGGCTAACCTGGCTGTGCTGGATGAGGTTGCGCGCAAGGCTCGGGCGTTGTGTTCAAAATTTCCTGTATATGGAAATTGATGTTGTTTCCAAACCGGAGGTGCAGCAGTGAAGTGTCCGTTCTGCGGCGCTGAAGATACCAGTGTAGTGGATTCGCGCATCAGCGAGGAAGGTGCGCGAATCAGGCGTAGAAGGCGCTGCGTGGTATGTGAGAAGCGTTTTACAACCTACGAAACCGTGGAACTGCGTTTCCCCCAGATTATCAAGCAGGATGGTAATCGTGTTGAATTCAACCGGGAAAAACTCTACACCAGTTTTGCCCGGGCGTTGCACAAACGCCCGGTTCCAATCGGGCAGGTGGATGCTGCTATCGAACGTATCCTGCAAAAATTACTGGGTAGCGGTGCGCAGGAGATCTCATCACGCATCATCGGAGAATGGGTCATGCAAGAATTGTATAGTCTGGATAAAGTGGCCTATATCCGTTTTGCTTCTGTTTACAGAAGTTTTGAAGATGTCGGTGATTTTCAGGATGTTATCCGGGAAGTGCAATCATTCCCTCAAGAGGATGACGATGCTTCTTCCTGATGGCGTAATCCGGCCGGGGTTATATGCTGCCTGATTCGGTCAGGAGCGTAATCTTTGCAAACTTCCTTTTTCCTACCTGTGCGATGACAGTTGTGCCGGATTGAATGGTTTGTGTTTTGTCATTCGCCTTGTTGCCGTCCAGTTTGACTCCACCCTGATCAATCATACGCAGGGCCTCACTGGTGCTGGCAGTCAGGCCAGCAAGCTTGAGCAGCTGCGGAATCGTCAATTCGGTGCCCTGAATAAACAGTGTTTGTTCGGGAATATCGTCTGGAATTGCGCCTTTGCTGAAACGGGCTTCGAATTCTTCGGTGGCCCGAGTGGCTTGAGCATGGCCGTGGAAACGTGCCACGATTTCCTGTGCGAATTGCACCTTGATTTCACGCGGATTGCGACCTGCTTCCACTTCGCCTTTCCATTGGCGAATGGTTTCCAATGATTCAAAAGACAGGAGCTCGATATAACGCCACATCAGGACATCACTCACCGACATCAGTTTGCCAAATATTTCAGTGGGCGATTCGTTGATGCCAACATAATTGTTGAGCGATTTGGACATCTTCTGGACACCATCAAGACCCTCCAGCAGGGGCATGGTCAGAATGCATTGAGGTGGTTGACCATGGTGTTTCTGCAATTCCCGCCCGACCAGTAAATTAAATTTCTGATCGGTACCTCCCAGTTCAAGATCAGCTTTTAATGCAACAGAATCGTAACCCTGAACAAGCGGGTAAAGAAATTCATGGATGGCAATAGGCCGGTTCTCATGATAGCGCTTGCTGAAATCGTCCCGTTCCAGCATGCGGGCAACGGTGTAGGTGGAGGCCAGCCTGACCAGGTCTGCAGCATTGAATTTATCCATCCAGGCTGAATTGAAAACAACTTCTGTCTGATCGGGCCTGAGTATCTTGAATACCTGGGATGTGTAGGTTTCTGCATTCTGTGCAATCTGTCCCCGTGTCAATGGCGGACGAGTAGCGCTTTTCCCGGTAGGATCGCCGATCATGCCGGTGAAATCACCAATCAGAAACAGGATATGATGGCCAAGATCCTGGAGTTGCCGTAGTTTGTTCAGCAGGACGGTATGTCCCAGATGCAAGTCCGGAGCGGTTGGGTCGAATCCCGCTTTGATCCTGAGTGGATTGCCTTTGGCAAGCTTCTGTGCGAGCTCGTCCTCGATCAGCAATTCCTGGCAGCCGCGCTTGATTATCTGCAATTGTTGGGTGATTGATTCAGTCACGGTTACCTATCAAAAAATCAGTCGTCATCATATTTATGCATTTCCATGTTAGACTTTAAAAGTTTCCAACGGAAGAAATAGGAGTGGTGGCTTTTGATTTACTACCAATCACCTCGTAAAAGAAAAGGCATTCTAGCGCAAAAACTCGCTGTTTTCGCACAAAAAAAGGTACGGTGGATAACTGTTTTATCCAGTTTGCCGTTATTCGGAATGGTTACCGCCTTTGGGATTGTTCCGGATTCTCCCCCTCAAGAAATACCTGGTAAAAAAATCATACGTTCTTTGCAGCTTCCGGAAAAATTTGCCTATTCCGATCCCGAAATGACTTTCTGGCATCAGGAAAGCATACGCCGGGGGGATACTATCGCAGCGATTCTTGCGCGTCTTGAAGTCAGCCAGGAGGATAAAAACGATTTTCTTGATGCTACGCGTGGAAACAAGGCGATGGGTCAATTAAAACCGGGAGAAGTGATTCATGCGGAAACCCGGCCGGATGGAGAGTTGCTGACATTACGCTATTTCTATGGTAGTGGTGAACAGTTCCAGGCCGAGAAAATAGATGGTGCATTTGAGTTAAAAGAGCAATCCGGAAAAAGTAATACCCAAATCCAGATTGGCTCGGGAATCATCAGCACTTCATTGTTTGCGGCCGTTGATAAAGCGGACTTGCCGAGCTCGATTGCTTCCCAGATGATTGATATCTTTTCCAGTCGTATTGATTTTCACCGGGATATACAGAAAGGTGACCGTTTTACAGTTGTTTATGAATCCAGCCAGGATGAGGGTGGAAAAATACAGGCCGGACGAATACTTGCAGTAGAGTTTTTCAATAAGGGTAAATCCCGTCGGGCGGTTTATTTCCAGCCTCCTGGCGAGAAGGGTGGATATTACACTCCGGAAGGAGAAAGTTTGCGCCGGCCTTTTCTGATGGCACCTCTGAAATTTTCCAGGATCAGCTCAGGTTTTACCACTGCCCGTTATCACCCCATATTGAAGCGGTGGCGTGCACACAGGGGCGTGGATTACGCCGCTCCGACTGGTGTGCCGGTGATGGCAACGGCAGATGGTACGGTGGAATACAAAGGCTGGCAAAGCGGCTACGGAAATCTGATTGTGCTTAAACATAATGGACAATACAGCTCTGCGTATGGCCACCTTTCAGGCTTTGATAGGAAATTGCAAAAAGGCAGACAAGTCAGGCAGGGCGATATTATCGGTTTCGTGGGATCTACCGGAATGGCAACAGGTCCACATCTTCACTATGAATTGCGGGTAAATGGAGTGCAGCGTGATCCTTCAAGGATGGTCATGCCAGCGGCTCAGTCCATCAGTAAAAAACACTACTCAGTTTTCCGCAAACAATCAAAGGAGCTGGTTTCCCAGCTTGATTTGTTGCGCAACTCCAGCTTTGCTGCGCTGAACTAATTCAGTTTCAGACAGTTCTTTTATCCGGTGAAAAGGTACTACATTGGCATCATGTCTGGCACCAGCCTGGATGGTGTCGATGCAGTACTAGTCAATTTTTCCGGATCGTCGTTTTCACTGCAGCACACCTCCTATCTTCCTTACGATCAATCGCTTCAATCCGCGTTGCTGGGATTGAATCAATGTGGTGAAAATGAATTGCACCGTGCGGCACTGCTGAGTAATCGGCTTTCAGCATTGTATGCACAAGCAGTGACGCATTTGCTTGAAAAATCAAGGATTAATCCTGAGGAGATTGCGGCAATAGGGTGTCATGGCCAGACGGTCAGGCATTGTCCACAGCCAGAGAGTGGCTACAGCATTCAACTGGTGAATGGTGCCTTGCTGACAGAGCTGACAGGCATTACTGTCGTGACTGATTTCAGGAATCGCGATATTGCCGCTGGGGGGCAGGGGGCACCGCTTGTTCCGGCATTTCATCACGAAATATTTGCTCATCGTGATATTCACCGATTGATCATCAATATCGGTGGAATAGCCAATATAACCAGTTTGCCCATCAGTGGCTGTGTGAGTGGTTTTGATTGCGGGCCTGGGAATATGCTGATGGATGCCTGGTGTCTGAAGCATACGGGTATGGCTTATGATCATAATGGATCATGGGCGGCTTCTGGTAGGGTGATTGATAATCTGCTGCAACATCTGTTGAGCTTTCCCTATTTTTCGCAGTTGCCGCCAAAGAGTACGGGCAGAGAAATGTTTGGTCTTGATTGGTTGCAATCTTGTCTGGCAGGCAATGAGGCTGCTCGGGATGTTCAATCCACATTGTTGCAGCTGACGGTGCAGACGATCGCCGATTCGGTGCAAATTTGCTATCCCACAGCTCGCGAATTGTATTTGTGCGGCGGAGGGGCGCATAACAGCGCTTTGGTAGACCGGTTACAGCAGGAGTTGCCAGATCGGAGTATCAATCGGACAGATGCGCTGGGGATTGGTGTGGATTGGGTGGAAGCATGCGCATTTTCCTGGCTGGCGCAGCAAACAATGGAACGCGCTCCCGGTAATCTTCCTGCCGTGACAGGTGCTGCTGGCAGCCGGGTATTGGGAGCGGTTTACCCGGCCTGAATCCGTTCAAACAGAGAAAGAGGAGCCGCAGCCACAGGTGCTGGCTGCAGAAGGATTTTTGATGACAAATTGTGCGCCCTGGGCGTTTTCCTGGTAATCGATTTCTGCTCCCACCAAGTACTGAAAGCTCATCGAATCAACCAGCAGTTTTACCCCCTGTTTTTCCATCACGAAATCATCCTCGTTGACGGTTTCATCAAAGGTGAAGCCGTATTGAAACCCGGAGCAGCCGCCACCGCTGACGAAGACCCTAAGCTTGAGCTCCTGGTTGTCCTCTTCTGCGATCAATTCCTTGACTTTGCCGGCAGCGCTATCGGTAAAATTCAGTGGCGGCAGGGTCGTACCTGTTTCTTCCTGGGTTGTTGTGCTCATTGTTGTATGCCCATCCAATTGGAATCGCTAAAAACATACTGCATATTTAAGCGGTGTAACGCGCTACGCAGTTTTTTTCTGAATAAATTCTATTTTGTAACCATCCGGATCCTCGATGAAAGCGATGACAGTTGTGCCATGCTTCATCGGGCCAGCTTCGCGCGTCACACATCCACCAAGATTGCGGACTTTTTCACAGGCTTCGTAAGCATTGTCCACTTCAATGGCAATATGTCCGAAACCTGTCCCAAGATCATAGTGGCCAGTTTCCCAGTTATGGGTCAACTCCAGCACCGTACCTTCCGCTTCATTCTGATAACCGACGAAAGCCAAGGTGAATTTCCCTTCCGGGTAATCCTTGCGGCGCAGTTCCTGCATTCCCAGTACCTCAGTGTAAAACCGGATGGAGCGCTCCAGATTGCCCACTCGCAGCATGGCATGAAGAATGCGCATTACATTTTGACCATTTCGAAATCTTCTTTTCGTGCACCACATTCAGGACATGTCCAGTTCATAGGGACGTCTTCCCAGCGGGTTCCGGGGGGGATCCCATCCTGTGGCCATCCTTCTGCTTCATCGTAGATAAAGCCACAAATCATGCACATATAGCGGTTGTAAGTCTGATTATCCTCGGTAGTCATAATAGATAAGTAGGTTTGCTTAAGTTAAAATGGCATTTTACGGTATTAGTGCATGTCTCTACCACCACCAATTGTATTATCTTTTGCCGCCAGTGACCCAAGTGGGGGAGCTGGCGTACAGGCGGACATATTAACGCTTGCCGGGATGGGCTGTCATCCGCTGACTGTGCTCACAGCCTTGACCGTTCAGGATACAACCGGCGTTGAGGATATATTCGTCATGGATGCCGAATGGGTTGCTGATCAGGCCCGAACCGTCCTGCAGGATATGCCGGTACAAGCCTTTAAGATCGGGATGCTGGGCAGTGTTGAAATTATTGCTGCCATTGCTGAAATCATATCGGACTATCCGGATATTCCGGTTGTGCTGGATCCGGTGCTGGCGTCAGGCCGTGGCGACACATTTGCCAATGAAGAAATCATCGCCGCCATGCGTGAAATGCTGTTCCACCAGGCGACCATCATTACACCTAACAGTATCGAAGCCAGGCGCCTTGCGCTGGATGACGAAGATGATCAGGAAATCCTGAATCTGAAGCAAAGCGCCGATCGCTTGCTGCAATGGGGTTGTAGCTATGTTTTCATCAAGGGCGCGCATGAGAATACTCCGAAGGTAGTCAATATCCTTTATGACGTGAACGGCATGGTTCGTTCCGATTCGTGGCAGCGTTTGCCCGGTTCATTTCATGGTTCGGGGTGTACCTTGTCATCGGCGATAGCAGCTTCACTGGCGCGCGGTATGTCAATTGCCGATAGTGTGTATGAAGCGCAGGAATTTACCTGGCTTACACTCAAAGCTGGTTTTCGTCCTGGAATGGGTCAGCATATTCCGGACAGATTTTTCTGGGCGGAGGATGAGAAACCGGAAGAAGATTCTGGCAATACCGGGGGTTGAACCAGTGAAACAGGCTGGAATAGGTGGTCTCTATGCAATTACTCCAGATATTGCAGATACCGGACGGTTATGTAACGCAGTTCATCAGGTATTGGCGGGTGGAGCGCATCTGCTTCAATACCGGAACAAGTCTGCTGGTAAACATTTGCGATTAGCTCAGGCTACAGCACTACAACGGCTATGCAAGCAATTCCAGGTACCTTTGATTATCAATGACCACCTGGATCTGGCCATGGAGATTGATGCAGAAGGGCTGCACGTAGGAGGGGGAGATATTTCTCCGCAGATAGCCAGATGTCATTTTGGCCAAGATAAAATTATCGGGGTCTCCTGCTACAATCAACTTGATCGTGCGATTGAAGCGGAAAATGCAGGGGCAGACTACGCGGCCTTCGGTGCTTTTTACCCATCCATGACCAAGGCTGTGACTTGTCAGGCATCTATTGATCTGCTTGTTACAGCCAGGAAGCAACTGAGCATTCCTGTTGTGGCAATCGGCGGTATCAATCTGGATAATGTCGGCACGTTGGTTGCGCACGGGTGCCATGCTGTGGCTGTCAGTAATGCTTTGTTCGATGCAAAAAATATCCGGAAAACTTCACAAGAATTTACCAGGCTATTCAATCAATCCTAATTTTCAATAATCTCCAAAATATTCCAATGACAATAACAAACCAGCAATTATTCGAACGTTCCCAGCAATATATTCCGGGAGGAGTCAATTCACCCGTGCGCGCTTTCAAATCTGTAGGGGGAACGCCTGTTTTCTTCCAGCGTGGACAGGGGGCTTATTTCTGGGATGTAGAAGGTAAATCCTATATTGACTACGTCGGTTCCTGGGGACCTCTCATCCTGGGGCATGCGCATCCTGATGTCATCAAGGCAGTTCATGCGGCCGCAAGTAATGGCACTTCTTTTGGTGCTCCAACAGCAGCGGAGCTGGAAATCGCCGAGTTATTGTGCGGTTTGTTACCTTCTCTGGAGATGGTGCGGCTGGTGAGCTCGGGTACCGAAGCGGGAATGAGTGCTATCCGGTTAGCGCGTGGCTATACTGGCAGAAACCGGATTATCAAATTCGAAGGCTGTTATCACGGACATGACGATGCATTGCTGGTTAAGGCTGGCTCGGGAGCGTTGACTTTTGGTCATCCCAGCTCGGCTGGAGTGCCTGCCGAAACGGCAGGGCATACCCTGGTATTAAACTATAACGATGTCACCGGAGTGGAAGAAACGTTCAGCAAACTGGGTGGCGAAATTGCTGCTGTGATTGTCGAACCGGTGGCCGGAAACATGAATCTGATCAAGGCGACTCCACAGTTTTTGGAGACATTGCGCGCATTGTGTTCCAAATATGGGAGTCTGCTGATTCTGGATGAGGTGATGACGGGGTTCCGTGTTGGCCTGGAATGTGCGCAAGGGCTATATGGAATCAAACCGGATCTGACCATTCTTGGTAAGGTGATCGGGGGTGGTTTGCCCATGGCAGCTTTTGGTGGCCGACGTGATGTGATGGAGTGTCTTGCGCCACTGGGGCCGGTATATCAGGCAGGTACACTTTCTGGCAATCCGGTTGCCGTGGCCGCAGGATTGGAGACCTTACGACAGATCCGGATTCCGGGATTTTTTGACAAGCTGTCGGCCATGACGCGCAAACTGACCGATGGCTTGACTTCAATTGCTGCAAAACATGGTGTGGAGTTCTGTGCGCAGGCAGTGGGTGGAATGTTCGGCCTTTATTTCAGACAATCCTTGCCGGAAAGTTTTTCTGATGTCATGGAAAGCGATCGCGAGGCATTTAACCGCTTTTTTCATGCCATGCTGCAAGAAGGTATCTATTTTGCTCCTTCCGCATTCGAGGCTGGTTTTGTTTCAGCAGCACACGGTGATGTGGAAATTGATAAGACATTGGCTGCCGCTGACCGTATATTCAGCCGGGGTGTATGAGCATAGGGGAAATAAAATAAACAAAAGCTTTAACCCGTATGCCCGGCTGCCGTTTATATCTTGCCAGCCGGTTAACTGAGATTTTTTCTGGCTAAGGTAGTTTATCCAATTCAAACAAAGAAAAATTAACGGATTATGTTTACTTGTACTCCCAACTTCCGAAAAACCCTGTTACTCCTGTCACTGGGTAGTATGTTATCTGCGTGTGCGACTGTGGATAACCGGCAGGATCCCTTGGAACCCATGAATCGTGCCATCTTTTCATTCAATGAGAAACTGGATGAAGTTGTAGTAGAACCGGTTGCCAAGGGATATCAGCGATTTATGCCTTCTCCAATCAGATTGATTGTTGGAAATTTTTTTTCCAATCTGGATGATGTCGTTATTGCGGCGAATTCCTTGTTGCAGCTGAAATTCATGGATGCAGTGGCAAGTTCATCACGTGTCTTGATCAATACGACCTTTGGCATGTTGGGAGCTATAGATCTTGCAAGTGATATCAGTCAGGTAAGCGATATTGATATCAATAAACGTAATGAAGATTTTGGGCAGACTCTGGGTTTTTATGGAATTGGTAGCGGGCCTTATCTTGTATTGCCATTACTGGGGCCAAGCACAGTCAGAGATGCAGTTGGAATCGGTGTGGACAGTACTTTTATTCACCCCGCTCGCGCCATTTACACTGGTTTCGATTTGCTAACCGTCCGTACACCCGTGACTACAGCTGAATTTATTGATCAGCGAGAACAGTTGCTGGATGTGGATAAAACACTGGAAGAAGCTTCTTTGGACAAATATGAATTTGTCCGGGATGCATACTTGCAAAGACGTAATAGTCTGATCAGAAATGATGGGGTTGCTGTCGAGGAAGATTCCGTGAATTTTGATGAACAAGAAATCGAGGTTGATGACTGATCTGCAGATTGCCTGACTAATATGTGCCGGGGCCGGGATCAAATTCCCGGTCCCGGCTTTGTTTTGTCAGGCCGATTGTAATGCCTGGATACGTTCTTCCAGCGGTGGGTGTGACATGAATAAACGCCCGATCTGGCTTTTCTGCCCGGATATACCAAACGCAGCCATTTTCTCTGGCAGGTGTGATGGCTCATATTCCTGCTGCAGCCGTCTCAATGCGGCGATCATCTTACTTCTTCCGGAAATTTGCGCGCTTCCGGCATCGGCGCGGAATTCACGTTGACGGCTGAACCACATCACGATGATCGTGGCAAGAATACCCAGTACGATTTGTGCGATAAGGCTGGTGATGAAGTAAGCCGGTCCGTGTTCCTCTTCTGTTCTGAAGATGGCGCGATCGACAAAATGACCAATAACACGGGAAAGGAACATCACAAAAGTGTTCACCACCCCTTGGATCAGTGCCAATGTGACCATATCACCATTGGCGATATGGCTGACTTCGTGCGCCAGCACAGCTTCGGCCTCGTCACGATTCATTTTATGCAATAACCCTGTGCTGACTGCCACCAGTGCATTATTCCGGTTCATTCCTGTGGCAAAGGCATTGATATCGGGCGAGTCGTAAATAGCCACTTCAGGCATGCCTATTCCTGCTGCTTTGGCTTGTCTGCGTACCGTTTCCACCAGCCATCCCTCGGTCGAATTGGAGGGCACATCAATAACCACGGCTCCGGTCATATGCTTGGCGCTCCATTTGGACATGGCTAGTGAAATAAGCGAGCCGCCAAATCCGATTACAGCTGAGAAGACCAGCAAGGCGTTAAAATTCAATCCGCTGCCTTCAGCGTCCAGTATGCGGTCAACACCAAGCAAGCGCAGGGTGATGTTCAACATTACCAGTATGGCAAGGTTGGTTACGATAAAAAGAAAAATCCGTTTCATTATCCTCATCCTTCAAGATTGTTAATAGGCTTGTTTGATTCTGATGGCTATAAATTATAATCGTTCAAGCCAAGCCGTTATATGGTGGCATATTTGCTGATATCAAGTGCCGTGAAGTGCTGTTTCTCATTACTTCATCTGGCGCATCGCTGGAATCTTCTTGCCTTGATGTACAATGAAAACACAGAGTATGCGCAATTTGCCATGCAAAGGCGTGAGGTGCTGGAGTGAATCTGCGCAGTAAGAGTTACTGTAAATTACTGATTCAAGTACAGGGGAAATCAATTGACCAGAATTAAATGGAGTATGTCGATATGAGTCAGTCGTCTGTCGTGGTAGTAGGAAGTGGCATGGCTGGCTATACGGTGGTGCGCGAATTACGGAAGCTGGATGCCTCGGTGCCGATTATGCTGCTGTCGGCAGATCATGGTGGTTTTTATTCGAAACCGATGTTATCCAATGCGCTGGCTACAGGCAAAACGCCAGAATCCATTCTCAGTTCCGGTACGGCACAAATATCCGGGCAATTGGGAATTTCGGTCCAGCCTTATACCTGTGTCAGTGCCATTGATGTGTCTGCAAGTAGCGTTTCTTTCGAGGAAGGCGGGCAACTGGGCTACGATCGACTTGTGCTGGCTTTGGGTGCTGATCCGATTCGTCTGCCGATACCGGGAGAGGGGGCGGATGAAATCCTGTCTGTCAATAATCTGGATGATTACCGGAAATTTCGTGAAACCCTGGAAGATAAGCGCCATATCGCCATACTGGGTGCCGGATTGATAGGTTGCGAATTCGCCAATGATCTTGCTGCCAAAGGGTATCAGGTCAGTGTGTTCGATCTGAGTCCGCAACCACTGGGGCGGCTGCTTCCTCCTGCGGCTGGTCAATTTTTTCGCGATAGGCTGACTGCAGCAGGTGTTCATTTTCTGCTTGGTACAACTGTCGAAAGGATAAACAAGGAAAACGGCCGTTACCAACTGTTTTACAAGGATGGCGGAATGGTTGAGGCCGATATGGTGTTGTCGGCTATCGGGCTGAGGCCCCGCACCAGCCTGGCCGCCGCCGCTGGTATACAGGTCAATCGTGGTATCGCGGTGAATCGTTATTTGCAGACCAGCGCCGAAAATATCTATGCCCTTGGAGATTGTGCCGAGGTGGAAGGAAAGGTATTGCCTTTTATTCTTCCGATAACGCATGCTGGCCGGGCCCTGGCTGCAACGATTGCTGGCACCCCGACGCTGCTGCATTACCCGGCGATGCCAGTAATGGTTAAGACACCTGCTTGCCCTGCTGTCGTTTCACCTCCTGATCCGGCTACCAAAGGCGAATGGAAAGTTGAACCTGTCGAGAACGGTATGCGCGCGCAGTATTACGATGAAGATGGCAATCTGCACGGTTTTGCCTTGCTTGGATCAGCAACGGGGGAGCGTAACACTCTGGCTTCGCGCTTGCCGCCAATACTGGCATAGGGCAGTGAGTAACAGGGTAAGATCGAAGCGGGAAAAGTACTCCAGTACTCCAGTACTCAAATTCATACTGACCAAGAGAGAACAAGCATGCTTTATTTGATATATGGCGAGGACGTGCCTGATAGCCTGGCGCTACGGGCAACCAGTCGTCCCGCCCATTTGGCAAGACTCCATGAACTGCAAGAGCAGGGAAGATTACTGCTGGCAGGTCCATGTCCGGCAATAGACAGCATTGATCCAGGTCCGGCAGGATTTAGCGGAAGCCTGATTGTGGCCGAATTTGCGTCACTGGATGCTGCCCGTGAATGGGCTAATGCTGATCCGTATCTCCTGTCAGGAGTGTATGCAAAGGTAACTGTCAAACCGTTCCGAAAGGTATTACCCGGATAGGTTATCTACAGACAATGGTAATCCGGTCACACCCATCAATAAGTTTGTGAAAAGTTGATTTGTTTATAAAAAGAATCCATGCATAGTTTGCTAAGATATGCTTCTCAGATAAAATTTTTCAACGCTTTACTATTTAACAAAGGAAATTCTATGCGCTTAACCAAGTTTCTCTGTGTGCCACTAACTATTCTGGGATTGGCTTGTGTTGTACCTGTAAGTGCACAGAGCGGAGGGGCGGTTGCCAAGGTCAATGGCGTGGCAATTCCGCAATCACGTCTTGATCTGGTAATCAAGGCCGCAACAGCACAAGGCCAGCCAGATTCGGCTGAAGTCAGAAATGCACTGCGTGAAAATCTGATCACGGAAGAAATTTTGGCGCAAGAAGCCATCAAGAAAGGACTGGATCGTAACCAGGATGTGCTCACACAGATTGATCTGGCGCGCCAGGGCATTTTGATCAGAGCTTACCAGGCCGATTTCATGCGCAACAATCCGGTTAGCGATAGTGACTTGCGTAAGGAATATGATTCGGTAAAAGCGCAAATGGGTGACAAAGAATACAAGGCTCGCCATATCCTGGTGGAAACCGAGCAGCAAGCAAAGGATCTGATCGCTTCTCTCAAGAAAGGTGGGGCATTCGATAAACTGGCAGGCGAGCATTCCGTCGATACTGGCAGTAAGAGCAATGGTGGTGAACTAGGCTGGAGTTCATCGGCTGTTTATGTCAAGCCATTTGCTGATGCACTTACCAATCTGAAAAAAGGTGAAACTACCAATCAACCAGTGCAGACACCTTTTGGCTGGCACGTGATCCGTCTGGATGATATCCGGGCAGCAGTGCCGCCTTCTTTTGAAGAAGTCAAACCCAACATGCAGCAGCGCGTATTGCAGCGTAAATTTGCCGCGATGGTTGAATCATTGCGCAAAAATGCGAAGGTTGAGTAACCGGAGCTTAACTGGTTCTAACAGGGGATTCTTAAGGAACCTCTGAAAAACAACTTGCGTTGTTATTTCTGCGTTAAAAATCGGCTTAAAATGCTCTTTATTACATATAAACTCTGCTTTTTTGCCGACTTTTGCCTTGAACTGACTGCCTCACTGACGTTTTTCAGAGATTCCTTAACTATCAGTTAAAGATCAGCGCTCACGGTTTGTACTCTTGGAGAAAGCGCTGTCAGGAGTTCATAGCTAATCGTCTGTGCTGATCTGGCTACTTCTTCAACCGGTAATCCCTCACCCCAGAGGGTTACCGGGCTTCCTACACCAGCTTCACCCATCCCGCTCAGATCAATAGTCAGCATATCCATGGAGACACGCCCTACCAGCCGTGTGCGCTGACTGTTCACCAGTACCGGGGTTCCTGTAGGGGCATGACGCGGGTAGCCATCCGCATAACCTGCCGCCACCACGCCAATACGCATTGGCCGGTCAGCCACAAATACCCCCCCGTACCCCAATCTATCTGATGGAGCAAGATGCTGGACGGCAATAACCTGGCTGGACAGAGTCATGGCTGGCTGCAAACCGAGATCTACACCTGTTTTATCCGCTATGGGCGAGGCGCCGTAAAGGAGAATGCCTGGCCGTACCCAGTCTGCATGTGTTCCCGGATAACGCAGAATTGCAGCCGAGTTGGCCATTGTCTGGCATGTTCCATTTTCCTGATTTGCCTGAAGCAGGGCAAAACTGCCAAGCTGTTGATTGACCTGGCTTATTTCAAGGGAATCGTCAGCGCTGGCAAAATGAGTCATCAACGTAATGTTTGCATCCGGGCGCCATTGTTTTAGCTGATTCTGCGCTGAAATTCCTTCTTCCGGCCGAAAGCCAAGGCGGTTCATGCCTGTGTTGATCTTCAGGTAGATATCCGGCTTCCCTGTTTGCTTGTGTGCCAGCAGCATGGATAACTGATCCTGGCAATGAATGACCGTACTTAACCTGTACTGGTTAATGACGTCAATTTCATCCGTCGAAAAAAAACCTTCCAGCAGCAGAATGGATTGATTGAATCCGGCTTCTCTCAGTTGAATTGCCGCTTCCAGTTCGAGCACGGCGAATCCATCGACCGAATTGAGTGCTTGCGCAGTACGCAGCAGACCGTGACCATACGCATTCGCCTTGACAACAGCCATGATGCGCGTTTTGTGTACATGTTTGCGAATAACAGCAAGGTTATGCTGTAAAGCGGAACAGTTGATGAGCGCACGAAGCGGACGCGGCATGTATTAGGTAATTATCAATGTTTAAAATGGATATTTGTTACTGGTGATCTGACACCGGAATGCATCATGCATGAATCTTGTTTGATTCTGTCCATGACAATTCTGGGGTAGATAAAAGGTTAATGCTTCAACTTAATATTGCTGTTGCGCGGCTTTGCTATTTCGGGCAAAGGTTGCGGATCCAGTACAGCAACCGTCAGCGAATCATCAACCAGGTATTTTTCAGCCACTGTTTTTACCTGTTCTGCTGTCACTGCCTGTAACCCTTCCAGAATCACATCCGCATCGCGGTGAGATAGTCCGACACTTTCCAGCCTGCCAATCTGCATTGCCAGGGCAAATGTTGAATCAAGCTGATATACACGGCTCGCTACCACTTGAGCCTTGACGCGGGCAAGTTCTTCCTGCGTGATGCCAGACTGGATGATTTTGCTGATTTCAGCCCGGATCGCCTGCTCCAGATCATCCACTGTCTTGCCTTCGCTGGGTGTGCCATCAATAAAAAAGACACCGGGACCACGTTCGACCGCGCTATAGCTGGCGTCGGCCGAGATGGCAATTCGTGATTCACGCACCAGCGTCTTATTGAGTCTTGCAGAAGCATTGCCATCCAGCACCTCTGCCAGAATGGTCAGCGCGTAAGGCTCCCAGTCATTTTCCGGATCTTTCAGAACAGGCGCCTTGTATCCCATGATCAAGTGCGGGAGTTGCGCAGAAGCTTTTACTACCAGGCGCTTGATACCTGTTTGCGGCGGTTCGGTTTGCGGTTTGCGTTCGGTCAGCGTGGGCACGTTACCGGCTCCGAATCTGCCGTAGTGTTTCTTGGCCAGAGCGAGCACCTGCTCCGGATTTACATCGCCCACCACTACTAATACTGCGTTGTTGGGGGCATACCAGCGTTTGTACCATTCCCGAGCATCGCCTGGCTGCATATTTTCCAGATCATTCATCCAGCCAATGACCGGGCGCTGATAAGGATGTGCCTGAAAAGCGGTTGCCATCATTTTTTCGTACAACAGCGCATGTGCCTGATCATCCGTGCGCAATCTCCGTTCTTCCATGACAACCTGTATTTCCTTGGCGAATTCGTCATCGGTTAGTTGCAGATTGCGCATGCGATCGGATTCGAGTTCCATTGCCATAGGCAGATGGCGTTGATGCAGTTGCTGGTAATAGGCGGTGTAATCGCTGCTGGTAAATGCATTTTCCTTTCCGCCGACTGCCGCAATCCTTCTGGAAAATTCTCCGGCCGGCAGGCTGTCTGTGCCCTTGAACATCATGTGTTCCAGTGCATGTGCAACACCCGTGGTGCCATTGACTTCATCCATGCTGCCGGCTTTGTACCAAACCTGCTGAATTACCACAGGCGAACGGTGATCTTCCTTTATGACCAGTTTGAGGCCGTTGTCTAGCACGTATTCGTGCGCTTGTGTATTGGCAACTGCAGACAGCGGCAATGCCAGTGTAATGGCGAGTAAAGTTGAAAAATGATTGAAGAGAAAGCGATTTTTCATGTTGTGCTGGTAATTGGACTGGCTGTTGGGATGATTGTTGCCTGGTGGGCGGCGCCACCCCGGCAAGCGGATAATGGTATGATCATTACCTTCCTGAAACAGAAACAGCCTACCAGAATGTTTAGTATTTTCAAATCCAAAAAAAATCCTGACGAAAAAAATCCCGCCCAGACTGAAGCTGAATCTCTCAGCTTTACCGACAAGATCAGGCAAGGGTTGGCACGCACCCGGCAGCAGCTTGGCAAGCAATTATCCGGTCTGTTCGGCGGAAGGAAAATCGATGAGGATTTGTATGAAGAGCTTGAAACAGCGCTGTTGACAGCGGATACCGGGATCGAGGCAACCAATCGTTTGCTGGAATCCGTGCGCACCCGTGTGAAGCGGGATGCGCTGGATGATTCCGCACAGCTCAAAACGGCACTGCAGGATGCGGTAACCGAGTTGTTGCAGCCGCTGGAACGGCCGTTGGAAACAACCACACATCAACCTTTCGTCATCATGATTGCCGGCGTGAATGGTGTTGGCAAAACCACAACCATTGGCAAACTTGCCCATTATTTTCAGTCACAGGGACACTCGGTATTGCTCGCGGCCGGTGATACGTTCCGTGCCGCAGCGCAGGAACAACTCAAGGTATGGGGCGAACGCAACCAGATCACCGTAATTTCACAGGAAAGCGAACCTGGCAAAAAAAGTGACCCGGCTGCCGTGATTTTTGACGCAATCAATGCAGCCATTGCCAGGAAAATTGATATTGTTCTGGCCGATACCGCTGGGCGCCTGACTACTCAGCTTCACTTGATGGAAGAAATCAAGAAGATCAAGCGGGTTATTGCCAAAGCCATCCCTGATGCGCCACATGAAGTACTGCTGGTGCTGGATGCCAATACCGGCCAGAACGCTGTCAGTCAGCTCAAGGCGTTTAACGATGCATTGGGCGTGACTGGTCTGGTTATGACCAAACTGGATGGCACGGCCAAAGGTGGCGTGATAGCCGCTATTGCAGCACAATTTTCCGATGCACCCCCTGCCTTGCGTTTTATTGGAGTGGGGGAGGGACTGGATGATTTAAGGCCATTCAATGCCCGCGAATTTGCTGAAGCACTGTTTGATTAAAACGCCTTGTTCTGTTTGAGTAATTGTGGAAATCACAGAGGCAGCAATGATCAGCTTTAATAATGTCAGCAAATTTTATCCTGGAGGCTTTGAAGCGCTCAAAGGTATTACCCTGGCAATCAATCCGGGAGAGCTGGTTCTGTTTTCCGGACATTCCGGGGCGGGTAAAAGCACGCTGTTGAAGCTGATTCCCGCCATAGAGCGCCCTACATCAGGAAATGTCGTCGTGGGGCAGCAAAATATAGGCACGCTCAGGCGAAGTGCTATTCCTTATCTGCGCAGAAATATCGGCATGATTTTTCAGGGGCAGAAAATCCTTTACGATCGTAATGTATTTGCCAACGTCATGCTGCCGCTGCAGGTGACGGGTTTTGATACCAGAACCAGTGCCGCGCGCGTGCGAGCCGCTCTGGATAAAGTGGGTTTGCTGCACAAGGAAAAGGCTGATCCCATTACCTTGTCGGGTGGCGAGAAGCAGCGTTTGTGCATAGCGCGTGCAGTCGTTCATCGCCCAACCATCCTGATTGCGGATGAGCCCACCGCCAATCTGGACAGCAACTATGCGCGGGATATTATGGCCGTTTTTGAATCGTTCAATCAGGTGGGTGTAACTGTCCTGATTTCAACGCACGACACTATGCTGCTCGATATAACCCGGCATCGTATCGTCGAGCTGAAACAAGGGAAACTGATCGTATGATTCGCTGGATATCTCAACACGGCCACGCATTCATGCGGGCACTCGGGCAGCTTGTATCCACACCCGTTACCAGCCTGCTGAGCATTATCGTATTCAGTATTGTTCTGAGCCTGCCTGCCGGGATTTTTATTTTGATCGAAAATTTGCGCGAGATCTCGGGACAAGCCACAGATACGCAACAAATGACCCTGGTGCTGGATACCGCAGCCAGACAAGCTGATATAGAACAGATCAACACCCGGCTTGAGGCACTGGCCACAATTGAAGGCTTCCAGTTCATCTCCAAGGAAATTGCCTTGCAGGAACTATTGCAGGAAAGCGGAATGGCTGAGGTAATGCGCAATCTGGGTGAAAACCCGCTGCCGGATGCTTTTGTAATCAATCTTGGCAGCATGTCTGCCAGTGAAATTGAACAACTTCAAGCCATGATGCAAGCCTGGCCCAATGTGGCTCATGTGTTGGTGGATACCGATTGGGCGAGAAAACTGGATGCACTGCTTGATGTGGCCAGGCTGATTGTCATCATGCTGGCATCGGTATTTGGTACCGCACTTATCATTGTGATGTTCAACACGATTCGTCTGCAGATATTGACGAAGCGCGATGAAATCGAGCTATCCAAACTCATTGGTGCTACCGATAGCTACATTCGCCGTCCATTTCTGTATTTCGGTGCGATACAGGGGCTGGCAGGAGCAGCGCTGGCGTGGCTGTTGCTGTATTTTGCGATCATCCAGTTAAACGAAGCGTTAACCGAACTGGCTCGGCTATATGCCACCACATTCTCGCTAAATCCCCTTTCCTTGCGGGACAGCCTGATTCTACTGTTGCTCTCTGCAACATTGGGCTGGATTGGGGCGCGCTGGTCAGTAGCCCGGCATCTGGCACAGATTGACCAGGAAAGCACTATTTCCTGATGATTGCTATTTCTTTTCTTCGATATCTATTTGCCTTGTCTCTTCATGGCTGAATTTATTGCATTGATTCCCGCAGCCGGTTCCGGCTCGCGTATGGGAGAAGATCTTCCCAAACAATACCGGCTGCTTGCTGGTAAACCAATGATTTATCATGCGTTGCACACTTTATGCAGCACAGTGCGTATTGGTGCTGTCTGCGTAGTATTGGCGCCCGATGACACCGAATGGAAGCGGTATGACTGGTCGGAATTTGTCGGCAAGATCAAAGTGCTCAACTGCGGCGGAGCAACCCGTGCCGAAAGCGTTACCAATGGCTTGAAAGCATTGCACGCTGCCAACCATGTACAGGATCATGACTGGATACTGGTGCACGATGCCGCCCGACCGGGATTGAGTCATGCGCTGGTTGAACGTTTGCTTGATCAGCTAACAGATGACGAAGTGGGCGGTTTGCTGGCCGTGCCATTGGCAGATACGTTAAAGCGGGCAGATGAAGCTGGCCGGGTACAGCGCACCGAATCCAGGGAGTATTTATGGCAAGCGCAAACGCCACAAATGTTTCGCACAAAATTACTGCTTGAGGCGCTGGGAAAGGCACACGCGGGTATTACCGATGACGCCAGCGCAGTGGAAGCACTGGGATATTCACCCAAACTGGTGATGGGTGATGCCTACAACTTTAAAGTGACTTATCCGCAGGATTTGAAACTGGCCGAACTGATATTGCAGGAACGCATTGCTACACGATGAAGAAGGGTTGAGCACCTTCGGTTTGCCATAACTTTGGCGGAGAAGGCG
>WBZO01000490.1_pt1 | contig 83595 bp, 64 predicted proteins | sample 5204261 | NCBI WGS metagenome assembly WBZO01 (sample SAMN12412400, study PRJNA552823) | activated sludge metagenome | isolation source: activated sludge from anammox sidestream of wastewater treatment plant... | place: USA: North Carolina | collected 2017-09 | reverse complement strand
CGGGGTGCCATGCCCGAACCCACGCGTGATTCTTCCACGCCGGATGGTGCCGGGGATCGTGAACTCGACAGTGGAGGTCGATGTGAGGAGTTTCGGAGTCCGGACACCTCCCTGCACACGGGAAAATCCCAGTTATGGAATTTTTGGCATCCTGCATTTCCTGCCGCCGGCACTGGCATGGTTGTGGAGGCTGGTATCGCCGCGAGGTTTTTCCAATCCGAGCATCACAGACTCCGAGGGGCTTGGCAGCGAAGGAGTGGGATCCTACTGGCCATTCGCCACCGGCCGGAAAGTCGACCAGGCCAATCTCCTGCTCCGGCAGATCCAGTCCACCCCCGGAACCCGGTACACCCTCTCTCCCAACCAGCATGTCGGATCCTGGAAGGTGGGATTCATCCCGCAATGGATTGCCAGGGAGTATCTGGCACGCCGTGGCGGCGCTAAATTCCGCCCCGACCAGATCGTCCCGGCGCGCTGCCCGCTGCTGGGCTATACCTTGAGGTCGGTTCTCTTCGAAGGCACACAAATTTCACACTGGTTCCTGGAAGTCGATACCCAGCCGGAGGTCGGTCCTGAGGGATACGATGGCGGAGCTCAGGAATTGAGCGTTTTCTTTGAAGAAAGCCTGTCCTGTTTCATGGAGGAGGCGGACCTCGACCCCAAGGGGCGTGAGATCATTCAATGCTGTTTTGATAAAGGTTCAGTCACGGACTACGAAAAGTTACTCTGAGAAGAAAAGGTGATGAGACAGTTTTCCCCGTTCAGGATATCCTATGAAAGAGGGGAATGAAATTTTTGTGGAATCCTTTTCATAATTGTGGAAAGGGTGTATATTTGTCGATAATCTGTGCAGAAGTTTTCTATTTCTTCTTGGCTGGGAGAAAGGAAGATGGAGTTCAGGCTGAATTTCGGGGCAAAACCGGGCAATCCGGGATGTTGGCAGCAACCTTGCTAACCGATATTCAGCTGGGTAGCATAAGAAACTGAGGGGGAGAACTATATTTCCACGGAGGTGGTGTCGATGAAAGCCAGGTGGATTGGCTCCCTGTCAGTCGCAGCAGCGTCTATCTTCGCACTTGCTGGCGCCGGGTATGCTCAGGAAGCTGAACAGACAGTAAAAACACAGAGAGGGGCAAACGATATGGTATGCGCCCTCCTGAAAACCAGTGAGGAAATCATCTGGGCCACCCGGACCGAGGTGAGATCCCGCGAAATTCCCACTACTCGTTCGGAAACCCGCACACGGCTGGTCACTAAATATCGCCCAGAAACCCGTTATCGGGAAGAAACCCGTTACAAGACCGAAACCCGCGAAAAAGAAGAGCCAAGAACCCGGCTGGTTTCAAAAACGCGCCCGGTCCAGCGTGAGCGGGAAGAGACTCGTTACAAAACCGAGACCCGTTACAAGGATGTCGAGAAATCGCGTACTGAAACCCGTGTGAAGATGGAACCCCGCACACGGCAGGAAACCCGTTACCGTGAGGAAACCCGCACACGCCAGGTCCCCAAAGTCCGTGAAGAACCTCGTGTCCGCAAAGAGACCCGCTACCGCACCGAAGTCCGCGAGAAGCCGGTCACGGATTATGAAGAGGTCGTGAAGACACGGATCGAAACCCGCATGGACACAGTCGAAAAGATGCGTCCAACCACACGGGTCAAAATGGTTCCCAGAACACGAACCGAAGAAAAGACAGTCTATGATGAGCGAACCAAAGTTGTTCCGAGAGAACGGGAAATTACACGTTACCGGACTGAAGTGGACTACCGGACCGAAACCCGCCGGAGGTGGGATCCCACCGAAAGGGATGTGACTCTCTACCGTTGCTCCTACGAATGCCGGGATGGCTGCCCGGTCCGTGTGGCCAAGCCTTATAACACCAAGGTCCGTGACTGGAAGCGCGTGAAATACGAGGTTCAGGTTCCCTTCGAGAAACAGGTTCCTTACACCGATACAGTCACCGAAGAAGATGTGGTTTCCTACAAGGTTCCGCGGGTTGAAACTTATGAGGTCCCTTATGAGGAGCCGGTCGAATACACCGATTATGTTCCATACACCGAGCAGGTTCCCTATGAGGTCGAAGTGCCAGTTGTCGAAAAGGTTCCCACCACCCGGCTGGTAAAAGAAGAAATCCAGGTTCCTTATCAGGTCGAAGTGCCCTACACCGAAACAGTCAGCTATACCGATACAGAGACCTATACGGAAAGGGTTCCCTACACTGTGGATGTTCCCTACGAAGAAGCAGTGGAATATACCGTGCAGGTTCCCTACACCGAAAAAGTTCCCTACGAGGAGCAGGTTGCCTATACCGTGAAGGTTCCTTACACGGATGAGGAAAGTTATCAGGTTCAGGAAACCTACACAGTGAAAGTCCCTTATCAGGTTCAAGTTCCTTATACCATCCAGGTGCCCTACACCGAACAGGTGGCCTATCAGGCGCAGGAGCAATATGCCGTTCAGGTGCCTGACAAAAAGGTCGAGCAGTACACGGTTATGGTCAAATACCCCAAAGCCAAGCATGTCATCGAGACCAAGCACCCATACTTCTGCGGGTCTGCCCCGGTAGGCGGGAATCCATTCGGGCCAAGGCACCCGGCGGGAAGGAACAGGACTGTTGATCTTGGAGAACCGACAGTGGTTTCAAACCGCATGGTGAATCTGACTCCCGAGGAGGTTCAGCAGGCCATCACAACTGCCAGTGGACCACTGGAGCAGGTGATCGGCACAGTCCACACAGCGGTTCAACAGGCACCGGCAGCGGCCCCTCCGCATACTGCCACAGTCTCAACCACGCCAGCGCCGCAGCCACCCGCACAGGCTCCCGGTCCGGCGGAAGATCTGTCACCGGAAGAGGAGCCTTCGGTCGAAGGTGGTGCGCTCCCGGCCATCTGGCAATAAACAGCCCGCTGCAAATTCAGTTGTTTCCAGGAAAGGGTGATCCTCAAGATCACCCTTTCTTCTTTAATGGCCTTGTTTCAGATTGCAACAAGGCCGGTCCACCGGGATGCCTGTCGATGCCACGATTCCTTTCCTGATCGAAGGGGACGAAATGGATTCTGTATTGAACCGGCATCGGGTATGCTGAATATGGAGTCCCAAAGAAAAGCCATGCCACGGATCGCTTATCTGGATTACAACGCCACCACACCGCTTGACAGCCGGGTTCTTCAAGCCATGCTGCCCTGTCTGCAGGAGGAATGGGGAAACCCTTCGAGTGTTCATGACTGGGGACAGAGTGCGCGTTACGCTGTTGAAAAGGCACGAGTCCAAGTTGCTGATCTGGTCGGTGTATCCGATGAGCACCTGATTTTTACCGGAACAGGTTCGGAGTCGATCTGCCAGGTCCTTCACTCTGTTGCGAAGAAGTGGCGGGGACAATCCTGCCATATTCTCACCAGCGCCATCGAACACCCGGCCACACTGCGTTCCCTGGAACAGCTCCACCAGGATGGGATGATCCAATACTCCACAGTCCTGCCGGAACATTCCGGATGGATCGACCCGAAACGTGTTGAGTCCATGATTCGGAGCGATACCCGACTGATTTCCATCATGTCAGCCAACAATGAGACCGGGATCATTCAACCGCTTCCCGAGATCGCCGGCCTGGCTCGCTCCAGAGGGATCGCCATCCATTCCGATATGGTCCAGAGCCTGGGGAAGATCAATCTTCGTTTTGATGATCTGCAGTTGGATTTTGCCTCTTTCGCTGCGCATAAAATCTATGGACCGAAAGGGATCGGAGCCTTGGCCTTTCGCGAAAAAGGAGATCTGATCCCACTCCTTCATGGCGGAGGGCAGGAGATGGGACTGCGAGCGGGAACCGAAAACACTGCAGGAATTGTTGGCTTCGGGGCTGCGGCGGCTCTCTGCAGAGAATTCCTTCCAGAAGAGGCCACCCGTATCACCCGGCTCCGGGATCAGTTCGAGGAGCAGCTGAAAAAGAAAATCGATGGACTGCATATCTTGGGGGCGGATCAAGCCAGGCTGCCCGGCACCTCCTGCATCTGTTTCGAGGCGCTGCTGGGGACCTATCTGGTTCAGGATCTGGCGGCAGAGGGGATTGCGATTTCGAGCGGCTCTGCCTGCCGGGTGGGAGAATCCAAACCCTCACATATCCTGCTGGCGATGGGGATCGATCCAGAACTGGCTCGCGGGGCAGTCCGTTTTTCGCTGGGCCGCTTCACTACCGAAGATGAAATACTTCAGGCTGCCGAACTCACACGCCGGGCAGTCCTCCAGCTGCGGCAGAATCCCGAAAAGATATGAGGAGCCGCTTCAGAGAAGGCCGTCCTGTTTCCTTCCGAGGAAGCCGCCATTGCTGAGGTACTGGTAGGTTCCCACGAGATCGAATCCATACCGTGGAAAATATGGAGCGAGGCTGCAGTGGGTAAAGAAGTGCATGTGCTCCGGGTTGGCATACCCGGTTTTTTCATCGAGCCGGTTGCGCAACGGAAGCCGGTCCAGCTCGAGGGTGGGTGTTTCGATAAACAGGTACCCCCCGGGACGGAGCAGCTGGTGGGCTTTCTGAAACAATTCCGAGGGATGATCGAGGTGTTCGATCACATGGAAGGTATAAACCAGGTCATAATTCGCAGTGGCGGGCTGCAGTGCTTTCAGGCTGGTGGCATTGACATCCAGGCTGTATTTTCTCACACAGTAATCCGCCAGCGCCTTTGATCCTTCAATGCCCGCTCCGGTGAGGCCTGCCCGGACCAGGCTGGCGAGGAATTGCCCCTGCCCGCACCCCACTTCAAACACCTTCCAGCCGGCAGAGGGAAAGTCGATATCGAGGTTCCTGAAAAGCCCTTTCATCGATTTGAGCCGGACATCGATCAGGGCCGGGTCGCTCCATTCTTCCTCAAGCCCCACAATAATTTCTTCGCGTTCGAAAAAGCCCGAAAAGACATCCTGCCCTTCAGGGGGTTTGCGTTCGGCTGTTTCCAGGCCGCAGGAGAGACACCGAACCACTTTGGTTCTGCGGTGAAAGAAGAGAACTTCGAACCGATTTCCTCCGCATAAATCGCAGTGCTGGAGAGGGAAATGCCAGGTCTTTTCGCGCACCAGGGAATGATACAGGAAGGCCAGATAAGCCTTGAGGCCAACCAGGCGTATGGCGGACCCGCTTCGCGGCAGAAGCCACAGCTCCCTGCCAAGCGCACAATAGAAGCCTGGTGACACAAGCACCCTGCCGAGTTCTGGCAGCTTCCTCAGGCCGCGTTGAAGGAACAAACGCCAGGCAGGCTCACATCGAGCCAGCCGGATCTGAAGATCTTTCGATTCAAAAACAGGCTGGCCTTTCAGCTGGAGGTAGGTCCGGTATGCCCGGTCATGCTGCCCAAGTGAATAAAATGCATCTCCTAGCAGGAGGACTGCTTCAGGCAAACCGGGTTTGATCTCGAGGACCTTCTGATAACAGAGGACCGCCTCCTCGATGCGTCCCTGCTGCACCAGCAGATGAGCCAGGTGCCCCCAGGAGTCATGGAAATCCGGAGCAGCCCGGGAAAGGTCTTTGAGGATCTGCTCCCCTTCAGCCAGGCGTCCCAGCCGTACCGCTTCCAGTGCGGCGTCGAGTTGGTCTTGGGGGTTAAGAGAAGAACCAGGCATGGCAACCAGATCATAAAAAAAAGAGGTGAATCATCGATGACCCACCTCTTTTCTATCAGCCAGTTTCAGAACAGGCGCGCTGAAAATTATCTTTCGGACCCGGAGAGCAGGCTCTGCTCGATATTCCGCATCATGTCATATTCTTCGTCGGTGACCGAAAAGCGCTTTTCTTCGGCTTCCCGTTTGGATTCAGATCCTTTCGATTTCAGGCCGAAGACCTGGGATTCCTGTTCCACACCATCTTTTTTGGCCTGGACTTTGTTTTTCCGGGCAGGTTCGATCTGGGCTACCAGGGCTTCCGGAGAAGTCGATGGAGCCTGATCGGCAAACTCCCAGTCACTGGATGGAGATGTGGGGGCTTCGAGCGCCACGGCACTGCTTCCTGACTGGCTGCCATTCAATCCGAAGTGATTGAGTATCTGGGCATCATTCATGTTCGACCACTGCGATCCCTGAGCGGTGCGGGGCGGGCTGATTCCTGCAGGAGGTGTTGATTTCTGCGACATGGGAACTGACTCGAGCGGCGGGGGCGGAAGGGACTCTGAGTTCATCTCCGGCATGACCGAAGGCAGATCCGAAGAGGAGGATGGAGGCGGCAGCAGCTTTGGCCCGCCCGGGCCATCGACAGCAACAGTCGGTATCGGATCAGAGACACCATAAGGATTCCCGATGCCGCAGATCGAGCAATTCTGGAGCAGCAGATGCGGGCGAATCGCATAGATCGGAGCAAGGATGGTGTATTTGAGGGCTGTTCCGACACAGGGATCCGGACACAGGACCAGGTCGGCGCAGCTGTATGAATGAGCGAAATATTCCTGTGCTGCCTGCTGTTGGTAGAAATCCTGTATCTTCAGGGTCTTTGTAATCCAGCAATCCAGGCAGATCATGGTCGGACTGAGCAGAGGGATCCAGGGAAGGCTTCCATCTTCAACATCAGCCGTGTCTTCATCAGAAAAATTTCCGAACCCCATGTCCTCGGATCGTTCATCCATGCGGACAACTCTTCCACCTTCAAAGGCTTGAGGCTGGGACCAGGAAGGATCACCCATTGCAGAGATCACAACCCCGACCCCAAGAACCACCAGAAAGCTGCGGCACATTTTCATAACAGAATACCCTTCTCGCACCCACCTCCCCAGGTGAGCCGATCTGATTTTTTCTCCCCCACCAGTCACGGCCATAGTAAAGCACAAATCCCCGGGTTCCGTCAAAGGGAATGAACCTTTTTTTCCGGTTGTATCCCGAGATTTTCTCCACTTGAAAAATTTCAATCCGGACCCGGCGGCACAGCCTCCCCGGGCAGCGACTCCAAAGTGAAATCAAAAAAAGACTCTGGAAAACAGGGAGCATGGATGGTACTATGAATCAGTTGTCAGGATAGAGTGAAAGGTTATCAGACGAGACAAACACTCCCTCTAATCCACTCTATTTGGCGGCTGAAGGGGTTAAAAATGAAGAAGAAAAGTATAGCAGGACAGAAAATACGCATACTTCTGATCGATCAAGATCCTGATGTTCGTCAAATCATTGAGAACCAGGGCATCATCGATATCTACGATTTTGAGATGGTCCAGGATACACCTGTTGCGCTCAAGGTTGCTGAGGAATTCAATCCGGACTTTGTCCTGCTCGATCTTGAAACTGTCGGGCGGGACCGGTTTGAAATCATGCGCAAGCTGAAATCAATCGATCCGGATGTGGCCATCATTGCCCTGGCGCAAACCCGGCACACCGATGAAGTTCGTGAGGTGCTCGAGCTGGGAGCCGAAGATTTCATGGCGAAGCCATTCGATCCCAGCCTGATAGAAATCGCCATGCGCAATATCCGTGAGAAACGGAACCTGCGGGAACAGGTCAGCCGTCTGCGAGGCGAACTCGAGCGCGACCATGCCTTTGGCATGCTGGTGGGAGAAACCAATTCCATCATTGCCTTGAGGGAGTTCATCGAGCAGGTTGCCGATACGGATTTGAACATCCTCATCCGGGGGGAGAGTGGCACCGGAAAGGATGTGACCTCGCGCCTGATCCATCAGCTTTCAGGGCGGCGTGACAAGCCATTTGTCAAAGTCAACTGTGCGGCGCTGCCGGATAACCTGATCGAATCGGAGCTGTTCGGTTATGAGAAAGGGGCTTTTACCGGGGCAGTCAGAGCCAAGCCGGGCCGTTTTCAGCTGGCGCATGGCGGCACGATTTTTCTGGATGAAATTACAGAGATTCCCTTTCCTCTCCAGTCCAAGCTGCTGCAGGTTCTCGAGCAGCGGGAATTCGTCACTGTGGGTGGCACCCGCACAATCCGGGTGGATTGCCGTTGCATCGCAGCCACGAATGCCCACATGGAACAGATGATGAGCCATCAGAGGTTTCGGGAGGACCTCTTTTTCAGATTGAACGAGTTTTCGATATCACTGCCACCCCTGCGCGAACGCAAGGAAGACATCCCCTTGCTGATCGATTATTTCCTGAGTGTCTATTCGGAACGTTACCAGCGCAAACGGCTTTCGCTTCCCCAGGAAACCATCCAGCAGATGATGGATTATCCCTGGCCGGGCAATATCCGTGAGCTGGAAAGCCTCCTCAAGCGGGTGATCGTTCTCGACAGCGAAGAGATCATCTACCAGACCATCGGAAGCAGGCATGGGCCGCGTGCCCCATTGCTGGTGGAGATGAAATCTCAGGCTCATTTTCCCCCGCAGGCCTCCCCCCCCGAATCAGCCCCGGGTGTCTTGGCTTTTCCGATGGAGCCAGCCTCTCACCGCGTTCAGACTCCGCCTCCAGCAGCGGTGGAAGTCCCACCCTCGGAAACGCCTCAGCCCTTCAAGGCCACTCCACTGAAAGATATTGTGGAGCAGGCAGTCGAAGCCGCTGAAAAAAAGACCATCCTGGAATCTCTCGATCGCCTGCGCTGGAACCGACGCAAGGTCGCACAACACCTCGGGATCAGCTACAGCTCGCTGCTGAGGAGGATCGAAAAATACGGGCTGAAGAACGACAACCCTTGATAAACCGTGTGAGTATCCATAAAAATAAACGCCACAGACATTCACTTGAGGTGATCCTGAAAATTTCAGAGGTGAACAATGTTTTATCAGATGGGCGAAACAGTTCCCGGGATTGAGTGATGGATGGGGAACGGGTCGGTCCATCCAGCTGGGAAATCATCTGAATTCAAAGTAAATTCGGCTGCTTCGAGGAACTGGTCCTGAAATTGCGAATTTAATATCTCGTATCGAGAAGGAAGTATTCCTTTTCCATGGGGAAGGCGGTTTGTAAATGACCTTGAATGAATTGGATGCACTGCGGGATGAAAATCAGACACTTCGCCTCAGGGTCGCAGCGCTCGAAAATCAGCTGGAATCCATCCGTATTCAGCGGGTAGCACAGGATTTTCTGGAAACACATGGCCTTGTCGATGAACCCTATTTTATAAGAAGACTGCATGAATCCGTTTTGTCCGCCGAAAGATATGCTCGATTCGTCACTCTGGTGATGGTGGTTCTGCCTGGAGAAAAAGGGGAGAACGAGGGGAATAATTCCAGCCTTGAATCGGCTGCACGGTTGCGGGCCGAGCTGCGCCAGACTGACCTGGTCGGCTATTCGAACTCGGGGCGGATATTCATCCTCCTGGAAGAATCGGATCCCCAGCAGGCGGTTCAGGCCCTGCGGCGTGTCACCCGCGAAATCATGGATTATCCGCACCCGCATTATGCGCTGGCGAATTATCCCAATGATTCCAGCCGGGATGACACCCTGCTCGAGATTGTTTCAGCCAGGACCTCTGACCTGCGTGCACGCATTTCCAATCAGACCGATCCGGTGGTTCATACCGGGGAGGCGGTTCTTTCGCTGTTCAACTGATCCCTGTCCTGCAGATACCCTTGACCAGGCGCCGGGCAGCCCCAGGCCCGAAATGTGTGGACACCTATTCGGAAAGGCATCATCTGGTTTATTATATCCCTGCGTATGCAATGAATTGCCGGATTGTGTTTTGGCTGCAACCTTTTTAGTGTAAGCAGATCGGCTGGATTTTTTTTCTATTCGAAATCTTACAAAGAACCAATCGGAATGTGTTCAGTAAAGTAGAGATGCTCATCTATGTTCAGACGATTTCTGCCTAAAAATACCGACTTCTTCGATTATCTCGAGCAGCACAGCAACCTGATCATCGAGACCTGCAAAGAACTCCATAAAATGTCTTCGGACAAGCCGGATGTGGTGGCCTCTGCCGCCCGGATCAAAGAAATCGAACAGCAGGCCGATGTCATCACCCACAAGTGCACCGAAGACCTGCTGAAGACCTTCATCACCCCGATCGACCGTTCGGATATTCTCGCGCTGATCAAACGGATGGATGACATCATTGATTTTATCTTCGCCTCGACATCGCGAATGGACCTGTATGAAATCCGGGAACTCAAACCGGAGGCGAAAGAACTCTCGGCGATCATCCTGGAATCAGCGGAGAAGATCCATCAGGCCATTTCAGGCTTGCGGAACATGAAACACGCGGCCGAGATCAAGGAAATCTGCATCCAGATCCACCACCTCGAAGATCATGCCGATGGGCTTTTTCGAAATGCGATTGTGAATCTGTTCCGGCAGGAGGAACAGCCGATCCAGGTGATCAAGTGGAAGGAAATTCTGGAACGGCTGGAGAAGGCCACGGACCGTTGTGACGATGTGGCCAACATCCTTGAAAAAGTCATCATCGAATCGACCTGATAAAATATATGGATCCCCTCTGGCTGGTTATTGTCGGTACTGTCATTGTCGCCCTGATATTCGATGTCATCAATGGATTTCATGATGCCGCCAATTCGATCGCCACAGTGGTATCGACGCGTGTCCTCTCGCCCCGTTGGGCGGTCATCTGGGCCGCCTTTTTCAATTTTGCCGCCATGTTTGTTTTTCCCGCCAAGGTGGCGGATACCATCGCCAAGATTGTCCACATCAAGGCGGATGATTCAGCCTTTGTTTATGTGGTTCTGGCCGCCCTGCTGGGCGCGATCCTGTGGGATCTGCTGACCTGGTGGCTGGGGCTTCCGACCAGTTCCTCTCATGCCCTGATCGGTGGGCTGGTGGGTGCGGGTGTCGCGTTTAACGGGGTCGATATCATCCATTGGGAGAAGGTCTGGGCGACTGTCAAATTCATCCCCCTGGCGCCGCTCATCGGCTTCGTTATCGGGTTGTTCAATATGTTTGCGATCTTCTGGATCTTTCGAAAATGGAGGCCGGCCGATGTCGACTGGCTTTTCAGGAAGGGCCAGTTCATATCAGCGGCGTTCTATTCACTTGGGCATGGTGGAAACGATGCCCAGAAAACCATGGGAATCATTGTGGCCCTGCTGGTCGCTGGTGGAGCGATGAAACCCGGCACCGAGCTCACCCTGACCGACTGGCACACCCTGTGGATCATTCTCTCCTGCCATGCCGCCATGGCAATCGGGACAGCCTTTGGCGGCTGGCGGATTGTCAAAACAATGGGCATGAAGATCACCAAGCTCAAGCCGGTAGGTGGATTCTGCGCCGAGACCGCAGGGGCATTCACCCTGTTCTTCGCCACTCATGCCGGCATTCCGGTATCCACCACTCACACCATTACCGGTGCGATCATCGGAGTGGGAGCGGTGACCAAGGTTTCCGGCATTAAATGGGGAGTTGCCACACGGATACTGTGGGCATGGGTTCTGACCATCCCCTTCTCGGCCCTGATTTCGGCCATCTGTTTCGCTTTGTTCAGGTGGTTCGAGGTCTACTGAATCCGGTTTTCGATCAGCCGCCCCATATCGTCGTGAGTGAATGGAACAGGATGGTTCTTGCTGCCTGCTCCAGCCACAATCCGTGGGATATCCCCCTTTGAGACACCATACCTGCCAAGGCTGGGGATGTGCAGTTTCTCGAGCCATTCCTCCAGTCCATCGGCCAGCTTCCAGGCTGATGAGAGCGGATCTCCGCCATTCACATTCCCCCCGAACAGCAGGTGGCTCACCCGCTGATATTTCAGAATGGCTGGATGAGAGGGTACCTGCCGGTCGGCAAGCTTCTGCAGGGTGATTCGGACCGATTCGGCAAGGAGAGTTCCACACACGACACCATGCGGGATATCAAAAAATCCGCCGATCGGCGCTGCCAGGCCATGCACCACCCCCAGGCCGGCATTGGCGAGGACAATCCCGGATAACAGAGCGGCACAGGAAAGGGCTGTGCGGGCCTCGATATGGGATGGTTCTTCGGCACATTTGAGGAGAGGATTCCCGGCAAAGCATTTCAACCCCTCCCATGCGAGGCAGTCAGTCATGGGGGAAGCGGAAGAGGACACATAAGCTTCAAGCAGCTGGGTCAAAGCATCCAGGCCGCAGGCTGCGGTGACTGCAGGCGGACAGGAAAAGGCCAGTTCCGGATCGACCAGGGCATGGTCGGGCACAAATTTTTCATGGCGCAGGGAGCGCTTGAAACCATTGGGGCCGGTCTGACCCAGAACCGCATTCCGGGTCGCTTCGCTTCCGGTTCCAGCCGTTGTCGGCACCGCGATGAATGGAACCTTGCGCCCGTCATGCTGTCTGCCTGACCCAACCCCCTCGAGGTACTGCTGAACTTTTTCGCCGGAAGGAAGCATGGCTGAAACAGCCTTCCCGGCATCGATCACGCTCCCGCCACCGATTGAGACTACCACCTCGATGGCCTTTCCCCGCATCTCCTCGACCAGGCAGTCGACCCGGGCAGGGGTGGGTTCCCCCCGGACAACAAAGTGATGGAAGCGAACCTGGCATCGATCCAGATCCTGGCAGAACTCAGGCCAGGAGGCCAGCCACTGGAGGCTGCCGGTCAGGATCAGGGCCGAATGGCCAACCCGTGAAATCAGATCCGGCAGTTCTTTCCAGACCCCGCACCCGAAGCGAATCTTCGGAACTCCGCCGAATTCAAAAGGAGCGATTACCACCTGGCCCGATCCCCAGGCGCGATTACCTGGTAAGTTACCGCTTCCCTGGGCCTGGCCATCCAGCCTGCCACAGCCTCACGCCAGGCCAGGTAATGGCTGGTCTTACGGTGTTCTTCGATCGCCGCCTCGGATTCGAACACCTCATAGAGAAGAAACAGCGATGGGTCATTGGCGTTCTGCAGGACATCAAAACGGAGATTGCCGGGTTCCTGGCGTGTTCCTTCGTGGTTTTTGATGGTCGCCTGGATGAAATCCTCGATACAACCCGGTTCGACTGCGATGTGGACACAATTGACAATCATATCGGCCTCCTTGAGAAAAATGAAACTGGGTGGGCGCGCATCGTTACACTACGCTACCGGATCATCATCATACCCGGGTCGTAATGCCCCCTCACCGACACGCGCCCCGAAAATTTATGTGAAAGATTACCAGATCATCTCAGCAAACCCCACTCCTCAACCTGGGCCAGGATCGCTTCGGGTTCGCTCATGCGCCCTTCCCCGTGATCGCTGCAGGCCAGGCGGCCGGAATCGGGAGGAATAATCTGCGCCCCCCAGGAAGTGAGCCTTTCGATATTGACCCGTGTGGCCACATGATGCCACATGCGTGTATTCATCGCTGGAACATACACCACCGGGCAGGCGGCTTCATCACCGGTTCCAACAGCACAGAGCAGAGTTGTCAGGAGATCATCGGCAATGCCGTTCGCCGCTTTGGCAATGACATTGGCGGAGGCTGGGGCCACGATCAGAAGATCTGCCCATTCAGGAAGCCGGATGTGGCTCATCCCGAAATCGCCGCTGTCCTCCCACATATCCGAGGTGACCGGGTATCCGGAAAGCGCTGCCAGAGTGAGCTGGCTGACAAACCGCAGGCCATTTTGTGTGGCGACAACCCGGACAGTGTGGCCTTTTTCGGTCAGAAGGGATACCAGGCGCGGGGCTTTGCATGCGGCGATCCCTCCTGAAATTGCCAGAATTATGTTCATAATCAGACCCTCTTTCCTGTAGTATCCCCTTATCGAAAGGGCGAATGATGCCGGACCGGCCTGGTTTCACCCTGATTGAACTTCTGGTTACCCTGGCGATCCTTCTGATCCTGATCGCTATCGCATTGCCCAATTTCCTTGAAGCCCAGATACGTGCCCGGGTGGTCCGCACCCGGAGTGAGTTGAAAACAATCTCCACCGCACTCCTGCGTTACCACCAGGACTTCCACTTCTATCCTCTCAGAACCACACCCAATGGTCAAACATGGCCAAGCGGGCTGAACAATCTGACCACCCCCATCCGTTATATGGATCCGGCCCGCCTGCCCGATCCCTTTCCCGATGAGCCCTATTATATCCTGTATCGTTACTGGCCGATTCGGGCCGATGGATACATCCAGGACAATAACAGCCCGAGCAACCGGGATTCGAGCTGGTATCTTCTCTCGAGCAATGGCCCCGACCAGGATTTCAATGCCTTTGCCGAGACCCTCCGCGGGCAGGGATCCTTCCTCGATGTGGTTTATGCTCCCACAAATGGCAGCCGCAGTTCAGGCAACATCTGGCGGCAGGGGGGGCAGGCGGAAGGGAGAGCACGGGCGAATGTGGTGCCCTGTCTGCCGGGTAGTGACCGGGATTAGGCTCAAGGACCTTGTTTGCCAGCAACTGATCGTTTAGCCTGAAACGATCGAAAAGAATGGAATGCGGGATGCAAATCAACCATGAATGAAGAGACTCCACGGAAAAGAGCGGTTGCCTTGCGTTATGATCCCGGTGAGGATCCGGCTCCACGCCTGGTGGCGAAGGGGCAGGGGCATGTGGCTGAACGCATCCTGGAGATTGCCCGTGAGCATGGGATTCACATCCATGAAGATCCCGATCTGGTGGAAGTCCTGGCTGCGCTCGATCTGGGCCAGTTGATCCCGGAGGAGTTGTATGAAGCCCTGGCTGAGATTCTCGCTTTCATCTACCGGTTGAATCGGCTTGCGAAACCTCAGATGGCCCGCTGAGACAGACTTGTTTTTCCCCGAAGATTCCATCATCTGTTTGCTTGAGGTGAAAATAAAATGGTGTGCTGCATTTTTCGTCTGCTGCTGATTATGTGGGTCCTGATGGCCGGTCCTGGCTCTGGCGTGCAGGCCACGGAAATGACATTCAGGATCATCGACAAAGATACCGGAGAGCCAGTGCCGTCACGGTGTCTGATCCAGGATCAGGACCAGTCCACCTACAAGCCGGATGCGAAGAATGCACTGCTGACCGAGGGAAGCCGGTACTTTCATTGTGAAGGGATATTCAAAATCGACCTTCCGAGCCATCGGAAGATGACCTTATCGGTCGATCGCGGGCTTGCCTGGGTTCCAGCAGAACAGGTATTTGAAGTCACTGGTGAAGGCCGCCTCGCCACCCTTCAGCTGAGCCGCTATATCAACCTGTTTTATAACCGCTGGTATTCCGGAGATATGGATCTGCAGACACCATCCAAGAATCTCCCCATGATGGCCGGGGCGGCGGATTTGAATGTTGCCTGCCGGGCAGTTCCAGCGACAGCCACGCAAACCCCGGAGCTGAAGGCCGAATTCGGGGTGCTGCATTCCCCGGGAATGAGGGCCACCAGTGGCCGGGACTGGGCGTTTGGTGAAGCCAATGTGATTGCGCCGCTTTACCAGATGGACCTTCCTGAAACAGCATTTGAGGCAGGAGTTCTGCCGGCGATTCGACGCGGGAAGGATCTCGCCGGTTTTATCGATGTGGTGGATCCGGAAGGTGAGGATGTCCCTGCGGCTGTGGCACTGGGCTGGGTGGATACGATGCGGGTTGTCGGGCCGCAGAAATCGAATGCGGAAATCTGGGATGAGACACGAGTGGAGTCCCGCTTCAAGGCCTGGTACCGTTACCTCAACTGCGGGTTCAAGCTTCCGCTCTCCGCTGCAAGCCTGGCCGCTGAAAAAGGGGAATTGCCACAGGACCGTTCGGGCTTCGCCCGTGTGTATACCCGCCTGCAGGGGAGTTTCTCATTTGGCAACTTCACCGAGGGGTTGAAAAAGGGGAGGTCCTGGGCGACGAATGGCCCTCTCCTGTCACTCGGGATCAACAAGAAGGATCCCGGTGAGACTATCGATATCACGGCGGGAGAATCCATCAGTATCTCGGTCGGGGCCAGATCTCCACGGCCTCTGAGCCGTATCGAGGTGATTTTCAATGGCGAGGTGGTTTCCAGCCTGCCGATTTCAACAACTGCTGATTTTACTGTAAAAGATTTTTCATTCCCGGTTCCTGAGAGTGGATGGTTTGCCGCCAGGGCATTCGAGAAGCGGGAAGGTTCCGCTTCGACTGTCCGGTATGCCCACTCAAGCCCGTCTTATGTTCAGGTCGGCGGAGTGCGGAAGGTGGACCATGGGGCTGTGGAGTATCTGCTTGCACAAGCCGGGAAGCGGCTGGAAGCCCTCAGGCAGCATCCCGAAGCAGCCAGTGACCGAATCCAGCAGATGATCGGGTGGACCGAATCGGCCCGCCAGATTTATGAAAGCCTGTTGAAATAATTCACTTTTTTATCTGACTGAGATAATCAAGAAAACGTTGCACTGTAAACAGGGAAGTGTCTGGAAGTGCGGGATCAAACACCATGTACCTCAGGTTTTCTTTCACCTGCGCTTTCTCGGAGTACCACATCTGGCTCATGAGAAACAGATCGAGTGCATCCACCGTATGGCTGCCATCCAGATCATAGAGAATCACCACTTCTCTGATGACCGAGGGGAGATCCTCCAGATTTTCCACCGCAATCTGTTTTGATTGGAGTGTCCAGAGCTCGACCGGAGTCACTTTGACCCTCCAGTGTTCACCTCCCTGTGTGAAGCGTGTGTATAAACCAGAAAGCGCGGCCTCACCGGGATAGAAAGGCCTCAGGTTGCCGCTGATTTCCGGGCGTCTCTGCCAAAGGATTCCCTCTGGAGATTCATACCACTCAAACAGGTAGACCATCTCATCGCCATCTGCATCTGTGCTGAGGGTATCAAACCAGACCGCCAGGCCATCCGCAGGGGAGGGAAACTCGGGCAGGATGCGGATGACCGGCAGAGAGGGTGGCGTATTCAGGATGGCAACCTGACCGGAAGATTCCCGGCTGAGTTGTTCTCCATCAGATGCCTTAACCCGGCACTCGATGACCTCATTCCTGTGAGTCCATTCGTTACCGAGAACCGGGCCGGTAACAGATTCAATGGACTTGCCATCGATAAGCCATTGGTATTGGTAAGTGACCGCCAGTTGCTCGGGGTCGATACTCCCGGTGGCATGGCAGAGAATATCATCCGAAGTGAGTGGCTGCTGAGGCTCCAGGCGTACTGTCGGCGGGCTGGGCGGCAGGTTAAACGGACCTCCAGGAATATAACCAAGGAAAACCGGCCCGTTTGCGGAAACCGTGGCAAACACGCCGATATGTTCTCCAGACTCTGAATCAAATTCATGGATCCTTCCTGTTTCAAAATCAGCCACAAGAAGATGCCGGTCCGGGGTTGACAAAAGACCTGTCGGGGACGAGAGGATGCCCTTTCCCAGGGTCCTTTTGACCTGGCCGCTGGAGCTATCCACCACCACCACACAGGAATGAGCCCTTGATGACACAAACAGATCGCCATTTCCCTCGGCCCGTTCGATATCGAATGGAGAAGCAATCTGATCGTCATCCAGAAGCACCCGCACAAACTGGCCGCTGGTTCCATCAAACTCCAGCAACTGGGTGCCGCCATACCCCCCTGAGGTCACCACCAGATTTCCATTCGGCAGCACAGCCAGGCCATCTGGATTTGCCAGATGAGGATCCCGGATGAATGTCCCTTTCATCTCACCGGTGTGGGCATCGACTCGAAAAATGGAGTGGTCAGAATTATGCGCCAGGAAAAGGTCGCCATTCACACCTCGGATGGCATCCTTCAGGAAGCCTGCCGGACCCTCATAGGAGCAGAAGAGGCCTTGTGGTTCGCGTGTATCCGGATCAAAAGCGAATAGTCCCTTGTCGGTTGCAACCAGAAGGCCCCATGAAGGAATCCAGACATAGGCACTTGGATTCTGAAAATCCCCAAACTGCCGGATCAAATTTCCCTCACGGTCATATTCTTCAATCCGGTTGTTGCTTCCACTGCGCACCAGCACATGCCCGCCCGGGTGGACCGGCCCGGGTGGGCCATGAGGAGTGGGTGTCGAGGTGGGTGTCAGTGTGGGAGCAGAGACAGGAGTCGGAGTCGGATCCCCGCTGTCTTCATCACAGGCCAGGGTGGTGAGGCCTGCCCGGACTGGAAGAACCATGGGGCCTTCATACCAATAATCACGGCCATTGATTGAGCCAGTCCGGGCCTCGAGAACCCATGGGAATGGGCGAAGCGGGTGGAGGGATTTAGTGGAGGTCCAGTACTCGGCATGGATCGCGTCGATCACATCGACAAAGGCTGTCTGGCCTCCTCCCTGGCGGGCCACCAGGCTGTGGATCTCATTCCGGTTCGGCAGACGCCAGTCACTCGAGCCGGCATATACAAGATCCTCACATCTGCTGATGGCCTCTTCAAAGGAACACCCACCAGAAATTCCGGCATCCTCGGGAGAACGAACCCATTCCAGATGAGTGACCGCATCAAAAACCGTGCTTCCATCTGCGGAGATCTTGAAACGATCAGCGAGTGAAGCCGGGGGCGCATCTGAACGGACAGGCAAGACATGGAATGATGAATAATTGCTGAAGAGGTTGAGGCCCCCCGCACTGTCAATGGCCCAGGCGGTTTGTTCGTCCCCGCTGGCCTGGGTGCCTGTCCAGTAAGTTTCCATTTCAGTTTCCAGCAGGGGAGAGAAAATGGAGTGGACATAAATCGGGTAGCTGACATCGATCAGGCAGGACAGCTCCTCCACAGAAGGAAGCCGCCAGTCCTCATAACCGGCAAAGACCAGATTCTCGCAGGCGGTTCGGGCCGCATCGAATGGAAGTGTCTGGTTAATTCCGGCTTGAGCGGGATCAACCAGCCAGGTCCGGCCGGAATTCAGGTCGGTGAGTGTGCCATCGCCATTCATTCGGAGTGATTGGGCCAGGCCACGCTGGTAACTGGCATCATCTCCGGGATTGTAGATTGTAGTCTGGCCAGTCCGAAGCATCCCGATAAAGCCTTCCGGGGCAGCTGAAGGAGTCGTGACAGGGACATAATCCAGACGGAATTCCAGGCCAGCGGGAGGCGAGTCCAGATTCTCCGATCCTCCAACCGCCCAGACCCGCGAGAGTGGACAACACCCCAGGGTGTAGCCTTCCAGGCTGGCAAGAGAGCCGATGGGTTCGAGAATGCCGAGGGCGAGAGCAAAGCGGATTTTCGAGCGGCAGTGAATTATACCCGGCCCTTGAAGGGTCCATTCCTGGATGGCCTGAATATCGGATTGGACACGCTCGAGGAACTGCTGAGAAACAGCTGCGAGCAGTTCAATACAATGACTGGCTGGGGGGAGTTCCTCACTCGAGATCACAAAATCGGAAAGAACCTGATACGGTTCAAATTGGCTCAGCTGGCACGAAGCAAAGGGAGTTTCCTCAGCCAGGACCAGCACATGGAGGTCTGAAAGGAAATCCCAATCACCCAGACAGGTGATTTTCAGATCGGCTTCCTGGACAAATGAATCCTCGCCAATCCCGGCAGCTGTGCCTGGGAAAAAGAGGAGCACAAAAAAACACCCAATAAGGAACCACTCGGTTGGAAAGGAGCCCATTTGTTTCATGGGGCCAAACCTTCTTTTTTCAGGATGGCTCTCTGTTCTGGAGAGAGCGGAGTTGGGCGGAAAGATATTCTGGCAATCCGAAATTATATCTCTATTCTCAAGGATACATCGAACAGGCTGCGGGTCAATCCAAAAAAAAGGGTGGCTTTGAGGGCCACCCTTTTCGGATCGGGTATCTGGCGGGTCTGTTTTACTGGCCCGCAGGTGATGAATTCGTGGCTGGAGGAACCACAGCCGGCGCGGGTGCTGTCCCGGTTGCATCAACTGGGGGAGCCGGTGGGGGCACAGCAGCCTCAGAAGTCCCCGTGGCGGGAACCGGCGGGGGCGCCGGGATTTCTGTCGGAGGACTTTGCGGAGGCGGCGCAGCCGATTCGCTGGTTGCAGGAGCCGGCTGGGCAGCTTTCAGAGCCGCTGAAACCCGCTCCTTTTCAGAGGAAGCGACCAGGCTGAGGACATCCTTGCGGACCGCATCGTAGAGCTTCCTGTCAACCAGGAAACGGTCCGGGGCATCCTGCCATGCGGCATACACTTTTCCATCCTCCTCCTTGCCGAACAGGATGATTTCACTCTTGTCCTTGCCGGCGGCCTTGAGAATCAGGCGGGGGTTGTCGAGGCCCAGGTCGGCATCGCTGCCTTTGCCATCGGCGAATCCGAGGATTTTATTGTCATTGAAAGCACGGAGAATCGCCTCGATGGCATCCCGTTCACCCGTGGCATCCTGCGGAGCCACCACACGCCATTTGCCATCCTTTTTAACCGCCGAGTAAAGCAGCTGATGCTCGGCTGTCGCTGAGAGCAGATCGGTGTTCCATGTTTCCAGGGACAGGGCCTTCTTCGGGCGCAGCTCATCAGGATGTTTTGGCTGGTCGGTGAAGAACTCTTTGGCCAGAACAAACAGCGAATCGGTTCCTTCACGCTTGCCGACATAGCCTTTTTCTTTCAGATCGAATGCACCGATATAGAAGGTCTGGGCATTCTGTCCGGTGAAAACTTTATAACGGGTCGCCGAGGCGAGTTGATCGGGAGCCAGCCCCAGCTTGGAGATCTCTTCCGGGCTGACATTGTCGATGATATTCGAGGCATCATTGCCCAGCTTGTCCACCATCTTGCGCAGCTGAGCGGAATCAAGGCGCGCCTTGAAGGGTTCGACCAGGTTCCAGTTTTCCCCTTCACCCTTTTCAGCCACGATATTCAGGTCTTTTTTGCTGACCTCGACCCGTGTGATCTTCTTGTCATCGAAGCGCACATCCAGGACCTTGCGATTGCGCAGATCCCGCAGTTCCTTCGATGCGCTGGAAACAATCGCCTGAGGAATCATGAAGGCCTTGCCATCTTTTTCTGAACTGAGGGCATAGACCTTGTCTTTTCCACCCGGCGGGTTATGGCCAAAGTCAAAAGTGACCTCTCTGGAGCCGGTGCGGATTGTGGCGGCGATCTTCAGTCCAGCCGGTTTCAGCCCCCAGTTCTGGAGATCGGCATCAGACAGAGTTTTTCCTTCATCAGGGAAAGTCCGGTCGATCTGTGCCGAGGCCAAATTGTCGGCGATGCTGTTCCAGGCATATTTATCACCCGGCCAGGCGACCGGTTCGGTGATCTTCCACTCTTCACCATCCCGTTCGGCCTTGACAGTCTGCCCTTTCCGGGTGACCGCCAGCTTCATGACATCCTTGGATTCAGCCACAAGGAAGTCTTTGGTTTCCGCCTCTTTTTTCTTTTCTTCTGCGACTTTTTCCTTGTCTTTGATGAAGAAAAAGATCAGCAGCCCTGCAATGACAGCCAGTAGGATTGTCTTTTTCGGGTTCATACGTACCTCAGCCTCCTGTAAAGCCCGACCAGGATCCCGACTCCAGGAATCAGAATGAAGGGAATCAGGACAACGAGAAGATTTCTGACCAGCGCTTTCTGGTCGGCGGTGAGAATCACACTGGTGTTGTCGGCTTCCCGTTCACGGATGGTGATGAGGTCAACCTGTCCGGTCAGCCAGTTGAAGATATTCAGGGCGAAGTCGAGCTGGCCACGGCTGATGGATCCGCCGCGCTTGCCGCTCATGCCTCCATTGGTGAGAAAATCGGAGTCTCCAGCGATAATCACCTTGCCATGCCGGTTGGGGTTCTGGATATCCGGTTTTCCATCCGGAACTTTGGCCAGATCCAGATCGGCAGCCACAACAAGCGCCACCGGGCCGGCTTTATCCCGGCTGGAATCAAAGATGTTCTCCGCAGTGGCGGTTTCAGAACTGAGAGATTTCGGATCGGCTTCAGCCCAGGAATAAGGCAGGCCGGTTCCCTGCAGGTTCCCGCCTTTGGATTCAGCCAGGATCGTCAAAGTAATGCCTTCCGGAGGTGACGGGATGCGATTGATGGTGCGTGCTTCGATTAAGGTCACTGAAGAATTGCCGAGATCCTTGGTGATCTCGTGGCTTGGGTCGAACTTGTCGATGCCGACAGTCTGGCTGGGGCGCGCAGTCATATTCCCGCGCAGCAGATCCTCGAGGGAGGTTGCCCCGACCGCCATTTCGATGACCACATTATCTCCGACTTCCACACCGAAATCCTTGAGTGCGGCGGCGGTGTTGGGACACATTCCCGGATCCAGCGCCACCAGCAGCGATCCGCCACTGAGGACAAAACGCTTCAATGAAGCGATTTCGGTCTCGGTGAGATCCTCTTCCGGCCCGATCAACGCAACAATATCGGCATCCGGCGGGATTTCCGCAGCGGCTCCGAGGCGAAGCGGGTTGGCATTTATATTTTCTTCAGAGAGGAAATTTTTGAGGTGAGCCAGCCCGGTCGGGCCTTCGCTCTCCAGTTTGCGCTCATTGTGGCCCACCAGGAAATAGGCTGTGACCGCTTCACGGTGGGTCACCTTTTTAATGGCATTGCTGATGTCTTCCTGCTTGAGGCCTTTGGCTTTTTCGCGGAAGGGCTGGCCATTGACATCCACCTCGGTGATCAGGGTTGGCTCCATCGGCGAATTGAGCAGGGCCTGGTATTTGAGCGCGGTTTCATAGTTTTCAGAGGCATCCAGGAGCTGGTAGGTGACCTTCTCATTGCGCCGGGCATATTCATCGAGGAGGGTTTTGACCGCCTCGAATTCACCGGAACTGCGGTTGAGAGTCGGGTAGAAAAGCAGGATGTTCACTTTGGTCTGGAGGTTGTCGAGGATGCTGGCAGTCTGGTTATCGAGGGCATACTTGCCGGTCACTGACAGATCCCAGGTCTTGTCCCGATTCTGGGCGATCAGGTAAACCACCACCAGAATGGCCACCATGAAAACACTCATCAGGATGGCATTCAGGCCATACATGGTGGAGCGTTTGGCCATCTCACGCAGGTTGGTGAGAATATAGACACCGACCACCGCCACACCAGCGATAAGAATGTAGGTTGGATAAGGCAGGTTCCCGGTGTTGAGCAGCGAGAAAACCACGCCACAGACAATCAGCACTATTCCGAGTATCAGCATTTTGGATTTCATTGGTTCAGGCCCTCCAGCGATGGGACTCAAGCGATCGCATGGTGATAAACAGGGAGCCCACCATGACACACAGGTAGAAAACAATATCCGAAAGGTGCACCAGCCCCTTGTAGAGGTCGGAGCTGCGGTTGGTCAGAGACACCGCTTCGGCAACCTTTTTCCACTGCTCGGGGATGTTGTCACCCTGGGCAGCCCAGCCCACCACCCACATGAACAGCAGCAGGGTGAAGGTCAGCGCAGCCGAGACGATCTGGTTCTCGGTCAATGCCGAGAAAATGAACCCGATGGCGATGCAGGCCGCTCCAAACAGGTAAAAACCGAGGATCGCCGAAGATGCCGGCTTCCAGGCAACCACACCACCCTCTTTCGAGAAGAAGTCCGGGATCATCAGGTAAAAAACCACCAGGAGGGCCATCAGGGTGAAGACCACCATGCTGGCCAGGTATTTGGCCAGGACCACCTGGAGATCCGAGAGCGGGTAGGTGTACAGCAGCTCGATGGTCCCCTGCCGCTTTTCTTCCGAAATCGCCCGCATGGTCAGCAGCGGCACCAGGAAGATCAGCACAATCGACAGGGTCCCGAAATAGCCGGGAATAATCAGATCGGTGAAATTCGGAACCGGGAAATTCTGATTCATCATCATCGGGTTCTGCTGCATCTGCATCTGGATCATGGGATACTGCTCGCAGTATTCGGAGAACTGGAACAGGAACCCGATGGCATAGAACCAGGCACTGAGGAATGAGAAAATCACCAGAACCACATAGGCAATCGGTGATGTGAAATACTGTTTGACTTCTCTTTTGAAGATAGCGAGAAAGGCTTTCACTGGCGTGGCACCTCCACATGGGATGATTCCGAAATCACCATACCCTCAGCCGAATCGCTCTCACGGGCATTTTCAGCGCTGATGCTGCGGATGAAGACATCCTCCAGGGTGATCTCTCGTGAACGCAGGTCGATCAGCTCGGCGCCGCTGTCGGTGATGGCCCTGGCCACCTTGCCACGCAGATCGGGTTCGGTGGGGAGACCCACCCGCAGCACCTGTCCCTGATCGGAGCGCCCATTGCTTTTGTCCGTGTCACGGGCCACATTGCGCACTCCGGGGATCGCTCGAACTATGTTTTCAACACGATCCACATCACCGCGCACTGTCGCCAGGATTTCGGTATTGGTGGCATTCTGCTGAGTCAGGTTGGCCAGAGTGTCTGCAGCAATGATCCTGCCCTGGTGGATGATCACCACACGGTTGCAGGTCATGCTGACTTCCGGGAGGATGTGTGTGGACAGGATCACTGTCCGCCTGCCGGAAAGATCTTTGACCAGGGAACGGATTTCCTTGATCTGCTTGGGGTCAAGCCCGACTGTCGGCTCATCCAGGATCAGCACCTCCGGGTCATTGACCAGCGCCTGGGCCAGGCCGACACGCTGGCGGTAACCTTTGGAGAGCTTCTTGATCAGCCGGTGGCGCATCGTTTCGAGGCCGCAATCCGACACCACCTTGTTGACTGCCTGTTTGCGGTCCCGCCCGGAGATTCCCTTGATCTGGGCGGCAAAATCCAGGTAGGAATCCACCGACATGTCGGTGTAAAGCGGAACATTCTCCGGCAGGTAGCCGATTCGCTTGCGCACTTCATCGAGTTGATTGAAGACATCGAATCCGGCCACACGCGCTGTTCCCGATGTTGCCGGGAAATATCCGGTCAGAATCCGCATGGTGGTTGTTTTACCGGCCCCGTTCGGCCCGAGAAATCCAAGGATTTCTCCCTTTTCCACATGGAAACTGACATCCCGGATTGCGGCTACCGAACCATAAAATTTGCACAGATTCTCAACTTCTATCATCCGCAACCTCCTTTCCCCATCTGTAATGGGAATTCTTAATCAGTATTTCTTTTCATGGCTCCACAAACACCTCTCTGCTGCGGGGTCATCCCTTCAGCTGGCTGCCCGGCTGTGTGAGAGAAATTGAGGCTTCACTGTCAGGTGGGAGATTTACAGTGTCATTGTGACCATCGACCTCGTAGAACCATGTGCTGTAACATTTTCATGAGCAAGAAGCCCTGCAAATCAGGCTGGTATTCGCATAGTTAACACAATTTCAACGATCCAGTCTCTGCCTCTGTAACGCCCTGTGGAGAGATCGTGAACCTTTGCGGATATATAAACTTTCACTTTTCTTGTCAAGACAACCTCTCTTTTCTCCTTGAAGCTGACCAATTCAGTCAGCAATCAGGAATGGGATAATTTTCTTCTGGTAGGAGGGCAGTGCTTCGAGGTGCAGATCTGTGGTTTTCACCCAACGGAAATCATTGCCGCAGAGAAAATCTGCCGAGACTTCGGTTCTCAAAAAAAGGGTTGAGATCTGGCGGAAAGTGACCCCATGTTTCAATCGGTGAAATTCCCGCCAATCAGCTACGCTGATTCCTGGAAACTCTGAGTGTAACCCGGCGGTGGCCGGCTGATCCTTTACGGCCGATTCAATCCATCTCCAAGGGAACTGCCACATGCCAGGGTACAGATTTTCGTGGTTTGAGCAGGTGAGCAACCAGGAGCCCTGTTTTTCAATCAGGAACACCAGCTCTTCCAGGCGGACTTTCCGGCTGGAGCGGCTTTTCACCGGAAAAGAGGCTGCTTTTCCCTGCTGAAAGGCCTGGCAATACGCCCGGATCGGACAGGCAGGACAGGAGGGGTTTTGAGGAAGACAGAGAGTCGCCCCCAGCTCCATCAAGGCCTGGTTGAAGGTCCCCGCTCCGGATTCAGGAACCAGGTGATCTGCAATTTTCCAGATCACCGCCTTGCCATGAGCTGTGGAGAGATCTTCCTGGCAACAGAAGACTCGCGCCAGGACTCTTTCCACATTCCCATCCACCAGGGCGCTGGGGATATCGAAAGCGATGCTCAGAATCGCTCCGGCGGTGTATTCGCCGATCCCCGGCAGCGACAGCAGCTGCTTCCTGTCCCGCGGGAACCTTCCCTGGTGGCTGTTTGCCACCTCTCTGGCCAGAGCCAGCAGGTAATGCGCACGGCGATAATACCCAAGCCCTGACCAGTGCCTGAGAACCTCCTCTTCCGAAGACTCCGCCAGGGATTCGAGAGTCGGAAAGGCAGCCATGAAGCATTCGAAAAAAGGGATGACCTTGGACACCTGGGTCTGCTGAAGCATCAACTCCGAGACCACAATCGCATAAGGATCTCTGGTGCGGCGCCAGGGGAGATCTCTCTGAGCAGTTTCAAACCAGCCCCTCAGCGCAGCCTGGAAACCCCGGCAAAAGCCAGCTGTGATGTCCGGCAGGCTGTTTTCGAAGGGAGTCCCGGATGCGGAGTTCTGATCGGGCCGGGGGCTTGTTTTTTTCCGCGGCAAGGACTGTTTGCCCTTCAAGGCAAATCTCCGCCGGATGAGACCCGAAGCAGAGGCTGTTTGCCATCACCGGTGTGGGGGATGGAGTCCACGAGGGTGTAATCCACCTGCATGCTCCCTTCCAGGGACTTTAAAATCCTGCGGCACATTTCTTCACCGAGGGAGTGGGTGAAGCTGCTTCCGGGCACGATCAGAAGATGCAGGCGGTCCTTTCCGGTCACAACAATCTGGAATTGGCGGATCTCCTGGCCGTAATCCTCGAAAAGGAGTGTGAAGTAGTGCACTGAAAGATGCTTTCCATGCGGAGTGATGACCTGGTCGGCAAGCCGCCCGGCCACTCTTTTCCAGCAGTGCAGGCCAAGGCCTCCCGGCGCTGCTGCATCCATGCAGGGTTCCACCAGGTCACCGGTATCATAGCGGATGAAGGGCATCGCATGGTTCGAGAAACAGGTCAGCACAAGCCTTTTCAGGCCTTTGGGATCGGGAGGGTGGGTGTCGAGATATTCGGCATAAAAATCCTCCATCGAGTAGCACATCCGATCCTCGGCACATGAAAAAGCCACCCGGCCGAATTCACGGCTGCCATAGGCATTGATGACCGGGACCTGGAAGGCCTTTTTGAGGATCTGCCTGTGCTCTTCGGTCAGGGTTTCACCGGAAACCACGACCGCACGCAGATGCGGGAAACTCCACCCCTCCTCCAGCACGAGATGGGCGAGATAGACCGCACTGCTGGTATAGGCTTCAAGAGCAGCCAGGTGCTCTTTTTTCATCCATGAAAGGCATTCCCATGCCTTTTCAGGAGAGAGATCGAAAGCCAGCACTTCCCTGCGCCCCAGAATTTTCTGGATAAAGAAACTCCTGGTGCTTTCACTTCCCGCTGTGGGAACTCTGCCTGCACCCCACAGTTTCAGGTAGGGGTTTCCGGGCTGAATTCCCCAGTGAGACATCTCACGAAAGTAGCGTGCGATTTTCGCCCCATTGAAGACCCGGTCGACTACAAACTGAAAAGGCTCCCCGGTCGACCCGCTGGTGCTGTAGGGCAGGCGCTCTCGCGGAGGCACCGCCTGTGAGAGAAACTTTTCAAGCGGGAAGGAGCGTATGATCTGTTTGTTCAGAAGCGGCAGCTGCTCCAGCTGTTCCGCAGAGCCAAACCGTTCAGGCGCGAGATGGTGATCACCCAGCCACTCCCGGTAAAATGGCACAGTATCGAAGGCATGCCTGAGAATCGCCTGGAGCCTGCCTCTCTGCATCTTTTCGAGTGTGCTGCGGGGGAAAAACTGGCTTTTCAGGAGGGCGCGATACCTCCGGTAAAAGGCTGTCCTCGAGTGGAGAGAAGCCAGGGGCAGAAAAAGACGCTGAATCATGGAAGGGGGCAGATTCATCATTCGGAAAGGTCCCCTGCGCCGTGAGTGGCCATAGCAGCAAGTGGCTCGTTAATCGTCAATAAACCAGCTTTTCACCCGGATTGAGGACATGCGCTTCCCCTCCCTGTTCCTGAATTCTGCCGGTAAACCGGGTGGGATCCTGGGTGATGGGAGGAAATGTGTTGTAGTGGATCGGGACCGCCTTGAGGGGCTGGATCATGCGCCAGGCTTCGAGAGCATCTTCAATTCCCATGGTGAAATGATCCCCAATCGGAATCAGGGCGACATCGATCGGCCCATACAGCCTCCCGAACAGGCCGAGGTCCGAGAAAAGGGCTGTATCCCCGAGGTGGTATAGTTTCTTCCCCTCGATCTCGAGAAGAACCCCGGTGGGCATCCCGGCATAGGTAAAACCATCGCTGGTCTGAATCGAGCTGCTGTGCCAGGCGGGCAGAAGTTTGACCCATCCCCAGCCGAAATCATGCCTGCCGCCGACATTCATCCCAATGACTTCAGCTCCCTGCATCTGGCAGCACCCGGCAAGTTCATAGGTGGCGATGATTGGAGCCTGGTCCCTTCGGGACAAAGCCACTGCATCCCCGAGGTGGTCTCCATGGCCATGGGTCAGGAAGATCGCAGAGAGGGGTGGGACTTTCTCGAAGGTGAGTGAAGCGCGAGGGTTGCCCTGGATGAATGGATCGATGATAGCCGCTTTTCCGCCGCTTTCGATCAGGCAGCAGGAATGTCCGCAGAAGGTCAGTGTCGGCATGGAGGAGCTCCCTTTCTGGAATGTTGCCATCCACAGGGGATGATGACCGGCTTGAAGTGATTCTAATGCAGTCTGCCGGTTTGTGCATCCCACAGGAAGGTTAGAGATATCTCAGCTGCTGATCCAAATGGCCTGCTTTCCAAGGGGCTTTGCCCCTCACATCCGGTCGATTTCTTCCAGCAGGCGCTGCATCTGGGCTTCGGTGCCGATGGATATGCGCAGCCCGCGATCCAGCGGAGCAGCCGGAAAGTACCTTACAAAAATTTTACGGCTCACCAGATGCTTATAGATTTCCTCAGCAGGTCTGGCGGGAGGCTCGGTAAAAATGAAATTGGCCTGGGAGGGATAAACCCGCCAGCCTCGCTGCCGCAGCGACTGCGAGGTGGCCTCACGGATACGGTTGATCTGCCGTGCATTCTTCTGCATGGTTTCGGCATCTTCCAATGCCGCTGCCGCAAGCGCCTGGGGCAGGCTCCCGAGATTGTAGCTGTCCTTGACCGCCCACAGGGCCTGAATAAGCGGTGGGCAGGCAATCCCGATCCCGACCCTCAAGCCAGCCAGTGAAAAGGACTTCGACAGGGTGCGTGTGATGATCAGGTTATCCACCTGCTCCACCAGGCCGATGGCTCCCCCTTCAGAGAAATCGACATAAGCCTCATCCGCCACCACAATCCCGGTCCCCCTGCGCTTCTGGCAGAGGCGCAGGATGTCTTCATGCCGGACCAGGTATCCATCCGGGGAATTGGGAGAAGCGATAAAGGTGATCTTCGCCGGAGCATCCATCACCGCCTCGATCTTGGACTCTCCAAGCCCGGCTGGATGCTCTGAAATCTGTCCACCGAGCATCAGCGCCAGAGTCGGATAGAGCGAGTAGGTCGGACAGGGATAGGCCACCACATCCCCCGGATCCAGAAAGGCCCGCAGAATCATCGCCAGGATTTCATCCGAACCATTTCCCCCGATCACCAGCTCCGGGGAGACTCCCAGCAGATTGCCGGCTGCCTGGCGCAAACGGGTGTGCAGAGGGTCCGGGTAGAGGCGCAGTTTGTCTTCGGTAAAACCCTTCAAAGTCTCCATCACAGCCGGTGATGGAGGAAATGGATTCTCATTCGTGTTGAGTTTGATGAGATTTGAATCCACAGCGGGCTGCTCCCCCGGGATATAAGCCGAGAATCCCTTGAGAGCCTGTTTGATATAGGGTGATGGTGTGTCGAGCATGATGGGGGGAGTTTATCAGACTCCGTGCCGGGAGTTACGCCCCCTTCACCCCAGCAGGCTCAGGGCGGAAATCCGCTCGAAAGGCGACGATCGAGTATATCACCAGCAGGAACACCAGTGCGAGGCCATTCAGGGATGAAAGCACAATCCAGAATGAGCTTCCAACCGAAAACCCGAGATGCTGCAGGCCGGTGGTGGAACTGATGTAATTCACTCCCGGCAGCAGCATCAGCCCAATCGCTAACCAGCGCAGCTTCGGGAATTGATCCCAGGGGGGGGAGTCCCCATTTGCGCAGAGGTTCACCAGGGGGGCGATCAGCAGCAGGAAATCATAACGTTGATGGTACACACACGACAGCATCGCCAGGATCATCAGTTCGGCACTGGTTTTTCGTGCATTGGGGAACAACCGCAGGCGAAAACACAGGCACCCCGCCAGAACCAGGACCGAGACAGCAATCAGGGTCTCACTCAGAGGAGGGAGGTTTTCCCCGACAATGCGGCTGGCAAGGGCCTTGATATCGATCCGGTTTGAGCTGCGAATCGGGGAGGAATCGAGGTAGTGCTCGGAGGCATGATAACCCTCGGCCAGGAGCGAGATGAATGACTGGTTTTCTCCCACACGCTGCCACAGCAGGGCGACCGGCCCCGCTGAAAGCAGCAGCGCCGCCAGCCCTCCAAGAATCGCCACCCGATAATGATTCGAAAACAATAACAAAAGCCCCAGAGGGAGTCCGAATTGCGGTTTGAAACAGGTCAGGCCGAATCCAAGCGAAGCGAGCAGCGGGTATTTATCCTTCCCATAGAGCGCCACGTATGCCCCGGCTCCGACCAGCGCGGTTCCCTCCCCCAGAAGGATGTTCGAAAGACCCGGCCTTGAAAGCAGCAGCAGGGTCCCCACAAGAAAAACCCCCGCAGTGGTGATTTTCACCGAGGCGATTCTGAACGAGAGCCAAACCATCAGCAGGCAGAGGCCCAGGTTGGCGCAGAAGAAAACTGCCGCAGCCGGCTTGATTGGCAGATAACCGAGGGGAAAGTGAATCAGCAGGGTCATCGGCAGAAAAGGCCGGAAGGGATCATGAACCGGGTAATGGCTCATGTAGGCCTGGCTGTCATAGGGATTATGCCCTTCGATAAAGGCCTTAACCGGGTAGTAGATCCCATGGCGGAATGCCGAGTAAGCCCAGCTGGAAGTTTCCTGCACCTCCGGGATCGGAATTTTTATCAGAACCCAGGCCAGCAGGATCGAGGAGACCAGAACGAACAGGGCCACAGCCCAGGCTGTTGCGGTTTTTGAATTCGGCGAATCTCGATCGAAAAGGAGGGTTAGCTGGCCGGCCGGGAATTTGGGCATGACAGAGCCTTCAAAGTCATTCCGGATCGGAATAGAAGGATGAGGGCTGCAAATAAAAACACACCATTGATCGATGCCGCCATCCTCCAGGAGAGACTCCCCGGAATGATTCCGAGCCGGTTCTGAATGGTAACCGATTGAAGGTAGTTGAAAAGAGGAACTGCCAGCAGGAACACCACCCAGTGTGCAAACCGCCTCTCGGACCGGCTGGATGATTCGGCTGACATCTTCCAGAATGCGGGCAGGGGAAGGAAGAGCATGATGAGGTCATACTCCTGATGAAAGAGGCAGGTTAAACACAGCAGAACCAGAAGCGCGATTTCCCGGGCAGAAAGGCGCCCTTCCCTTCCAGCACACACTCCGCTCCTCAGAATCCAGGCTCCCGCTCCCACCAGCAGCATGAACAGGATGATTTCAGCCATGACCCCGGGATCGATCTGCAGCAATCTACCCAGAACACCTTTGAGGTCGATCCTGCCGGGGCTGGTGGCCGGACTGGAAACCCACCTCTCTTCCGCCCAGGCATGGCCCTTGAACAACGATTCCAGAAAAGGCTGAAGACCGCCGGAATGGACCACCAGAAAGTACACCGCACACAGAGACAGGATGCCGGCCACACAAACCCCTGCAAACGCAGTCAGGAAATAACCCTGCGCAAGGAAGAGGAGGACCAGAGGAATCCCATAGGTTGGTTTATAGCAGGCCAGTCCGAGGCCGATCCCGCCCAGAACCGGCTTCTGGATGTAGAGCAGCGCCATGGCCACTCCGACTCCGACAGTGACTGTGCATTCTCCCAGAGAGAGATTCCGCTGGCCCGGGCGTGACAACAGGAAAAGAGTGCCCAGAGCAAAGACCCAGCACCAGCGGGCCGGCAGGTCCGCCAGTTTCAGACACAGCCAGGCCAGCAGGATTGTCAGCAGAAGGGTGAGCAGGAGGTATCCAGTGGCTGCATGACGGAAATCGGCCAGTCCGAAGGGGAGATGCAGTATCAGGGTCATCGGGAGATAAGGAGGGAAGACATCCCCCACCGGGTAACTCGCCATGAAATCGACCGCATCATAAGGGTTTTTCCTGTCCAGAAAGGCAACCACCGGGAAGTAGATGGCATCCCGGAAATCATTGAGAGTGCAGACCCCACGCTCAGCCTCAGTGGATTGGATTTCAGGCTCACACAGCCTGCGAAGGATATTGTGGGACTGGAAGGAGGCGGCGGAGACAAACAGGAGAAATGCCGCTGCGGTCCACAGGAGGCATCTGTATCTGCTCTGCTCCGGCCGGATTTCAGGGCCATCCCCGAAATGGATACTCATGGGTTTTTCCCCTGCTCCGCCTTGGGGTCGGCCAGGCGGTAGAGGCCATACCCGCCCGGCCCCTCGGCCACCAGCGGATATGCCTGTTTGACTTTATCGGCCTCATCAGGATTGTGTTGCCTGAAAAATTCGATTCTGCCGATCCAGTACCTCGCTCCCAGCAGCCGAAATTTTTCGAGGGTTTCCTGGCTGAACTCCTCAATCCCATGATTGAAGCCTTTGCGATCCATCCAGGCAAAAAACATGGGGTCATTAAACGCCACCGGATGCCCCTTTTCATCGGACATCTCACCGCCCTCAACCAGGATTTTTTCATCCGGTCCGACCTGTGGGGCGAACTGGAGCGCAGCCTGCCGTTTTGCTCCAAGGCCACTCTCGAGCGGGCCGAAATCTCTCTGCCAGATGACCCGGCCGATCAGGGTGATTTCAGAAAGGATGACTCCGGCGCACAACAGAGGAACCCACCGCTTCCAGTTCAATCTGCCAGCCGGGATCGAGGAGCATCCTGCCCCCATCAGCAGACAGGCGGCCGGGATTGAGGAACAGTGATAGTAATAAGACCAGGCATCTCCTGAGGTTCTGGCGGCCAGGAGGTAAAAAATCCAGACCATGCCATACCAGGCCAGCATGAGATGATAGCGTGGCTGAAGAAACAGGAGGGCAGCCAGCAGGAGCAGCCAGCCAGGTGGAGTGAAAACCCACAGGGTTTCCCACTTCAGGTTCCCTGCCAGGAAGGTGGGAGGAAACAGGATATCCAGGCCGATGAAATGCGATTCATTGGAAATCCCCAGGGAGTTGCCATACTCCAGCCAGAAGGAGTGTGCCCAGGCATACCAGGCCAGTGGTGGAAGCAGCCCTGCCAGGGCAGCGAGATAAATGCCGGGCTGGGTGAAGGTCCGCCACCCCAGCTTTTTCAGCACGGCATATCCCAGCAGCAGGCCCAGGCTGGCCGCGGGGGTCTTGGCCAGAATCGCCCCTCCTGCCACCAGTGAAGCCGGCAAGAGATGCCGCAAGGCGGGCTGGGCCTCCCAAAGCCGTATGCAGGCATATCCCAGAACCACCATGAACAGCATCAGCGACTCAGGTTGAATGGCTGTCGAAAGGTAAAAAAGGAGCGGGTTCAAAGCGAAGAATGCGGTGGCCGCAAGAGCGCCTTCTTGAGGAAGTTCTTTTCGCGCCAGCCAGCCGAACAGAAACAAAGTCAGGATCGAAAAGACACAGGGGGCCACCCTCAGCAGGTTTTCATGGTATCCAAAAATCCGGTACATCGCAGCGCCCAGCCAGGGGACCAGCGGAAATTCGGCTTCGACATACCCCGGGCTGTTTCCACGCCAGTCGATGCGCGGGTAGAGAATGTTCATGCCTTCACGATCATAATTGCGCGCAATCTGGACATAGTCCGCCTGCCGCCAGGAGGTCATGATGCGTTGATCGAAGGGGCGTGCGGCATAGACCAGGCGCAGCAGTGTTCCCACAATCAGGAGCAGCAGCATCCCTTTTTTGATCCATGGTGTGGTTGCCTGGTTGTGCATCTCATCGCTCCGGGGGAATCCCCAGGCCGCAGCCCGGCACCGGGCCTAATCCGATCGGTGGATTCTGAAAATCGGATCGACCTTTTTTAATCCTTTCTGTTCGAGCAGCCATTGGGCATGGTGTTTCATCGGCACGACTTCGAAATGCGTCATCATCTCGGACAGGATGAAATCCATGCGGCGCAGTTTGACGGAGCTGCTGGCCTGCATGGCGGGAAAAAAAGACAGTGATTCGGTGTCATCCGCGCCAAGGAAATCGAGCGGGTGGAGCAGCAGCGACAGCCCCGCACCCGACAGGCGGCAGAGTTTCAGCACAGTCTTCCAGTACAGCCGCGCCAGGGCTTCTGAGTAACAGGCCAGATACAGCAGGTAACTGGCATGAACAGGTATTTTCAAGAACGGCATGGTGGTCACTGGAATCTCGAGCAGCTCTTCCGCCTGGAGGTTCCATAAATAGGGTTTGAGCGGGCGAAAACCTTCCGAGAAAGCCCCGAAGAGAAGCTTCCGTTCCTTCTTTTCCTCTTCCGTCAAACGGGCTGTCATAAAATAATAGGCCCTGGCAAGCGGCCCCAGGAAGGTCGGGAAGGTGCTGGCATCATACAGATATCCGCGCTTCTTCAGGATGCGCAGAACCGCCTCCGAAACACTGAACCCCGGCCCGCGAAAACCGATCGGTTTCCGGCCGGTGACTTCGAGCAGCAGTTCCTCGGTCCGGGACAGCTCGTTTTCGATCTCTTCATCCCGGTACAGGTGCAGCCAGGGTTCATGGCTGAACGAGTGATTTCCGATCTCATGGCCAGCGGCCGAAATCGAAGCCAGCGCAGAATGATTCCGTTCGAAGGCAGCATCCTGGCCTACGATGAAAAAGGTCAGCTCGAGGCTGCGGTCTTTCATGAACTCGAGAACACGCGGGACCACCACATCCAGGTAGGAGGGAAACGACTTCCAGGATGGCTCCCCATGCACTTTGAGGTAGGACCACTCATTATCGAGGTCGAGTGAAAGGCTGGCGATCGGTCTGTTTTTCATAGCGCCTCGAATTGTGCAGCGGCTGTGTCGGCCAGCTGGACTGTTTCATTGACATTCAATGTTCCATTGAGGATGTGGGCAGAGTTGACCAGATACAATCCCGGCACCGAGGTCTCTACAGGGGGAACCCGCTCGGAGCAAGCCAGGGTCGAGAGCGGGCAGACATAACGGACCCTGGACACACGGAAGGCCTGGATATTCTTTTCCTCGAGGCCTGGAAAGATCTGAAAAAGCCCGGCCTTGAACTGCTTCTCGATTTCTTCATCGGAAAGCGAAAAGGCGGGATCTTCAGCCGGAACATATTTCGGCAGATATGCGAGGTGATATCCCCCCAGGTGGCCAGGTTGAACCAGGGTGCTCATCTCGATCACACCAGTAAAGGGCAGGCCGCCATCCAGCAGATTCAGAACATAGAATCCCCCCAGGGGGCGGTCGAGCAGGACCGATGCGCACAGGATGCCCTGGTAGAGAACTCCCTCCAGCCGGGAAAGCTCATCCGCATTGAGATCTGTGCAGAGCCTGGCGGCGAGCGGAGCGGCTGCGGTGACAACTACTTTAGGAAAAACTTCAGCGGGCCGGTCCGCGAAGACCAGGTTGATTCCCCCAGGGTGTTTTTCCGCCCGGGTAAGAGGGCACCCGGTAATCACCTCCACCCCTTCTTCATGAAGCTTCTTCCGGAACTGTTCGAGGATGCGTGCATAGCCCCCTTTCACATAGCCGAACAGTTCGGTTTTCAGGCCGGTGCGGCGAGCCGCATACAGCCGTTGGATAGTGGTCCAGATAAAAGCCGCTGAAGTTTTCCGGTAGTTTTCACCCAGTTTCGAACGCAGCAGCGGAAGCCAGAATTTCTCGAAGGTCCGCCGTCCGGAGCAGCGCACCAGCCAGTCCTCGACCGAAATTTTCTCAAGCTGTTTCCAGTTGGTGATGCGTGAACCATACAGGATGGTGAATGCCAGGCGTGCTTTGTCGATGAATCCCAGGGGAGGGAATTTCAGAAATTCGAGGGCATTGGAAATGGAATAAACCTTCCCGCCGGCATACACACCGGTGCGTGTGGTCACCCATTCCATTTCATCTTCGAGGCCGATGTCTGCGAGGACTGCCCGGAAAGACAGGTCGGACAGAAGAATCACATGGTAGTGACGGTCCCAGGTGAGGGGGCCGAGCTGCCAGGTCGACGCCAGCCCGCCGATGTCTCTGGCGGCTTCGAACACAACCACCTTTTTTCCCTGCCGCCTCAAACGCAGCGCCAGGGTCAACCCGAGCATGCCACCCCCGATGACAGCCCACTTCTTTTCAGCTGGGATGTTCATTCCGGAGGGGTGAGCTCCTGCACACAGCCCTGGCGGACTGCATAACGCAGGCCACAGGCCGGGCAACTGAGATCCGCCTGGTCGGCGGGGATTTCGCCCGCCTTGAAACGCAGGAAGGGTTCGCCGCAACGGCACACACACCCCACACTCCGGGCCGGATGCCCGATCACCAGGTGGAAATCAGGAACCCTGCGGGTTATCAGGGATCCCATTCCCACCATGGCAAACTGGCCGATCTCGAATCCGCATCCAACCACACACCCGGCTCCCAGGGTGGAACCGCGCCGGACCCGGGTGGGAAGAGTGGTTTCATCCGGGGCGGAACTCCGCAGGGATTTCAAATCGGCTGTGGTGGCGCGTGGAAAGCGGTCATTGGTGAAGATGGTCCCGGCGCTGATCATGACCCCTTCTTCGATGGTGACCGCATTGCAGATGTAGACAAAGGCATTGATTTTCACCCGGTCCGCGATGGAAACCCCATAAGCGATGCAGCTCTTCTCTCCCACAATGCAGTCCCTGCCGATCGAAGTCTCCGGACCGCGGACATGGACATTATCCCAGATCGATGTCCCGGCTCCGATCGAAACCCCTTCTTCGATCAAAGCGGTGGGATGAACCCGGACATTGGGAAACCTGTCAGTCATGGGCGTTTATCCTCTCGGAATCCAGATTTTGGTACGGGCACGAATGGTTCGGTCAGTGCTTCGATTTCTTGCCGGCCACGGGCGCCACAGAAATCCAGTTGTTGGTTCCCAGTGAACGATAAGCGGTTTCAACCACCTCGACTGAGCCAATCGCCTCTTCGGCGGTGATGAGAAGAGTTTCTTCACCACGAATCGCCTTGATGAAATTTTCGATCTGCCGTTTGAAGGCCTGAATCTTGTCATACCCCTTGCCGAAAATGACCCAGTCCTGGCTGGTGGACTGGCGGTATTTCGATTCCCTCCAGCCGACCCGGATGGTTCCCCGCGAGCCATAAATGTCGATATAACTCTCCAGCTCCTTGTTCAGGCTCCAGGACAGGTCGATGCTGCCCATGACCCCATCGACAGTTCGAATGAAGATCCGCACTGTGTCTTCCACACCAAGCCCCTGCACCCGCTTGCCCTCGACTGCCTGCACCTCAGCGATCGGGCCGAGGAAATACCGCATGATATCCACCGAGTGGGTCCCATTGTCGATCAGCACCCCACCGCCACTGATGGCCGGGTCGGAATTCCAGCGATTGCTCATATCGATCCGCGAGGTGAAGGCATTTTCGAACAGAATGATCTCGCCGAGGATTCCGGAAGTGACAATGCTCTTGGCGCGAATCACATCATCGACATAACGGAACTTGGAGGCCATGGTCAGGATCACACCATTCTTCCTGGCCGATTCCACCAGGCCTCGTGCGCCAGCCACATCGATGCAGAGAGGTTTTTCGCAGAGAACATGAATCTTTTTTTCCAGGAAGTGCCGAACTATATCCGGGTGGAAAGCTGGCGGTGTGCAGACTATGACCGCATCGACCTTGGCCTTTTCTCCCAGCTCCTGATGGGAGGTGAAAGCGGGACAGCGCAGCCCCTCCGCCATGGCTCTGGCGGCTTCAGGGCGGTTATCCGCAACCGCGGTGATTTTTCCCAGCTGAGAAACAGACATGGCCTGCAGGTATGATTGCGCGATGCCGCCTGCCCCGATCAGGCCGAAAGCCATCGGTGCTCCATTCATCACTTTCCTCCAGTCAGGTTTTTCACCGCTTCTGAGATTGAGTCAGCCACATAATCCACATGGTCTTCGGTCATGCGCTCATTCCAGGGCAGCACCAGGATCTTTTCGAGCGCATCGAAGGTTCCGGGGAAATGTTCAGGTGAATAATCGACCGCTTCAGGCCGGGCCAGGGTGAATGGGAACCGGCTTTTCCCGAAGGTCACCTGGTCGCGGAAGACCGCACACTGGAAAGCAGGTTTCTGGATGTACCTCGGCGCGGAGGGTATCTCCCATCCCTTCAGTGCATTCGCCAGGGCTGTCGGGCCGCCCGGAATGATGGCCGGGTCCACACGCACACAGTATTTCCAGTAGGTGTGAACCATCCCCTCATGAACCAGGGGGGATTCGACTCCCTCGATGCCGGCTGTCCGGTCCCTCATGCGTGCGGCGAGACGGATGCGGTTGCCGACACTCATTCCGAGTTTGTCCAGCTGGGCCACAGCGACCGCGCCGACCAGTTCGCTCATGCGGTAGTTCAATGCCAGAAACAGGTGGTCCGGATTCGGCTCCCCATAGGGCCAGGCCTTGTTGATGAAGAGGCGCATCCGGCGCGCAGTTTTCTCGTCATTGGTGACAACCACTCCGCCTTCGCCTGTGGTGATGTGTTTGCCCTGCTGAAGGCTGAAGCATCCCACCTGGCCGAACGTTCCGGCCTTCTGCCCTCCGCAGGTGGATTCGAAAGCCTGGGCGCAGTCTTCAATCACCGGAATCCCCTGGCGGTCCGCCAGCTCCATGATTTCCTTCATGCAGCAGGGGTTCCCGAAGAGGTGAGTCACAACGATTGCGCGAGTCCGCGGAGACAGGCAGCGTGCGATCGTCCCGGCGGTGACATTGAAGGTCAGAGGATCCACATCGGCAAACACTGGAATGGCGCCCTGGTAGACAATCGGTGCGAGCGCGCCCATGTCTGTAATCGGGGTGGTGATGATTTCATCGCCTGGTTCGGGATCGACAGCGGCAATCGCAGTATGAACCGCGGCCGAACCGGAGGAACAGGCATAAGCATATTTGACACCCAGCAGCCCGGCAAACTTCTGCTCGAATTCACGGGTGAATTTCCCCTTGGTGCAGGTCAGGACACCGCTTTCGACCGCCTGCCGCACCAGCTCGATTTCCTCCGCTCCCAGGGTGCGTCCGCTGGCATCCTGGTCCGAGGGGAGTTTGATGATTTTCTCTTTGGGTGGGGCTGATGTTGACGTGATGATTACCTCCCTTGATTGGCTGTGGGTAAAGATGGGGAATTCCCATCGGTGCTGACCTTGGGGATTGAACCGGAATGGGCATCGCGCAGACGGTTCTTGCGGAGATCGCGTTTCTCCCAGATGAGGCGTGCTATCAGACGGAGATGGCCAAGAATGGTGCGCAGCACCTTCATCTTGGACTGGCCGAGCAGGCGGACCTCGAGCACCGCCGGGCACTCGACAATCCGCCTTCCCAGCAGATCGAGAAGAATGACCATCTCGGCCACCCCCAGAAAGCCGCTTTCCTGCAGCTGGATTTCGGCGACTGTGCTGCGGCGGTACACACGGAAACAGCTGGTGTAGGTGGCCAGTTTCTGGCGCACGATCAGGCCATAGATGGCTGACAGGGTCTTTGACAATCCCAGCCGCCAGCCGGGAACATTCAGGACTTTTCCGAGCGGGTGGTAAGGGGATGCAGTGACCAGATCGACTCCTTCCTCCATCAATGGGAGCAGGGATTCGAGCTGGTGGGGATCATAGGTGCAGTCGCAATCGATCGAGCAGATGAGCTCGGTCTTTGCATTGCGGATGCCGGTCATGATGGCGGCAGCCACTCCGAGGTTGCGTGGATGGCGGATGGTGTCACAGCGCGGAAAATTTCCAAAAATTTTCTGCAGGGTTTCCCAGGTGGCATCTTTGCTGTTGTCATCCACAAAGGCATACGAAATCACATAATCCGGAGAGAGCCGTTCCTCGACACTCTTCAAGGTATTGGCCAGGTAAGGCAGTGACAGTTCTTCGTTGTAACAGGGGACCACGATGGTAATGGGGATCGGCTCTTTGAGGGGCTTCCGCGCTTGAGCGTGCCGCCCATGGGAGGAAGGAAGGGAGAACAACCTCGAACCCAGGCTCCCGTTCAGTTCAACAACATGGGGGGCCGCTGGCTGATCGGGCAGATCGAGAAACTCCGCGATGCTTTTGAATGAATACCGGCTGAGATAATCGGGGATCACCCGTGACATCTTCCCGAGATTGCGATATTGGCGGATGCGCTGGAAAAGCGGAGCCGCATTGATCCGGGGTTGCTGAGGGTCAAGCTCCCAGACATGGAAATACATGACAAAGGGGGATTCGCAGGTGGCATCCCAATGGGCCACCGCTCTGCGCATCAGGAAATCCGGAATCTGCCTCAGATAATTGCCACCGGCGATCGGCAAACTGAACCCGAGCAGGCTGACAGTGGAAAGCGGGAACTCCCAGATATCATGGCTGGATGTTTTATGGCGGTGCGCAAATCTCTGGGACCGGTCTCCGGAGAATTCCCGCCCCAGGGGGCAGAAGCTCGAGTCATAGGAAAACCCTTCTTCGGCCAGGATATCCAGCGCCCAGAAATCCTGTTCGTGCATCCAGCCCCGTGCCGCCCGGAACCCATGCACCTTTTTTCCGGTGGCGCGTTCGATCGCTTCACGCGACTGGATCAGATCCGAGCGGAATTCGCCCGGCTGCATCTCACGCAGGCTGCGGTGAAGATATCCCTTGCTGGCGACCTCGTGGCCTTTTTCAGATACGGCACGGACCAGTCCCGGAAGCTGGTCCGCGATCCAGCCCAGGCAGAAAAAGGTGGCTTTAAGGTTGTGTTCTTCAAGAAGTTCGAGTGTTTTGACCGTGTTCTTTTCGACCCGAGTTTCAAAACGGTACCAATTTTTGGGTGGAATAACGCTGCGGAGTGTGCCAACCTGGAAGTAGTCCTCCAGGTGGATAGTGAGCACATGGACTTTTTCTTTCGGCGAGGCAGGGGAGTCCATCAAAGTAGACAACTCTCCTTAGGTGATCGAGGCCATCCCCCTCACGATGACAGCTTAAATCTGAAATCAATATTACAGCAAATTACGATTAAGTCAAGTATATCAACTAAAAAATTTTGAGTACGTAATTCAGTAGGGTGCTTGCATATTTTACTTTATCAAATCATAAACAAAAATTTCTTTTTCAGCCTCCAAGGAAAAACAGCAGATCGATAACAGCAGTCAAGATGGTGGCGGGACCCGGAATCGAACCGGGGACACAAGGATTTTCAGTCCTCTGCTCTACCAGCTGAGCTATCCCGCCCTACGAAGCCAGACACTATATGAAAGTTGGGCCGAATGTCTAGGGGATGAGGCGGCAGGAGAGGGCAGGGCCGACAGAATCTCTTCCCTTCTCCGCTCGCCGGAGCCGGTTATGAATGGCTTCGACGATACTTCTGTGCGGCTCCGAAATCACCCGGATCGCGATCCCGTGGAGGCAGATGAGGCTCACGTGCCGGCGGTTTTTTGTCCGGGGGTGCAGCCGGTGGCAATCCGAGCCTTTCACTGCAAGGCAGACACACCCTGCCGGTGATGATCGATGCGCCACAGAGCAGGCACTTCAATGCGGCCCCCTGTTTGATTTCGACTGTCAGCCTTTTCTCGATGATCCAGCGCTCGATATCCTCAAGATAGATATTCAATTCATTGGAGACCTGTTCGAGTGTTAGCCCAGGATGGTCCCGCATGTATGCCCTTACCAGGAAAATTTCCTTGTCTTCCTCAATCTCACAAGGCTGGCACACAGCCAGTTTGACCTTGTTGAACAGCTTTTCGCAGCGCAGGCACTTGGCGAGTTCCATCCGTGTCCTTTCAGGTTCTCCGTTCAACTTCGGTTTTCATGAATGCGAGTGCATCGGCGGCCAGCTTTTCTTCATTCTCGTACATGCGGCGCCAGATCTTTGTGGCCGCAGCCAGTTCCGGCAGTGACTGCCCGAAAGCTTCGACTGTCATCCATCCATCATACCCGGTTGCCAGGATTGTGTCGAATGTTGTTTTCCAGTTGACCTGCCCGCACCCCGGGGTGCTGCGGTCGTTTTCGGAGATATGGACATGAGCCATGACCGGCGCCATGGTGCGGATGGCATCGGCGGTGTTTTTTTCCTCGATATGGGCATGAAAGGTATCCCACATGGTGCGGCAGCTGGGGTGGCCAACTTCCTGGACGAATCGAACCGCATCTCCGGCGCAATTGAGCAGGTAACACTCGAAGCGGTTGAGAAACTCATACGCCAGAGTGACCCCGCAGGCGGCTGCATGGCCTGCCAGCTCCCTGGCGCTGCCAACCGCACGATCCCATTCCGATTTTTCCGGCCCCTTTCCGCTGAACAGTCCGATCGCCGAGTGGTATGGCCCGGCCAGAACAGTCATTCCCCCAGCCTGGCAGCAGTCGAGCGCAATTTTATTGTGAGCGACTCCCAGCGCCCGGACCTTCGGATCGGGACTCATGGGATCATCCTCGGGGCCACGGACTGTCACTCCGGTGCGTTGCAGCCCCAGGTTATCGAGGTGCCTGCCCAATGCGGCATACAGCTCCGGTTTCATATTGAAAAGAGGAATTTCGACACCATCAAATCCCATCTTTTTCAATTTTTCGAAAAGCGGCAAATATGTCTCTCCAGTTGCGTCACCAGTCCAGAGCAAAAGGTTCATTCCAAATTTCATGGGAGGTCCTCCGAAAGAGTTTTCATGCCGGGAGCCGGTTTTGATTGTGTCCCGTTGGCTCTGCGATGGTACCCAAACCAATTCCGCAGCGGAACCCGGCGACAGGGGCGTTACGTCTTTCCCGCTCCCTCATCTTCTTTTCCGCTCTATTTATTCGTCATCCTCGCTCTATTTATTCGTCATCCTCGCTCCCTTTATTCGTCATCCTCGCGAAAGCGGGGATCCATGATCCGCCCCACACTTTCTGGATTCCCACTTTCGTGGGAATGACAGCTTTTGTGTGAGTCTCCCGCTCCCTCATCGTCTTTCCCGCTCTATTTATTCGTCATCCTCGCGAAAGCGGGGATCCACGATCCGCACCACATTTTCTGGATTCCCACTTTCGTGGGAATGACTGCTTTTGTGTGAATCTCCCGCTCCCTTTATTCGTCATCCTCGCTCCCTTTATTCGTCATCCCCGCGAAAGCGGGGATCCATGGTCCGCGCCACACTTTCTGGATTCTCACTTTCGTGGGAATGACAGAGAGAGCGCGGGGATGACAATTTTTTGGGCCGGGGGTGATGTCAGTGGGGTCAGGGATGACGGGCGCCATGAGATAACGGGCGCCAGGGTGATCATGGATTCTCTCCGAATTCCCCGGGAAGGCTGTTTATTTCTGAACAGGCACTTCCCCGGGGCGTTTTAACCAGCTCACATGTTTCTGGAGCCACATCCATCAAATGCTCTCGATTCAGGTTTGTAACCCACTGAAACAGTTTGGCTTAGCGTTGCCTGATGGCGAGCATCTGGATTTGGCAAGATTCCTGTAACAGGCAGAGAAAAAGTTTCCATGGCTTGAATCATCGAACCAGTTCCGGGCAGGCCGGGCAACCATTTACATCAACACCCATAGGGGAGGTCGCAATGAGAAAAGCATTCCGGATCTTCAGTTTATCGATTGTGCTGCTGCTATCCCTCTGCCCCCAGGCTCCGGCACAGGATGCAGCGGCTGCATCGGCTCTCAATGCTGCAGATACCGCCTGGATGCTGATTTCGACTGCACTGGTGTTATTCATGACTCCGGGGCTGGCGCTTTTTTATGGCGGCCTGGTGCGTTCGAAAAATGTGCTTTCCACAATGATGCACAGTTTTTCGGCCATGATGGTTGTAACCATTGTCTGGGTCCTGTGGGGCTACAGCCTGGCATTTGGGGATGATGCCGGGGGCGGCCTGATTGGCAACCTCAAGCATGTGTTTCTGGCCGGTGTTTCGTGGGATGAGCCGCGTCCTGATCTCGGAACCACCATCCCTCACCTGCTTTTCTGCATGTATCAGCTGATGTTTGCGATCATCACTCCCGCTCTCATCTCAGGCGCATTTGCCGAAAGGATGAAGTTCTCGAGTTATGCGGTGTTCGTGGTGCTGTGGTCGACTCTGGTGTACAGCCCGGTGGCCCACTGGGTGTGGGGGCCGGGTGGCTGGCTGGGGGCCTGGGGTGTTCAGGACTTCGCCGGCGGGACAGTGGTCCATATCAGTTCCGGCATTGCAGCTCTCGCTTCAGCGCTGGTCATCGGCAAACGGAAGGGATACCCGCACACGGCCATGATCCCGCATAATCTCCCCTGGTGCGCCCTGGGGGCCGGGATTTTGTGGTTCGGATGGTTCGGCTTCAATGGTGGCAGCTCGCTGGCTGCCAACGGGGTGGCGGCGGTGGCATTCGCGAACACACACCTCGCAGCGGCATCAGCCGCCATGGCCTGGGTGCTGGTGGAATCGGTGATGCGCGGCAAGGGAACCATGCTGGGCCTGGTCACCGGAGCGGTTGCCGGGCTGGTCGGAATCACCCCCGCGGCGGGATTTGTGGCCCCTATTTCGGCCCTCTGGATCGGTATCATCACCAGCATGGTGTGCTACTGGTTTGTTTCACACAAAGAGAAATTCGGCTACGATGATGCACTGGATGCATTTGGTGTGCATGGAGTCGGAGGGACAACCGGCGCGATTTTGACAGGTGTTTTTGCGGTTCAATCCCTGGGGCTGGCCCCTTATCGTGATGGGTTGATCAGCTATGGCACCCTGGTTTTCCGGCAGATTGCCGGCGCAGGAATCACCATCGCATACGCCTTTATTGTGAGCTTCATCCTGCTTAAGGTGATTGACCTCACCCTTGGGCTTCGGGTCGAGAGCCGGGCGGAAGAGACCGGACTGGATGTCGAACTGCATGGAGAAAGCGGGTATTCGCTCCCCTGAGGGGGAATCGAGGCCCGCCATCGACCGGCTGAGGAAAAGGAAATTCAACTCCCGATCACACCCCCTGGAGTGAATGGGGAGAAAAGAAAGAAATAAACGCGAGGAGAACCACCCAGATGAAAATGATCACAGCCATTATTCGTCCCAGCAAGCTGGATAATATCAAAGAGCTCCTTTCCGAAATGGGAGTGACCGGCCTGACCATCACCGAAGTGCGCGGCCATGGCCGCCAGAAAGGCCATCGAGAACTGTTTCGTGGAAAAGAGTATGTAGTCGATCTGGTTCCAAAAGTGCGCCTCGAAATCGCCCTGCCCGATTCCAAAGTCGAGGCGGTGGTTGCCGCCATTCAGAAAGCCGCTCACACCGGGGAGGTGGGGGATGGAAAAGTATTTATCATGGATCTTGAGAATTGTGTCCGCATCAGGACCAATGAACGCGGCGAAGGGGCTTTATGAACTGAACGGTTAAGAAAATTGAGGTTGAGAAAGGGGCAGGAAGAATGATTGGTCCCACCCCTTTTAAAGGCCGGTTTACTCAGCGATTCCTTCCATCTTTTTGATCTTGCGATCTTCCATCGAAATCACCTTTTCTGCGGTTTCTTTCGACTTGGATGCCGACTGAGATTTTTCTTTGGACTTCGAGTTTGATTTGGGTTTATCTGTTTTGAATGGGCTGTTTCCATCCTGAGGGATCACCATATCCATTTCGATCACCCGGTCGAATTTGGCGGTGCGGATTCCGGATTCATCGAAATCAAGCAATGCGCTTTCAGCGGTCATTTTGCTGGTATATCCATCCGGGTTCTTCTGAATGATCTTGGTTCTGCGCGGGCAATAGATCTGCTGGGTGAGGTGGTTGTATTCCACATAGGTGGTTTCCACCCGATACTCGCGCTGATCATCGACCACGATCCTGCCGGAGGCGGTTCCGGATTTGACATCGGCGTGCCAGTGAATCTCATCCGCCCAGACCAGAATGTCGGGGCGTTTGACACCATTTTTTTCCTGGAACTGAATCCGAATCGGCTCTTCGAAATTCTTGGCCGGGGCGGTGTAGTGAATATTCCGCCCGCGTTCGATCGTGATGTTGCAGCCTTTCGGAGTTTTGATGTAACGCAGGACATCATCTTTCGACCCGAATGGATTCGATGATGAAGACTGTGCCCAGAGTGGTGTTGAAAAACAGCAGACTCCCACGATTGTGAGACACTGCATCCATCGTTTGTGGGTCAATTGCCGATCCTCCTTGACTGATCCTGCTCTTTGCTCTCGATCGATCCGCTCCCCAGCCTTAACGATCCAGTGCAATCCAGAAAATACACACTCCCCGCAGATCCCATTCTATCAGAACCGCATCGGACTCCAAGATCACAACCATGAGTTCAAGCAAACTGGTTTTTTAGTGAAACTTCATCGCCGATCCTGCCGAAAATTGATAAGAGGCACGGGTGGTGTGGGGGCCGGAATTCATGACTCACCAACAGATCGAATAAACCGGCTGGTTGAAAGAAATAAAATGGACGCAGACAAAGCACTTTCACTTTACATCGCTTATCTTTCCGGAGTGCGGTCCGCAAGCGCTCATACAATCACAGCCTATCAACGCGACCTGCTTCAGTTCTTCGCATCGCTGGCAAAAAGGGATCATTACGACCCCGAAAAAGACCTGGCGGATATCGATGTCTGCCAGATCTCCCCATCGATGATCAAAGGCTTTCTGGCGCAACTGCATGGGAATGGCCTGGATAACCGTTCAATCAACCGGAAGATCTCCTCAGTGCGGGGTTTCTTCCGTTTCCTGTCTCAGCAGGCCATAATTACAGTGAACCCCGCGAACCGGATTCGCGGGCTGAAACAGGCCCTTCGACACCCCCGCTTCCTGCCGGTTGAAGAAACTGACCGGTTGTTTGAAGCGGGGGGTCTCTCTCTTCGGGATCGAGCTATTTTTGAAACATTGTATTCCACAGGCATCCGTGTCAGTTCGCTGGTGGGCCTGGATGCCGGCGATTACAATCCCGGCGCACGCAGCCTGAGGATCCTGGCAAAAGGCGCCAAACAGCAGGATGTTCCGCTGGGGGAGCCTGCCATCGAGGCCATCGAGGCCTACCTCGAGGAAAGAGGCGGCCCGGCACTCAAAGACCCCCTTTTCATCAACAAGGATGGCGGACGCCTGACAACCCGCTCTGTCCAGCGGCTGGCGCGCAAGGTGGGACTCCAGCTTGGCCTGGGAAGAGTGACCCCCCACACCCTGCGCCACACCTTCGCGACACACCTGCTGGATGCCGGGGCCGATCTTCGCTCGATTCAGGAACTCTTAGGGCACGAGTCGCTCAAGACCACCCAGAAATACACCCATGTCTCACTCCAGCGGCTGCGCCAGGCATACGATAAAGCCCACCCGCTGGCCCATGACAAGGAGACCTGACAGCACCCGCTGATCTTTTCAGCCCGGGATGATGGCATCCGCCTCGATTTCAATCAGGGCGGCATCGTCAATCAGGCGGGGAACTTCCACGATGGTGATGGCCGGACGGATTTCAGCGAAAACCTCTCCATGCACCTCAGCCACCTCTTCCCAGCGTGAGACATCAGTCACAAAAATGCGTGTCCGGATCACATGCTCGATCTTTCCGCCCAGGGCTTCGATGGCGGCACGGATGATCTGAAGGGAACGCTGAGCCTGCGCTCCCAGGGATGGCGGGTAGGTTCCATCGGCATGGATCCCCACTGTCCCGGTCACCGCAATCACATTCCCGCTGCGCACAGCACGTGAATACCCCATGATCGGTTCCCAGCGGGAGCCGGAGCTGGCAGTCATTCTGCCGAATCTTTCTGTCAAAGCAATTTTGATATCCGATGTCATACGTGCATCCTTTCCAGTCAGTTTTTGTGTTCTGCATTTTTCAAGGGTTCCATCTCAGGAACCGTTCAAAATTTTCTCCGAACAGCAGGCGGACATCCCTTTCGATCGCCGAGGCATCGATGCGCCAGCCGGTCCGGGCCAGGTCTTCATATTTGTCCGCGAGGATATCGGCGATCAAGGTTCGTGAGTGCCGCCATTTGTAGATCACCTGGTCAAGCACCCGTGCATCCGAATGCTGGGGGATCATGGAAAGGCCAAGCAGCTCGAGGCGTTCACGGGTAATCTCTTCAATCAGGCTGGGATTGTTCATAAACCACCAGCAGCCGAATACCATCAGATTCGGGAACTTGCGGGCAGTGACACACAGTTCATGCTGGTTTTCCCGTGAGAGAAAAGTGACAAGGAACTTGTTGCGCGGGAATCCTGCACAGATGCGTTCCACTGAACTGACATCCGCGCGCCCCACCGAATCACCCGCCAGTTTCAGTTTCGGGTTCACCTGGCGCTTGACCCCGATCATCATCGCAAAGGGGAGCCGATGCTCACGGGCAACAGGGAAAATACATTCTTCCAGCATGGAAGAGGTGATGGAATCATCCGGAAAGCGGAAATCCGGTGTCAATGAAACTGCCATGTAGGCCGGTTTCATGGCTGCAATCCATTTCTCGAGAAAACGGCGGACCTCCTTTCGGGAGGTGGCATCGAAGTCACGGCCCGCCGAGTATCCCCAGCCTTTCAAGGTTTCGAAGGATTTCTCCCAGGCCAGCAGAAGAGGGTCGAGGCGCAAAGCGGCACGAAAGCGCGGGTCGAGCTGGACTCCCTTGTCCCACACCGGACGCTCCAGGTCATCGAAGGGATCATTGGTCATCACCACACTGTGGAGATTGGCGGTTTTGAAAACCCGGTTGACATGCTCCTGTGCTGTGGTGGATTTGAAGAAATCCCGGCAGGTGTTGAGGTCACGGGAAGAGGTGTCCAGCCCCAGCTGCTCGAGTGTGGTCAGCACCCCCCGGCAGGCTTCCGACACGGGAGAGCGTTCCAGAAACAGAACCCTCCAGACCCGATCCGCCTGAGCCTGACGGGGAAGAGACCAGAACTGGTCATAATCCATGGGCTGGGCACGAAACACTTCCGCTACAAGGTAGTGATAAGTGAGCAGTTCATCGATCCCCCAGAGCAGCAGCTCACCGAAAGGGATGTCATAAAGATGGGTATGAATATCGAGAATCGGCTGCCGATCCACGATCTCCCGAATCCGGGTGCGCAGGTCTGAAACGTCAACAGGCTGTTCCGGCATACAGATCTCCTGAGGATGAATTCTGATTGATTTCTATAGCCCGAACCGTTCTTTGGGAAGAGGCACAGCGCGGATTCCAGCCGGCCGGGAACTCAACCACACTGTCAATCCCTCGAGGACGGTCATTCACTTTGGAGATGGAACAATCTATTCTCTCGGGGGATTTTCCCCGGAAAACGGCTGTTCTGGTTTTGAACCGGCTGGATTTCCCTTTTCTTCAACCTGCTGATTTCCCTTTCTGTATGAGGAGGGAGAAAAGTGGCGGGATAAAATTGAGACTGCACACGACAGGAGAAACTTCATGACCTACCAGCCTGATACCCGATCGACTCGGCTGGAAAGCACACTGTTCGACCTTTCCAAACCAGGCTGCCATGGGTATGCCATCCCTGCCAGCGATATCCCCGCTGGGTCGGCCACAACCCGTCTTCCGGAAAAATACAGGCGTGGAGCATCGCTTGCGCTGCCGGAACTGACTGAGCCGATGGTGGTTCGGCATTTTACACGCCTTTCCCAGCTCAATCTGTCGATCGACAGCCACTTCTACCCACTGGGTTCCTGCACAATGAAGTACAACCCGAAGATCAATGATGAGGTCGCCGGCCATCCTAGTTTCACCGGCCTGCATCCCATGCAGGATGCGGCGGATTGCCAGGGTGCTCTGGAGGTGATTCATTCACTGCAGGAGATGCTCTGCCAGTTTGCCGGAATGGATGCATTTTCCCTTGCCCCGCTGGCTGGCGCACAGGGCGAATTTGCGGGCCTGCTGGTGATTCGCGCTTATCTTAAATCACTCGGACAGACTCATCGGGACACAATCCTGGTTCCCGATTCAGCTCATGGGACCAACCCCGCCACGGCCACACTTGCCGGATTCCGCACAGTCCAGATTCCTTCCAACAACAGGGGCCGTGTGGATACCGCACGGCTCAGGGAGGCGCTCAATGACCGTGTCGCCGGGCTGATGATGACGAATCCCAGCACACTGGGCCTGTTCGAGTATGACATCCTGGAAATTGCTGGCCTGGTTCACCAGGCCGGCGGCCAGCTGTATTACGATGGAGCCAACCTGAATGCAATCGCCGGGATCACACGCCCTGGCGATATGGGATTCGATGTGGTGCATATCAACCTGCACAAGACATTTTCGACTCCCCATGGCGGCGGCGGACCGGGCGGCGGGCCGGTGGGAGTCAAAGCCCATCTCAGGGATTTCCTCCCCACTCCATGGGTTGTCAAATCGGAAAAAGGGGAGCCACCTCTCGAACTCCGTTTCGATGCCCCCGATTCGATCGGCGCATTGAGCTGCTTCTGGGGGAATTTCGGAGTCCTGATTCGTGCGTATGTCTATCTCCTGCACCATGGACTCGATGGCATCCGGGATAACAGCCGCTATGCGGTGCTCAATGCAAATTACCTGAAGGCCCTGATTCGCGAGCATTACCCTGCGGCTTATGAGGGCATCTGCATGCATGAATTCGTGCTGAATCTCAAGGAAGCGGATATCGGAAAGCAGCGCGCCATGGAAGTCGCCAAAAGGCTGCTGGATTATGGGGTGCATGCCCCGACTGTCTATTTCCCGCTGGTGGTGCCAGAGGCTTTCATGATCGAACCAACCGAGACTGAGACTCCGGAAACTCTGCGAGCCTTCGCAGCGATTCTCGAAAAGGTCCGTGAGGAATGCCTGACCACCCCGGAGCTGGTCGAGGAAGCCCCCTGGACCACTCCAGTCCGGCGCCTCGATGAAGTCACCGCGGCGCGGAACCCGGTGCTTGTCGAAAAATAGGGAAACCGCCGGTCCGCAGGGGGTGCCTCAACAGCCCTCCTGCGGACCGGACATCAGCAATTACCTCCAGGCCCTTGCCAGGCGGTGCAGGGCTACTGTCGTGGGCATGGCCCCCTGAACCCGTTGCTCAGGTGGCGGTATATTCGAAGGGCCGCCGGCAATGAGTTCGATTTCAATCTGCTGGTTCCAGTAAACCTCGGGGACAGCAAACGCAATCCGGGAAACCTGTGCCGGAACCACCGCCGCCACCGAGGGGCTGCCGCCTTCGATGCGCGCTGAAAGAGTCTGCGGTGCCTGGGGTGTGGCATACAGCGAGTTGGAATCCACCTCAATCACGTTCCCGGCACCTCCAAGGCGGAACAGGCAGTTCCTGGCCATGCGTCCCTGGGGATCGATCCCGCCGAACACACCGATAATCCCCGCTCCATCCACCAGGGTGATCTCGGTGGGAGCCTGGAGATACTGCTGCTCCATCCGGTCGATGGCAGGCTCATCCATCACCTCGGTGTAGATCCGGCGGTCGCTGGGAGGGCGCATGCAGGCCGGAGGAAGCACTTTCTGGTCTTCGAGAAATGAAAACACACGGTCCGCCATCATCCGGCACCCCAGTGGGTTGCAGTGGGAATCATATCCAAGCGAATACTCTGCCATGTATGTGTGGTGGTCGAAGACCGGCAGTGTCGAGCAGACAGGAATTCCCAGGCTGTTGCAGATCTGGATGCATTTGCGGTTGACAGGTTCGGAATGATTGCGTGTTCCGAAGATCATGACCGAGAAAGAAGCCCCTCTCTGGAGGCACAGGTCGCGCATGGCCTGAAGCTCGCGGCCAATCCAGGCCCAGCGGGATCGAGCTTCATGATGGCCGCCGAGTCCAAGCGGCGGAGCAATGTCAGGAACCGCATTGCGCCACTGGTTGTAGCGATTCATGATGCCCAAGCCACCGGCGGCGTCATCAAGCCGTTTCTTCTGCATCATCCAGTGAGGCGCAAAGGAACCATAGATGAAGGCCGCATCGAGCGGTTTCGCCGGGTCATAGAAAATCAGATCGCCGGAAGGCACTGCGGACAAACTGTCATCCAGATCGTTCTCTACAAACGTGTAAACCACAACATTGGGGCGGAAAGCATCGATAGTGCCCTGCAGCTGTGCGCGGATGTTGCGGATGTTGTAGGCGCTCACTCCGGCATTGATGACATCGATGGGCATTGAACTCCCGGCTCGCTGCTGCAGCATGGCTTCGAGCTGGTTCGGGAAGGTCTCCTGGTTGGACACTCCTGTTCCATAGGTGACAGAATCCCCCAGGCAGAGGATGCGAAACATGTTGGGAGCGGATGGAATGGTCGGACGGTCGCGGAAACCATATTCATTGGTAGTAAAAGGAACTCCGAAGGTGATGAAGGAGGCATTCGGAGTGATCATGAAAGTCATCTCCGGATTGGATGCGGGTATGCAGCGGAAATTATTGACCTGCTTGCCCGGGGGGGGTGCAGCCGGCCCGGCATTCAGGCTGGAAAATATCCCCGCTCCCGCTAAAAGGGCTGCAGCCACTGCCGGAAGAAGGATCCACCAGCCGGCTGACTGCGGGAGGCGCGGCCTGGATTTCATATCGGCCGCACCATGGCCATGCGATGCAAGGTTCGTTATGTGTTTGTTCTTTCTTCCCATGGCTTCTCCTTTTGATGTCCGATTCATTTCTGTTGCGGGATCACACAGTGGAAAAGGTGATTGTCATTATACCCAGCCCGAGTCTTCATACGAATCCATCTGTTTTCCAAACAGGGAGTACAGCACAGGCAGCACCACCAGAGTCAGGACAGTCGATGAGATCATCCCGCCAATGAGCACAGTCGCCAGAGGGCGTTGAACTTCCGCTCCCACCCCGAGAGAAAGCGCCATTGGAATAAAACCCGCCACATCGGTCACCGCTGTCGCGAGCACCGGGCGCAGGCGTGAAATTGCGCTTTCATAAACCGCATCCTGGAGAGGCCTTCCCTGGGTCATCAGGCGCTTGGCGGAAGAGACCACAACCAGCCCGTTGAGAATGGCGATGCCGAAGAGTGCGATGAAACCAATGGCCGCAGAGATGCTGAATGGCATCCCCCGCCAATACAGGGCCATCACACCCCCCACGATGGCAAAGGGAATTTTGGTCGAAACGAGAAGCGCATCCCGTGCCGAATTGTAAGTCAGGTAAAGCAGGAGGAAGATCAGGGCCAGTGAAATTGGAACGACTATCGAGAGCCGTCCACGCGCCGCCAGCATGTGCTCGAATTGCCCGCCGATCTCATAGTAATACCCCGCCGGAAGAGTGACTCCCGAATCGATGGCGCTGCGAACTTCATCGACAAAGCTGCCGACATCACGGCCATGCACATTGCACTGGACATTGATCACACGGCGGGACCATTCCCGGTTGATGCTGGCTGGCCCTTCGGTGAACGCCAGATTGGCCAGATCCGAGAGCGGGAGAACTGCGCCATCCGCCGAAGTGACCAGAATCCGTCCGAGCGCCTTCGAATCACTCCTGTATTTTTCGTCCAGGCGGACCAGCAGATCGAACCGTCGCATCCCTTCACGGATCTCACCCACATGCCTGCCTCCGATGGCCTCAACCATGTCCATCACCCGGCTGCCTTCGACACCATTCCGCGCCAGAGCGGCATGGTTCAAACGCGCCTCGAGAACCGGCAAACCGGTCAGCTGATCGGTGCGGACATCGGCACTCCCGGGGATTCCACGCAACAGGGCCTCCATGCCGGTGGCGATCTCAGTCAACTCGGCAAGGTCGTCCCCGAAGAGCTTGATGGCGACATCCCCTCGCGCTCCCGCCACCATCTCGCTCATGCGCATCTCGATGGGCTGCGAAAAGACCACCCGCATTCCGGGGAGTTCCTCGAGCCGCATTCGCATTTTGTCGATCAATGCCGGCTGATCATGGGCCGCCTTCCAGGCTTCACGCGGCTTGAGGGTGATGAAGATATCGGAAACCTCAAGGCCCATCGGGTCTGTGGCGATTTCCGCTGTTCCGGTGCGTGTCCAGACCTTATCGATTTCATCCGGGAAGAAATCGAGCAGGACCTTTTCGATCCGCTGGCCATACCGGACCGATTCCTCCAGGGAAACTCCGGCCAGACGGACTGTATTGACCACAATCGAGCCTTCCGACAGGCGCGGGATGAATTCAGTTCCAAGCTGTGTGGCGATCACGCCGGTCAGGACCAGGATCAGGACCGAAGCCAGCATGACAGTCCAGCGCCAGCGCAGTGACCAGCGCAGAACAGGGGCATACAGGCCATTCAGAATTCTCATCACGATATTTTCTTTCGCCGAAATTTTGTTCGGCAGGAAAAAACTGGCCAGCACCGGCATCAGGGTCAGCGACAGGATGAACGATCCGAGCAGGCAGAACAGGAAAGTGACCGCCATCGGTTTGAAAAGCTTTCCTTCCACTCCATGCAGAGTCAGGATCGGCAGGTAGACAATCATGATGATGGCTTCACCAAAGGTGGTCGGCCTGCGCACCTCGATGCACGCATCACGGACTGTTTCGAGGAAGTCCTTCGAGGCATCCTTGCGCTCGGACAGGCGTCTGACCGCATTTTCGACAATGATGATCGAGCTGTCCGCCACAATGCCGAAGTCAATCGCCCCAAGGCTCATCAGGCTGCCCTCGATATTGAACAGCCGCATGGTGATGAAAGTGAACAGCATCGAAAGGGGGATCGACAGCGAGGTGATCACACCGGCCTGAAAATTCCCCATCATCAGGAACAGGATGGCAATCACCAGCACCGCCCCTTCAAACAGGTTCTTGCGGACAGTTTTGAGGACTGCCTCGACCAGGTGCATCCGGCTGTAGGCCAGATCGATCTGGACATCTGAGGGCAAGGCAGTGCGGACTTCGCTCAATTTGTCTTCGAGAGCCTGAGACACCAGGCGTGTGTTTTCACCCTTGAGCATGAAAGCCAGCCCGAGAACCACCTCTCCCGTCCCCATGGCGGTTGTGGCGCCACGGCGGATCTCATGCCCGATCTCCACATTCGCCACATCGCCGACTTTTACCGGGATGCCCTCATGGGAAGCGATTACGATATTGCGGATATCTTCGATCTGCCTGGCGCGGCCGATACCATAGATGAGGATCTGTTCACCCGCCTGGGTAATGTTTCCTCCCCCGACATTGGCATTGTTCTTCCGCAGGGCTTCTTCGAGGTCATCGAGGCTGAGTCCATACTTCACCAGGCGCAGCGGATCAAGCAGCACATGGTACTGCTTGACATTGCCTCCCCAGGCATTCACCTCAGCAACACCGGGAACGGAAGCAAGGATCGGCTTCACCACCCAGTCATGGAGTGTCCGCAGTTCGGTGAGGTCGCGTGAAGAGGAGGAGACCAGGTAGTGAAACACCTCTCCCAGGCCGGTGGTGATGGGGCCCATACGGGGTGGTTCGATGTCCTCCGGCAGTGAAACCGACTGCAGACGCTCACCAATCACCTGCCGTGCACGGTAGATGTCCGTGTGGTCATCAAAGATCACAATCACCTGGGAGAAACCGAATTTGGAGAGCGAGCGCATCACCTCAAGGCCCGGCAGCCCAGACAGGGCCAGCTCCACCGGCAGTGTGATCTGCTGTTCGATCTCCTCGGGAGAGAGATTCGTGGCGACAGTGTTGATCTGAACCTGCACAGGGCTGGTGTCGGGGAAGGCATCGATCCGCAGATTCCGGAAGGACCACCCTCCCCATAACACCATCAATAAAGTCAGTACCAGAACAACCAGGCGGTTCTCAAGAGACCAGCGGATAATGGCTGACAGCATGGTCAATGCGCCGCATGGGCGATCTCTTCTGCATGCACCTTGCTGGTTTCGGCCGGAGCCTGGGCGGATTCATGCGCCGTGTGAGCTTTTTCGGCTCCATGGGATCCTGCAGCATGATCGGCGCAGCAGCCCGCACCGATATTGGCCTTGAGGATTTCGGTTTTCATGAGGTAGCTGCCACGTGTGACCACGCTTTCCCCTTCGAGCAGCCCGGCCCGGACCAGCACCATTCCATCCTGTTCATAACCCAGGCGGACCTTGCGGGGTTCAAAGGTATCCGCACCGCGGCTGACGAAAACGACATTGCAGCAGCCATCCCATTGAACCGCTTCGGCCGGGACAGCCAGGACCTGGTCATCCTGATGGAGGGCGATGCTCCCCTGGCCGAAAAGGCCGGCCCGCAGGGAGTGGTCGGGGTTGTCCAGCTCGGCGCGCACCTGCCCGGTCCGGGTTCGCGGGTCGAGCTCCGAGCTGATCCAGGAGACCACCCCACGGATGATTTCGTTCCGGGAGCCATCCACTTTGAAAGACAGTGGCATTCCGATTTCGACCGAGGAGAGATCTTCAGCCGGGAGATCCAGGCACAGCCACATGCGTGACAGATCCGTGACTGCAAACAGGACCTGTCCGGATTCCACCATCTCCCCTGGGACCGCTTTCCTTTCAACAATGGTCCCATCGAATGGAGCACGGACCGGGAGCAGGGTGCTGGTGTCACGAGAGGTTGCAACCTGGTCCAGCTCCTGATCATTCAACCCGAAATTTTTGAGTGTCTGCCGTGCAATCGCCAGCTCAATTTCGGCCGAATCCAGGTCTGCTTGCGCCTGGACCATTTCTTTTCGCGCCACGCCACCATTGGCTGTGCCATTTTCGAAAGACTCCACCATCCATTTGCAACGGTTCAAGGCGGCCATCGAACGAAGGAGTTCAGCCTTGGCTTTTCCAAAATCGGAAGAATCGACTGTGGCCAGGATTTCCCCTTCAGCCACCTGCCGGCCAGGCTCGGCCTGGACTGAATGCACAATCCCTCCTGAAAGGGGTGAGAGGAGTGCATACCGTGACTGGTCGTATTGAATATCCCCGTAACATTCAATTGTATGGCTCAGGGAACGGGGGAGGACCGGGACCATTTCCAAACCCGCCTCACCGGATACATCGGCGGATTTGAGCTGGATTTTTACATGATGCAAAGGGCAATTGGGATTGATCCCGCTTCTTTCTGCCTGGTTTTGGGTCTTCCCTCCTTCTGAGAGAACCTCCTGGAAACCCTGGACAATCTCATCCTCAACCTGGGTGGAAATCTCCAGGCGCGCCTGTTCTACCATTGGCTGGGGGAGATGGGGCCCTGAAATCCGTGACGGATTGCACTGGACACACTGTGAAGCCGGCAGGCCATGCTTCTCGCACCAGTCACGGCCCATTCCCAGCTCGACCAGTTCTTTCCGGCAGATCGAGCAGAGCGAAGCGGGAACTTCATGAGACGAACACCAGTCGCCCCGTGCTTTGAATGCCTCGATCAGGGCTGAATTGCAGCGGATGCACATCGATTCGGGAACTCCATGCTCTGTGCACCAGTCGCCATTCTTCTTGTAGTCCTGGATGAGTGCATCGGTCCAGACAATTTTGTTGGCCTGCGCAGCCCCGGCACCTGCACTTCCCTTCTCTGAGGGGCAGCAACTGGATTGGGTGGATTTCGATGCTGCGGCCTTGTTCGCACAGGCCGGGCAGCAGGCCGCGTTGGGTTCATCTGCCTGTTTTTTTCCGGCACAGCAGGCATCTTCGCAGGCTCCCGTAGCGGGGCTGGAGGCGGTCTTCTTTCCGGCACAGCAGGCATCTTCGCAGGCTCCTGTGGCGGGGCTGGAGGCAGTCTTCTTTCCGGCACAGCAGGCATCTTCGCAGGCTCCCGTAGCGGGATTGGAGGCTGCTTCGGCACCTGTCACATGGCTTGATACCAGGCTGTTCCAAAGTGAAATGGCCTCTGAACGGATGTTTTCCTGGAAACTGACAGCTCCTGCCAGCACCAGAATGAGAAATGGAGGGAGAAATCGCCCGATTGATCTGGCAGATGATAAATTCATTTTAGTAATCCCCTGTTTCTGATTGCTGTTTCGCACCGCGAAACCAACGATAACCATTGCGCCTCACGGGAATGAGGCACAGCAAGGCAGGGAACCTCAGATCAGAAGGGTCGACAATGCTGGAAGGAGTGTTCCGAACGAATATAAAGGAGGTCCGGAATCTGAAATCAGTCTCCGTGCAGCCAGGTCTGGCAGCCAGGCCAGCTGAGGCTGCACATCCGAAGGCAGGGATAAGGGAATCAAGTCGGCCGGATTGAGAGCGACTCCTTGAACCACCGGTAGAATATAAGGATCACAGCATCCGGAAAGACAGGAGCAGTCATGCATCGGCTCAGGAACTTTTTTTTCTTCCGGCTCATGGGGGCAGCACTGGCAGCAGGATGACACCTCGCAGGCCTCAGCTGGCGAAAGCAGTGCGCTCCATTCGGCCAGGAGAGTCAGGCCACGGCAGGGACATGCCAGCCCACTCATCACCATCAGAGCCAGAAGGACTGAGGCGCGTTTTTTTAATGGATTGGTCTGCTGGCTTATGCGTATGGTTCGCATCATTCGTTTATCCATGCCTTTGCCCCGCCGGATCATTCAAGTCTAAATTGCAGTACTCCCGGTGTCAATTATCGGCATTGAAACGGGTGTTTTGATATAAGGCTCTTGTCCCATAGATCGTCATTTCTTCAGGGGCACGGCATGACGTGCCCCTTTGGAACTTGGGTGATCTCCCTGGGCACATCATGCTGTGCCCCTACGCAGAAAAGGGTGCTCTCCCTTTGTGGATGTATGGCATCCGAATGGCATACCGTCTCTCATCGGAAAACGGAAAGCCACAGGCTTGACGGTGAGGGGAAGTCAGATTCACATTCCCTTTGAGAAAATGAGAAACGGCGCTATGTGTCGCGCAGTGAAAAATCGCGATTCTCTCAACAGCCACAACTGGACATTTTTTTCTGGCCAATAACCGGATGCTTTAATTTAGGGATAACAGAATCTATGTCTTTTTTGTCCTGGGTTTGAAGAGGCCAGTTTTTCCGGCCTCCATCAGCCTTTCGAAAATTAGGTAGTTTGAGGATCAGGTAAAAGGAGGTTACGTAATGGAAATGGGAAGAGTGATTACTCTGATGATACAGGTATCCGCTTTGCCGTTCGCCTTCAATGTCGGGTTTGCTGTCTTGATGTTCATGACCCAGGGAGTTTTCGCCGATGGGTCCGCATGCCTCTTCGTGATCACCTCCACAGGTGCTGTTTTTCTCTGGGTCCTAAAGAATGTAAAAGCCTCAGTGATCGGTTATCTGAAGGAAGATACTCTTCGCCTTCGCCAGAAAGACCAATGGGCCAGGATTCCAATGATAATAAACACCGCAGCCGATGAACTGGCATTGGCCGCCCGTTCACACATCCTGTCCACCCTGTTGGCTGGCTATATCCTGATCGCTGTTGTTTTCGCGCTGGCTTATCAGGCTGTCGAAGGAACGCCTGCTGGCTCGATTCTGACCAACGTTTATTTCAGTCTCACGACGCTCGCAACTGTCGGTTACGGTGATATCTCTCCTCGAGGTTTTGGCCGGGTCCTGGCATGCATCGAGATGATATCCGGAGTGGCCTATCAAGTCCTTGCCATCGGCGGCGGAGCTGCTTATTTACTTGACCTCGGGAAAAATCAGCCGAGTGAGTAAACCGCATTTCTCATTCACTTTCCAATGCCTGCTTGATTTCGTGCAGTTCTTTCTGGCGGACCTTGCTGACAACCGGGAACTCCAGGTTCAGACGATCCATGACAGTACAGATCGCCTCTGAAACTGCCAGACGCGCAAACCACTTGTTATCTGCAGGAATCACAAACCAGGGAGCTTCCTCGGTGCTGGTTTGGTTGAGCATGTCTTCGAAAGCCTCCTGGTATTTTTTCCAGCAGGAACGTTCCTTGTAGTCGGCGACAGAAAACTTCCAGTTCTTCTCAGGTTCATTGATTCTTGACAGGAAGCGTTTCTTCTGTTCCTCCTTAGAAACATTCAAAAAGAATTTCAGGACAATGATTCCATTGCCAACGAGGTATTTCTCGAAATTGTTAATCTCTTTGAAACGCTGACGCCAGATATCCCCTTTAATGGTTTCTGCTGGCAACTTCTGTTTTTCAAGGAACTCGGGATGGACGCGGACCACGAGGACTTCTTCGTAGTAAGACCGGTTGAAGATCCCGGTCATCCCGCGTGTGGGAAGCGCCCTTGCAGCTCGCCAAAGATAATCATGGTCGAGCTCTTCTGCGGAAGGCGCCTTGAAGCTGGTCACCTGGCAGCCCTGTGGGTTCACTCCGGACATGACATGCCGGATGGCGCCATCCTTGCCGGCTGCATCCATGGCCTGAAATATGACCAGGATCGCATAGATATCCTGGGCATAAAGCTTCTCCTGCAGTTCCGCCAGGCGCTCCACATTCGCCGCAACTTTTTCAAGTGCGCCCTCCTTGTCTTTGAAACCGCCAGTGAAACTGGGATCAAAGTCCTTTTTGAGCGAAATCTTGCGTCCCGGAGTCACCATGATCTCGCTGAGGTTGAATTTGATTACTCCCTTTTCTCCGATTTTGACTTTGATCTCTCTTTTAGGATCGAAATTGTATTTCATGGTATTTCCTTTCATCAGAAAGCATTGGCCAGATAGAATCTGATTTGAAACAGCCTGTTTTAGCAGGCTCACTATGGGCTGATGTCACTCAGGCGGGCACCACCTTTTCAAGACAGTGGCTACCGTTTCATTAGGCTCAATGGAGCCATAATTCCGCTCAAATCCACTTTGTCTCAGGGCTTCTCGGACTGGACCGTGAGCCTCCGCCAGACGAAATTCGATGCCACGGCAATGCAGTCTTTCTCTCATCTCCTCGAGCAGTTCCGCCCCGGCCAGATCGACCGATGGAACTGATCCGAGGAAGAAAACAACAAGACGAATTTCTTCCCCACGCTGGTTCAACAGATCTTCAAAACGGTCTCGAATATGCTCCACATTGAGATAGAGGAGCGAAGCTTCGCAGCGGAACACCAGGACTTCCGGATGGCGTTCATTCTTGGGATGGCGGAGCACATCGGCGTAGTATTCCGTCCCGGGAACACGGCCCAGTTCGGTAACATTCGGACGGGCGGCCCGGCGCAGCAGGAGAACCAGGGAGAGTACTGCACCGACAAGCACACCCCGTAGAAGGCCTGATCCCAGAACTCCGAGTAGTGCTACCAGGGCCACAGCGAACTCTCCCCGGCTGAACCGCCAGATCCGTTTAAAAGCGGCAATGTCTACAAGCCCGGTAACCGCCACGAGTACAATCGCTCCTAAAACCGGCTGGGGGAGGTTCCGGAACAGGCCAGTGAAGAACACCACCACGATTAAAACGATGATCGAGGCCATCAGGCCTGATATAGGAGTGCGAGCGCCAGCACTCTCATTTACCAGTGATTGGGACATGCCACCGCTGACCGGGTAACCCTGGCCAAGACCGGCGAAGAGGTTTGAGCCAGCCAATGCAAGCAGCTCCTGGTTTGTGTCGAACCGGTATCCATGCCTCTGGGCGAACATCCGTCCAATAGCAGCGGATTCAACAGCACCCAGTAAAAAGCAGGCCATGGCTAATGGAAGCAGCTCATTCAGGTCATTCCTGGATACCATCGGGATTCCCACCTGAGGGAGTCCTTTGGGCACCTCACCCAGGAGGCTGACCCCTTGCGCGGACAGGTTTGTGATGGATGCGATCACAACTCCAAGAGCCATCACAAACAGTGCAACGGGTTTGTGTTTCAGATATCGTTTGCCCATGATCAAGAGAGTGAGGGCACCAAATCCAAGGATGAGAGGCCAGCTTCTGGTTTCTCCAAGGTGAGTGATGAAATCCCTCAACCGGTCCCAGAAATCACCATGCCCCCCCTTGAAACCAAAGATCTTGGGGAGCTGAGTGATCGAAAGATGGAAGGCGACGCCTGCTTTGAATCCAACCATTACCGTTTCTGAAACGAAGTTCACAACCACACCTGCACGCATCATCCAAGCCACGAAAGCCAGCACTGCAACCAGCAGCGCGGCGCAGGAGGCCAGGACCGCGTGACGCAGCGGGTCACCGGCTGACAACTCTCCCAGTGTGGAACCTGTCAGCAAGGAAATCGCGGAGGTCACGGTCACTGCAGTGTGTTTAGAGCTGCAGAAAAGCCAGAAGACCAAACCGGAAAGAACACAGGCGTACAATCCCCTCTCGGGTGGAAGATCAGCAAGCGAGGCATCTCCAATCGAGGCAGGAATCAGGTAGGCCGCCAGAGTGATTCCGGCGATCATATCAGCACGAAATAAATCAAAACGGTAATCCGGGAGCCAACGGGGAATTGAAAGAAGGAACGCCATGTTACGCCTCCATCCAATGAATCACGAAAGAGACGATCTCCACCTTCAGGGAAGACAGGTCACACCGAATAACAAATGCCTTAAATACCCTTTACGAATCCGGCAAACCAAACCACAGCGATGATGATATACATCCCTGTTGGCCATGTAAATCAAAATCTGAGATCCACAGAGAATCCGCCCCAGAACCAGGCGGGTGAGGCCAGGATCAAGCCACAAACGCAATCAGGATCAGGATGATGGCGATCACAATGAGGAGCTCAATCAGGGTGAACGCTTTGGCGCTTTGGCTTGATTTCATCAGTCGCTCTCCAACATGACATCATGATGAATAAGGCCAGTAATTATGATGACTCGATGAAAACGGTACCCAGCGCCTTGAGACCTGTCAACGCACAATTTTTCCGGCCAACAGTTCCCCAATCCTTGCAGACTCCATTGGCCAATGATCCGAAAAAGAGTGAAATTTTGGCAAGCCAGAGTGGAAACCGTGTGCCTTTTCTTCTCCAGATTGGGGGATTTTTTGAATAATCTGCAAGGTTTTTGCAGTTGGAAATCTGTTGACTTCTCTGGGGTGTTTGCTCTAATATACGAATTCTTGGTACCGGAATACATTTAGACCGGTTTTCAATAGTGGATAACAGGGATAAGATTTCCCGAGTTCTATTTAGCGGAATTCTCAGAGGAGGGTTTGTCATGATGGCTCGAAAGTCTTCGTGGTATGTTTCAAGTGTCCGCCTGATCGGTATGGCAATGGGGGTTGCAGCCTTTTTTTGTCTCCTTCCGGCCAGCTCCTGGTCGGATGTATCGGCGGACATTGACAACAGTGGTTATGTGGACTCAAAGGATCTGCTGCTGCTCCATGAGCAGTGGCATCAGGCGGTTCCCCCTTACATCGACCCCTCTGAACAGGCTGTTGCAGCCATCCAGTCTGTGTCGGTGCCTGTCGATAACAAACCGGAAGTGACTTTCAGCCTGGTTGACGGAAAAGGGAAACCGGTGGATCTGAGCAAGGTGACCACGATCCGGTTCACCATCGCACGAATCATAGAAATCGATGTGGCCAAGAACCGCACCCGTTACCAGAACTATATCCTCAATTCGGCCGGCCAGCCCACCTATGACTCAGGAGGGAAAGGGAATCTGACTGCCCTGGGAAATGGAGCTTATAAATTCAAATTCAACAGCGCCATCAACATAACCCAGCCGAATCTGACACACACCATCGGCGCACAGATTCAATACAACCTGGATGGCGATGGCTTCTTCGCGGTCGCAAACCCGCTTTTCAATTTCCGCCCGGATGGTGGAACAGTGACGAATGTTCGCGAACTCTCGACCACGGATGCCTGCAATGCCTGCCACAACCCTCTCGCGCTCCATGGCGGCGGGCGGCGGGATTATGGACTGTGCACCCTGTGCCACCACCCGGATGTGGTCGATCCGGAAACAGGCGCCAGTGTGGATATGGCCCACATGATTCATCAGATCCATATTTCTCACATGTTCCAGAAAGAGAACAATGCCGGGCAGGTGAATAATGGCATCAACAGTGTCAGCCCTTATGTGGTGATCGGTTACCAGAACAGTGTTCATGACTACTCCGAAGTCACCTACCCGCAGGATGTCCGCAACTGCGACAAGTGCCACACCGGAAGCGCCGCCCATCCAGAGCAGGCCTCCTGGAATTTCAAAGCTCCATCACGGCTGGCCTGCAGTGGATGCCATGACAAGGTCAACTTTGCCAACGGCCAGGGGCATGGTGGTGGAATCATCCAGGCGGATGACAATCTGTGCACCTTCTGCCATTCCGAAGCTGCACTCCGTGACAGCCACCTTGTGCCGCGCAACTCCCCACAGCTGCCGGCTCTGATCGCAGAGATTCTGGATGTCACTGCGACTGCCGGATCTCCCGCCGAGATCCAGTTCCGCCTGGCCCAGGCTGTCAACAATGTGACTTCAACTGTGGTTCCGAGCGCCCTGAACCGTGTGGCGGTGACCATGGCAGGGCCGACCACCGATTACAGCTTCGATCGGACCGAGACCATCACCGATGGGAATTCAACAGGCAATCCGGATGGCAGCAGGAATTACACCTTCAATAGCCCGATTGACGCCAGCGCGACGGGAACATTCGCCTTCGCTCTGGAAGCCAGATCGGCCCCACAAACAATCAAAGGGGAATCGGTGCGTTCCTCAGCCCCCAATCCAGTGGTGTATGTCCCGATCACCGGCCAGGTCGAACCTCGCCGTGAAGTGGTGGACTGGAACAAGTGCCTGAACTGTCATGATGTGCTTTCGCTTCATGGTGATAATCGCAATGCTTATGGACTTTGTATCATGTGCCACCGTCCGGGTGGAGATGATGAATTTCGCCGCAATGCCGGAGACATGCCTCCGGAGTCGATCGACATGAAGTACATGATTCACAAGATTCACTCCGGAAGGGAACTGGATGGCGAATACACTGTCTATGGTTACCGTGTTGGCAGTGCCACCAACCCGGTTGATTTCAAAGAGGTCACTTATCCTGGGGATCGCCGTGATTGCGAGCAGTGCCATCTTCCAGGCACCTATGGAATGCCAGCTCCCGCGGGTGCTCTCGATACAGTCGTCACGCAGGAACTCGGTGGTGTTGGCGAAGTCTGGCGGCTCAAGCCGACCTCAGCCGCCTGCCTGACCTGCCATGACAACAATGAAGCCAGGCAGCACGCCCAGACCTACCCGGCGATTTCGGGTGGTGCTGAGAAATGCATCGACTGCCATGGTGATGGCAAGGAATGGTCGACCCGCAAGGTCCATTATCGTGGTTTGTAACATCGTATCTTGAGAGAGGCCGGAAGGTCTTTATGAAGAGGAGGCCGGTGACCCATGGGGGTGACCGGCCTCCTGCCTTATAGGGGATGCCAGCTAAGCAAAAACGGTCTGGAGAAGACCAGTTGGATCGGGAGACTGCCCGGACTGGCGGTTCATTCTGGCAGAAATTACTTCACCGGCTGTTTTTCAGATTCGTGTCCAGCCACTCAAAGGCATCCTGTTGCATCTGTTGATTCAGGCAGTGCGGGACATCATAAAAATTGCACCTGAAGCGGTCCGGGGCGCCGAAATGGGTGTAGATATCCTGGATCTTCTTTTCTGCGGCACGCATCCCCTCGAGAGTGAAGAGCTGATCTTTAGAACAATTGACCACCAGCAGCGGCTGCGGCGCATTCAGGCCAACCACATCGGGAAGATCGAGGAAGGCATATTGGCGCGGGATGTACAGCATCCAAGTGTGGTTCCGAAGATGGTCGAAGAGCAGATCGGCATAGGTGGTCATCCAGCCGGCCACCACTCCGGCTTTGATCCGGGAGTCCAGGCCAAACAGATGCGCCGAACGAAAACCTCCGATCGAAAGCCCCATGCAGCCCACCCGTTCCGGATCGACCTCGCTGCGTGAAAGCAGATAGGACAGACTGGCGCGATCATCCTGGAACATCACGCCTGGCCAGGTGGTCCCGCTCATAAAGAAGGTTTTTGCCATCAGGGATTCATGCCGCGAAGCAAAGGCATTGAATTCACGGATAAAGGCATCCTCCCCAGGGGTCAGACCTTTCAGGCTGTCCGGGAATGGGGCCGCAACTTCATCCGGCGCAAGCCTCTGTGATCCGAAGTAGAAACAATCCGGAACAAGCACCACATACCCCCGCCGAACCAGCTGATCGGCGAAGCACTGCCCCTGGTAGGATTCAGCAATGTGCTCCTGAAGGCTGGGTGTGGATATTTCTGTTTCGGTGATCTTTTCTTTGCCGTAGTAGTAATACCCGCCATGGTCATGCAGAGCGATGACTGCCGGTGCAGGCCCTTTCAGGCCATCCGGAATCAGGAGGAAAGCTTCGGTCCAGCGGCCGGGTGCCACTGCATAGCGCACCAGCTGACGGGTGTATCCATCCTTCTGGCGGGATTCAAGGACTACTGCCTCGAATGGAACCGGCGGGGGATTGTATTCAAGCAGCTCGAACATCCTGGCACGCCCCTCAGTGCGCCATTTTTCGAGATCTCCCCAGGGACGGGTGAGCAGGGAGAGAGACAGCGGGCTGTGATCTGCCAGGCTTTTGAGAAATGGATAACAGGATCCGACATCGCTTTTCATCGGCTCAATCTCCTGTCCGGCGCTGATTTCCAGAGCCGCCTGAATGAAGAGTGTGAAGCATGCCAGGAAAACAATCCAGCGGTGAGCACTCATTGTTCCAAGGCCTCCTTCGGGGTATGTTCATGCGCAATGAAACTGAATTTTTATACCAAATACGACCGGCAGGGAGCCAGCAGCCGTTATCGAACCTACCAGTACCAGCCGGAATACCGAAGCGCCGGATTATCGCCGCGCTGCCTTCCCATGTTCAGTGATGAATACCTGAAGGACCGTTACCAGCATGGCAGGTGGGGTTCCCAGTTTTTTCCGCTGTATCAGAAACGCTGGGAGGATATGAAGAGGATCGGCGACTGTGATCTCGCTGTCGTCGAGAAAGAGCTGCTCCCTTACCTTCCCGCAGCGCTGGAGAGGAATGCCTTTCGGGAAGCCCCTCATATTCTGCTGGATTATGACGACGCCATCTTTGCCAATTACCAGCACCATCCCAATCCGGTGCTGCGAATGGTGCTGAAGAACAAAATCAGCCAGCTGATGGGCTGGGCGGATGGAGTCATCGGCGGGAGCCGTTACCTGTGTGATTATGCGTCGCAATATGCCAGAAAAGTGTGGTTTGTCCCGACCACAGTGGATGTGTCGCGTTACCAGCTGCATGAGCATGACCACGATGGGCTGATCACCATTGGCTGGATCGGAACTCCCTGGTCCGCACGTTATTTGCCGGTCATTCACTCAGCCCTCAGAAGCGTGGCTCAGGAGGTCTCCCTGCGCTTCCTGGTGGTCGGCGCCGATTCGCCCTTCGGGGACGAAATTCCCAGCCAATCCCTGCCCTGGTCGGAAGACCGGGAAGCCGAGCTGGTGCGCTGGATGGATATTGGTGTCATGCCATTGGTCGACAGCCCATTCGAACGGGGGAAATGCGGGTTGAAGCTGCTGCAGTATATGGCCTGTGGCGTGGTTCCAGTCGCCTCGGATGTGGGTGGGAACAAGGATATCATCAACCATGGAGTGGATGGCTTCATCTGCCGCTGCGAAGAGGAGTGGATCGAATGCCTGCTGGAGCTCTCACGGAACCCATCCCTGAGAATGCGGATGGGCGCCGCGGCACGGGAAAAGGTTGAACAGGAGTATTCCCTCTCGACCTGGGGGCCGAGGCTGCTGAGCATCTATCAGCAGGTGGCGGGAAAGGTCCAGGCAGCCTGAGACCGCCAGCCGCACCTGAAAAGGAAAGGCCTCCCCTTCGCCTCCCGGCTTTTTACTGCACCCACACCGGAAGAGGGATAGTCTGGTCATACCCTCCACAGTTTCCGAATCCACAGTGTTCATGTTTGACATGCACCCAGAGGACATGCAGCCCCGGTTCGATGCCTTTTTTGGGAACCACCTGGAGAAGCATTTCGGTGGAAACCTGGATGGGTTCGTTCAGCTCCGCTTTGTAAACCGGCTGTTCGAAGGCGCCATCGGTGCGCACCTCGACCTGAACCGGTTTATGGATCTCCGCTCCCGGGCGTGGGACCGAATAGGTCGGCAGGGCGATCAGGCGCACATCGAAGGACTCACCCGGCGAGACTGTTTCGGGAAGAGTATCGGCCAGATAAAAAAGAATTTCGCCGCGGTGGACAAAATAGGTCTGATTCCAGGCGCCGGAATAACCCACCCAGGAGGGATCGAATTTTTCAGCCAGAGCTTTCTGGACCAGCTGTTCATTGATCTTCTGCCTCCTCAGGCGTCCATAACGGTCCACCAGGAAATACTCACGATCTTCTGTGATCTGGTAGTCCCTGCGGGTTTTTCCGGCATCATCCCGGGCGATGACGATTTCGGGATGAAGCCCGGCAGGCGGATTGGCGCCCTCGGTGATCACCACAACCTGCAGCCCCTGCGGGCCGAGCCGTTCCTGCCAGTCACTGATCCGCTGGACTGTCTCGGCGGGAACTTCAGAGCTGGCTCCCACATAGAGCATCAGGATCACCTGCCCGCGATGGCTGACCCAGGTCGGATCAAAACCCGAAGTGGAATCGACAACACTGACCGGGGGCGCAGCCATCCCGGTTTTCGGTGGAAGGGCACCCTGTACGGCCAGACCGGCACACATCACCAGGCAGACGCCGGTTGCCAGCATTACTTTTAAAAACCAGGATCCTCGCATATCCTCTGTCTCCCTCAAAGGTTTATTTATTCTCCCAGCTGTTTATTATCGTAAAGTAGAGTTGAAATCATGAGGAGAGGGATGAGATGAGATTCCCGATATTTTTAACATCCCCCATCCAGGTCCTGAAATTCCTCTTTCACCTGCCCAACCTCATCCGTTTGATCTGCCGCCTTGCCGGGGATCCGAGGGTGCCATCACGGTATAAGGCGATTCTCTACTTCGGGTTTCTCTATTTTATCCTCCCGCTGGACCTTTTACGGGACTTTCCACTGGTTTATCTGGGGTATCTCGATGATATCGTGGTGATGTACTTCTGTATCAGGACTTTCCTTCGTAAATGCCCGAAACAGATTGTTCAGGAGCATATCGAGGCGCTGGAGAATGCTGCCCAGCCTCAGCAGCGCTCCCCGGGTTGAGCAGAAAGCCGATGCCTGGAAAAAAACCGGCCGGATGCGGCTCAATTAAAATTGACAAGATCTGAATTGAGAAAAAGGCTGTTCAGGCTTCCGGCAAGGTCCTCCGAAACGACATCCGCCAGGGTGTATTTATCCAGAACCCGGAAAAAGGAATTGATTGCCTCTCCAAGGACTATTTTCAATGCACAGACCGGATCGATCGGGCAGGTATTCCGGACCGGATCGAAGCATTCCACGAGTTTGAAGTCAGGTTCGACCAGCCGCATCACCTTGCCGATGTTGATTTCGGAGGGGGGCATGGCGAGCTCGATTCCCCCTTTCCTGCCCCTTCGCGAGCGGATAAACCCGGACCGCCCCAGATTGAGGACCACTTTGACAAGGTGGTTGTTGGAGATTCCATAGGCCTGGCTCATCTCCTGAGTCGAGACCAGACGCTCATTATGAATCGCCAGGTAAACCAGAACCCTCAATGAATAATCTGCATGAAGAGTCAGTTGCATGGCTGGCCCCTTTCAACAACAGGATTGAAGGATTCTCCTGAAACCCTTGGGCATGGCACAACAGATAATTCCTGTAATCGAAATCTATTATACTCAAAAACTCGGGTGACAAAAGAGAGGATATATTCATTTTTTTCCGGTGGCGGTTTCGGGGGGCCGTTCTTCCTGGCGGATTTTCTCCATTTGCAGGGCAAAATTCCTGAGGCGGCTGGTGGTTGCCAGAACCATCAGGACATCCCCCTCCAGGAGGGGGTCCTCGGCAGGCGGGGCGAGGATGGTGTGAGTTTTTCCGATCTCCGGCCCTTTCCGAATGAGGCCGACCACATGCACATTATATTTTTTACGGAAATCCAGGCCTTTGAGTGAACGCCCCACGAATCCCCCCGGGCAATCGACTTCGATAATGGCTGCGTCTTCGGATACATCGATACGGTCGATCAGTCCGGGCAGAGTCAGGCTTCGAACCAGCTGTTCGGCTGCCACCTGTTCGGGGAACACCACCCGGGTCGCACCTACAACTTCGATCGCAGCAGCCTGGTCTTCGGTGTTCACCTGGACAATGATTTCCCGGACCCCATGATTTTTGAGGTAGTGGACCAGCAGAACCCCGATATCGAAATGGTCCGGCAGGCCGACTATCGCGGTTTCACACTCGAGGACTCCGATATCCGCCAGGGCTTCACGATCCCTGAGGTCGGCGCAGACCGCTTTGGTGACATCATCACGAATGTTGTTGACACGTGTTTCGCTGACATCCACTGCCAGCACCCGTGTCCCGGCGGATTCGAGGCTTTTTGCAACTCGTGCGCAAAAGGTGCTCAATCCCAGCGCCGCTGCGAACTTGATCATTTACGATACCTCCGGTCAACCGACCAGTACATAATCTTCCGGCAAAGTATAAGCCCGGGGTTTCCTGCCACCCACCAGCGATTCAGCCAGCAGCAACGGCCCGAGGCGCCCGATCAGCATGACCAGCACCAGAAGCAGCTGGCTGGCACCAGTCAGCTTGGCTGTAATGCCGGTCGACAACCCGACAGTCCCCAGGGCCGAGACAACTTCAAAGAGGTGATTGAGGAACATCCCGCGTGCTTCATGGCTGTAAACGGAGGCCAGGGTGGGGGTTTCCAGAAACTGCATGATCATGGTCGCCAGAAAGGTGACCGCCCCATAAGCGGCGCCAACTGCGACCGATTTGGTCACCACACTGACCGGCAGGGATCTTCCCAGGAGCTCGATTCGCGGCAGATTTTTGAAGCGTGAATAAACCAGCGCCACCAGAACCGCGAAGGTGGTGGTTTTGATTCCTCCCCCGGTGGAACCGGGAGAAGCCCCGACACCCATCAGGAAAATCTGGAAAATCAGGGTGGTGTTGGTGAGCTGCCCCATGTCCACGGTATTGAATCCGGCGGTGCGAGGCGTGACAGACAGGAAGAGAGAGGCCAGCAGGCGTTCCTTGAGGCTGAATCCGGTCATGGTGGCATTCCATTCGAGCACCAGAAACACCCCCATGAACAGCACCAGCAGCCAGAAGGTGGTCCAGAGCACCACACGGGTATGGTAGGAAATGCGTTTACGCCTGGTTTCCGAGCGTGAAGGGGTGAAATAGGAGGTGAGATCCGAAAAAACAACAAAACCCAGGCCACCCATGATAATCAACCCACAGATGGTCAGGTTCACTGTGGTGTCATTCCGGTAACCGATCAGATTGTCGGAGAACAGGCTGAAACCGGCATTGCAGAAAGCCGCGACTGAATGAAAAATCGCCTGCCAGAAGGCCGCAGCGGGAGGGGAGTCCTGGATAAATCGAAAATAGAGGAGCAATGCTCCAACCCCCTCACACAGAAAAGTGTAGAGGATGATCTGACGCAGAAGCCTGACCGGTTCGACATTCGGGAGGCTCCCATGGCTTTCGGATAGCAGCAGGCGGGTTCCCATGTCACTTTTACGGCCTTTCAGGGATATCACCAGCCAGTTTGAGAATGTCAGGATGCCAAGCCCGCCAATCTGAACCAGAAGCATGATGGTGATCTGGCCGAACAGAGAAAAATCCTTTCCGATGTCTTTGACAGTCAGGCCGGTGACACATACCGCTGAAGTCGCTGTAAAAAGGCAGGCCCTCAGGTGAATCTTCTCATCCTCACTCGAACTGATCGGCAGATGGAGGATCAGTGTTCCGGCCAGGATGACAAACACAAAGCTCAATACAATCCGATCTGCAATAGTCAGTCGTCGGGCAATCATTTCTTTATTGGATGACAAGATGGCCAGGAATTAAAAACGGAGCATTATCTTGCTTTTTCTGATTGAAATCAAACCATCACCCCGAAAGTCTTTTTCCTGATTCGGCTGGATGGGGCAAATATAAATAATATATGTTTCGTCACATTTACCGCTTTCGATTGACATGGGAAGATATTGCCATTTATATGAAACTAAAAAAAGAACTCACCTTTTCTGTGGCAAGTGCCGAAAAATGAGATCACGGGACTGAAACCACCTGATCCATCTCTGATTTTCCACAGCATGGTTGTCCCGGTAAACTGACTTTATTTGCTTTGTGTGGCTCGCGCTGTATAACCCATGGTGGGAGAACGGGTGAAAGATGGTTCTCTTCAAGAAAACAAAAAAGCCAGCCATCGGCCTGGATATCGGACACTCCTCGATCAAAGGACTGGAATTGCAGTCCACAGGTTCGGGGTATGTGGTCGACCGTTTCGGGTGTGTGCCACTTCCCAGCGGAGGGGATCCCTCCAGGCGGGTTGAAACAGTCGGCCGGGCCATCCGTGATCTTTTCCATCAGGCCGGATTCTCCACCAAACGGGTTGTCACTGCGGTGAGCGGGGAATCGGTGATTGTGCGAGTCCTGCGGCTCCCCTACTTCAGCGAGAAAGAGACCAAAGAGCTCCAGTTCGCGGTTCAGAGCGAAGCGCAGGATTTTATTCCGTATGACATGGCGGATGTGGCTTTTGATTACCAGCGCCTCGGGGTGATCGATGCCGGGCCGGAAGGCAAGGCGCTCGAAGTTCTGATTGTTGCGGCCCAGAAAGACCATGTGTCCTGGCATGCGGAGGTCGCCAGACAGGCCGGCCTAGACCCGCGGATTGTCGATATCGGCTCCTTTGCCCTGGTGAATGCAGTCCACTATGGGGCGGAAATGACTCCTGATTCACCCATCGCCCTGGTGGATATCGGATCGGCGGTGACCAACATCGCCATCATGAAGGGGGACACAACCCGTTTCACCCGTGATTTGAGCACCGCGGGATCGACCATCACCCGTGCCATCATGTCGGAGCTGGGCCTGGATGAGAAATCAGCAGAAAACGCCAAAATCGAGCATGGCATCTCCTACGAGTCCGAGACATCCAGCGATGAGCCGGAAATGATGACTCTCTCGCAGAGCAATTTGCCGGATATCTTTCAGCTGACCGGGATGGAGGGAGGGGTTGAAGAGGAAGCCCAGGATTCCATCGACCAGCGGGTTCATGCCATCTGCATGCAGTTTCTGGGGGAAATTGTCAGTGAAATCAAGCGCTGCCTGCTGTTTTATGAGAATCAGCTGGATGGCCAGCCGGTCGAGAAGGTCTATCTGACCGGCGGAACTGTGTGCATGAAAAATGCCCAGAGGTACATCCAGACTCTGCTGGATACCCCCACCGAGATTCTGGATCCCTTCAGCAAAGTCGGAGGCTCGATCGCCTCACTCGAACCGATGCTGCGTGGAGCTACCTACACCACCAGCCTGGGACTGGCGATGCGGAGCCATATCGGGGAGGGAGTTTCATGATAGAAATAAACCTTCTCCAGGAAGAAAAACAGAAACGCACCCCGGCATTCCAGGGGATGGATGCAACCAAGCCGCTCATTCTGATCGCGATGATCACAGTGCTGGGCCTGGCCATCCTGTACAACATCCAGACCGCCTTCAAAGCCAATGGTGTCAAAAGCGAGATCGCCAAAGTCAAGAAGAAAATGACCGATATCACCCACACCGAAGGGCTTAAAAAGGCGGATGAGCTGCAGGCCAGCCTGGACAAACTGAACCGGAAAGCGGTGATTATCGATGACCTGATCACCCACCGCATCAACTGGTCCGAAAAACTGGCGGCACTGCGCGACACCCTCCCATCGGATGTCTGGATCGAGACCATCGAGCTCGAGACTCCGAAAAATCCAAAAGAGACAATTCAGACCCTGCGCATCGAAGCGGCCACCATGCACGCCGATCGTGGGTTTGCACGCAGCGCTGAGACCCTGGAGTCTTTGAAGAATTCAGCCGAATTCATGAAAGGGATGACAGGTGATCTGGAAGACCGGCAGGCCAGCAATGAACCCTGGGACAGCCGTTCACAGGAAACCGATGTGTCACCCAATATCTGGCGTTTCAGTTTCATCGCCAAACGGCCATTGCCTGAATCCGAAATGCCACAAACTGCCAAGAAACCGGCGCCGACACCCAAGCCGACTGCGGCTGGAAAGTGAATGGGAGGCGAATAGAAGCGATGCCTCTTTCGACTGAAGACAAAGCGCAAATCCAGAACTTCGGGATCCTGGGGGCGATCGTGCTGATTGCGGTCATTTTCGCCCCGGGGCCGGATTATGGTGTTCCGATCGGGATATATGGCCTTCATCAGTCCATCAAGCGGTCGGAGAAGCAGCTGGCCTCGGAAAAGGACAAGTTGAACCAGGAGCAGTTGCGCATCGACCGGATTCCAGCGCTGGAGCAGGAATTGCGCGAGCGCCAGCCGGAGATTGAACGCTATGAAGCCCGTTTGCCGAAATCGACCAATATCCCCGAGCTGTTCCGGGATATCGACCGGTTCAAACACTACTCGGACCTGGACATCATAGTTCAGGCCCGCCTGGACCCGGTCGATAAAGGCGATTACTGGGAGCTTCCGATCCGGATCGAGGCGCGTGGAACCTACGATTCAATCGCCACCTTCATCAACCAGCTCGAGAGAGGGCAACGGTTTGCGCAGGTGAAGGACCTCAAGATGGAGGAAAAACCCGGCCAGGGTGTCACGGGAACTGAAGAGCAGGATTATGTCAAGCATGACGCCACCATGAAGATTTCGACCTTCATGTTCAAAGATCAGATGGTGGTGAAAGATGTGAAAGCCGAGAGTGCCGGCTCAAAAACTGCAAGTACAGGAGCAGCCAGCAGGAAGCGATAATACAATCCTGTAAATTCCGACTTCTCTTATCAGGGGGCTGATAAAAGGGAGGGAAGTCGATCAGGGGATCGGGTGAAAAGATGAGCGGACAACCATGGGGGACTCTGTATGGGCCATCCTGCCTTGCAAGGCAGCTGCGGCCCGGAAAAAATGAAACGGCCAGCTTTCTCCTGGCTGTGGTCTTGACCCTCTTCCTCGCCAATCCAACCGGGAGTTGGAGCCAGGCCGGTTACGAGAAGAAACAGAGGCCGACACCGACTCCATCCGTCAACCGGGCCAGCCAGCTCCAGCGTGACCGTGAAGAAGTTTATGAAGGATATGCCAAGCTGTTCGTGCTGGGGCACATCCTTTCGCGCCTGATGGGGGTGGAGGGGATTGTTCCAACCTCCATCAACCTCGACACATTGGCCAATCAACCTTTTCTGGCTGAAGCCGGCGATGTCTTCGTCTATCGCTCCGGACATCGGGATGACGTGATGTGGCCGCTGGTTCTGCCGACACCCCAGAAAGAAACACCGACGCCGACTCCCACCGAAACCGCCACGGTTGCGAGCACGCCTGAACCGGAAGCGACGATGACGCCGACTCCGACATTGACCCCGACCGAGGTGGTTCCACCGCCCTTCAAGCTGCAGGCGGTGTCCCAGAGTTCACGTGGAAACCTGGTGATGATCTCCGACCGGCTGCTGGCAGTCGGAGACACAATCGAGGGAGCAACGGTTACCGATATTAAGAAACGTCATGCCAAAGTGATTTATGCAGGAAAGACTTTCTTTGTGACTTCCAAAGGGACAGTCCGTTCCGAGGATTTCAAGATGGAAGCGCTTTCTTTTGAAATATCGCCTTGAAATGAACCCGCCGGCCTGACCGGTTAGAAAAAGAGGACGGGGGAATTGCTTGAGATGAAACGGTTACAGGGAATACTCTTGGTGATCCTGGCTCTAGGCCTGCTCGGGCCTGCGCCACCCTTCTATGCCCAGAAGGCGACAACACCCGAGGCCAATCCAAGAGCCAACTCGATTCGAAGAGATCTCGGTGAAAAAGGGAAGATCATCATTGACTCCCTGGATCTCAATGAAGCCGATCTGGCGGATGTGGTGCGGCTGCTGGCACGCATTGCGGGCCTCAACATCATTACCGGCGACCTCCGGGGGTCAGTGACTGTCTACCTGGAAAATGTCACTGTCGAATCCGCCCTTCAGGCGATTCTGGCATCGCAGGGGTATGGTTTCCTTTTTGATGGCAACATTGTCCGGGTGGTCGATGCCTCCAAGCTCGGGGAAGACCGTGTCGAAACGATCACGGAAACATTCCTGCTGAATTACCTTCCAGCAGATACAGTCGCAACAAACCTCCGCAAGGTTTTTTCGGGAGCGCAAGCCGGTTCATCCCTCTCCCAGATCGAGGCCAATGTCGAGGCCAATGCCATCATTGTGGTGGACATTCCGCGCCGTGTGGAAGAAATCCGCAGGCTCCTCCAGACTCTCGACCAGCGATTCCAGCAGGTCGAAATCGAAGGGCGGTTTGTCGAAATATCCTACAACCAGGACCAGGAAATCGGTGTTGACTGGAAATACTTCCAGGATCCCGCCAATACCCTGGATGTGAACCTGGCACCGGGTGCCCTCAATGCCAGCAATGTGGCCGGGCAGTTCAAATTCGCCATCATTAACGGCCGTGACAACCTGACCGGTTTCCTGCAGGCACTCGAGACCAACAATGATATCCGCATCCTGGCCGATCCGAAAATTCTCGCCCTCGAAAACAAGGAAGCCACCATTGAACTGGTGGATGAAATCCCATTCATCGAGGCCAATGTCAGCCAGGGTGTCGTGACCGAATCAGTCCAGTTCCAGCAGACCGGCATCCGCCTGGTGGTCACTCCGCAGATTGCCGAAGAGCCGGATGGCACCTTTGTCCGCATGAAGCTGGAGCTGGAGCAGCGCATTCCCGGACCGAATGTGGTCCTGCAGAACTCGGTCGCCTTCCCGATCGATTCGCGCCATGCCATGTCTGAACTGATCGTCCCGGATGATTCTACAGTCATTATCGGTGGGCTGCGCAGCAATGACATCAAATACACCTATGACAAAATTCCGATCCTGGGCAATATCCCCCTTCTCGGCAATGCCTTCCGCCGCCGTGCCAAAACCGATGATCAGAAAGAGCTGCTCCTGTTCGTAACCCCACGGGTGATCTATGACCACCCGCCACTCGATTGCAAGGAGCAGGAACTCCACGACAAGATCGACCATGTCGCCGATTCTCTCGAAACCCAGAGCGAGTGGCGCGAAACCGCTGAAGCCCCATTCGAGCTTTTCGAAAAGGATGTGCTGTACTCCGGAGTGGAGAACAACCAGGGCCTTTACAACAATGTCCTGCGCGAAAAAGCACGCATCGAGAATGTAAAGCCCTACAAGGTCTCCAAACCCAAAGGCAAACGCAAAGTGGTTGTTACCAATGAGAATGGAGTCCTGCACAAAGAGGTCATCGAAGAAGAAGCTCCGCTCGAGGAAGGAGAGGAAACCGCGCCTGCAACCGGCGAAGTCCGTTCTTTCAAAGCCATCGAGAAACTGGCCCATCCCGGAGAGGGGCGTCCAGTCGATGAATTTCTGTCCCATCCGGAACCGGAGCAGCAGCTGATGCCGATTCCCGAAGAAGGCATTCCCCCAATGGTTCCATCCCAGGGAGGCATGGTTCCGTTGGAAGCCCCGGAACCACAGCAGGCTCCAAGTGGTGGCTCACCCAGCTGGCTGCGGAAAGGGGCACGTGATTCTTCAGATGCAGGAATGAAGCGGCATGACCTTCCACCCACCCTGGAGGAAGGAGTGGCTTCCGTGGAAACCGCTCATGCTCCCCATCTGTCGAATCCCACAAATCCCAATTCGGAGGCTGTTCCGGCTGAAATTGACAGCCCTCTGGACGAACTGGATCTGACATTCGAGCAAACTGGAACTTTGTCTCTGGTGGATGAAATTCCATTCGGACCAATCTCTGAGGAGCTGAAGGTGGAGAAAGCCATGGCCTCTCATTCATATCCAGAATCCCTCCCGGCTGAGGACCCCTGGGGGATGGGGCTTCCACCCCTGAGATCAGAACCTGCTCCCCTGGTTGACAACGGCCAGGCCCGGCAGGCTCAACTTCTCTCCGAAGCAGAAGCCGCAGCCCGTCAAAAAATCAAGCACCAGGCCGATTCCACTTTACTACCCAAAAATGAGGCCGGTCAGATAAAATCGAAGCCCATCGAAGGCGTTGGCCTGCCGACTCCACCCGCTGCCCCACCGGAAGAACCACCCGCACCTGCCTCTCAGGGATTTTTGAAGACCATCGAGCTGCACCCGCCAGTCGTATCCCGGAAAACCATGGAATCAGATCCAAAATCTTTGCCGGTTCCGGAATTATCCGCTGCACAGATGGAGGCGGAACGGCTGTTTCAGATGTGTTCCGGTGCTGCATCACAGACAAACGATAAAAACAACTTAGTTGATAAAGCCAATATTATTGCGTACAATGACCCTCAAACAAATTCTGCCCAGGTACCAGCACCTCAGATACAGAACCAACCTCGATCCTGGTGGAGGAGAATCATTCCGCAGCACTGAGTGAGAAGTCCATGGAACTAGTTGACCTGTTAAAAATTATGCTCGACCGGAAGGCCTCCGACCTGCATCTTGCGGTTGGGAGGCCTCCTGTTATCCGGGTCGATGGGGAGCTGGTGGATACCAATTATCCGCAGCTGTCACCGGAAGAGGTCCGCAGATTGGTCTACAGCATTCTGACAGACACCCAGAAAGCGCGTTTCGAGCGTGAAAAGGAGCTCGATTTTTCGCTCTCAGTGAAAAATCTGTCGCGTTTCCGTGTCAATGTTCACAGCCAGCGTGGGACTGTGGCCATGGCGATACGAGCCATTCCATTTGAAATCCGTTCGGTTGAAGAGCTGCGCCTGCCGGCGGTCACACGGGATATCTGCACCAAAACCCACGGACTGGCCCTGGTCACCGGACCCACAGGAAGCGGAAAATCGACTTCGCTGGCTGCAATGATCGATCTGATCAACCGGACCCGCCAGTGCCACATCATCACCATCGAGGATCCCATCGAGTACCTGCATGAGCACAAGCTGGCCCTGGTCGAGCAGCGCGAGCTCGAGTCCGATACGCATTCATTTTCCTCGGCGCTGAAGTATGCCATGCGCCAGGATCCGGATGTGATCCTGGTGGGTGAGATGCGGGATCTCGAGACCATTCAGTCAGCCATCACGGCAGCTGAAACAGGCCACCTGGTCTTTGCGACACTTCATACCAACGATGCTTCACAGACAGTCGATCGAATGATCGATGTTTTTCCTCCCCATCAGCAGCAGCAGATCCGCATCCAGCTGGCTGCGGTGCTTGAAGCGGTCTTCTCGCAGCATCTGCTGCCATTGACGACAGGCAAAGGGCGTGTGGCCGCAATTGAAGTCCTGATCGGAACTCCCGCCATTCAGGCGCTGATCCGTGAAGGCAAGACCCAGCAGATCCTGCCCATGATGGAAGCCGGCCAGAAATACGGCATGCAGACCATGACCCGCGCTCTGCTGGATCTCTATCTGAAAAGAATGATCACCTATGAGACAGCGGTACGGCGTGCCCCGAATCGGGATGATTTCGCCCGCCTGGTCGAGCAGGCCCAGAAGGCCCGCCAGGCTTAACTCCGGAGTGCTGGATGCCGCCCGAGCTCGAGGAAAGGGTCATGGACTACACAAAGAAGAAGCTGTCCGCAAAGCGGTTCAAGCATGTTGAACGGGTTGTGGCGACCATCGAGGAAATTGCGGCTGCCCGGCAGCTGCCGGTGGCCGACTGCAGGATGATCGGATGGCTGCATGATTGCGCCAAGGAAGAACCGCGAAATGTGTTCCTGAGCCTGGTGCACCGCGGATTGATCTATGTGGACAGGGAGACCATGGAACAGCCGAGCCTCTGGCATGGATTTCATGCCGCCCATATCGGACGCAAGGTGTTTGGCATCGACAACCAGGCCCTGCTCGAGGCGGTGAGTTACCACCCGACAGGCGCACCTGGCCTTTCGGCCGAAGGGCTGGCTTTGTTTGTCGCCGATTACGCAGAACCGGGGCGCCCGATGGCATGGACTCGCGAAATTCGGGAGCAGGCCTGCCAGAATCTGGTCGCAGCGGCAAAGAGGGTCTGCCAGGAAAAGATTTATTATGTGCTTAAGAAAGGGAAGAAGCTGCACTCGCGCAGCATCGATTTCCTGAAATCGCTCAGCGCTGAAGGAGAAACTCTTCCCGATTTTTCCGGGGGTCATGGAAACAGCGGAATTTCCGATGATCCCGGTGAAGGGACAGGCCGTGAGAGATAGAAAGATGCAGCAGGCGGAGGCCTCCAGGGAACGCAAGATAGATCCGATCGACCTTGCTGTCGCCCTGGCGGCAGTCCTGGATCGAAAAAAGGCGGACCATATCGAGGTTCTCGATCTGCGCAGCATCACGATCCTCGCGGATTATTTCGTCCTTGCCTCGGGGTTTGCGCGCATTCAGATCCAGGCGCTGTGTGATGCAGCGCTCGAGGAAGGCCGGCTGATAAAAAAGAAGTGCCGTTCGGTGGAAGGATATGAAGATTCCGGTTGGATCCTGATGGATTATGGTGATGTCATTGTTCACCTTCTGACTGAGGAGTCCAGGGATTACTACCGGTTGGAACGATTGTGGGGAGATGCCCCGCGGGTGGATTGGCAGACCTCGCCCTTGCCGGTTCATTCAGAAGAAGGCTCGAAATAGGCCTTACCGGATTTCTGGTGATGGCGCGGCGCGCCTGGCGATGGAGATGGAGGGACAGGTTTGTCCCTCGCGACGAGATACAGAGCGGAGAGATGGCGATCATGAAACCGACAAGGATCCTGAAACGCACAACAGCCCCGGCAAGCCTGGCTTGGGGGAGATCAGCGGTCCTTCTGCTGATCCTGGGGTATTTTGCGCCCGCGGCCATGGCGGACTATGGTTCGCTGAACGGGCGCAGCATGGTCGTCGATGGCCAGGGAATCACCGCCACCAGCCGTGTGACCGAAGTGGTCCGCTTCGATATCTCCGAAACCAACACCGACGACATGCAAACCCCGATTTTCGATGATGATGGCGGTCTCGAGATCCGTCGTGTCCAGATCAGCTTTTCGGATTTGCGTGGTTCGATCAATTCGTTAAATATTGGAAATAAGGTTGCGTTTGTCTCGCTTTACAGGATCAGCCAGGATATCGACAACCCACTTTTTGATTTCGATGAGGATTTCAAGATTGAACAGAATATTCTTTTAGCTCGCAAGCGTGTCGCTGGCCCGCTGTTATCGCTGGAAGTTCCTTGCGAGGAACTGGCCGAGAGAATTACTTCAATCACTCAACCCTGTGTCGTAGACATTCCTTCCGCAGAGCTCTGCGAACGCACCATCTGCAAGGATCCGGATACGGGCGCCTGTATTGCCCGCGGGGGAGATGGGTTTGTCCAGAATCAGAAGGCGATCTTCATGGTCTCAGTCGAGACCGATGCTGCGATAGTCAATAATGACCAGTTCTCCGTCATCGTGACCATCGATTCAAATGCTATTGCCCATCAGAATGGTTCCGGCAATCCTTATAAAAAGCGCGTGTTCAGTTCCCGGATTCTGACTGTTGTCGACTCAGCCGGGGATTTGATGCCTTTTCCCGATACGATCCTCGGGGTGGGGGATGACCGCTTCTTTCCCTATGAACCACACAACTACACAGACCTTTTCAGCCAGCATCCGGATGCCCTCAACATTCTCGAAGACATGGAAGTTCCACAGGTGCTTCCTTCCGAAAGCAGCCGCACCGCTGTGCTGGGCATCGAACTGGCAGGAGTTCACTCCCACCTGAAGTATGTCGTTCTCAATTTCACCTCCACCCGGGATGGGCGGAACAATGACCGTGACTACTGGGCCGATGATCCTGCCGGGATTCCAGGTTTGTATGATCCGTTTATCGATGAACTTTTCAGGCGGGAGGGTTCTTCCGTGCCTCCCGATGTCGATCGACTGGTGCGCCTCTCCAGCGATATTCCGGTTTATGAGGGTGCGACACCCGGTTATCAGACCACAATTTTTGGAGTGGATGACGATGGGGATGGCTTGACCGATGAGGAACTGCCGAATGGGAATGTGCTGACCCCAGGCGAAGGTGGATGCGTGATCGCGGATGATGACTGCGATGGCCTCATCGATGAAGATATTTCATGGCCGATGATCCACCCCCTGGTGGATGAAGACAATCAGGATTACTGGGCCTGGTTCGATGAAAATGGCAATGGAGTTTATGACCCGGCGGTTGATGAGCTCTATTTCGATGCCAATGGAAATGGTGTTTTTGACCCGACGACAGGTGTCCCCCAGGTCAGTGAAACACCTGAAAGGGTTTATGCCGGAGCCGATAAGAAGTGGTCGCTGCAGCCGCTGCAGCCCTACGACTCTTTCAGCCGGCGAGGAGCTGATAACTACCCGGCAGGAGCGCCGGATGGCATCATGGATACCTTTGCTTTCCACCTGGATGAGGATGGCGATGGCGAAGATGGCAGCCCCCTGTCGCCCAACATCTTTGCTCTCGTTCCGAATCTGGCTTCTCCCCTGCCGCCCGATAATCCGTTCGTCCGGAACCCCTATTTTTACGCCTGGCCGGATGCTGATGGCTTGCGTGATGAAAATCTGAATGGAATGATCGACCCTTCAGAAATGTCGTCGTTCATCGGTGTGAAAATGGCCGATGGAATCGATAACGATGGGGATGGCGAACCTGGCAGCCCGGTCGATGGGCTTGGCAGAAAGCTGGCTGATGGCATCGATAACAATGGCAATGGTGAAGCCGAAAGCCCGCGGGATGCGCTCGGGCGCGCTATCGCCGATGGAATCGACAACGATGAAGATGGTCAGATCGATGAGGGCATTGACGAGGGCATCGATGAGGGCATTAATGAAGACCTCGGCGACAATGCCTTCAATGCCCTGACCACACGCCGCAATTCTTTCAACACCTATGATAATTTTTATGGCGACATCGATTCGGTGATCCTCTATCAGGATAACGGAGACGGGATTTTTGATCCCAAGGTGGACACTCCGATTTCCAGATCCGACCCGGAGCAGAAAGACTGGCAGTGGATCCGTACCGCTCCACCGGTTATGTCAATGGTGGTCCGTGTCGATCCCAGCCTCAATCAGGGACGAGGCCCGCTGATACCCCGTACTGATGATGCCACTTTTGACTTTTTTGTCGCAGTGACCATCGACGGTGATGACCGGGGCGATTTCTTCAAACCGGGGGCGCGTGAACCGAATAGCGGCAACGATGAATCCGGGATCCTCCTCCTTGACTATGAAGGCGCCCGTCCGGGGGATGATTTCAATATCTCCATCGCCCGCGGAAACAGCCCCTATTTTCCATTTAATGCAAATGTCTTTGGGATTAAGGTGACAAGCGGCATCGGCCTGGATGCGGGTTACCCGAATGCTTCCAAGCTGACGAAGCCGATTGAAGCCAAGATGTTTATTGACGACATCATCGGCTATGTCCCGGATACGATTCAGGGTGATAATTCGGTCGGATTCCAGGTCGACCGTCCAGAGCTTCCGCCAATTGGTGATGATAACGACATTTTTGTGGGAAATCCTTACCTGGATGCATCTTCCAGTCCGGTGGGCGTCATCGGCATCAATGTCGCAGACAACCCGCTGCAGGATATCGATAAACAGGACTACATCGACAGCATCACAGTCCGTATCGAAGGGCTGGAGCATGACCTTGTGGCTGTGGATGTGCCTTTCGAGGGCACCTTCAATATCAATGAGAACAGCGGTGTAGTCAGCCTGCCTGATCTCATGCCACTTGCGGATGATTCCACGGGTGGAATCGGGATTTATCGCGACAATCCGGATGCGGGCATTCCCGGCGGCTTTGACAGCATGGATATTCCTGTCGAATTGCGCAATGACTTTCTGCAGTATAAACGCATTGGAACCAACCTGGTTGAAGTCACTCTGAAGCCGACCGATGGCCTGGCTCTTCCACCGGAAGATTTTTCAATTGATAATTTGGGATATGACTACTTTGTCGTCGTTCGGACCAGTGACGGAATTGATTACCGCGATGCTTTCCGAATTTCGATTTCGGATGGCGGTATCCGCTTCCGGAGTGGCGTCAATGTCCAGAACAGCGGGGCATCCACCGATTCCATAGTCGCCAATGTCCCGGTCATCCATCAGAATCTGGCGCTTCAGAATCCTGAGCCGATCCCTGCGAATATCCCCACTGCAGAAAGTGGCGTGGCTGCTGTCGG
>WBZO01000489.1_pt1 | contig 83698 bp, 58 predicted proteins | sample 5204261 | NCBI WGS metagenome assembly WBZO01 (sample SAMN12412400, study PRJNA552823) | activated sludge metagenome | isolation source: activated sludge from anammox sidestream of wastewater treatment plant... | place: USA: North Carolina | collected 2017-09 | reverse complement strand
CACTTCCCGCCCTCTTTCCAAGGGGTCGTTGCCCTCTTTCAAAAAGCTGAAAACCGAAGAGCATTTCCTCTTTTTTTGCGCAAACCCAAATCCCTGACAAGCTACACCACACTATTTTATCACAGGAATGTAAAAAATGGTGAGTTTGCGGCAGCAGCCCCTGCTTCACCAAAACGTCATTCTGAAGCCTTTGAAAGTACCAGTTGCTTTCTTTTTTGCCGGCTTTTTCACAGAATTTCTTTGTTTAAAATGGCTTATCCGTAAAAACTGCAGGCACCGGGTAGCCAGCATAGCGATAGACAAAAAAGAGCGTCGGCATAAAACCTTTTACTTTTACGCTGAAACATCTCACTACCTGTCATGAAGTTTTACCAACACGATATACTCAATTTTATAAAAAAACTCAGCATCCGCCGGATCTGGAATGCCACGCAAATTTTAACTTCCTACTACCTCACCCGCTGGACGGGGCGCCCCATTCAATGGGGCATGCCTATGACGGTTTCAATAGAGCCTACTACTGCCTGTAATCTTCGCTGCCCGGAATGCCCCAGCGGCTTACGTGCCTTCACCCGCCCCACAGGAAATCTGAAAGAAGACTTTTTCCGGAAGGTGGTGGATGAGCTGCATCAGGATTTGCTCTACCTCATTTTTTACTTCCAGGGCGAGCCTTACATCAATCCTAAATTCCTGGACATGGTGCAGTATGCCCATGAGAAAAAGATCTACACCATCACCTCCACCAACGGCCATTTTTTAAATGATGAAAATGCCCGCCGCACCATTGAGTCAGGTCTTGACCGCCTCATTATCTCCGTGGACGGCACAACGCAGGAGACCTACCAGAGTTACCGCCGCGAGGGCAAATTAGAAACCGTGCTGCAAGGGGCACGCAATGTGGTCAAGTGGAAGCGCAAACTGAAGTCAGCAACTCCTCATCTCATTTTTCAGTTCCTCGTCGTGCGGCCCAACGAACACCAGATCCCCGAGATCTACCGATTGGCCAGAGAGATCGGCATTGATGAGGTCAAGCTGAAAACCGCCCAGGTTTATGACTACAAACACGGCAACCCGCTCATCCCTACCATTGGGAAGTACGCACGCTACGAAGAAAAATCCGATGGCACCTGGAGTGTGAAAAACAAACTGCTCAATCACTGCTGGAAGCTTTGGCACGCCTCCGTCATCACCTGGAATGGCTTCGTGCTGCCTTGTTGTTTCGACAAAGATGCGAAACACAGGCTGGGCGACCTAAAAAAGGATTCTTTCCGTGAAATCTGGTGGGGCACTGAGTATCAGCAATTTAGAAAAATGATATTGAAGGGTCGGGATCAGATTGACATTTGTAAGAACTGCACGGAAGGCTGCAAAGTGTGGGCAAAATGAGAAGCAACGACGAATTTATCCCCCGTCACTCTGGCATTTCTCCTGGCAGAAGGGGGCGGCTCCTATTTCCGTTAAAGCTTGTTTGCCATTGGACCACTTGGTCAAAAACGGCTCTTTTTCGTCCTATTTTCCTCTTTTTTTAAATCCATAGCGCTGCTACGCCACTTCAAAAAGCATATCGGCTCAAACACCAAAACGCAGACAAGCTCTTAAAAACTTCTGTACTTCGCTTCCAGCAATTGATTGGCCTGGGGTTTTGAAAACTTCGACGCTGCATTTTTCCACTTCAGTGTCTTGCCCGGGAAGCGGTTGGCAGCCACGCCCAGCAGGATTGCTTCACTCAGACGGGCGGCGTAGGAGAAGGGGGCGCTAGTTGTGTCTCTGCCCAGACAGGCATCCACAAACTGGTGGTAGTGGTCGGCTTCGGAGAGTTCGGGGAAGTGGAGGGGTTCGTACTTTCCGTTCACGATGAGTTTTGGAAAATCAATATGCGGCAGTAACAGCCGCCCTTTTTCGCCGATGAACATAGCACCTTGCTGCGGGAGTTTGTCGCCGCCAGGCAGCAGCAGTTGGGGGTGGGCAGCCGGCGCATTTTTGCCATCGTACCAGACCCATTGCAACGTGCGGGTCGTGTAGCGGGTGCCAGGAAACTTATACGTCACCACGTTGTGTTCAGGGTGAAAAACATTATTGGGCTGCCGACATTCGCACTTGATTTTTTTAGGCACATCCAATTCAAGCGCAGTGTAAGGCGTGTCGAAGATATGAACGCCCATGTCGCCAAGGGTTCCACAGCCGAAGTCCAGCAGTTTGCGCCATTCCCCGGGGTGGTAGATTTTGTGCTGGTAAGGGCGTTCGGGGCCAGTACCGAGCCAGAGGTTCCAGTCCAGGGTAGGCGGCACCGGGTCCTGACCCTGAGGAATGGGGCCGTCGTAGCCCCAATTTTTGTTAGACCAGGCACGCACGCAGCGAATTTGGCCAATAATTCCCGATTGAATCAACTGTACCGTACCGCGGTACTGTTTCCAGGAGTGTATCTGGATCCCCATTTGCGTCACCAGCTTTTTATCATCCGCCATTTTGCGCATCGCTCTGGCTTCTGAAACCTGATGAGTCAGCGGTTTTTGGCAATAGACCGGTTTGCCCAGTTCCATTGCAAGCAAAGCAGCCGGCGCATGGGTGTGGTCGGGAGTAGAGACAATTACAGCGTCAATATCGTTTTTCATTTCGCCAAAGAGCCGCCGGTAGTCAGCGAAGGCCCTGGCTCCAGGATAAGCTTTTTGTGCCGCTCCGAGGAAGTTGGCGTCCACATCGCAGAGTGCCGTCACCTCCACCTGGTGATGCGAGGCAATGGAGTTGAGGTCTTCCCACCCCATGCGACCGACTCCGATATGTGCCGTCCGCAATTTGCCATTTTTAACAATTGCCCAAACGGAAGAGGGCAGCAAGGTTATGCCGGCAAACGCAGCAGAGTTCTTAAGAAAATCTCTTCTTTTCATATCCCTGAAATTTGGCGTTTCACCATTGGTAAAAGGTGGGTGTAAAGTAGAAATAAATAGCGAAAGCAAGGCAAATTTGTTCTACCTCCGACTCAGCCATCATCCCTACTATTTTTTCTTTGCAAATCTCCCAGCACCTCAGCGTAAGTTTCGCCGACGGGCAGCCAGGTTCCATTCACCAGGAGCCGGGACTTTTGCAGGGCCTCTACTTTTTCCAAATGAACCAGATAAGAGCGATGAATGCGCCGGATGCCCTGACTGTGCAAGCGGGTTTCGAGGTTTTTCAGACGCTCAAGTGTGAGTATGGGTTTGGGCTGGTCAGCGAGGAAAATTTTGACGTAATCGCCCATGCTCTCTATATACAGGATGTCTTTGACGGTGATTTTCACCTGCTGATATTCCGAGAACACGAAGAAAAACCCCCCGGTGGGTAGATTAGGAGAAGCCGCTCCTGCCTTGCGGCGCAGGTTGAGCAGATCAGCGGCTTTTGCGAGTGCTTTTTTAAAACGGGCAGGAGAAACGGGCTTCACGAGGTAATCCACCACGTCCAGGTCAAAGCCTTCGTGGGCGTATTCTTTGTAGGCAGTAACGAAGATGACCATTGGCCGTTCCTCGGGTAGTTGCTGTACAAATTGCAAGCCGCTGATGTCGGGCATGTTGATATCCGAGAGGAGCAGATCCACTGTGTTGTGGCGCAGAAACTCTGCTGCTGCTGCTGCGTCGGTGAAGGTGGCAAGCAGTTTCCATTCGGGCAGTTGTTGCACGTATTTTTCAATTAGCACCAATGCCAGAGGTTCGTCGTCCAGAGCGATAAGGGTCATATTTTCAAGTATTTGGAGAATGTAAATCAGTGAGCCGACGCCCTGCGAGGCTCCATTCACACGCGGGCAGCCAACGCTCAGTCTGTGAATTTTTTAAAGATAAAGAGAAGTCGCAAAAGCATCGCTCTCCACTATCTTCCGGAAAATCAAAAACCCCTTAGAGCATGTTGGAGTTTTGGTGCTTGAGCTGAGATGTTGTTTGAATGGAGCTTACCGAGCTAAAAAGGTGCCTTTTCCTTCGCTCTGGACAAAAAACTCCCCCTTTTTCTCTCCGGCAGCCCAATCCAACCAGCATCTGAAAATGAGCAATTTTTTGTCAGGTTTTTAGCTTTTTGAAGTGGCCTAACAGCGTTATGGATTTAAAAAAAAGGGGGAAACAGGGCGAAAAAGAGCCGTTTTCGACCACGTGACTCAATCGCAAACAGGCTTTAAGGCCCTCAAATCTCGTCCTTCGCCACAAAGCCTCAAAGTCCCAGCTTCAGCTCCAGCTCCACCCTGTGTTCGTTGCCGTCGTCTTTCATTCGCAAGCTATGGGTGCCGTTGTAAGAGTGCTGCAACCGCTGTCGGGTATTGGCCAAGCCAATGCCGGAGCTATTGCCATTGTGCAGTTGTTTGCCGGGTAGCAGCGGATTTTTCACCAGTAGGAAAAGGTGGTCGCCCTGGATATTAATAGAAATAAAGATCTCGCTGGCCTGCCGGGTAGTTAGTCCGTGCTTGAAGGCATTTTCGATGAAGGGAATCAGGATCATCGGTTCGATCTGGAGGGCAGGTGGCAGGTTTGTAGGTAATTCTGTGTGCAGGTGGATATTGGGGGGCAGCCGCAGGCGCTGCAAGGCGATGTAATTTTCGATAAAATCAATGTCGCTCGACAAGGAGACTTTGGGTTTAGCACATTCATGTAGGATATAGCCGACCATCTCCGAGAGTTTGAGCAGGGCATCGGGTGTTTTTTCAGGTTCTACAAGCGCCAGGGTGTAGAGGTTGTTCAGGGTGTTGAGCAGAAAATGCGGGTTGATCTGGGATTTCAGCAAAGCGATCTCTGCTTCCAGGCGGCGGCGGTTGGCTTCTTCTTCTTCCTTCTTTTTATTTTCAAAAGCCGAAAAGCCCCGGATGGTAGCGGCCGTTCCGAACAAGGCAAACCCGATAAAAACCGGAGGAATCAGGAGCCATGACAAAGGGCGTTTTTTTGAATAATTCTTGGCCTGCTCTTCCTTGAGGACGTACATCTTGTCGGGCTTTGCAAGGGTCAGGTCAACGAGAACAGAAAACCCGATGTAGCCGGCAAACAGCACCGGTGCAAGCAGGAAAAACGCACGTTTTCTCCCTGAAAAATAAAGCGGCAGGAGTGCGAAATAAGCCAGGTTGAAAAACAGGGCAAAGCCGAGTACCCGTATCGTGATGACGTGATAATACATTGGCAGGCGGGTTTCGGCGTTGCCTGTAAAGGCGAAGATGGAGTAGATGCCCAGCCAAATGGCAATCTGTATGATAAAAGGCGTTGATTTTTTCATGGTGCAAAGTTCACTACATTTTAAGAGCAGGAGACGCCAGGGCACGCCGGTTCGCCGATACAAAATGCCTGTTCGTCCAGACACTCGCCTTTTCAATCAACCCCGGTGCAACTTTGCGGCGAAAATTGGGTTTTTCAAGCCGACATTTAAAAAAAAACATCATGCAAAAAGCAACTCTCTTTGTCGCAGTTCTAACTCTCGCAAGCATCTTTCAGGCTGCTGCACAACACCCACAACAAGGCGGTTTTCCTAGCAGCGCCGGGTTTGATCCTTCTAAAATGAACATCGGACGAATGTACGGGAAAGTAGTGGACGAAAAAGGCACAGGCGTCGGCTATGCCACCGTACAGTTGTTTGGGAAAAAATTCAATCCGGCGACCCAAGCAGTCGTTGACACGATGCTGGCCGGACAACTCACCGAAAACAACGGCGACTTCAGCCTGGAAAAACTTCCGGTAACAGGAGATTTTGAATTGGTCATCTCCTTCCTGGGCTATTCCGAGATACGCAAAACCGTTGCGTTTGACACCAGACCGGGCATGCAAAAAGGCGGTGCTAGGCCAGGGGGAGGCCCCGGTGCTTCCGGCATGCAGGGTAGCAATTTTGAAAAAGACCTCGGCAACATCAGCCTGGCAGAAGATACCAAAGTGCTGAGCGAGGTGACCGTCACAGCTAAAGCCTCCACCACTACCCTTGCACTCGATCGCAAATCGTACCGGGTGGATAAAGACCTCACCACTGCTGGAGGTACAGCGCAGGATGCCCTGAAGAACGTGCCTTCCCTCTCTGTTGACCTCGACGGTAATGTCAGCCTGCGCAACAGTGCGCCGCAAATCTTTGTGGATGGTCGCCCAACTACGCTCTCCCTCGACCAGATCTCGGCAGATGCTATCGAAAGTGTAGAGGTCATTACCAACCCTTCGGCTAAGTTCGATGCCGGCGGTGGGGCGGCAGGCATCGTGAACATCGTGCTCAAGAAAGAAAGAAAAATGGGCTACAATGGCAACGTGCGGGCAGGGACAGACACTCGCGGAGGCCTCAACTTCGGCGGCGACATCAATGCAAGGGGTGGAAAAATCAACCTCTTCGGCTCGGCTATGTACAACCAGCACAAGGGCAAGGGCGAGGGCACAACCTACCGGGAAAACCTGTTTGGCGAGCCGCTCTCCAACGTGACACAGACCTCTAAGACCAATATGAAAGGGATTTTTGCCAGCGCCAGAGCCGGCCTCGACTATTTCATTGACAATCGCAACACCCTGACCCTCAGCGGCATGGCCATGCGAGGCAAGTTTCAACCCAACGATGAACTCACAACAACAACCGATCTGCTGTATCCGGGAAACACGCTGACCAGCCAATACGTGCGCAGCAGCAACAACGACCGCAACTTCCGCAATTTCGGCGGCTCCCTGCAATACAAGCACCTGTTCCCCAAAAAAGGAGCTGAGTGGACGGCAGACCTAAGTTTCAACAAAGTGCGCTTTGAAGGCGGCAGCCATTTTTCCACAGCCTTTGACAACGGCCTAGTCAATCTGGAAAGGCAGGAAGGCCTTGGGCAAGGCAGCTTCCTCACCTTTCAGGCCGACTTTGTGAACCCCCTTGACAACAAGACTAAAATTGAGGGAGGTATAAAAGCCACCATGCGAACCAACCGTAGCGACAACACGAGCTACTTGTTCAGCCACGAAATCAACGACTGGCAGCAGGTTTCGCAGATCTCTGACCATTTTAAATTTAACGACGACGTTTATGCCGCTTACCTTCAGGGCAGTCACCAGTCCGGCAACTGGGGCCTGCAGGCAGGCTTGCGTGCAGAGAGCAGCTTTTACAACGGCGCACTGACCGACCGCGACTCGTCCTTCGCAATCAACTATCCCATCAGCCTTTTTCCCAGCGTGTTCCTAACCCGTCAACTCAACGACGGGGGTGACCAAATCCAACTGGCCTACACCCGTCGGGTCAATCGCCCCAATTTCTTCCAAACTATGCCGTTCACCGATTTTTCTGACTCGCTAAACCTGCGCCGGGGCAACCCCAAACTGCTCCCTGAATTTACCAATTCCGTAGAGCTGTCGTATCAGAATATTTTTTCACAGGGCCACAACCTGCTCGTATCGGTTTACTACAAGCAAGCTACCGACCTGATTGCCTCCTATCAGTTCACCGAGTTTAACGAAGACCTCGGTAAGGAAGTGGTGATTACCAGCTTTGCTAACGGTAAGAATGCCTCGGCCTACGGTGCTGAAATCACCTTGAAAAACAGCTTCTTCGGCTGGCTTGACCTGACCCACAACCTCAACATCTTCCAGGCAGACGTGGACGCCACCAATGTCGAAAATGCCCTGGAAGTGAACCGCACGAGCGCCTACCTGAAAGAAACCATCCAGGTAAAACTTCCCGCAGGTTTCGCCCTCCAGCTCAATGGCGAGTACCGCACGAGGGCTTCATTTACTCCCGCCTCGGGCAACGACCCTTTCCGTGGAGGCCACGGTGGCCCGCCCAGCCAAAATACAGCACAGGGCTATACCAAGTCGTACTGGTTCATGGATGCCTCCATCCGCAAAGACCTCATGAAGAACACGGCTTCTCTAACCCTGAGCATGCAGGATGTTTTCAAAACGAGAAAGTTCGGCTCCTACACGGAAACAGACTTTTTCACCCAAGAAACATCCCGCCTAATGAATCCGCAGCTGATACGTCTCAACTTCTCCTACCGCTTTGGCAAAATGGATATGTCTTTGTTTAACCGCAAAAACAACCGGGTAAACATGCAGGGTAGCGATATGATGCAGTAAAGGGCACCATGCTCAAAAAAAAGGCGCTGCCTCGCAGATTGCGAGGCAGCGCCTTTTTTTTGAGCATGGTGCCCTCCATCTTCTTTGCTCTGTGAGCTGAATTCAGGCAGCTCCTCCTCTCAGGTACCAAATTCAAACTATACGCAGATTGTTAAGATTGGCAGCGAACCAATGCTTCGTTTAACAAAAATGAAAGTTCAGTTGTATTATTGAAGTGGTTGACGGAATTGTGAATTTTAAGAAGCTGTTTGGATTTAGTCTGGCGAGCTAAATTCAAACAAGCTCTAAAGCAAAACACATTGAGAAGTTGAATTTACAGACAACAACATAGCTACTTTCATTTGAATCACTATACCTGGACATTCGTAGCCGGTGAGGGCAGGAATTACAATGTCGGCTTATTCCATAGCGATAAGACCGGGCATCTGCTCATTTACATCGGAAGCAAAATCGTTACAATTGACTTCAGGGTATTTGAATCAAAGAGCTATTCCTTTTTTATCGAGGACGAATTGTGCCACATTGTACTGGAGCGAAAGGGCAATGTGATGTTTTACCACTTTGAAGTAGATAAAAAAGCCGACACTCCGAGGAACCGGGTGCGCCATGCGATAGAGCGAAGGTTCACCTTGCAGATGCTGGTTGCTATCGGTATTTTCGTTGCTGTCATTGCGTCGTTTGCGATTTGGAATCCATTTGAAAAAACCAAGCTGAGCCATGCCGAAGAATTGCTGATGCGGCAGGGGCGGGAAACGGCAGGAACAGTTTTGGTGAAAAAAAATGCATCAGTTCCCGAGATATCTTACCAATTCGTCGCTAATAACCAAGGCTTTACAGTCTCCTCTGGCATTCAGTCCCAGCCGCTGATTCTGTTAAAAAATGGTATGCCTCTGGAATCGGGGGACGAATTTACCGTCCTTTACGTGCCGTCGGAGCCTAAGATCAGCCGCATCAATTTCGGCAAACCTACTGAGCGGCAAATTCAAATTTATCAAAAAAGAGCAGTCGAAAAGCACCTGAGCCTGCACCCGGGCGAGGCGCCATCCATCGCAGCATGCATGGTCAATGCCGCCTACCTGTTAAACGGCATCTCAGGCATTGCCGATATATACTTTCAGGACACTACCCCCGAATCCAATCCCGACCATAACCAGACTACCTACCTGCGGTTGACCCACGGGTTGCCGTTTCAGAAAAAAGTAGAAAAAGATTGCCTGCAATAGCAGGGAGGGCAGCTGCTTTCCTCCTGGCTTGCCAGGCTCGTTTCCAACTAAGAGACCCCGAGCTACCGGCACACACTGAGAGTTTGTTTGCGTTTTGGTACTTGAGCAGAGATGCTGTTGGGGTTGAGCTTAGGAACGTGTCGGAAATAACTTATGCATTTGGGCGGCGTCTTTTGGGCGCTGGCTGTGTTAGTGAAATAGTTACGTAGCTAAGGCTATGCGCCTATTTCACTGCCTTGCCAGCCCCCAATATACACTCGCCGAAATACCCAACTTATTTCCGACACGTTCCTTACCGGGCTAAAAAGGTGTCTTTTTATCTCCGGCAGCCCAACCCCAACAGCATCTGAAAACGAGCAATCTTTTGTCAATTTTTCTCCTTTTTTCTGTTGCGTAGCAGCGCTACGGAACTGAAAAAATGGGGAAAAGTGGCGTAAAAGGGCCGTTTTTTTGCCAAGTGACCCAATCGCAAACAAGCTCTAAAGCGAGGTCTGAAAACCAATTTACCTGTAGTGGGTTTATAGTGTGGCAATTGCAAACAGATGCCTGCATTTGACGGGGTTCCGGGGCAGTTGCCGATATTCTTCTCAACTCAAACCATCAACAACTATGAAATTTTTTCTTGATACAGCCAATCTGGACGAAATCAAAGAGGCAGTTTCTCTCGGCATCCTTGACGGCGTGACAACTAACCCCAGCCTGATGGCCAAAGAAGGAATCACTGGCCAGGCCAACATCGAAAAACACTACATCACCATCTGTGAAATCGTCGGTGGCGATGTGAGTGCCGAAGTAATTTCAACGGACTTTAACGGCATGATGGAAGAAGCCAAACGACTGGCTGCACTGAATGAACACATCGTGGTGAAAGTGCCCATGATCAAAGAGGGAGTCAGAGCCATTTCTCACCTGAGAGACATCGGTATCCGCACAAACTGCACTCTGGTGTTTTCTGCCGGGCAGGCACTGCTGGCAGCCAAAGCAGGAGCCTCCTATGTGTCGCCTTTCATTGGCCGCATTGACGATATCAACTGGGAAGGAATGGAGGTAGTCCAGCAAATTGCTGAGATCTTTGCCGTGCAGGATTACGATACAGAGATCCTCGCTTCGTCCATCCGCTCACCCATGCACATTGTGAAGGCTGCTCAATCGGGAGCTGACGTGGTCACTACGCCACTAAAATCCATCCTGGGGCTGATCAACCACCCGCTGACTGATATCGGATTGGGAAAATTCCTGGCTGACTACCACAAGGGCAACGGCTAAGTCTCCTTTCCTGCTTTTACAGAGCTGATATCGCAGCCGGCTTCGGCTGCCAAGGCCTTGAGAGATTCCGGACGGATCACTTTTGGGTCGAAAACCACGGTGAGCAATTGGGCCTCTGCATCCCAGGTAAGTTTGTTGAGGCCTTTTACCTTCAGAGCGTTTTCGATGTAGCTCTTGCACGAAGCATCCTTGCCCGATGCGCAGAAGAAGGTTTCAGGTGCCAGCCTGTTGTTCCCCTTTCGCCTCAGAGTTTGTGCGTTTTGGTGCTTGAGCCGAGATGCTGTTTGAATTGAGCTTACCAGGCTGAAAAGGTGAAAACAGGACGAAAAAGGGTCGTTTTTGACCAAGTGACCCAATCGCAAACAAACTCTAAGACAAGCAGGGCTTGGATGCTGCTGAAAAATACAGAGGGAGAGGTGTGCAGCCTCAACATTTGACGAAAATAATTGAAACGGGCAGCCTACGGGCTGCCCGTTCTAATTTCAGGCAGAACAACCTGAATGCGATATCAATATGGGAAAGAGAAGAAGGGAAATGAAATTTACAGCCTCTTCTCGGCAGTTTCCTATGGAGTTAGGGCCTGCGTTCGTACAGGCAGCAGGTGTGGAGGCTGTTGTACACTTCGTCATCCGCTTTGACTTTATCCGTGTCATGGCCTACATTGGCGACGAGTTGGTGGAGTTTGTCAAGGCTAATGACTTTGGGGTTGAATTTAACAGTAACGATTTTTGTCTCTTTGTCCCAGACTGCAAATCGGACCCCTTTGACTTTGAGCGCTTTTTCAATGCGCTCTTTGCACATGTTGCAGTTTCCGTAAACTTTGAATTTCTCCGTGATATGCCCCGACAAGTCAGCAGGTTTGAAGGCAAAAGAGAGGGCGGCAATAGCCAGAATAGAAAAAAGAAGATGCTTCATCAGAAAAGTTTTAGGCCACAAAGTTACGTGTTACAAAACTTAAATATTAAAAAGGGCAGGTTAAAGATATGTGAAAAGGAGTGGCCTTCTTTTTTAAAAAATACAGGGCAACCAGGTTTTTGTCAACAGGGCAATCAGAACGATGGTGATCAGATTCAGTAGAAAGCCAGCTCTGGCCATCTGGCTGATGCTGACGTGATTGCTGGCAAACACGATTGCATTGGGCGGCGTAGCCATGGGAAGCATGAAGGCACAACTCGCCGCCATCGTGACAGGTACGGCCAGATGAGTGATTTCGATGCCGGCAGCCTGGGCAATGCCTCCTACGACGGGCAGGAAAATGGTGACCAATGCTACATTGGAAATGACCTCCGTTAAAAAGAGAGAAACCGTGGCCAGCCCCAAGATGAACCAGAACTGGGTTTGATGAACTCCAGCGAATTGCTGCCCGATCAGGTCAACAATACCCGTCCTGGCCAGGGCATCGGCAAGGCTAAGCCCTCCGCCAAACAGGAGCAAAATACCCCAAGGCAGCCTTTCGGTGTCTCTCCAGTCCAGCAAAAACTGGCCCCGGGTGAAATCAACCGGCACCAGGAAGAGCGCAAAAACCGCCAGCAGAGCCACCAGCTCGTCCGAAAGCTGAAACCAGGGGTTTACCCGGTTGATAAAACTGCCTGTAATCCAGAGCAAGCCTGCCGCTGCAAAGATGATGGCCGTCCGCTTTTCGCCTTTTTCCGGCTTGCCAAGTTGTTCCAATGCTTCTCTGATGATTTGCCGGCCTCCCTGGAAGCTACCTAAGCGATTGGGGTAGAGGATTTTTACCAACAAAAAATAAGCGACAAACATCAGCACAACTGAAAATGGGAATGCGACCAGGGACCAGTCGAGGAAGTTAACCTCGATGTCAAAACTTTTTTTCAAAATACCTTTAAACACGACGTTCGGCGGTGTGCCGATGAGCGTCCCCATGCCACCAATGCTGGAAGCATACGCAATGCCCAGCATCAGACTGAGAGAAAAATTGCGCATCCCCTTGTTCTCCTCGGTTTTGCGGTCACCCAGTAGCAGGCGGATTACCGACAGTGCTATAGGCAGCATCATCACCGTCGTTGCGGTGTTGCTAATCCACATGCTGACAAATCCGGTGGCCAACATAAAGCCGAGGATGATGCCGTTGGCATTGGTACCCGTCCAGCGCACAATGTTCAGGGCGATGCGGCGGTGCAAGTTCCAGCGCTCCATGGCCAGGGCAATCATAAAACCGCCAAAAAACAGAAATACGACCGGATTGGCGTAGGGGGCTGCAGCCGTCTTGATGTCGCCGACACCGAGCAGGGGAAGACAAACCATCGGCAGCAGGGCAGTTAAGGGAATGGGCACCACTTCGGTAATCCACCAGCCCAGCATGAAAACGGCCATTGCAAACACCTTCCAGGCATCAACTGACATGCCCCACTGCGGAGGTAACAACAGGATGAGCAAAAACAAGAGCGGCGATGCGAAAAAACCCGCTTTTTTAAAGATATTCATTCTCAACCGGGTTATTGTCTGGGTAAATAAAAGCCCTGTGGTGCGATAAAAAGCAGCCGGCCGGGTAGTTGCTTCGAAATTGCTTCATGAGTCAAATCATCACCGCCGGCGGCGAATAAAATTCTTCAGGGAGAGGTGTCTTTTCTTTAGAGCTTGTTTGGGCAGCCACCGCTACCATTGACCTTTTGATATAGCCTTTGGTGCAAAAGCTTCCCCGGCCATGAAATACAAATAAAAAAACTTTTCTGGAGGCTATCCCGAAAAGCTTTTCACGCAGAAGAAATCACGCACACAGAAAAGAGGACCTGAGGTGCAGGTGAAGCTCCTGTTGCGTTATTTTTTACTCATTTTGATCTTGTCAATGACGAGCCTGCCCACTTTTTTGCCCTGTTCTATACCAATATTGCAGGCCGGTGCATAGTGAATACCCCCGTACAAGCGGCTGACTGCTGCTTCCTCCGATGCCTGAACAAAGGATGTGTATTGGCGGGGAGGCATGCCAAACTGCACTTCCACCGAATCTATGTAGCTGAAGTTGTCCCCAAAAACAGCCGTCAGAGCCTGAGCTGCAGCGGCGGAGATCACGCTGTGTCCGCTGGTGTATTCCGGGAATGGTGGGGTTTGCAAAAGGGGAACCCATTCCTGGTCTATAAAATTGTTGATCACTGTTTCAGGGCGAATGTATTCGCTCCTGAACTTCTCATCCCAGCAGGCGATAAAGGCGTCGTTCAAGGCGATGGAGGTCAACACGTAGGCCTCTGCCGATTTCATGATATCTGCTTTTGCCGTTTCGCATGCAATTTTGGTGATGCCCATCCAGTGGCCGCCGGGCGTAATCTTTTTAACGGCGAACATCACGTGCCCCTTGTGGTGCGACACGTAGGGATTGCAATCCCAGAATTTGGCAATGGCAATGCGCTCTTCTTTTTCTTTCTCATCTGCCACGTTTAGCGCCTGGTACACCTCCATCGCGTTTTTGTAAAACTCGCTCCCTTTATCCGTCATATTATATTTCACAGGAGGAGGAGGAATAAACTGGTCGGCAGAATCGAGGGCAAAGGGACGGATTTTGTTCCAGTGTGGTTCGATGGCGTCCATGTAATCAGGAGGGGTGGGTTTCCAAAGGCCGGGGCTGTCAGAGATGGTGTACTTCGGGAAAGTCCGCGTTTGCTTGTAGTTGTCTTTATCGGCCCAAGCGAGGATGTGTTCGGCTACCGCTTTGCCATAAGCAAGGGAGCGGTCGTACACGTCTTTAGGCATGCTGATTTCTTTGAAGTCGGCCATTATTTTCGCTTCAAACGAGTCAATTTTTTCTTCTGAAAAAATCAATCTCCGGCCAACGTCCAGCATCGCCTTTGTCCCGGCGAGAGGGTAACAATACGCCTTCCCGGCCTCGGGCTGCGGGCCTGGTTGGAGCTCTGTGGCCTGGCCGGCCAGCGTCTGGTACTCAGGATAACCGGGTACCATCGCTTCGTAAGCTGCAATTGTCGCATAGGTATAAATGCGACTGGCAACCGGTGGGGAGAAAATATCGTGAACAATGACATCCGTAATTTCCTGAAGCGAACGGTGCAGGAAGTAGGGATTGGCTGCATCTTTTTCCCAATTGGGATTGGACTTTTGGCAGCCTGTCCAAAAAAGAAATCCCAAAAACATCAGGAGCAAATGGGATTTTGTGAAAAGATTCATGACCAATTATTTTGTGAGTAGTAAAGTATTTGGCTCAAGGAGCATGCAGTTTGATGTTTAGAAAATAAAATCGGAAGCTCAAATGTTTTTTGCAGAACAAAGGTAAAATTACAAACCGAATTGAATTTGCAGACTAATAACTCTTAAATTTAGAATAGCTCTTTTTATCCGACACGTTCCTTATCTCCGGCAGCCCAACTCTAACAGCATCTGAAAACGAGCAACTTTTCGTCAATTTTTCTCCTTTTTTCCGTTGCGTAGCAGCGCTACGGAACTGAAAAAAGGGGGAAAAGTGGCGTAAAAGAGCCGTTTTTTAGCCAAGTGACCAAATCGCAAACAAGCTCTTAAAGATAAACTGCAGCGGGAAGTCTGAAAATCCGCGTTCGGGCTATTTTTGCCCAAAACATTTCAGGCGCATGACTTTTTACCGCTTTGCCAAACGCATTTCCGGCTTGCCGCTTGCCACTTTGATCTTCGCACTCACCATTGCTTTTCACTATCGTGACCTGCTCCTGAATCTCCACACCAGCAAATGCATGGAGCCTTACCGAGACGGAATTAAGACCTACTTAAATGCAGCCTGGCATGCCCGCTACGACCGTTCTACGACCTGGTTTGCAGGAATGAACTACCCTTACGAAGAGCACATCATGGCAGCAACCGAGCTTCCTGGTCTGGCTATTCTGCTCAGGTGGCTGGAACCCCTCTTCCCCAGCCTTCCCGATCAGGTCTTTGGCATCGTTCACCTGCTGCTCCTGGTCTCGATTTTTCTATGTCCTGTTTTTTTGTACCTGATTCTGAGACAGTTGAAAATGCCCGACTGGTATTCCATCCCTGCAGCATTGGGACTGACTTTCCTGGCGCCACAAAACATGCGGCTGATGCCTCATATGGGGCTGGCTCCGCTGTTTGTTCTTCCGGCCATCATTTACGGGCTTCTGCTTTTTCAAAAAGGGCGGCGATGGGCGGCCACAGCCTTGCTGACAGGTACGATTGTGCTGGCTTCGTTTTTTCACTTTTACTTTTTTGCCATCACGGTTTTTACAGTTTCTATCTTCCTGTTTTTTTATATGTTCCAAAAATTCAGTTGGCACCGCCTGGGTGAAATTGCCCTGCACTTCGGCCTGATCGTGGTGTTGCCTTTTTTGTTTTTTTACTTTTGGATGATCGCTGGCGACCAGGTGACCGACCGCAGCCCGCAGCCCTGGGGTTTTTTCGTCTTTAAATCCATCTGGGAATCCATTTTTCTATCACTGGAAATGCCCCTCTTTCGCTGGGTTAACGATCACCTGGTAAAAATTGAAACTACCGATTTTGAGGGGTGGGCCTACATTGGGCTGGTTGCGGATGCATTTGTGCTAACCGCATTTTTCCGCTGGGCAGGTCGGCTGTTTCGCACGCAACTGCTCGACTTCCTGCCTGCTGCTGACCGGCCATTTTACTACCCTCTGCTGTGGACCGGAGTGGCTATGGCTCTAATCTCCTGCGGGCAGCCGTTTGCCATCCCCGGGTTGGAGTTTTTGCTGGACTATGCGGGGCCTTTCCGGCAGTTCCGCTCCATTGGCCGCTTCTCCTGGGCTTTTTATTTTTCAATCAATGTGCTTGCCTTTTCGAGCTTTTACTACCTGCTGGCCAAATGGAAGAACCAACCTACAGCTAAGGTTTTACTTACCTGCCTGCTGGCTGTACTGCTCTATGAGGCGTATCTCTTTTCAAAAAGCCGCTTCAACTACGCTCCTGACCAGCTCAGGCAAGTGGAAACGCTCGTGCCAGGCCATAAATTCACCGACCTACCGGAAATTGACTTTAGCCGGTATCAGGCCATTGTGCCTATCCCATACTACAACGTAGGCTCCAACAATTTCGGGGCAGCAGGTGGCGCCCTGACTATCCAGCAATCGCTGATTTTGTCTTACCAGACGGGACTACCGGTGACCGGTGCGATGCTGACCCGCTCTTCCCGACGGCAGGCGTACGACCAGATGCAACTCGTATCGGAGCCATACCGACGCCCCAAAGTCTTTGATGATTATAAAAATGAAAAAGCCCTGCTGTTGATTCTCACCAATCCCTTTAGCCGCCAGGATTCTCTCCACTTCCTGCACCTCACACAGGAAGCCCAGCTGCTGCACCAAGCCGGTCAATGGAGCCTGTACGAAATGAGCCTAGTTTCCTTCGACCGGCGAATCGAAAACCGAAAGTCAGCCATCGGGCAGGCACTCGCATCGGATTCGCTGTTTAGCATCGGCGCCTTTCGCTCAACGGAACGCCTCGAAAACTTCGTCTATTTTGATTTTGACAGTCTTACTTCCGACAGGGTTTACCGGGGTACAGGTGCTCTGCAAGGGGACTCCCAGCACGAAATCCCATTGTTTTCAGGGCTTTTACCCGGAGCAGTGGCAGGCGTGCCCTACCATCTTTTGTGCTGGGTTTACGTAGATGAAGAGTCGCTCAGTTCAATCTACATCCGCATTCGGGAGGAGAACGAAGCAGGCCAGCAAGTGGACCTACGGCAGTTTCTGGTGTTCAACCAGATCCCCGTGTACGACCCCAACGGCTGGGTACTGATAGAATGTCCCTTCCAGCTTCAGTCGGAACAGAATAAAGTATCCGTTTCTTTCTATGGACTAGAGCGGAAAACACGTCCCTATTTTTTCGATGAAGCGCTGATCAAACCGACCGGTACGCATCTCTATCGCCAGGGTGAAGACTACCTCTGGCAGGATAGCCGTTTTTTTAAAAAGTAGAAGGAGCAGGAGGCGAGTTTTTAGGAAGCGGCGGCCTACGGGTTGGTGGGCTGCAAAAAAAGAGCGGGAAAACAAACGGGAATACTGCCGTTTTGTCACGCACCCGCTGCCAGGTACCTGCCAATTCCACCAGGTACCTGCCATAAACCACGCAAAAAGTCAGGCAAAAACCGCTGGCATGTTCATTGATTGCCACAAAAAGAACTTTTGACCAAAATCAAATAAAAAATAAAACAGCATGGGCAAAATTATTGGAATAGACTTAGGAACCACAAACTCTTGTGTATCGGTCATGGAAGGCAACGAGCCAGTAGTCATCGCAAATGACGAAGGCCGCAGAACTACGCCTTCTATCGTCGGTTTTCTGGACAACGGCGAACGCAAAGTGGGCGACCCCGCTAAGCGTCAGGCCATCACCAACCCAAAACGGACGGTTGCTTCCATCAAGCGATACATGGGACGCCGCTACTCTGAAGTAGCGCAAGAAATCAAACACACTATTTATAAGGTTGTCAAAGGCGACAACGACACCGTCCGGGTGGATATTGACGGCAGGCTCTACACCCCGCAGGAAATCTCCGCCATGGTCTTGCAAAAAATGAAGAAAACGGCCGAAGACTTCATCGGGCAGGAAGTGACCGAGGCAGTCATCACCGTGCCGGCTTATTTCAACGACTCGCAGCGCCAAGCTACCAAAGAAGCAGGTGAAATAGCAGGCTTGAAAGTTCGCCGGATCATCAACGAACCAACCGCAGCAGCGCTCGCCTACGGCCTCGATAAACGGCACAAAGACATGACCATTGCCGTGTACGACCTCGGCGGCGGTACCTTCGATATCTCCATCCTGGAGCTGGGCGATGGCGTCTTTGAAGTCAAGTCCACCAATGGCGATACCCACCTGGGAGGCGACGACTTCGACCACCACATCATTGACTGGATGGCCGATGATTTCAAAAACCAGGAAAACATTGACCTGCGCAAAGACCCCATGGCTTTGCAGCGCCTCAAAGATGCCGCTGAAAAAGCCAAAATCGAGCTTTCTTCCTCTTCGGAAACAGAGATCAACCTGCCGTACGTCACGGCCGTGGACGGCGTGCCGAAACACCTCGTGATGAAACTCAGCCGGGCAAAATTTGAGCAGTTGACCGATGACCTCGTTCGCCGCACCATGGAGCCTTGTCGCCAGGCATTGAAAGATGCAGGCGTCACCGCCAGTGACATTGACGAAGTCATCCTGGTAGGTGGCTCTACCCGTATCCCACGCATTCAGCAGGTCGTAGAAGAGTTCTTTGGAAAAAAACCCAACAAAGGCGTTAACCCCGACGAAGTCGTGGCCATTGGCGCTGCCATACAGGGAGGCGTGCTGACGGGTGAAACCAAAGACGTACTCCTGCTGGACGTAACCCCGCTTTCTCTCGGCATTGAAACAATGGGGGGTGTCTATGACGTCGTGATTGAGTCCAACACGACAATCCCGACGAAAAAATCGAAGATCTACTCAACAGCAGGTGACAATCAGCCAAGCGTGGAGATACACATCCTCCAGGGTGAGCGCCCCATGGCAAGGGACAACCGGACGGTAGGCCGCTTCATCCTTGATGGCATTCCGCCTGCACCCAGGGGCGTGCCGCAAATCGAAGTTTCGTTCGACATTGACGCCAACGGCATCCTCAACGTGACTGCACACGATAAAGGCACAGGCAAGCAGCAAAATATACGCATCGAAGCTAGCACAGGCTTGAGCAAAGAAGAAATCGAAAAGATGAAAAACGAGGCACAGGCCAATGCCGATTCCGACCGCCAGGCACGTGAAAGGGTTGACAAACTCAATGCAGCCGATTCGCTAATCTTCCAGACAGAAAAACAACTGAAGGAATACGGCGACAAAATCCCCGCAGACAAGCGGAGCGCTATTGAGTCTGCACTCGGCGAGTTGAAGGACGCACACAAATCGGAAGACATCAGCCGCATTGACCAGGCTTCCGAAAAGCTGAACGCCGCATGGCAGGCTGCCAGCCAGGACATGTACCAGGCTACACAGCAACAACAACAACAGCCCGGCGGCGAGGCCAACGGACATTCTGCTCAGGACGCCGGAGCCGGAAGCTCTACCGGGGCAGAGGATGTGACCGACGTAGAGTTCGAAGAAGTGAACAACAAGTAAGAGGAACCTGCCGGAAATAAATGGAGCATCCCGGCGAGGGTTTGTCGAGCTGGCAAGGCAGTGAAATGGAAGTATAACCTGAATTACACAACTATTTCACTAACACAGTCAATGCTCAAAGGATGCCGCCACTCAAATGCGTAAATTATTTACGACGCGTTTCTAAATACACTGCCAGCAGGCAATTACCTGCTGATACTGACAGGCTTTCGGGATTGCACCTGGAAGCCTGTTTTGTTTTTGTGCCAAAGGCTGCCTTCACTGTAATGACGAATGCAAAGGCGAGCTACTTCCTGCCCAAAACGCCCCTCTCTAAAGCATCTTATTCGCCGTCAAAAGCGGCGGTTTGATCTGTAAGACAGCCTCACCCGCCTAAGAGCTTATTCGCGATTGGTCCACTTGGCTAAAAAACGGCCCTTTTACGCCACTTTAGCTATTGCTGAAAAATTTGCTTGACTCTGGGGGGAAAAGACACCTTTTTAGCCCGGTAAGCTCCATCCCAACAGCATCGCTGCTGCTCAAGCACCAAAACGCAAACAAGCTCTAAGGAACGTGTCGGAAATAACTTACGCATTTGGGCGGCGTCTTTTGGGCGCTGGCAAGGCAGTGAAATAGTTACGTAGCTAAGGCTATGCGCCTATTTCACTGCCTTGCCAGCCCCCAAAAGACACTCGCCGAAGTACCCAACTTGTTTCCGGCACGTTCCTAAGCAGTTACAAAAGAGATACCCACGGCAGACTGTGTGATGGTATTTAGAAAATGTATTTTTGCCCCAATCATACTTGCAATGCTCACACAAATTCTTTCCGAACTTCAACCTTACGGTGCCAGGCTGGTCGCCGTTTCCAAGACTCACCCCGAGGAAGCTATCCTGAAACTTTACGCTAAGGGCCAGCGCATCTTTGGGGAAAACCGGGTACAGGAACTCGTACCCAAGTACGAGGCACTGCCTAAAGACATAGAATGGCACCTGGTCGGCCATCTGCAAACCAACAAAGTCAGGCAAATTGCTCCTTTTGTAACCTGCATTCACTCCGTTGACAGCTTCAGGTTGCTTCGGGAAATTGACAGGCAGGCGAAAAGATACGCACGTACCATTGATTGCCTGCTCCAGTTTTACATTGCCGGAGAGGAAACCAAGTTTGGCCTCAACCTGGAGGAAGCGGTTGACATTCTTCAATCACCTGAATTTCAAGGTTTAAAAAACACCCGCATCACCGGCGTGATGGGCATGGCTACCTTTACCGAAGACATGGAGCAGGTGCGTGGGGAGTTTCGCCGGCTGAAAGGCATCTTCGACCAGTTGAAAAATCGCTTTTTTGCCGGTAAGGATTACTTCCGGGAAATTTCGATGGGCATGTCGGGCGACTACAAAACGGCCTTGGAAGAAGGCAGCACGCTGGTGCGCATCGGCACGCTTTTGTTCGGAGAGCGGGAGCATTATACAGGGTGAGTGGTGCATCCACCGAACCCTATCTGTTGCCTTAAAAAACCTGGTCCTATTCATTGTTGTATGCTGGGGTAGGTCTGTTATTTGTCATTGACCACAAGAGCATGTTGGGGATTTGGCCGTTTTTAGCCAAATAGCCAAATCCCCAACATGCTCTAATAAATCATCGTGACTGTTTGGGTAGCTGCGGGAACAGGGAGAGGAATTTCGTTTTTCCCCAGATGCACCCACTGCTGAGCAGTTACAAACCAGCCACATCCAAAACATGAAAAAACTATCGCTCCTGATCTTGACCCTGTCAGTTTTTAGCTCTCTGTACGGCCAGTTTTTCCAGCGCCTTGATGCTCCGGTTACCCGCGGCAACCTCACCTTGCCCAATGCCTGGGCAGGAGGCCTGAATGCGCCGCAGTGGTCTGCTGTTGACCTGAACAACGACGGAAAAATGGATCTTTACGCCTTCGACCGCAATGGAGACAAGCACCTCGCCTTCCTGCACACAGGCAATGAAGGGGAGATCAGGTACGAGTTCTCTGCTCTGCACACAGCCAACTTCCCGCCCTGCCAGTATTTTGTGCTGATGCGGGATTTCAACCACGACGGAGTCGCCGATATTTTTGCCAGCTCTTCGGATGAAGGCATTCCGGGTATCAAGGTGTTTAAAGGAAAAATTGAAAACGACCTGCTGACCTTCAAACGAATGTCGTTTCCCTGGCTGTTCGACGTCATCACCGTCCCGGCAGGGAATGCGCTCACCAACCTGCCTGTCAACGCACCGGACTACCCCGCCATTGACGACCTGGACAACGACGGAGACTTAGACATAATCTCCCTCAATTCGGTTGGCAGCCAGGTAGCTTATTTTAAAAATATGGCACTGGAAAAGGGCTTTACAACCGATACCCTCATTTTTGAATTTGCAGATCAGTGTTGGGGCAAGTTCAGTATGTTGCCGTTTTCTCCATCCATGAACCTTAGTACCGACCCCAACGAATGCGCCATTTTCTTCGGCCCCGGTGAGCCGGATGAAGAGACGAAAGGCATGCACGGCGGCGCCACGGTCTGCACCTTTGACGAAAACAATGACGGCGCCAAAGAAATACTCTACGGCGACCTGATTTACCCCAGTATTATCAGAGGCAAAAATGGGGGCAGCCCCGACAATGCCTGGATCGTCGAACAGGATATCTCCTTTCCCAGCTACAATACCCCTATTCACATCCTGGACTTCCCGGCCTCCTTTTGCGTGGATGTGGACAACGACGGGTTGACTGACCTGATCGCTTCTCCGAATATCCCTTCTACTTCGCCCGACTACGAAGCCGTGTGGTTTTACAAAAACACCCAAAGCAACGAGTTCCCCCATTTTGAATTGCAGCAAAAAGACTTACTTGTAGATGGCATGCTCGACTTTGGAACCGGAGCACAGCCTGTATTTTTTGACTACAACGCCGATGGCCTGATGGACATAGTGGTCGGCAACGTCAATCGCTGGAAGCTCAATTTGCAGAACGACCCCTTCCTGGTTTTGCTGAAAAACGTAGGCACACCCACTGAGCCTGCCTTTGAGGTAGTGGACGAAAACTGGCTGAACTTCAATCAGTTTGCAGCAAATACCTACGCATTTGCCCCCACTTTCGGCGACCTTGACGGCGACGGTGACCTCGACCTACTGGCAGGAGGACGCTTTGGCAGTCTTTTCTTCGCCGAGAACACGGCAGGCCCCGGGAATCCTGCCGTTTTTGGTCCCATTCAGCCCAACTGGAAGGGGATCAACGTCGGACAGTACGCAACGCCTTTCATTTTTGATCTCAATAAAGACGGCCTGCCCGACCTCATCATCGGAGAGCGCAACGGCAACATCAACTACCTGCCTAACATCGGGTCGCCTGGCGACCCTCAGTTTCATCCCAATCCGGATGCAGCTCCCAACAACCATTTCCTGGGCAAAATTAACACCCAGCAACCGGGTTACGTCACTGGTTACAGTGCTCCCACCGTCCTCGATTTTGGCGACTCGCTGACCTACCTCATTACCGGTACAGAACAAGGGTATCTGAAAGCCTACATCGTCAATCAGGATAGCCTGAACGGTGGTGCTTTCGAGCTGGTGAATGATAAATTTGGAAACCTGCGAGAGGGTTGGATTACCCGCATCTCCTTCGCCAACCTCAACGGCGACGACTTGCTGGATGCCGTCGTGGGCAACTACCGGGGGGGACTCGGCATTTTTAGCTCACCACTGACGATACAAGGAATGGTGCCGACAGTGGAAGCACAACCTGAACTGGCCGTGAGCCTGTATCCCAATCCCGCTGAAAGCTTGCTGAGGCTTCAACTGGAAAAAACAACCGGCCAATCCGGCAACTACCGGATACTCAGCATGTTAGGTCAAACTGTAGCGCAGGGGAAATTTAGAGGATCCTTCGTGGAAATAAACCTGGAAAGCCTAAACGCAGGGCTATACTTTCTGGAAGTGAAACTTGGAAATACCACAAAGGCGATGCGGTTTGTGAAAAAGTGAGGAAATGGAACTTGCCGATTGAGGATTTCAGGTTGCAGGTTTGAGGCGCAAAGCGCCCCGATGTGCAACCCAAAACCGCACAACCCGAAACGGTGCTACTCTCCGAGGATGCGTTTTTTCATCATGTCGAACTCCTCGTCGGTGATGATGCCGTTGGCTTTAAGTTCGCCCAGCTCTTTCAGGCGGGTGATGATTTCCCGGTCGGACATGATCTTTTCAGAAGTGACCAGGTCTGCTGCGGGCGTAGGCTCTGACGTAATATCGCTGACCGGAGGCGTAGAGGTTTGCCTGGAGGCAACGGCCTCTTCTGCCTTTTTTTTCGCTTCCTGCTGTTTGCGCAATTCCTCGGCTACTTTTTTACCTTTTTCAAATTGCTCGCGATACATTTTTTTCAGGCGGTCGGTGTCGAAGTCGAGGATGGTGCCGCCGGTTTCAAAATGCGCTTTGAAAACCTGCCCCAGCGCGTAGGTGGATGCGCCCGAGAGCACGGCATTGGCAACGCTGCCGGCGAACTGCCCCACTAAGGGAACGAGCTTAGCAACGCTGCCGGCTCCCAGCCTGGCCAGAGTAGATACGGTGAGTGTGCTGACGATAGCCTTACCCTGTGTTTCGTGGAAATCAAGGTCGTAAACTTTACAGAGTTGCCGGATCATGTCGAGTTGAGAAGCACTGACGGCCAGCACGTCGGCAACGGGAACGGGAATGGCTCCGGCACCCATGCTGAAAATGATGTGACTGCGAATGATGGTGTCAGCGTGATTGTTGCGCTCTTTCTTTACGTCTTTAAAATCGTTCATAACGCGGTTTTTAATTTCTTCGGCTGCGGATTTGATGAAGTCTTCCATTTTTTCAAAGGTTAAATGTAACTATTTAGCAGAAGATATTTTTGGGGGAAAATTGAAAATTTTTCCCTGAGAACACCCTGCATTGCGAGAGGAGGAAGAAATTTTTTACTTTTTCTTAGCGCATGTTGGAGTCTTAACCAAGTGGCCAAATCCCCAACATGCTCTTAGTAGTTACGGTCAAATTAAGAAAAACGTCTTCAAGTTTAAGAAGGTGCCAGCCTTTTTAAAAGTTTTCTTCGACATGACCGGAATAATTGCCGACGAGCACCGCCTGATTTAACTTTAGGCGGCTATTCACTACAAAAACATTTATCGAATGACCCATCCTGCTGCTTACCTCGCTCATGTCAAATCTGTTTTTAAAGAAAAAGGAAATTCTGAACGAGCGCAAGGGCAGCGCTGGTACATGCGCTATCAGTTTGAATTTTACGGCCTAAAATCACCTGAATGGAATGCTCTGGCCAATGAAATTTTTGCGGAATCAGGCATGCCCGCAGGTGAGGACTTAAAGACTTTTGTCCGGCTGTGCTACGACGACAAATACAGGGAGATCCAGTACTTCGGCACCCGGGTTGTCCAGCTGTCGCTCAAAGACCAGCCCGCGGATTTCCTCTTTTTTCTCGAAGAACTCATCCAGACCAAAAGTTGGTGGGACACCGTGGACTGGCTTGCCCAGCTCGCAGGCGAGCATTTTAGAAGGTATCCACACCTGACTTTGCCCCTCACCGGCCGATGGATGGCTTCGGGCAATTTCTGGCTGCAACGAACTTGCCTCATTTTTCAGCGGTCGTACAAGGAACAAACAGACTTCGGGCTGATGAAAAAATACATTTTGTTAGTGGCCGACTCAAAGGAGTTTTTCCTTCAAAAAGGAGCAGGCTGGGCACTGCGCCAATACTCAAAAACCAATCCACAGGCGGTCCTTGATTTTATCGGGAACAACGCCGGACTTGCGCCATTGACGAAGCGCGAAGGCCTGAAGTGGATCCGGAAAAACAGCAAGACCCTTTCCCATGACGCTGGTGTTGCGGCTGGATAAAGCAGGCTGCCGTGCAGCTCCCGTGCTCTGAAGAACCCTTGCCAGGTCGAAATCCTACAAAGTAACTTGCCCTGAGTTCACTTGTTTTTCACCACCACATTGTCAATCCGGAAGGAAGTGGTTTTGCCGGCGCTGTTGCTGCCGACGTATTTGAAAGCGATGGCAACGGTACTGCCCGTCAGCGGCGTCAGGTCAATGTCGCCTGAAGCTATCCAGGCGTTATCGGCGTCAGTTTGTTTGGCGATGGTGGCACTGAGGGGCTGCCAGGTGGCGTTGGCTTGGTTGCCGGTGAAGTCGGTAGATATCCAGACGCTCAGGCCATCGTGGGTCCAGAAAGCCTTGGCGGTTTCGAAAGTCAGCACTTTGGGCACGTCGAGATTAACTAACGGGGAGATGAGCCAGGTCTCCATTTCGGCAGCAGGATCGTTGAAAGCAGTGGCTTGGCAGTAAACATTGTTGTTGAAAGTCTGGAAGCGCCACACGCGCGAGCCACGGATAGCAATGTTCGTCCAGCCTGCAAGTGCTACGTCCACGTTGTTGGCACCGGTTTCAAAATCTTCGTCTAAGAAGGTTTCGGCCGGGCAGTTGCGCGGGCCGTTCAACTGAACGTCGTCGAGGTCACGAATCAGGAGTTGGAAATCGCTCTGTTGCAATGCGTTGAAATTGTAAATGCTCAGGATGCCTGTCAGGTCACCCCGTCCTTCGGGAACTGCCGTGCCTGCAAAGTTGGCATAGCCGCTGGTGCGGACGACAGTCGTGTTTCCATCGCAGTTTTCTATGGTCAGGTTGACAGCGTTCAGGCCAGCTGCGTCGGCATAAGTCACGCCGGTTTGAGAAAATACTACGCCTTCCAGCTTGACGAGCGTGCTCACGTCGTTGAGTTCAAATTCTCCGGGCTTTACCACCTTAGGTGCGGGCACTTCCCTCTTTACACTTTTGAATAAATGGTCGGCCAATTCCGAGATCTCCTCTACTTTTTTGGTGTAGGGGTTGTACACGCCGAGTTGGATGAGGTTGTTGTAATCTCCCAGCGAAAGTCCATTGAGTTTTATGTAAACTTCCCGGCCGACGGGGTAAGAAAAATACGCTTCCACCTGGTTGATGAGCACTGTAATGCCGCTGGTTTCGTCTTGGATAACCATGCTGCGATGCCAATTGCCCGAGAAGTCGTCCGCTACGACTGTACCCTTTATGACCAGCTCTTCCTGGATGTTTTCAATGCTTCCCATGGTGTGCATGGCTTTCAATTCGGCAATGGTGGTGGTCACAGTCAGGTCGGGTACTCTGCCGGTGGTGGACGGCTGGTCAAAATCTTCATCCAGGCAGGAGGTAAAGCTGAAGGTCAGAAGGAAAAGAGGCAGAAGGATTTTAATTAAGTTTTTCATTTTCAATATTTTAAAAAAGAATTTTATCAAAGATGGTTAAAAAAAAGAGGTAACTACTCAGGAGGGGGCGAGAGGAGAAGAAAGAATGAAATTTGATCTTTCTCCTCCTCCCACAATTTGGGGTATTTTTTAGGGAAAGTTGAAAAATCCCCCCTGCAGTCAGTTTCAAAAACAGAAAATAACCTCTCAGAACTTGAGCGCTCCGAGGAGGAAGAAATTGGTTCCGTAGGCATAGAAATACCTCGGAGGGAACACGTTGATTCCCGTTTGCTCAACATCGGCTCTTTCGTAGCGCAGTTGCTCATATCCGCCCTGGATGATGGTGGCATTGAGCAGGTTGGTCACACCTGCTGTCAGGTTGAAAAATGTATTTCGGTTAATTTTGAAAGATTTGTTTGCGAACAGGTCAACCGTAAAATGGTCCAGCTCAAAGCCTATGTCACTTTTGTCATAGACGTTGATCTGTTCGATGGTCTTGCGGTAGCTGTCCGAGGAGGGATCGAGGCCGAACACCTGCTCTTCCGTGCGCCGTTCGGGGCTGAAATCGAGGTAGTTGCGGTCAAAGTAGTTCACTGTTAGGCTGGCCGACCAGAATCTGGGGGAGCGATATTCCAGTCCGCCGCTGAGGGCGGTTTGGGGGGTATTTGGCACGTAGAAGTTCTTAATGTAAATGATGCCTCGCTCTCTGATTTTCCCGTCGTCATCCTGGATAAAAATGCCGTTGGGTCGGTCGGTGTAGATATTTTCGCTGATGCAGGCTGCTCCGGTGAAGGAGAAGGTAGGAGTGATTTTAACCTGGGCTGCCAGTTCGATTCCTGCGTGGCGTTCGTCGAGGTTTGTCAAAATGTAAGAGCCGAAATTAGAGATATCGCCCGGCAGGAAGAAGCGGTTGAGCTTCAGGCCGTCATTGATCCTGGAGTAAAAAAACGTAGCGCGTGCATTCAACCCCGGCGAGTGGTGCTTGTAGCCGGCCTCCCAGGCTGCGACTTTTTCGTCTGTCAGTCCTGGTACGAGTTGATCCCTGTTGCGCGAAGAGGCGTAGGCAATGCGCGGGTCGGGAGCGCGGTTGAGCAGGGTGCCGTTGGCGTAGAGGTAGTTTCGGCCGTTCATTTTGAAAGTCAGGCCTGCCTTGGCTCCGTAGTTTGAGAAGTCCGTGACATCTGATTTTCCGAAAGAGCTGTTGGGGAAGCGGCCGTTGCGGAAGTAGCCGGTGCGCCAGAACTCTGTTGTGGTGAGGTTGCCCGCCACGAAAAAATCAACCTTTCGGAACGTAAACTGCCCCTGCATCCAGGTGCCAAGCCGCCTGCCGGTGATGTCGTAGTCCCAGCCATGTGTGTCTCCTTGGTGCAGGATGACGTTGTCGTCTTCCAGGTTGTAACGGGTAGCTTCTTGAGGCAGGTTGTCAGACAGGGCAAAGCGGTCAATGTTGACGTAGTAATCGCCGCCGAGCAGGTCCTTGACCTTTTTAAAGTAGTGCGTTTTTTCCTGTTGATAAAAGACGCCGAGGTTGAAGGTAAAGTGATCGCTGACGACGCTTTCGTAGGTAGAACTGGCGTTGAGCTTGGTGGCATCTGAGCGCTCTTCGGAGAGAATGACCTGCGACCAGTTGCCCGGGGTTCCATTCCAAGACTTGCCGTTTTCGGTGTTTCCCTGGTAGAAGTCGTCCCATTGAATTTGCATCAAGTCGGGGTTGTTTTGGTATTTTTCCCGGATTTCCGCGGCAAAGTCGGGGTTGGTGAGTTGGGTGTAGAGGGGGAGTTTGCGGTAGTAGTCAGCTCGGGGGTCAGGTGCTTTAAACCAGTCGAGCGTGCTTCTACCGTAGCGCCCTGTTTGAAAACCGACGGCGGAGACGAGCGTGGAATTTTTGTTGATTTTCCAGTCGTGGCGGAGGATAGCCAAAGGCTGATGAGCATCTACCACCCGGGCGTTTCGCTTTTTGCCCGCCTGCCATCCCCAGTTTGGATTGTAAAAGTTGGTACCGGCCAGGTCGTTCATTTCCTGTACGGAGGCGCCTTGTGAGCCTCTTCTCACCGGCGCAGCCAGTGCAGTCAGGTTGAGCAAGTGGTTTTTTCCCAGCTTTCGGTCCACAGAGGCAAAGTACGACCAGGCGTTGTAAAAAGTCCCCGGCACGTAGCCTTCTTGTGCCCAGCGCCTGGAGCCAGAGAGGCTAAATGCCCAGCCACTTTTCAGCATTCCTGTGTTCCAGGTAGCCATCAGGCGGTTGGTGTAAGTGCGGTTGGAGAACATATACGAGACCCGCCGCTGTTTTTGCTGCTTGGAAGCGCGGGTGTCAATGGTGGTGTACCCACCGATGCCGCCAAAGCTCCAGGAGTTGGCACTTAGGTCAATTGCCGACTCACTGCGGCGGGTGACATCGTTCAGGCCGCTCCAAACGCTCCAGAAAACGGAGTTGTTTTCGAGGTTGTTGAATGGCATTCCATTGAACAAAACGGTCGTCTCGGCCCGGTATCCGCGGGGATTGAAGCCACCGGTACTCAGATTGAAGGCCGCAGCAGCGATGAAAGGATCCCTGGAGGCAGACAGAATGCCGGAGATGTTTTGCGGCCCAAGCTCACTCTCTTCCTCGCCTTCTGAAAGTGTGATGATGGGGATGCGATCTTCATTCGTGATGAGATCTTTGATGTTCGTAGCCGGGGCCAGCTGAATAATGCCGAGGTCCACTTGGGGGCGACCTTTAGTTTCTACGACCTGGCTGTAGAATGCGTAGGCATCTTTATAAAAATTCAGGGTGACGTGGGTTCGGCGAGTAGGTATTTGTAAACTGAAAAAGCCGTTGTCATCCGTTGAGGTTTCTACGTTGAAGGCACTGACATTGACGCCTTTGAGCAAGGATCCCGTGCCGGCGTCTTTGATAGTGCCGGTGAAGATGACGGATTGTGCGCCGGCAATCCCGATGTTTACAAGAAAGCAAAGGACAAGAAAGGAAATTTGTTTCATACAATTCGTTTAAGTGTGCAAATGTAACACGCAGGGTTTTTTATTTTCAGCATTCACAGGAATTAGGGCCTGCGAATTGAATTTCAGCGGGTGTTCCATGGCAGTTGAGTGAGGCGGATAAAGGAGAAACAGATGGGATTGGGGGATTGAAAAATGTACTTTTATAGATTGCGGGTTTTGGAACTTTCCACAAAACTGAGGCATAGTCTGGAGTAAAAATACTGTTAGTCTTCTTTTTTGAAATAACCCGTCATTTTTTTGTCAAAATGCTTTTTTATCCCTGTTAAAAGTCTTTTCTTGCCAGGCATTCTTTTAATTCTCCCATTCGATACACGTCCCCAATAAGATTTTTTCACCCAAGCTCTTTAGCACATTAAAAACAATATTAACTTCGTCATGCAATTATTCCCTTGCCGAAGGTAGTGCCCGTTCTGCATATCCAAACCACCTGAAAAATTTGATGATTCAAAAATGAAAACACAGGCTCAGTTGAAAAACATTGGACGAGGGTACGCTGCTGTTTCAGCGTTGACCAGGTTTTAGCCCTTCGCTTTTTAGGAATTTACGTCACCAACTTAAACATCTTATATGGTAATTATGAAACGATTTTCTTTACTCTCGTTTTTTACCTTGCTTTTTATGGCAAGTGCCACAGTAGCCTTTGCGCAGAGAACAATAAGCGGTACGGTGAAGTCGGCTTCCGACAACTCACCATTAATCGGTGCCACGGTTCTCGTTAAAGGCACCAGTTCAGGTACCGTCACTGATATTGATGGAGGGTTTTCCATTCGTGCCAATGACGATGACGTTTTGGTGATTACTTACACAGGTTATGAAACGATTGAAGTTTCGGTGGCTGGGCAAAGCAATATTGCCATTGCCATGGAGGAAGGTAGCACTAAGTTGACAGAGATTGTCGTAACGGGTTACACGGCTCAGCAAAAGAAAGACCTCACCGGAGCCGTAGGTGTTGTAAACACTGACCAACTGACGCAGATACCCAGCAGCAACGTGGCAAACCAGTTGCAGGGCCGGGTGTCGGGCGTAACGATTAGCGGCGATGGCCGCCCAGGCAGCGTCGCCAAAGTGAGAATCAGGGGTTTCACCTCGCTCAGTGGAGCCAATGACCCGCTTTACATCGTGGACGGTGTGCCCACACAAGACATTTCCACGCTGAACCCAAATGATATCCAGAGCATGTCTGTGTTGAAAGACGCAGGGGCTGCTTCCATTTACGGCTCCCGTGCTGCCAACGGCGTGATACTGATCTCGACAAAAAAAGGCCAGAACTCGGGAGTGAAAGTCAATTACGACATGTATATAGGCTCCATGAATCCGGGAAAGAAACCCGATTTCCTGCTCAATGCCCGTGAATATGCAGACCTTCAGTGGTTAGTTTACAAAAATGATGGAACCAGCGAAAACCACCCCCTCTACGGGCCTTCCAGCAACTCTTCGCCTACCTTGCCTGCATGGGGGGCAGATACTGACTGGTGGGATGTCGTCACGCGCAACGCCATGATCATGAACCACGACCTGTCCCTTTCGGGAGGTAACGACAACGCGAGATTTTATGCCGGTTTGAACTATTACGACCAACAGGGTATCGTGATTTATAACTTCACCGAGCGGTACTCCGCCCGCTTGAATTCCGAATTCAAAATTGCCAAAGGCCGCCTGACCCTGGGTGAGAACCTGACAGTCACCGGCCGCACGGGCAATGGCATTGCCGGTATTGGCGAAGAGCAAAGCCCTGTGACTTCCGTTTACAGATTGCAACCGCTCATCCCTCACGTGATTACCAAGCCCGTTCAAGGGCTGAACCACGACTTCGTAGTGGGTGATTACGGAGGGACAGGCATTGCCCAACGCCTGGGCAACACCTGGAATGAATATGCCCGCCGCGTTCGCAACAAGGACAACCGGGGCACCGATATCAGGTTGCTGGGCTCTACTTTCGCAGATTACAAGTTCTTTGATGGCCTTAATTTCAGAACCACTTTTGGTGGCTCCTTCCAAAATGGTTATAACAAAACCTGGTCGGGAAAAGAATACGAAAATGCTGAAAACATAGCAACGGCTTCCTATAGCGAACAGGGTTACTTCAATTCAGACTGGGTGTGGACCAATGCACTGACTTTTAACCGGGAGTTCGGACTTCACCGCCTGTTGGCAGTGGCTGGCTACGAGTCTGTGAAATACGGCATCGGCAGTGGGGTAACGGCTGCTCGTGCGGGCTATTTCTCCGAAGACCCCGCCTTCAGAACAGTGGGTAATGGCGCACAAATTACGACTGCTGATTCCTGGTTCAATACGCCAACTACGCTCGTTTCTACTTTCCTGCGGGCAGACTACTCCTTTGACAACATCTACTACCTCAGTGGTACGATTAGAAGAGATGGCTCCTCCCGCTTTGGGGAAGATTTCAGGTACGGGACCTTCCCTTCCGTTTCTGCAGGTATCAGGGTGAGCAGCTTTATGGATGTAGGCTTCCTGAGCGACCTCAAGATCCGTGGAGGATACGGCACGATGGGTAACCAGCTGCCAGTTAGCCCGGCTAACCAGTTCAACCTCTTCGGAGGCGACCCGAGTACCTCCAACTACGACCTCAACGGCACGGGTAACTCCTCCCTGCAGGGCTTCCGGCCCACTCAGCTCGGCGAACTTAAAACAAAATGGGAAACACAGGTGACCACAAACGTCGGTTTCGATGCCAGCATGTTCAACAGCAAAGTGCAGTTGTCCTTTGACTGGTATCAGAAGTCTGCTTCTGACTTGTTGGTCGTCGTGCCACTCCCCGACATTTATGGCGCAGCTGACAAACCTGCCCGCAACGTAGGCCAGATCAAAAACACGGGTATTGACCTGCAACTGGACTACAACGACAGACTTACCTCCGACCTGGGATTCAACGCTACGCTTACCTTCACAACGTATAAAAACCAAATCAAGAAGTTTGCTGACGATATTGACTATTTCTTCTCATCACCTCCCACTACGAGAATCGGTGCTTTCAGCAGAAACGAAGTAGGGCACTCACTCGGCGAATTTTATGGCTACAAGGTCACAGGCCTGTTCCAGAATCAGGCAGAAGTGGACGGAGCGCCCACCCAAGATGGTGCAGCACCCGGATTCTTCCGCTTCCAGGACACGGATAAGGATGGCGAGATTACACCCGACGACCGCGTGTTCATTGGCAACCCGAATCCGAAATTTACCTATGGTTTGAACCTGGGCTTTGATTTCAAAGGCTTCGACCTGTCAGCCTTCTTCTTTGGCTCTCAGGGCAATGACATTTTTAACTACAACCGCTGGTGGCTCGATTTCTGGCCTTCCTTCCAGGGGCAAAAGAGCAAGAACCTGCTGTACAATAGCTGGACACCAGATCGCACCAATACAGATGTTCCAAAAGCATCCAACGAGTCCAACTTCTCAACAAACACGCAGTCAACCAGTTATTACATCGAAGACGGCTCCTTCTTCCGCCTGAGAAACCTCCAACTCGGTTACACTCTGCCAAGAGACTTCGTTCAGCGGGCAAATCTTGAAAATGTCAGACTGTATGTGCAAGGAGTTAACCTGTTTACCCTCACCAACTACTCCGGCCTTGACCCCGACGTAAACAGCGGCAGTGACCAGGCTTTCGGAGTTGACCTGGGCAACAACCCCTTAGTCAAGCAGTACCTGATAGGACTTCATGTTGGCTTTTAATTAAATCATCAAATTGATAAAAAATGAAGAGATTCAATATTAAATTAATCTTTCTGGGACTCGTGTTGGTCCTGCCGTTCTCCTGCAAAAACGAATTCCTGGAGATCACACCAAAAGGCTCCCTTGATGCTAACATCTTGGCTACCAAAGAGGGGGTAAACAACCTGTTGATCGGTGCTTATGCTATGGTTGACGGCGCTTCTTCTAATACTGCCGGCTGGGAATCCACCTCCTCGAACTGGGTGTTCGGAAGCATCCGGGCTATTGAGGCCAACAAAGGGACAGACTCTGGCGACCAGCCTGACATCAACCCCATCCAGACCTTTACCGAAACCGCTACCAATCCTTACCTGGATGCCAAGTGGCGCACCGTTTACGAAGGAATTTCCCGTTGTAATGAAACCTTGAAAGTATTGGCTTCTGCTGAAGAAAAAGGAACGATCTCAAGCGAAGAGGCTACATCTATCCGCAACCAGGCCAGAACACTGCGTGGGTTCTTCCACCTGGAAGCCTGGAGAATGTGGCAGAAAATCTGCTACATTGATGAAAATACTGATCTGGATGCCGTTACCAACACGGAAGACGTGCGGGCACAAATCCTCGCCGATCTGGAAGCAGGCGTCGCACTGCCGAACAACATGGGACAAGTAGGCCGGTTTAACGGAACTGTCGCAAGGGTCCTGCTGGCCAAAGCGCAAATGCAGATGTACCAGGATTACGCAAAGGCAAAGGAAAACCTTAGTTGGGTGATAGCTAACGGCACTGGCCCAGACGGACATGCCATTGGCCTGGAATCCAGGTTTGGCGATATCTTTGACATTGAAAACCGCAATGGAAGTGAATCCATTTACACCGTGCAATACTCCGTAAATGACGGCTCAGGTGGATGGAATGGCGGCTACGGCGAAGTGCTCAATTTCCCTTATAAAGGCGGAAATGAATCGCCCGGCGGCTGCTGCGGCTTCTTCCAGCCCAGCTTCGACCTGGTCAATTCTTTTAAAACGGTGAACGGACTTCCTATGCTTGACGACTCCTACAACGAGGTTCCGCTCAAAAGCGACCAGGGATTGACTCCTGAGGATCCGTTTACGCCCGACAATACGACTCCCCTTGACCCACGCCTCGACTGGACAGTGGGCCGTCGTGGAATCCCCTACCTCGACTGGGGGCCTGTCACCGGGTCTGACTGGGTTCGTGACCAGGGATATGCTGGCCCTTACAGCACCAAGAAGCAGGTTTATCGCAAATCTCAGACAGGAACATTTACTGAAGTGGGCAACTGGACCTCGGGTTGGACCTCCAATGGCTACCGCCTCATCCGCTACGCTGATGCACTGCTGCTTTTGGCAGAATGTGAAATCCAGACGGGTAATCTGGGCAACGGCAGAGACCTCATCAACCAGGTGAGAAACCGCGCTGCCAATGCCGACGGATTTGTCAAAAATCCCGACGGCTCCAATGCTGCAAACTACCAGATACAACCTTATCCGGCTTCAGGCTTTCCGTTTGATAGCCAGGAAAATGCCATGAAGGCCCTGCGCATGGAACGCAAGCTGGAGTTGGGCATGGAAGGCCACCGCTACTTCGACCTGCAGCGCTGGGGACAGGTGGAGCAGGATCTCAACAGAATACTGACTTATGAACGAACGGAATTACCGACGCTCTACCAGGCAGCTACAACGGTTGGCCCCGAGGATGTCAACTATCCCGTGCCGCAAAACCAGATTGACCTGATGGGCGGTCGCCTGGTTCAGAACAGATAATTCTTTTGGGGAATTATAAGAAAGACAGGAGGTTGCCCTGCTTAAGAGCATATTGGGGATTTGGCAGGGCAACCCCTTTTTTTAAAGCCGTAAAAGGGCCGTTTTTTAGCCAAGTGACCAAATCGAAAACAAGCTCTTATACTTGCATCACCAAGTTGTCGGAGTCCAGTCCTGCCTGTTGCATGGCTGCTTCCACATCCTCACAGGACTCCAGGCTTCCATCCTTTTTTATTCTAAACACCTTATAACCCAGCGCTCTGACTATCTCCAGGGCTTCCTGATGCGCTTTGCTTTGCTCGCTCCCCCTCAGGTATTCCATCGCAATTACAGGTGTGTTTTTTTTTAAAAACTGTGAGACTCCCCGCAGCACTTGCGGCTCGGCACCTTCCACGTCAATTTTGATGAACCGGGGGATGTGTTTTCCCTTTTCAAAAAAATCATCCAGGCGTTGCCCCTGTACCTCGTTGCGCTGTGGCGCATTGCCCTTTAGCCAGGTTGCATTCCTCGCCTCGGGTAAGACCAGTGAGTTGTATTCGGAAAACAAGGCTGGGAATTCATAAAAGACAAGCGACTTGTTTTCATCAGAAGCCGCCAGATGCAGCGCAGTGAGATTTGCTGCCTGTGCCGTGTTTCTCTTCAAAACAGAAAACGTGGAATGCGAAGCCTCGAAGGCTATGACCCGGCCACCTGGCCCTGTCAGTTGCGAGGCGAGCAGACTGAAATACCCGAAGTGTGCACCTACGTCGCAAAATGTATCGTCCGGGCGGAGACTTTTTATTAAAAAACGGGCCAGCCGGATTTCGGAGTCGTGCGTTTTTGCTCCAAAGAGAAAAATCTCAGTAGCTGAGGGCAACACGACCTCCATGTCAGTATCAAAAAAAGTGCGGGCATGGGCAAAGCAACCCTGCTTGCGCAATGGATACAGCAACCGCCAATAGCCAATGGCTGAGACGTAGCGCAGCGGATTTTTTAAAAAACGCCCCATTATCCCTCCTCTTGCCAGCCGCTCAATGGCGTCTAACCTCTTTATCAAAATAGAAGTCATGCTTTCACTCATACTGCTTGCTTGATTTTGCGGATACGCTTCGGATTGAACCAAAGCCAGAAACCGCTGAAAGACAGCAACATCAGGCCCAGGGAAGTGAGCGTGGTGTAAGTTGTTTTAATCGGATCGCCATCCGTACCAGCAACCCGGTCCAGGATGGTGCCATCGTGGATTTGCTCAATGAGGTCGTTCCATAGCTTTTGGGTGCGCAAGATCCGGCCGGTGCTGAGGTCAATTTGAATTTCGGTGTAGTTTTTTTCAAAAATTACCTTGACAATGCCTTTGCCAGGCCGCAGGTCAAGCCGGTCAATTTTGTCTTCGAAGCCGAGGCTATCCTTGGCAAAAGCGAGTGCAACGGATTGAATGCTGTCCAGCCCGAGCCAACGGCTGGCATCAACACTGGAGCCTTTTTGAGTAGGCGGGGTAAAATTGGCCTGCTTCTTCCAGCCGAGCAGCACACCTGTCAGGCCGATGAGGAACATAAAAACGAATAGTGGCACGGCTAATAATTTGTGAAGGCGGCGGTAGTATCGGGTAGCACCAACTACTTTCTTCGCCTTAGTTCCGTGTTGTCTCATGGACTGATAGTTTTTTTGTAACTACTTGGGAGGGCGTTAGCGGCCTATGTGCACCAACAACACCGAAACATCTGCCGGTGACACACCACTGATGCGGCTGGCCTGCCCGATCGTCCGGGGCTTTATTTTGCTGAGTTTTTCACGGGCTTCTTTTGAAATAGCACTCAGCGCCTGAAAGTCGAAGTTGTCCAAGATGCGCACCTCCTCCAGGCGATTCATTTTTTCCACCATTTCCTTTTCCCGGCGAATGTAGCCGTCATATTTCATGCGTATCTCTGCATCGTTCAGTGCTTCTTCATCGTACTGCGAGCAGAAAGCGTCCACCTCAGGAAGTGCCTGCCGCAAGTCACTTATTTCGATATGCGGACGGATCAGAGCACTTTGCAATTTTACCTGCTGGCGGATAGGAGCTGAGCCTTTGCTTTCCAGCAAGCCGTTGATGGCATCGGGGGTCAGGCTGTATTTCTCAAAAAACCTCTTGATTTCCTGGGAGGCAGCGCTCTTTGTCTTCACTCGCTCCATGCGCCGCCCTATCTCTGAGTCTTCTGTACCAACTCCTGCCCAGTACCCCTTATTGGCAGCCAGCTCATAAGCTTTCGGCGTCAGCCGGATGTCGGCGTTGTCCTGCCGCAGCAGGATGCGGTACTCGGCGCGGGAGGTAAACATGCGATAAGGCTCTTCGACTCCTTTGTTCACCAGGTCGTCAATGAGTACGCCGATATAAGCCTCGGCACGGGTAAGGAGAAATGGCTCCTGCCCGTTGGCGGCCAGGTGGGCGTTGAAGCCTGCTATAAGCCCCTGGCAACCAGCCTCTTCGTAACCTGTTGTGCCGTTGATTTGCCCTGCAAAAAAGAGGTTTTTTATCAAATGCGTTTCCAGGCTGAGTTTCAGTTGGTAAGGCGGAAAGTAGTCATATTCTATTGCGTATCCTGGGCGGAACATCTTTGCATTTTCAAAACCAGGGATGAGGCGCAACGCCTTGTACTGCACGTCTTCAGGTAGCGAAGAAGAAAAACCATTGACGTAAATCTCGCAGGTGTTCCAGCCTTCAGGCTCTACAAAAAGCTGGTGGCGGTCCTTGTCGGCGAAGCGGTTGATCTTATCCTCAATGCTGGGGCAGTAGCGGGGGCCGATACCCTGAATGCGCCCCTGAAACATGGGGGATTTGTCAAAACCCGTTTTTAGAATTTCGTGTACTTTGGGGGTGGTGAAGGTGATATGACAGGGCAGTTGCTTTTCCAGCCGTGGCGTATTAGTAAAGCTAAATCTCCCAGCAGGGGTGTCGCCTTCCTGTAACTCCATGCGGGAGTAGTCGAGGGAGCGGCCATCGAGGCGGGGCGGCGTTCCGGTTTTCATGCGGCCCGATTCGAATCCCAGTTCGATGAGTTGTTCTGTAATACCTTTGGCAGCCCGCTCGCCTGCCCGCCCTCCGCCGAACTGCTTTTCGCCGATATGGATGATGCCGTTCAGAAAGGTGCCGTTAGTTAAAATGACAGAGCTGGCTTCTATCTCCAACCCCATGCTGGTGCGCACACCACGTACCTGCCCTCCCTTCACGACAAGGCCGATGACCATTTCCTGCCAAAAATCAATATTAGGATGAGCTTCGAGCAGCTGCCGCCATTTGGCGGAGAAAAGCATCCGGTCACTTTGCGCTCTGGGAGACCACATGGCCGGGCCTTTGGAGCGGTTCAACATGCGGAATTGCACGGCGGTATAGTCAGTGACGATACCTGAATAGCCGCCCAATGCATCAATTTCCCGCACGATTTGGCCCTTGGCCACCCCGCCCATCGCCGGATTGCAGGACATTTGGGCGATGGTCTGCATGTTCATCGTAACGAGCATGACCTTAGAGCCGAGGTTGCCGGCAGCAACGGCTGCCTCGCAGCCTGCATGGCCTCCACCTACAACGATGACGTCATATTTTTGAAACATCTTTTAAAATAAGTATCAAAAAAAGATAAAATGTACTCTTTGTCTTAAAAAAAACTATTTCCACTCCTGGGCTTTTGAACAGGGCAAGCCCCCTTTATTAAGAGCTTGTTTGCGTTTTGGTGCTTGAGCCGAGATGCTGTTTAAATGGAGTTTACCGAGCTAAAAAGATGTCTTTTCCGCCCAGAACAAAAAAACTCATCCTTTTTATCTCCGGCAGCTCTCTCCCAACAGCATCTGAAAACGAGCAATTTTTCGTCAGGTTTTTAGTTTTTTGAAGTAGCGTTGCATCCCTGCGGGTTTGAAAAAAGGTAACAATCAGGCGAAAAAGGGCTGTTCTTCGCCAAGTAGCCAAATCCTCAACATGCGCTTAGGGGTTACCAAAGTTTGCAAAATTAGGAAAATAGCAGCAGTGTTAGTGCCTCGCCGAACAGCAGGGAAAGATGACGCTGTCTAATTCACCTCGCCTGGTGTTATGCCGAAATAATCTTTGAAGCATTTTGAAAAATAAGCAGGCGAATTGAACCCCGTTTTGTATGCGACTTCGGAGGCGTTGCCCGCTTTTTTTTTCAGCAATTCTTTCGCCCGCTCCAGGCGCATATTGCGGATAACCTCATTGGGCGAAAAACCAGTAAGAGCGGAAAGCTTGCGGTGCAATTGGCTGCGGCTCATGCCTACCTGCAAGCTGAGGCCTACGACGCTGAAGTTTTCGTCGTCGAGATTAGCTTCTATGGCATCCCTAACTTTTTTTAAAAACAGGACATCCACGCTCTGAGCCGTTACTGGGATGCTAGAACTAAAGGTACGGAAGGTACTGCGATAGTGGTCGTGTAGCTTTTTTCGGCTTTCGATGAGGTTGGCTGCACGGATGATAAGCTCCCGGATGTTGACGGGTTTTATGAGGTAGTCGTCGGCGCCGAGTTCGAGGCTTGTGATGCGGTCGTGTTGTTGAACCAGGGCAGTGAGCATGATGATGGGGATATGGCTCGTTTTTTCATTGGTTTTCAGCAGCCTGCAAAACTCTTTGCCATCCATTTCAGGCATCATGATGTCACTGATGATAAGATCAGGTGTTTTTTCCAATGCCTGTCTGAGGCCCGACTTTCCGTTGTCAGCTTCGAGCACCAGATATTGTCCTGCAAATTGTTCAAGGAGGTAGGAGCGCACGTCGGGATTGTCTTCGACGATTAGGAGCAGCGGCTTACTATCTGCAGACAGCACTTCTGCCATGCCTTGTCCGTACTGTGCCAGTGGCGGCTCCAAGGCAGGAATAGCTGTTCTCAAAAACACCTCTCCATCTGTAGGAAGCTCCGTTGCCATTTCTGCTGCTGTGTAATGCGAAGCACCTGTCGGCAGGGTAACTCTGAAGGTAGTGCCCTTTCCTTCCTCGCTCTCCACTTCGATTTTCCCCTTGTGCAGTTCCACGAGCTCTTTGGTCAAGGCCAGCCCGATGCCGCTGCCGGACTGCAATTCCGAGGAGACCGATTTTGCAAAGCGCTCGAAGAGGGTTGGCAACTGGCTCTGGGGGATGCCCATGCCTTCATCCACAATGCTGAAAATAGCCGTTTCGTTCTCCATTTCTACTAAAACGACAATTTGCTTTCCTTCACTTGTAAACTTGAAGGCATTGGAAATCAGGTTGCTCAGTATTTTTTCTAATTTATCTTTGTCAAAAAAGCAGAGCTTGGGGTCGTCTTGTACAACTACTTTGAAGTTGATTTGCTTTTGAACAGCGAAGCTCCCGAAGCAGTAAGTAACCGCCTTGACGAAAGCCGGCAAATCGCTCTGAGAAACCTGCAGCCGCAATTTGCCGCTTTCGAGTTTGCTCAGTTCGAGCAACTGGTTCACCAGGCCAAGCAAGTGTTTTCCATTGCGGTACATCATGCGGTAATACCTTTGGCAATCACCCTTCATGGTGCCGCTCATCATTTGCTCCAAAGGGCTGAGGATAAGTGTGAGAGGTGTGCGAAATTCATGACTGATATTGGCAAAAAAAGTGGACTTCAGAGAGTCCATTTCCCGCAGTTTCTCTGCTTCTGCGTGTTTGAGCTGTGCGACAAGTTCGGCCTCTTTCTGGCGAAGGTGCTGCTTGTTGCGCCAGTGCCTGAAGCCGCCAGCAAGTACCAGCAATGCGACAATGGCTACGATGAGGATAGTTTTGTTTTGATTGGCCTGGCGCTCGATTTCCAACTGCTGCCGGATGAGCTGAGCTTCATTTTTTTTGCTGTTGAACAAGGCCTCTGCCTCAGCGACGGCATCCAATTTTTCTTTATTGAAAAGGGAGTCGTCAAGTATTATCAGTTTCTTGTACCACGAGGTTGCCTGCTGGTAATCACCGAGTGATTCGTAAATCTTGCCGTAATTTTCATAGTAAACCTCCAATGGCTCTATCAATTTCAACTCCTGCATGATGGCGTAGCCCCTGTTGTTGCAATCCATTGCTTTGGCGTTGTTTCCCTTTTGGAGCCATGCGGAAGCAAGGTTGGCAAGTGGAAATACAAGGTTGGGCTTCCGGCTTGCTTCGCTGAGTAACTCCACCGCTTTTTCACTCATGCGGATGGATCGGTCCAAGTCATTTTTGGCCAGCCAAAGGTGCCCCAGGCTACCTGCAAGGACGCCGGAGAAGAATTTATTGTCGGTTTCCTGGGCCAGGTCAAAACCCCTCTGTGCGTATTCGATGGCTTTGTCGTAATCGCCCTTGCCATTGTAAGCAACGGACAAATTATTGTAACAAACGATGGCACCCCGTTCTCCCTGGGGCAGGCTGAGCCGAATAGCCAACGACTTTTCAAGCCACTCAATGGCTTTGTCCGACATTTTCAGGTCACTGAACACATTGCCTATGTTGGAGTAAATGGTAGCGATGTCTTTTTGATCGCCGAGTTGTTCCTTAATTTTAGCCGACAGCAGTAGGTAAGCGATGGCGCTGTCCAACTCTCCCAGGTTTTGCTGTGCTCCACCTATTCTGTTCAGCGCTCTGGATTGCAATTCCAAGTCCTTGATACTGCGTGCGATGGAGAGCTCCTTTTTGTAAAAAAGCTGTGCTTCGGCGTATTTCCCTTGCTCATACAGCGCATCGCCCCGAAGGTGCATAGCACGGGCGAGGCTTTTCTGGTCCTTGGCAATTTTCCCTAACTCTTCGAGGGTATCTGCGATGGCCGTGCCAGCCTGAGGGTCGTTCTGCATGACTATTTGGGCATAATCAAAAAAGCGCTGTGCTTTTTGTACAGCGCTTTTTTCGTGCAGGAATAACTTGTAGAGGCTATCCGTCACAGCATTTTGAGAGATAGCAACAGGAGAGAGTACAAAGAAAAAAATAACGTGCAGGCAGATACGGCACATAGGCTGACTCTTTCTTTATAAATCCTCCACAAGTTAAATAAGAATTACTGTATCTCCACACCCTGACAGTGTGCTGCAACCCGATTTTTTATAAAAATAATCCACTTTTAGGAACGTGCTGTGAGTAAGCCCGGTGGCTTCGGCACGTTGCTTAATACTTGGCTGCCTGTTCTGAGTTGGCAGCAGGGGTGAAGACCTGAACAGCGTTTTTGATCGGAGGAAGGGTTTGCAGGTAGGCATAAATTGCTTTTAAATCAGCTTCCTCCATGTTGCCATACATGACCCAGGGCATGATGCTGTTGAATTCGCCAGGCTTAAGCACTTTGTGGAGTACCGTAGAATCAGAGCGCTCCCGGAAAATGTTTAAAAAGGCCTCTTCTGTCCAGGCGCCCAATCCTGTTTCCTTGTCAGGAGAAATATTGCTTGAGCGCAAGACAGGGCCGCCCAAGTCGAATTCTCTACCTCCTGCGAATTTCATGTCTTCCAGCAGCTTGCCCCTGTCAGCCTGCGTGTGACATTCTACGCAACCTGCTGCATTTACTAAGTATTTGCCGTAATTCACGATATCCGTTTTTGGGGGAATTTTGGAAAAATTAGCTTTTTGGGGCATGGTATTAATGAGGAAGTTCATGGGAAACCCTACGACGGATTTGGGAACATCATTTTCAATTGGATTCAAAGTGCGGAGATAGGCGATGATGCTGGCAATGTCTTCAGGGTCCATCTGGCCGTAGTAACGATATGGCATAATGGGGAAAATGGCATTTCCCTCCTTGGTAACGCCGGTAGTTATCAGCCGGAAAAGCTCACCATCTGTGTAGCGGCTGATACCTTCTGGGGTGATGTTGGGGGCGTAAAAGGTGCCTGGAAATCCCTGCTTTTCGTCAAATGTTTCACCGCCTTTACCGTAAGTTCCTTCGACTGGAGGGCCGGAGAACTTACTCCAGTCCCGCGTAGAGTGGCAATCAATACAGACAGTGACGTGGTTGGCGAGGTATGCCCCGCGGGTAACTCTCTCCGGTGTGATTTCAATTTTCATTTCGGGGGCAGGGCCGACATTAGGCAGCGCCAATTTTACATAGCCCAGCAAAGTGGTAATCAGGACAGCCAATGCTCCAATTACCCAGACAGCAACTTTTTTTACCTTTTTCATTTTACTTCATTTAGATTTTCAGAATGGCTTTATTAAGAATGTGCCGGCGCTTAGAGCATGTTGGGGATCTGGCCACTTGGCTAAAAACAGCTCTTTTTCGCCTGCGTTTTAGAGCTTGTTTGCGATTTGATCACTTGGTCAAAACGACCCTTTCTCGTCCTGTTTTTACACTCATGTTCTTTTTGTGCTGAGTACCATTATTTGAATTAGTTTAGGATTCACTTTTTTCAGGTTGTACATCCATCCAAACATGGCGACATAAAGGTGCAGGTAGTGCTTGCTGACGCCCTTGAACCTCCGAATAAAGTTGCGGAATTCCGCCCACAACCCCTCCCAGTGTTCAGGTGCACCTCGTTGATCCGTCCCCGTCATCGTTCCTTGCCCATTCGTAATCGCTATGGCATACTGTGACATGGTGCATTGTTGCCGTGGCCACCTTGTTGTAGGCATTGCTCTCGTCGCTGTAACAGGTGCCGCATCTGCCTCTGTGGAGCCTTAGTGATTCACCGACCTCCACCTGGGTGATATTGAGCAGCAGTTCCAGGCGTATCTTCCCGCTTCACGCTCTACGGAGCCATAGACAGTCGGTCGTTGTCGAATGTGTCAAGCCCTTTTTTTTATTGACACGGAGGCATGGCAGGTCCTCCGGGTCGGTGTGATGGATGCCTTTTTCGCCGGCATTTTGGTACACTTCGTCGCTCTCGGTGATCGAATCGGGCAACAGTTCCGCCTCCCGCCTGAAATGGGCATTGTCCATCAGTTTGTACCGAAGGTACAGCAAGTTAGGGTAGCTCAACTTGAGCTCCTTGCTGATGCTGAGCGTACTGCCAAAACTTCGTCTAATAAGTATATAACTCGAAAGCGTTTCAGTTGCATGATAACCAGTGTGGATTGATTGAACGACATAGAAACCTGAATCAAATAGAGGCAAGACATTTAGTCCTACCTCCCACTTTTCATCGTCTCTATTGTATTGTGAAAAGCAAAATGATACGGCACACAATGGCAATAGGGGAGAAATAATAAATTTCATCTGTAAAAATTTCAATGTGGACATGTAAAAGAGTACACCTTCAAGATAGAAATTTGGCATTTATGGTGGTCAAATCATGGCTAACAATTTTAAGGTTACCTACTTCTTGATTTAGGAGTTTCTGGTTCACCTCCCGTTGACTAATTGATTAGTTTTTTTTCTATTTTTTAATCTCTGCCAACGGTTTGGGTATTGCCGAAGGCGGGTCGTTTCAGTGCTTCTGTTTCGGTCATCTACCTATTGTCCATTTTAATTTGTCTGAAATAGTCCTCAATAGTTTTTAATCCAGGATGTATTGTCCTTAGAGTATTGATGTCTGCTTTAAACACCGGGTCACGATACCAATTAAACATCTTTTTGACTTCGGGCATCAAAATCATCATGATAAATTTCATGAAGGATGATTTCTTAGGTTCAGCATTGAATACTTTTTTATAGGCAGTATAAGCCTGGGAATAGGTTACTTCATCTCCTGCTATTTCCAAAGTTTTATTCAAATATTGATCGGCATGCAAGAAGGAATTTGCCGCAAACCACCCGATATCTTCGGTCGCAATCATTTGAAGAGTTGTCTTATCGCCAAGTGTAGATGGTAGAATTGCCCAATGAAATGATGCACCTTGTTCTTTCGGTTTTAGGTTGTCCATGAAATAGACAGCCCGAAGAAATGTATATGGAAGTCCAGAGGATAGAACATACTTCTCACACTCAAATTTTGTCACAAAGTGAGCAAGGTTTGGGTTGTCGTCACACCGTGCAATAGAGGCAAGGACATAATGCTGAACGCCATGCTTTTTAGCAAGGTCTGCCAGGTTATTGTTTTGCAAGACTTCCTTTTTACCTGTTCCAAATTCCCAAAAATTTGTCACTGCAAATACTCCAAAAACCCCACTTACTGCTTTGTCAAGTGAGTTGATGTCGTTAAGATTACCTTTAACCACTTCTACACCGAGTTTGCGTAATGCCTCTGCACGGTGGCTGTCTGGTTTTCTTGTAAGTGCTCTGACTTTAGCTCCAGCATTTAGCAAATGTTTAACAGCAGCTCCACCTTGTTTACCTGTCGCTCCGGTCACGAGGAAGATTTTGTCCTTTGTTGTCATATTTGTTAATGATGGCTATAGTTTTGGGTTCGGGTTGGTCATCATAGCATGACCGATAACGGCAGTCCGTCTAATAACTTCTATTTGCATTCAAAAACAACAAATAAATAGTATTAAAAGCGCATCAAAACGATTTTATGCAGCCTTTAAAAAGACTGTGTTCTGCTTGTTCCCTGTATGTACTGCATGAAGTAAAAACACATCAACAAATACACTAAAGGCTATACCTGCCTTAAAAGTATTACGCAAAATGAAACTGAGTTTTTAGACAGTTTGACGGTTTACAGCTTGGCAGCTTGGCGAAGGCGGGGGAGTGACCGCCAACTGACAATGCGAAGTGCCGCACTCAAATGTACTAAAAATGTGATAGAGACAATTCACCCCGCTTCCCGATTTATCGGGACAAGTAATGGCAATACCTTGTTGTACGAATGTGCTTCATTTCTTTGGTTTGTCACCAGGTTCGTAAACGATTTGTTCAATTTTGTTGTGGACTGGTTCAAGTGTTTTGAAAAACCTGTAGAGTGCTTGTAAATCTAACGTGTCCATTCTGGAGTATGCCCCCCAAGGCATGGGACTTCCCTTGTGAACCCGCCCGCTTTTAAATCTTTGAATAAAGGTTTCCTCTGTCCAATTTGCCATTATTCCGGTTTCTTTGTGAGGAGTTAGATTAGGCGACATAAAGGAGTATCCGTCAGAGAAGGCATCCGGCTCAAAATAGGCTTTACCAGCAAAATCTTTACCGATAAATTCACCAGTATTCAAGTCAACTTCTGTATGGCATGTATAACAATTGGCAACATGATATGCTATGTATTTGCCATACTTCGCTGTTGGCTCAATTGACACGGTTGAAGGAGGAGTTTCTTTAGGTCCTTCTGGTTTTACCATGCCCACTGCCAAAAGTGCTTTATATAAAAAGCCATAATCCATTGGCTTAACCTGATTTTTCACAGGAGGAAGTGTTCTCAGGTAGGAGATTATTGCGGTGAGGTCTTCATCGCTAAGTCCTTGAAATGACATCATTGGAAATAACGCTCTGCCATCTGTCCCAATTCCATATCTAAGGCTGCGAGCAATTTCTGCATCATTAAATTTGCCAATGCCTGTTTCTTTGTCTGACGTTAGATTTGCACTTCTAAATGTTCCGAAGCCAGGAAATGCTAATTCCCATCCTCCTTTAAATTCGACTTCTTCACCTGCATCAAATCGTATTACATCATCCATTGAAGTGTGACATCCACCACAATGTGCGGGACCATTGACTAAGTATTTGCCTCTGGCGCTGACCAATGAGTCCGTGCTTGCCTTAATATCGGGATATGGTGCTTCATGTTTTTTGCCCCATGTTAATTGAACAAAAAGGAAAAATACAAGGATAAGAGCAACTAGCACTAATCCTGTCCATTTTAAAAATTTTAATGCTCGTTTCATTTGTTGTTTATTATTCCATTGTTGGTTTGTCAATGCCTTTCGCACAACTGTCATAGAAGCCCGTCACCCCCACTTTTGGCAATACCTTCTTGTGCGTTCGTGTTGTCATTCATTTGTATTTAATTATTTGCAGATGCCTCAAGAATTTTCATGAGCGATTTAGTCGGAATTATTTTATTCAATTTCAAACCGGCTGCTTCAAAAAGCTAAAAAACTGACAAAAAATTACTCGTTCTCAGATGCTGTTTGGATTGGGAATTGGGTTGCCGGGTATAAGAGCTTTTAAAAACCAGGGAACAAAGTTGTAGGTAAGGCAAAAAAAAGGGTATTAAATGCGTCGCATAGACTTATAAATTTGTCGCACAGAAAAAAAGGGCTTTAAAATAAGCCCTTCGAAGATTACACAAAAAAGCGGAGTGGTTGCAACCACTCCGCTTTTTTGTGCTCCCGCAAATTTCCCAGTCCCTTAGAAGCTGTTTGAATTTAGCCCAGTAAGCTCGATCCCAACAGCATCTCTGCTCAAGCACCAAAACGCAAACAAGCTCTTAGTGAAACAGTTGAGCAGTGAAGGGTGTGTGTCAGTTTCACTGCCTTGCCTGCCCTCACCCTAAGATTCCCTTGCCGAAACACCCAACTTATTTCAGGCAGGTTCCTTACCTCGCTGCTCGTATTGTTGTGGTTTCCTGTATCCAGCAGGGCACGAAGAAAGAGGAGCCTTCTTTCAAGCCCCGCAGGAAGATCTCATCAATAGCAGGCATGTACTGCGAATATTGGCCGATGAGTTTGTTGGCTTCATTGGCAACACCCGGGTCAATGGATTTGGCCTTTTGCCACATGTCTATGGCAGGCCACACGACGATCTGGCTGTCCCAGCCTCGACCGGGGCCACAAATTGGGCCACTGGAGGCGTACAGCGTGCCGATAAGGAGGTAAGGCTCACCCCAGTGCGGCTGGAGGTGGGCGGCCTCACGGGCGTACTGGCGGGCGCGGGCATAGTTTTTCAGGTAGGCAAACTGGATTTTGGCGATGAGCAGGTTGTATTGTGCTTTGCCCTTGTTGTCTGCGATGTTGGGTAGTGCATCTTCCAGGCATTTGACGGCATCGCGGTATTTTCCGTTGCGGAGCAGCTCGTTGCACGAGGGGCCGGCTTCCTCCCGGCAGTGTTCATTGTAGGCAGCGTTCAGGGCTTTTAATTCGGGATCGTCGTCAGCGCATTTGCCCCATTTAAGCCGGCTGAAAGTGGTAGTCACCAGGTCGCAGTCGTTTGGAGCCGCTGTGAACAGGGGGTAGTACTTATTCTTGTAGTACTCGCAGGGGTAAAAATCTTCAATGGATTCGAGGGCTTCAAGTCGCACCGGGGCGTATTCGTTGATGATGTTCCAGTTTTCGCATTCCTTGCCCTTGCATGTTGCCAGGCCCTCAGTGATGGCATCCCGAATGAGTTGCTGGTATTTTTGAGCTTCGGCTACAGGCACTTTTTCAGCTAAAGTCAGATCCACGAGCAGCGAGGTGAATGGATTCAGGATGAAATAGCGCGGCTTGCCATCGTCCATTTCTATAGATTTCTTGAAAAGCTCGTACTGTGCGGTCTGCGAGAGCCGATCGGGGTATTTGAAAAAATAATCAAATGCTTTCAGGCCGGTGACCATTCCCCCTTCGGGATAGCATTTCTCCATCTCATCGTAAAGCCTGAATATTTCATCAATATAGAAGTTGCGCTTGCTGGTATCCTGTGCCATGAAGTGCTCGTAAAACTTCATGCCGTCAGTAAACACAGTGGTGCGCCTGCCATCGGCTGCGGGTGCATTTTGGTGAACGTACAGCCACTTTTTATAAGCCCCATCCCAGTTGCCCTCTTTCATAAAATCCCTGTACAGTACGAAGTCCTCCAGGGCTTTGTCGGGATTGGGGGCTTCTTTAAAAGTAGGGCAAGGGTTTTTTGTCGTCGGTGGTTGTGCCGGTTGAGTAGGGGCAGGCTTTGTTTCAGCAGTCTGCTTCGGTGTTTTAGGTGTGCATGCAAAAAGCAGGACAGAAATAGAAGTTAGCGTGAGGATGAAATTTTTCGGCGTCATACATTTAAAATTTTGTGACTGGTGGTTGAAAATGAAAACTGGCTTCTCATTTTTTACTTTGTAATAACGAGCGTAACGAGCAAAGATAAGCGGGCTGCTCTGAACTTTGTAAGATTATCCTCCATCAGAAAGTTCCCTTTGAGAACTGACAGGGAAGGAGGAGGAAACGAGCAGAGAGAACAAGGGTTGGCGGGGTGTTTTTGGCCTTTGGACTTGCCATATAAGAAGAACCGCTCAAGGTCTCCAATCCCTGAACGGCTCTTGTCTTTCATCATGTTCACATTTTTCTGCGTTTCTTGGTAGGATCAATCTTTATACCTTACCTTGACTGTTTCGCCAATCCAGCAAGGAACAGTCATGGAGGAGCCTTCTGCTATTTTGCGCATAAAGCCATCTTCTCTTGTAGGCAGGTAGCTGCTGTATCTGGAGATTTTATTGCCGGCCTCGCTTGCGACGTCATTGTCAATGGACCTGGCGTAGGAATACTTGTCAATAGCGGCGATGACTGCCAGCGAAGCGTCGAAGTTATCGCTGCCGCAGGAGTTGCTGGACGCAGCGTACATGTCTCCGATCAGCATATAGGGCTGGCCCCAATTAGGCCGGTATCTCGCAGCGATACGGGCGTGCTCCCTGGCATTAGTGAAGCGGTTCAGCTGGCGGAACTCGATAGAGGCGATGTAGAAATAGTAGTTCGCCAGCTTTTCGCTGTTGTTTTCACCCGCTTTTTCTTTTTCGATGCCTTCGTCAAACTTCCTTAGTGCGTGCGTGTAATCGCCTTCCTTGAAAAGTGCGATGCCATGGTCACCTGGGTTTTCAGCATAGTAAGCTGCCAGTTTTGCGGCGTTTTCTTCAGTAACTATTTTTTCATAGCGCACTTTCAGCTCCTCAACAAAGGGATCTTCGGCCGGGCAGCCTTCCTGCACGAGTTTGTTGTAGATGTACTTGAGTACCTCTGTGTCATCCGGGTGTGCCCGGTAATCGGGTTCCAGCTTGGTTTTGAAGAAATTACAATCGAAAATCTCGCTTTCAATCTGCGCAAAAGTGGCATTCATGGCTTCTTTTGCTTGTTGGTAATATGCAGACATATCCGACTTCTTGGCGATGTTGTAGTCGGCAATATCATTCAGTTTGGTGTAAATCTGCCGGGCTTGTTCAGCGTCCATCCGCTTGTTTTGAAATTGGTAAACCGCGATAGAGGTGTAGGGCTGGAATACGACGTAGCTCGTGTTGTTTCCGCTTGCTTCCACAGCTTCCTCGCAGGCTTTCAGGGTTTGAGGGTAAGGGGTATTTAGCGTGTAAAACATTTCATAAACTTTCAGACCGAGGGTTAAGGGCTTTTCGTCGGGGTAGCACTGCACCTGCTCATCGAATAAGCGAAGGATGATAGCCGCGTATTCCTGTTTCTTGGCTTCGTCTGTTTCGTTTTTAAACTTGTGGATGTAAATGGTGCGGCCATCCTTGTATTGAGTGGAGCGTTGGCCATCGGCTGCTGGAGCACCTTCGTAAGCCTTTTTCCAATATTCAAAAGCTTTGTCGTACTCTTCAGTTTTCATAAACTGGCGGTACAGAACGTGAGCTTCTTCCAGTGCATCTTTCTGCGGGGACTTCAGCCAGGTTTCGCACTGGCTAAACGCAGGCAAGCTGTAAGCAAGGGCAAAACAGGTGAAAATGGCAAAATTCAGTAGTTTCTTCATGATGAAAATTATTTAGAAGCTGTTTGAACTTAGCTCACCGGGCTAAAAAGTCGTCTTTTTTCTCCGGCAGCCAAATCCAAACAGCTTCTTACAGTTGACGAATTATATTTTTCACTTCAACAGGTTCAATCAGCGGGCTTATCCAAATTTCCGTTTAAAGAACCAACTGCTTTCATTTAGAGTAAAGCCAAGTGACATTTTCACAAAGGTCTCTTTGATGGCATCAGGCGTGTTGTAGCGGCCAAGTTCGACAGCAAAATTAACGAAAGAAGTTTGTTGCCTCGGCAAAATTACGGGTAGCCCCAGGCCCAAAGTCAGAGCGTATTGTTTCAGGTCATTCAAGCGCGGGTCTGCTCTGTGGTAGAAGCCCGCCCGGTAGCGCACCCGTTCCAGGTAGTTGTTGTAGGAGCTGATATTTGGAATATATTCCACGCCAGCAGCAATCCGGTGGCTGTCGAACAAAGTTTCGGGTTTTGCTTCATTTTTGTACTTGCTCCATTGTGCAAAGCTATATTCTGCCCCAATGCGCAATTTGGCAATTTTTTGATACATCACGCCAAGGGTGTACTCTGCTGGCAGGGTGCCTTTTTGTTCAATGTCTTTCAAATTCAGCATCGTGTCCGATTGGATGGGCGAGTAGTTCGTGTTTTCCCCGATTCTAAGCACGTTGCTCGTCGTATTGAACCGATTAGCGGCATGGCCATAGGCGCCAATAACCAAGCTCCTGCCGTTATATGCTCCTTCTTCTTTCTGTTTTTTATCGAAATCCAGGCGATATTGGGTGCCGAAGCTCCATAAAAAGCCCCGGATGGAGACGTTGTCGAGAAATTTGTTCTGGTAGTAGATGAGTTTTTCGTTGGAGTCGGGCACGCCGTTTTCATTATCGTCGAAATAGCTGCTGAATTCAGCCCTTCTCTCGCTCTCCAATTGTCCGAAGAGGTAGCCGAGGTTCAGCCCTATCGAAAAGTTTTTGTACCTGAAGCTGTTGCCCCATATAATCTGACTGGTGCCGCCAGTACCCTGGAAGATGTTCGTGACGTCAACCCCAGGGGTGGGCGTTTCTTTCGACTCTATGTCGTATCCGATCGTCGTGTTGGGAAGCAGGGCAATGTTCATCCCCCAGAAGATTTTCCTGGCTCGCCTGGAGAGTTGGTCGTTCAGGGAATTTTGCAGAGGGAAAGCCAGAGCCAGGTGGGTGAGGTTACCTGTCCAGATGCTGGCAGTCTGATGATTGTATTTCAGGTTTGAGTACTCAACATCAAAACCCGCTTCAAATGCCGTAACATTGAGCCAAGCATAACTCGCCGGATTGTGCAAATTGACGTGGAGCGGGTCAGCATACGCAGCCGTCAGCCCCCCAAACCCGGCGGCAGAGAGGGTGTGCCTTTGCGTTTCCCCCAGGCCGATTCTGGAATAAGGTGAATTGTCTTTTGGTTGAGCCAACAGCCCCGTGGAGATGAGCAACAACGCCGGCAAGAACAACCAGCAGACTTTCCACTTGATTCCTCCTCCCAATGAACTGTCAGCCTTTAGAAATTTCAACATTGTATAGTAAAATTTTATTCAGCCCAACCAGGACTAAATTTTGGTGGACAAATATCTTGGTTTTGATGTTTTTGGCAAAAAAATCGGCATCTCCGCCGGTCAAAATTATCCAAAGTGGCCGAAAATGTCTTTTGCACAGCCTAATGAAAGCATCTGTCTCCCATAAGGCACCCCCAAGTCCTCCGTTTCGCAGGGCATTTTCGGTGCTGTCTCCCAGAAAAGGCAACTCTGGTGCTGCCGGGTGGCGCTCTTCAAAAAACAGTGACCTGCCTTCCTTGCCGGGTTGCCAGTCCACCAGTGGCAGCCTGGCAGTGAAATGGTGCATCGCCTTGAGCCGCATGGCAATACCCGGCGAAATATTCCCTCCCAGAAACTCTCCCTCAGCATTCAGAACGTCCGATGTAATGCAGGTACCCGCATCAATCACGAGACAATTTTTCCGGGGGAACAGATGCAGCGCACCTGCTGCTGCTGCAATGCGGTCCTTACCGAGTGTATCAGGTGTTTTGTACTTGATGCGAAAAGGCAGAGGCGTTCCCGCTCTGAGTTGCAGGTAGTAAAATCTGCTTTTTAAAAAATCATCTAACTCCGAAGGTACATTTGCCACACTGGAAAGTATGACCTTCTCAACTTTTTGGTTGTATGCCAGTTCTGAAAGTGCAGTGAGATTCAGTGTTTCCCACACCTCTCTGTGCAGCAGCCTATCGCCGTCAAAAACAGCGATTTTCGTACGGGTATTACCGATATCTATGGCTAAATTCATGTTTTAAAACCCTTAGAGCATGTTAGGGATTTGGCTGCCGGAGCAAAAAGGCGACTTTTTAGTCCGGTGAGCCAAATTCAAACAGCTTCTCAGCGTCCGTTTGCGATGTAGCTGAAGCCGCTCAAAAGACGCCCCTTTTTTGTCATTTTTTCACTTTTTTCAGGCCTTTTCAATCAACTCCTCATTTTTTTTGTAAAACACCCCCCTGCCCTTCCAATTCCCTCCCCCTCCTCCCTGCAAAAACCTCCTCCCGCAAGTTAAGAGCTTGCTTGGCTCTGGGCGGAAAAGACACCTTTTTAGCTCGGTAAGCTCAATCCCAACAGCATCTCTGCTCAAGCACCAAAACCCAAACAAGCTCTAAAAGGTGTCGAAACATTTCATCCTGAGCACGTTAAAGCAACTACCTCCTCTTGCTGTTTTGAATGGTCGCCGGAAAATAAATATCTTAGAGCTTGTTTGGATTTAGCTGCCGGAGAGGAAAAGGATGGATTTTCGTCTAAAACAACGGAAATCTTGAAGGAATAGCCACAGCTATTGCTGAAAAATTTGCTTTGTTTTGGGCGAGAAAGACGACTTTTTAACCCGATGAGCTAAGAGCTTGTTTGCGATTTGGTCACTTGGCTAAAAAACGCCCCTTTTCTTCATTTCAAAAAAACGATACATGCGTCAGATTTTTGTTCCGATACTGATTTTATTCCTTGCTGCTCAATGCTTTAAAACAACAGCCCAGGAGCGCTGGGCACCTACTTCCACGCCGCTTACTACGCCCTGGACGAACCAGGTGTCGCCCGAAAATGCCCTTCCTGAATATCCTCGCCCACAGATGGTGCGCCGTGAATGGCAGAGCCTAAACGGGCTTTGGGATTTTACCCTCTTCAACACCCAAACAGAAAGGGTGGACAAGCAAGGCAAGATCCTCGTGCCTTATCCTGTTGAATCAGCGCTATCCGGTATCGGGGCGAAGGTGGAGCCGCACCATTTCATGATATACCGACGCAAAGCAATAATCCCCGAAAGTTGGCGGGGAATGCGGGTTCTCCTTCACTTTGGAGCAGTGGACTGGAAAGCTGAAGTCACGATAAACGGCAATAAAGTCAGCGAACACGAAGGGGGCTATGATCCATTCAGTGTTGACATTACCGATTACCTGGTGCCTGATGCAGAGCAAGACATCACCATTGGCATCGCCGATCCTACTGATACCGGCGGCCAGCCCGTTGGCAAGCAGCACCTCAATCCCAGCGGCATCTGGTACACGGCCTCCAGCGGCATTTGGCAAAGCGTCTGGCTTGAGCCTGTGCCCAGGGCCTATGTCCACTACTACCGAGTAGAGCCGGACGTTGACAACAGCCGCATTATCATCAGGGTGGAAACAGCCGGAGACAAAGGCAACTACAAGGTCGCTGCTACCATCAAGGTAAATGGCTCCAGGTTTTCCCATGCTTCGGGGAAACCCGGAACGCCACTCATGCTCCAGATAAGCAACCTTCATCTGTGGTCACCCGATGATCCCTTCCTCTACGGGCTAGAAGTCGCCATCCAGGACACAGACGGCAAAACGTTGGACAAGGTGGACGGCTACTTCGGCATGCGAAAAACCTCGCTCGGCAAAGATGAAAAAGGCTTTACCCGCCTGTTGCTGAACGACAAACCGGTATTTCAACTTGGCGTACTCGACCAGGGCTTTTGGCCAGACGGCCTCTACACTCCACCCACTGAGGCTGCAATGGCCTTCGACCTGGAAACTCTGAAATCCATGGGATTTAACATGATCCGAAAACACGTCAAGGTAGAGCCAGCGCGCTGGTACTACCTCTGCGATAAATTGGGCATGCTCGTCTGGCAGGACATGCCCAGTGCAGGAAACACCACAGCAGAAGACCAACTGCAGTTCAAGTGGGAACTCAAAGCCGTCGTGGATGCGTTGTTCAGCCATCCCTCCATCGTAGTTTGGGTGCCCTTTAACGAAGGTTGGGGCCAGCACAATACGGAATTTTATGTTGAAAAACTGAAGGAGTGGGATCCTACTCGCTTAGTAATCAACGCTTCAGGATGGACGGACATGGGTGTAGGTGACGTACATGACATTCACGATTATCCGGGCCCCTCCGCTCCCAAGCCCGAGGAAGACAGGGCCTCCGTGCTCGGCGAATTCGGTGGACTGGGGCTGAACGTGGAAGGCCATCAGTGGGCAAAAGAAGGCTGGGGTTACCAGCTCATCAATTCCTCGGAGGCCCTGCTGGAGCGGTACGAAGAACTTTACCGCCATCTCCTCCCGCTGGTTGATTCTGCCGGACTTAGTGCTGCGGTTTACACCCAGGCCTCTGACATTGAAACGGAAAATAACGGCCTGATGACCTATGATCGAAAGGTGATTAAAATGGATCCGGTACTTGTCCGACTGGCACATGCCGGCTGTATGCCACCCAAACCTGCCAACAATACTTTTATTTTTCATAAAAAAACCAAGGTGCCGCTCCGGTGTGTTAAGCCGGGGGCAAACATCCAATACGCCGTAGAAGGCAAAAGCTCCGAGCTGGTTTGGAAAGACTATACCGATCCTTTGTCTTTTGGCAAAAACACGACTTTTGCCTGCAAGGCTGCCTGGCCGGATGGTACGGAAAGTCGCATACAGCGCTATACATTTACCGAAGTAAAGGCCGTGAAAGCCTCCAAGGCACCCAGGAATGCCGCTCCCGGCCTGTGGGTAAAAATCTACGATGGCTCCTGGGATGCCCTACCGGATTTCAATACCCTCAAACCCTCGGAAACGCGGTCCACCAGCGAGCTTTCCCTGGCAGAAATTAAGCGGACGGAAAACTTCGCCGCAGTCTTCGAAACCTGGATTGAAGTGCCGCAGACAGGCGTTTACACCTTTCATCTGCACTCTGATGACGGCTCCCGATTAGTAGTCGCAGGGCAGCCGCTGATTGACAACGACGGCATCCACGGCATGAGAAGGCTCAGCGGCAGCCTGGCACTGAAAAAAGGCAGGCACCCTCTACGGCTTGAATACTTTCAGAAAAAAGGCGGCCTTGGGCTGGAGTTGAGCATGGAAGATGCCTTTGGACAAAAACTTCCGCTCAAAGGAGTACATGCAGCCCAGCCTTGAACAACTGGTACAATCTGGTGCCTGAGCTAAAAAAGAGCATTTTTTCACCAGCTTCCCAGCTTTCTGGAGAAGAATCAGGCTAACAGGTTCCTATAGTTTGTTTATGATTCGGTGCTTGAGCCGGGATGCTGTTGGGATTGAACTTACTAAACTAAAAAAGGTGTCTTTTCCGCCCAGAACAAAGAAACTCCTCCTTTTTATCTCTGGCAGCCCCATCCAAACAGCATCTGAAAACGAGCCATTTTTTGTCAGATTTTGGCTTTTTGAAGTGGCGTAGTATCCTTACGGAGTTGAAAAAAGGTAAAAAAGCAGGCAAAAAAGAGCTGTTTTTAGTCAAGCAGCCAAATCTCCAACATGCACCAAAAGGTAGGAGATGTGCAAGGGCGGACACTTCCCACCTGTGCACTTTTTATTCATAATGCAGGCTCAGAATGTAGCTACGGCCCGGCGCATTAATCCCACTAGCAAAGGTGCGGTAGCGGAGGTCTGCCAGATTTTCCACAGCAGCCTGTACTATGAATCGCTTTGATAGCTGCCAGCTTGCACGGAAATTCCAGGTATGCCAAGCAGGTGTGCCGTCCGGCGTAGCATACTTAAGGTTGTCCTCGCCGTCAGGAGCGTAATCCTCTATTTTCTTCCAGCCGTTGAACAGGTAGTAAACTTCAAATTGCCATTGATTTTTTTCGTAAGCCAGACTCCCCATGCCGTACAGCGGGGAGATGTGATCCAAGGGGGTGTCCTGGTTCAGGTCACGGCCTTTTGTGTACGATATATTCCCCTGGAGGGTCAAATCCCTGTGTAGTTTAAAATGAGCGTTGCTGGAGATGCCCCAAATTCTCGCTTTGCCGGTGTTTACCTTGGCTAAAGTGCGGTAGCGGTTGCCGCGATATTCCATGCTGTCCTGTCCATTGAACTGAAAGGGTCTTACCACGATGGCATCGTTCAGGTTGCTCACAAAAGCAGTCGTGCTGAGGTATCCTGCTTCGCCAAAATTCTTCGTCAGGCCTACTTCGCGGTAAAAGACCTGCTCAGGCCTTAAATCGGGATTGGGGATGGTCAGGTCGTTTTCGTTTGTGACAAAAGTTTTTCCCGAGTCGTCAATGTTTGGGTTGCGAAATCCCGTGGAGAACATTGCACTCAGGCGGAAGTTGGCTGGCAGGGTGGCTACCCCCCCGAGGAACAGGTTCTGGGAATTCGACTTTTGGCGCAGGTCGAGGAGGTTGGTATCAAAAAAGCGAGAGTCGAATTTAACATCCAGCAGCACGCTGCTGAAGCGCATGCCATCAGAAATATGCAGCCTGCCGTTGAGCAGCTTAACGCTATGTGAAAAATAAACACCTGCCGTTGAGTAAGTCCCATTGGGGTAGCGGCTGAGGCTGGCCGTCTTCTCCGAGGTAGTGATGTTTTCAGCCGTGCCTGTGCTGTTTAGCGAGTTGTGCACCAACTCCGCACCGTAGCGCAACTCATGGCTCCCCAATTCCCGGAAGAGGTCAAAATTCACAGAGTAGATTTTCAGTCTGTCCACCAGGCTGTTGAGGATGTCTTTGCCCAGCGCACGATCATTGCGGCTTTCCTCAATCAATTGTACAGCAGGTGTCAGCCTGGCCAGGTCAGCCCACCACTTTTTCAGCCCTTTTTGCCATTCATAAGAAATCAGAATACGGCCTTCGGGTCCGTAGTACCATTCGGCAAAGCGGGGTTTGCCGCCGGCAAATGTCTGGAGTCTGTCATAGCGGGAGATGTTGGAGGTCGTAGAAAGCTGGAAGTTCAGGGTGTGTTGGTCTCCTTTGCCAGAGACGAACAGGAATTTCTGCAAGAAATCGAGCTGCTTATAGCCACTTTCCCGCTGGATAAGGGGGTCGGAATTTTCCAGGACTACATCCTGGCCATCCATGCGTTTCACGTAGTAGTAGCAGTTGCCGAAGCCGGGGTAGTTTTTAATGTCGCGGGCACCGCTGCGCAGATCGCCAAAGTCATTGAGCGTTATCCCGGTGAGGGAAGCCCATTTTTTTCCTCCCAGGTTAAGGGAGCCGTGGACGGTTTTTCCCTCGTTGGCAGAAGCATAGCGTACAAAAGCCTTCAGGGAAGGTTGCACACCGGCGCTGTCGCTCAACATGGGGCGACGGGTGTAAAAGGCGATGACCCCCCCCAGGGCATCCGTTCCGTACACTACCGAGCCGGCTCCCTTGAGCACTTCAATGCGCTCCATCATGTTAGGGTCAGTCGTAATGCTATTCTGCAGGTGGCCTGCCCGGTAAACAGCATTGTTCATGCGGACACCGTCCACGACGAGCAGGATCTTATTGGCTTCAAAGCCTCTGATAACAGGACTTCCGCCGCCTTGTTGCGACTTTTGAACATAAGCAGCTCCTGTTTTGGCGATGGCATCTGCCGAGGTTTGGGGGCTGAGTTGGGTAATCCTCCCCGACAAAACGAGGTCTATCTGTTGAGGAATGTCATCTTTCTTTTCGGCGACTTTACTACCGGTGATGACGACTTCTTCTAGATTTAAAGCGCGCAGCGTATCTTGTGCTGGTACAAGGAAAATTACGGCATTAGCCATAAAGAGGGCAAGGGTAATGCGTTTTAACATAGGCCGTTTTTTAATAAGGTTCAAAGAAAGTATAAAATGTACATCTTATTTTTAAAAACTATTCCCATTATGGGTTTCTTGAAAAGGATGGGTACAATTTATTAATGCTTCGTTTCTAACTATTTGGCAGGAGGCGTTTTTTTTGGGGGAGCTGCATCAAAAGTCAGCAGGCAAGGGCCGCCACCAAATAGCCTTTCAGAGAGGGGCGTTTTGACTTATGCGACAGGCTCAAAAACACCCCAACCGAGGGAGGAGGAAAATAGGGTACTACCCTCCGCTCATCCCCTTCATCTCAAGAGCTTGTTTGCATTTTGGTGCTTGAGCAGAGATGCTGTTGGGATAGAGCTTAGGAACGTAACAGAGGCTATGCTCCCAGCCTTACCAGCCCTCAAAATACCTTTGTTGAAATACCCAACTTATTCCAGGCACATTCTTTAATTTCTTCCTCTAAACCGGACAGGGGCCTATTTTCGATTTGTTCCGCTGGCCAAAAGACGGTTCTTTTCCGCTATTTTTTTAGTTTTTCCAACTGCATTGTCCACACAGGCTTCCTCAAAGAGCAAAAAGGTCGGCAATCATGCAGCTCGTTCTTGCCTCCGCCACCTGGTTGTCATCCGGTTTTCAGGAGGGGTAGGCAGACTCAGTCATTTCAAAAAAGCTAAAAATCGTTCCTCCGTAATTTCTTTGCCGGAGGAAAAAAGGATGGTTGCTGAACTGGTGATTCTGGTTGTGTTCCAGGACAAGCCAGCCTCCCGCATTGAGCATTTTTTTTTCAAAAATCAAATCGGGGATTGCGTCAATGAGCGGAAGTGCATAGGGCGGGCCTGCAAAGATATAGTCGTAAGTGGAGGTTGTTTTTTCAATAAATTTAAAAACGTCGGAGAAGGTAATCTTCAGAAGGTCGCCGATGCCGAGTTCTGAGGAAGTATCTTTTACAAACTTAATACAAGCCGGGAATTTATCTACGTACGTCACATCCTGGCAGCCTCTTGAAATAAACTCGTAGCTGTGGCTGCCCGTACCACCGAAGAGGTCGAGTACCCTGATTTTTTCAAAATCGAAATTATTTTCCAGAATGTTGAACAAGCCTTCTTTGGCAAAATCCGTTGTGGGGCGGGTCGGCCATTTGTCTGCCGGTGGATGAAAACGGCGGCCTTTAAACTTACCTGAAATGATTCGCATGAAAGTTGATTTTAACAGCCTGTGGTGATTCAGGGTTTACTTACAAAGCGCCAGGGAATAGACATCCAGGTAAAAATGCGCAGCCACATCACTGTATTTACGGCTGAATTTCAGGAACTTAGGCTCTTCTGCAAAGCGGATGCTGGCAATGTAACGGCAAAGCATGCGAAAGATATCGGAATCTTCGAGTATTTGGCCCGACAGGCGGAGCGGGATGCGAGAGGGGTCCAGGTTGAATTGGTTGTAGGCGAGCAGTGTGTAATACAGCACGTCGCTGGCCGATGCACAGGCAAACGTATTGTAAAACTGCAAATTTTGTTTTTCAAACAGTGCCAAGTGCAGGGTGCTATCGCTGAAATGGGCAAAAAAGCAAGATACGTCCCCAAGCTCAAGCATCATGCGACTGAAGCCGAGCAGCAGTGGTGTTGTCTGGCAGTAAAAGCGGCCTGTAGGGAATTGCTTTTTGACCTTTGTCATCAGGGTTGTATCAGCAGGATAAACGACCAGGGCGCCCGTTTCGTCGAGGTGGTCGGTCAGTATCTGAAGTGTGGGCTCCTTGTCGGTCAATTCTCTGAAGTAGGTGCTTTTCTCCAGTTCATTGTACAGGCGAGCAGGCACGAGCACCGACGTCTGGGTAGGCAGGATAATTTTCACCCGGCGATACAGGTAGCTCAACAATTCTTCTCTGGCGAAAATGGCGTCCAGCTCTTTCGTCAGTTCCAGCTTGTCGGTGGGCCGGGCAGTGTAGGCGACGGTTCTGAAAACAAGTGCATTGCCGGTGGCGACGTCAAAAACGAAATAAACCAAACTGTCCATCCCGGCGAGGATGGACAGTTGGTAAGCGGAAGACAATTTCTTATTGAAATCCGATTCTATGATGTCGTAGCCTATTCCCAACTTCCTGTTAGAATTGGTTTGTTACGATCGCCAAATTTGATTTTTTTCTTGGGGTCGTAGCGTTCGTCGTATTTCTTGAACTTTTTATCAGCAAAATCACCCATGAATGTTGCATAGGGAACACCCACCTCCACGACGTCAACAACGGAGGCCTGGTAGGAGGCTGTATCGGCAAAAATGTCAAACTTAGCCCCTCCTCCATAAGGCACCACGCCTATGTTGTCGAGCTTGATGCCGATTCTTTTGACAGAATCAATAGCGGGCAGGTAGGTTGTGTCGTAGCGGATGGCTTCGGTGTTGGTTGGGTCATCCGGGTCGCCATATACCTGGATGATCTGGAATCTTCCAGTTTTCAACGTGTCAACGAGAGCCTCGAAACTGGGCGCGAATTTACCCGTTACGCCGCGGTAAGCTTCCTGCGCTTTTCGTATTTGGATGAGCTGGGCGATGACAGCCTGTTCCCGTTGCGTTTTTTGTTTTTGAAAAGCAATGGGTTCCTCAATTTGAGAATACAATACATACCCCAGGAAAATGATGAGGAGGAACATTAAAATGTTGAATATCGTTCTCTTTTTCATTCCGGTTTGTTTTGATGCAATGATAAAATATTTTTCACAGTCAAAGATTAATTCAGGCTGCAAGTTTAATCAATCGCCCCGAATCGGGGCTGCATAAATCCTTATTTTTTCATTGAAATTATACAGGTTTATTGACCACAACCCCGAACAACGCACTTGACCAGATGCAAAACCGGAGGGAAAATGGTGTGCAGGCAGGGAACTTTTTTAAGCTCCGATTTTACATTCGCCAATGTACCTGCCCCCTTCTTCTACAGTCATGAATTTAGCATGGATGATGCCGCGCACCAAACCAGCACCTTTCAGATGGAGAGTGCCTTCCACATGCACTTCGCCTTCGATTGTGCCCATGATGACGGCGTCTTTTGTGCGCACGGTGCCTTCGATTCTGCCACTTTCGCCCATCACAAGCCGCTGAGCGCACTTCACCTCGCCTTTGATCAGGCCATCAATGCGCACGTTTTCTGTTGAGGAAAATTTGCCATCGAGCACAGTGCCCGAAGTTACAATACAGGTTTCACCTGATTCTTTTACCCCATTGATCGCAGTGGGGGCTACTTTTGCCGCTGTTGTTTTTTCTTTTGTACTGGTAGTTGTACTGAACATGGTTTTAGTTGTTGTCGATCAGTTTACTTGATCTGGTGGAAAAATCTGTGTTTCGAAAAGGTGTGTGGTTGCTTGCAGATTTGGTTCCGGTGTTTCGATTGGGAAGATTGATAATTTTGCCTCGAAAAGGCCTGGTGTCTGAAACCGGGCATAAATGTAGAAATACTTAAATAAAAAAAATTCAGATTGAGCATTTTTATTTTGGGAATAGAGTCGTCTTGTGATGATACAGCAGCCGCTGTGTTAAAAGACGGTGTGATATTGAGCAATTGCATAGCAGGCCAGGAGGCTCACCGGCAATACGGCGGCGTAGTGCCCGAAGTTGCTTCGAGGGCACATCAGGAAAACATCGTTCCTGTCGTAGATCTTTCGCTAAAAAAGGCGGGCATCCAAAAAGCGGATTTGAGCGCCATTGCCTTCACCAAAGGTCCCGGCCTGATTGGCTCGCTCATCGTCGGCTCCACCTTCGCCAAGGCGATGGCTCTGAGCCTCGGCATCCCGCTCATCGAGGTACACCACATGCAGGCACACGTGCTGGCACATTTTGCTCAAGTCCCCAAGCCTGCTTTCCCCTTCCTGTGCCTGACCGTTTCAGGTGGCCATACCCAAATCGTACAAGTCAGGGATTTTCTCGAAATGGAGGTATTGGGAACTACCCTCGACGATGCAGCCGGCGAAGCCTTCGACAAAACTGGCAAGATGCTGGGGCTGGACTACCCTGCAGGTCCCCTTATTGACCGGCTGGCGCAACAGGGCAAACCAGTTTTCGACTTTCCGGAGCCTCAAATCCCCGAGCTGGATTTCAGCTTCAGCGGCCTAAAAACCTCTGTTCTTTACTTTCTGAGAGCTAAAATCAAGGAAGACCCAAGGTTCATCGAAAATAACCTGAAAGACATTTGTGCATCAGTACAGCACCGGATCGTAGAAATCTTGCTCAAGAAGCTTAAAAAAGCAGCCCACCAAACCGGCATTCGGGAAATTGCCATCGCCGGAGGTGTCTCCGCCAATTCAGGTTTGAGAGCAGGGCTTGAAAAACTGGGTAAAAGGGAAGGCTGGAACACCTACATTCCAAAATTTGAATTTTGCACGGATAATGCTGCCATGATTGCCATCACCGGCTACCACAAATTTTTGAAAGGGGAATTTGCGACGCAGGCCAGCTCACCAGCCGCCCGTTATGACTTTTGAAAATGCCTCATGAGGCACCACAGGATGAAAACCAACAGCCATTTTGATTTTCTCGTCGCCGGTGGCGGAGCCGCCGGGTTCTTTGCCGCCATCCGCTTTGCAGCAGAACACCCCGGTAGCCGCGTCGCCATTTTAGAAAAATCCAGGGAGGTCTTGCAGAAAGTAAAGATTTCGGGAGGTGGGCGCTGCAACCTCACGCACGCTTGTTTTGACCCAAAGGAATTGGTGAAAAACTATCCCAGGGGGGCTAAGGCACTCATCGGGGCATTTTCTCGCTTTGGCCCTGCAGACACTCTCAGATGGTTCCAACGTCGGGGTGTTCGTCTAAAAACAGAGGCAGACGGGCGCATGTTTCCCGCTTCCAACGATTCTCAAACCATCGTGGACTGCCTGTTGGGGGAGGCCCGGAAGGCCGGCGTCTTGGTTCTGAAAGGGCAAAATGTCACAAACATCCTGCCTCCGGGGGAGGGCAAAAACGACAGTTGGATGCTCCAGACCCAAGGCGGCGACGTGTTCAGTGCAAAACGGCTCATGGTCGCTACCGGCAGCAATCCCCGCCTTTGGCAGTTGCTGGAAAAGCTGGGGCACCGGATCGTGCCTCCTGTGCCTTCTCTTTTCACATTTAATGTAAAAGACTCCCGCCTTGCAGGTATGGCCGGAGTGTCGGTAGCAGATGCTCTCGTCAGAATTCCCCAAGAGCAATTGCACGCTTCGGGGCCCCTGCTCATCACGCACTGGGGTATGAGCGGGCCAGCCATTCTGCGCCTGTCGGCCTGGGGCGCACGAGAATTGCACAGGCGGGATTACCGCTTTGCAATTGAAGTCAACTGGCTGGCCAGCACCTCGCAAGCGCAGGTGGTTGAAATTTTAAACAAAACCAAAATCGAATGGGCAAAAAGGACCATCCTGGGGAGTTGCCCTTTCCCCACCTTACCCAAGCGGCTCTGGGAAAAACTGGCGACTGCCGCAGGGGTTACCGGAGGGCTTCGCTGGGCCGATTTGAACAAAACTAACCTGGGTAATCTGAGGCTCCAACTCACTGCTGCCCCGTTCAGTGTCAGTGGAAAAAGCACGTTTAAGGAGGAATTCGTCACGGCAGGTGGTGTCCATCTGGACGAGGTGGACTTCAAAAGATTCGAGAGTAAAATCTGCTCTGGACTTTTTCTTGCCGGCGAAGTGCTGGACATTGACGCCATCACCGGGGGGTTCAATTTTCAGGCTGCCTGGACGGGAGGCTGGCTCGCAGGGGGCAGCGTCTGAAAAAAAGCCGTCCTTTCGCAAAGCTCACCGCCTGGTGGGAACTGAAGGTTTCCTCCAGGGGCAATTTCGATATGCAGGAGTCGGGAGGATGAAACGGAGGCTGGGTGGACGAAGCCAAAAGGGATTGCGCTGCTACATTTTCCTGCCGGAATCCTACCGGTTACTCCACTCCCAGTCTTTGCCTGGCCAACTCAAGCGCTATCTGTAATTGCTCTTCAGGGCGGAGGTGTGTATTGTCCAGGAGGACGGCATCGTCTGCCTTTTTGAGTGGACTGTCTGCACGGGTTGAGTCAATCCGGTCGCGTTCAGCGAGGTTGTTTTTGATTTCTTCAAAGCTGACGGAATGGCCATTGGCCAGCAATTCCTGGTAGCGGCGCCTGGCGCGCTCATTCACTTCGGCAGTAAGGAAGATTTTGAGCTCAGCTTGGGGAAAGACGACGGTGCCAATGTCTCTGCCGTCCATAACCACGCCTTTTTGGCGGCCCATGTTTTGTTGCTGACGAACCATTTCCCGGCGCACTTCGGGGATTGCAGCAACGGAGCTGACCAGGCTGGCAACTTCCATTTTGCGGATTTCCTCCGATACATCTGTGCCGTTGAGGTGAACGTGGTTGCCCGTTTCGTCGTGTAGAAAGGTCAGGTGAATGAGTTCCAGTGCTTTTTTTACAGCGGAGATATCCCTAATATCTATTTGGTTTTCAATAAAATAAAGTGTGACAGCCCGGTACATGTCGCCCGTGCTGATGTAGGTGTAGCCGAGGGTTTTGCCAAGGGCTTTGGCAAGGGTGCTTTTTCCACAGGAGGAGTGCCCATCAATAGCTATGATGATTTTTTTCATAACGGTGGCAAATGTCCATTTTTTACCAAAAACACAACTACTTAAACATTCTGAATTGAGGGAGGAGGAGGAAAATAAAAAATTTTTCCTCCTCTCACGCTCTCCCAAGAAGTGGTTTAGATATAGAGCTTGTTGGGGATTTAGGAACGTGTCGGAAATAACTCACGCATTTGGGCGCGTCTTTTGGGCGCTGGCTGTGTTAGTGAAATAGTTACGTAGCTAAGGCTATGCGCCTATTTCACTGCCTTGCCAGCCCCCAAAATACACTCACCGAAATACTCAACTTATTTCCGGCACGTTCCTTAGCGGCTACCGCCGTCATTTGACTTATGATACAGCCTCACCCAAAAACAAAAAACCCCGAGTTTTTGCTCAGGGTCTTTTTAATTGTGGTATTGCTATTTTTCGTCAGAACGGGCAATTTTTACAGGGGTCAACTTTCACGTTGGGGTTTTCTTTAGACAACAATGTTTTAGAGGGGTCAATACAATTCGTACAGCCGATCACCTTAAACTCTGTTCGGCGGTTCATTTGGTGCTCCCGCTCGCTACAGGGTACGTAGTCCACACAATTATTTACGTTAACGGTTTCGCCATAACCACGAGCGACGAGTCGGGTGCGGTCAATCCCTTTGTCCACTAACCAGCGAACAACCGACTCGGCACGGCGCTGGGAGAGGCGTTGGTTGTAATGTTTGGATCCCCTTGCATCGGTGTGCGAGCCAATTTCTATAATATACTGGGAGTTTTCGGCCAGCAAGGTATAGAGTTTCTCCAGTTCAGGTTTGGCATCTTCGCGGATGTAGGACTGGTCGAAGTCGTAGTACACGTGCAACAAGTACCGGATATTGGGATCGCCAGCCGTAGGCGTTGTAGGGCCTGGGCCGAAGTCAGGCTCACTGGTAAGGACGCCTTTTTTGTACATTTTGCCGTCGGAGTATTTGCCATCGGCAGGCAAGCGGGTGTCCTTGTCCATCCAGGTATCGGTAGCAGGATCGTAATACGTATATTTTGTTTCCTGTCCTTTTTCAATCCAGGCGTCGGGGTCAATCTGGCTCAAATCCAGCGAGATAGGATTGAGGTAGAGGTTTTCTTTAAAGGTTTTGGACTCTTCCAGTCCTTTGGTGCAGACGTTTTCCACGATGCCTGCGAAATAGCCCTCCTTAGTTACTTTTACTTTGTAGCAGCATTCCCTGTCCAGTTTAAAAAAGTATTTGCCGGTAGGGGAAGTAATAAAGGGATCTGCCAGGGGCTGGCCACAATCATTTTCAACAGTTACCGTAGCTCCTTCCATCATTAGGCCGGTGAATTTGTCAAAGACAATGCCCTCTATTCCAAATTCAGAAGCACGGCCGAGGGGTATTTTCAGGGTCAACTGGTCGCTGAGCTTCATGTCTTTTGTACAAGCCTGTGATTCGTTTGGCAGATATTCCTCCCTGTTTGCCGTCAGATTGCAACAATCGTTGAGCTTCATGTCGAAGCGTACGATGCCATCGGCTTCTGTTTTCATGGTTTGCTGCTTGCAAGCCAGGTAAACGGAGGCACCCTCCAGGGGCAAGTCTGTTTTTTCATCGTAAACAAGCACTTCCACCTGGATAGCGGTTTTCTTGAAGCTGTAAATGTCATCTCTGCCAACGCCCCCCTGCCGGTCGGAGGCAAAGAATCCACAAGTGCCTTCTTCATTGAAAACGATGCTAAAGTCGTCGGAGATGGTGTTGATGGGGTAGCCCAGGTTTTCGGGAGTCGCCCAAACGCTGTTTCCCTTGTTTGAGGTGTAGAAGATGTCTAAGCCACCGAGGCCTACGTGCCCGTCAGAAGCGAAGTAGAGTTTGCCATCAGGAGCAACATAGGGGAAGATTTCGTGGCCTTCGGTATTAATCTCAGGGCCGAGGTTCAATGGCGGCCCCCATCGGCCGCTTTCCTTTTCAGAGACGTAGAGGTCCATGCCGCCAAATCCACCCGGCATGTCAGAGGCGAAATACAGTTTGTTGCCATCTCTTGACAAGGTGGGATGTGCCACAGAATATTCATTACTGTTGAAAGGCAGGCTCTGCAATTCTCCCCATTTTCCTTCTCCTGCACTACGTGCGTAAAAGATCTTTAAGCGCATGATACCTGCGTCGTCCTGTCCTTTTTTCCCATTCAGGAAGTTGTTGCGGGTAAAAAATATTTCTTCGCCATTGTGAGAAAAGGCGACAGAGGCATCGTGATATTTTGAATTGATTTCGTTTGAGAATTTCTCGGGGCGTCCAAAGACGTAGTTTCCGCAGGCATCTTCTTTGCTGCCAGTCTGGCGCAGGTCAGTGTAATACAATTCGAGGAAGGGGTTTCCTGTCCAGGTATGCGTTCTGCGGATGATAGGGTTGGTATCCCTTTCCGAAGAAAATACCAAGCCTCCTTTGTAGAAATAGGGGCTAAAATCATCGGAATGGGAGTTGAAGTCGCAATTGGCCACTTCGTAAAGGCCGGCGCTTTTGGTCATCAATTCTTTTTCGTAGTCGCAGGCTCTGAGCAGATAGTGCCCCCGCTGGTCGTCGGGGACAAAATCAACGTACTGCTGGTACCATTCTTTTGCCAGGTCGCATTTGCCGTTGCGCTGCAGCATCACCCCGTAGTAAAGCCGGTGAATTGGCTCTGCTTGCGGAAGGCGCACTACCTGGCCGTACCAGAATTCAGCGTTGGGCGTATCGTTTATCTTGCGATAAGCTTCTGCCAGGTTGATTTTGGCTTCCGCCTCATCGTGGTTTTGCAGGATTTGATTGTATAGTTCTATTGCCCCGATGTAGTCGAGGTTGTCCATTTTTTGCTTGGCCAGTTTCATTTTACCGGCTTGGGCCATTGCGCTAAAGGAGATTAGGCAAATTAACAATTGAGTCAAAAGGATACGCATAGCCATTTTTATTTGTACTGAATTTGGGCACCACTAAATTAATGGGCAGTAATAAATGGTGAATGTTTTTGTTGCGCCTTGGAAGATGGAGGTTTTTATGATGTCAATTTTGATGGTGAAGAACCAGGCATAAAATCAGATGATTTTGAACGGCCGGGCAGGTATCGCTGCTATTCGGGTTGCACACCATTGCCCGGGATGCATCATCATCAGAAGTACCTTGGAGTAACGATTCTTTTCTCTTTGAAATTGAATTCATAGCCCAGCATTATTTCAAAAGCTCCACTGGTGACGTTGGACAATTCCGTCAGCGGATAGTCGTAAGCAGCACCAATGCGGAAGCCGTTTTTCATCAGGTAGGAAAGCCAGATATCAGCCGAATCATAGGAGCTGAGCTTTTCTTTTCCAAAAGCATTAAATGCTGAGCGGAATGAAGCGCCAAGCCAGAGTGTCTCCTGGAAAAGGAAAGAAATATCTATGTCAAATTCATTCGGGGCACCGATGTTTTTAAACGCCTCCAGCTTGGAAGCAGATTTGTCGAGGCCCACATTTTTCACCAAGATAGAAGGTTTAAAGATCAGGGCGTCTCCATTGAGAGGAATGGCGAGGCCGGTCATAAAATAATAATGCCTCACCTGGCGGGCGTAAATCTCCAAATCCTGTTCCTGGCGCAGGTCGTACTCAACCAAATGGGGTACGGAAGCGCCGATGTAAAAGCTGCGGTTATAGAAGTAAAGTCCTGCACCAAAATTGGGCAACAACTTACTGACGTTTGTCTGGAAGGAAGGGTCTGTAATGTTCTCCAAGTTTAGCGAAGACCAGTCGGCACGGTAGCTCTCCAATCCGCCTTGCAAGCCAATGCACAGTTTAGAGTTGCCTATCGGGATGCGATAAGAGTAGATCAGGTTGGCACCAGTGGTTTTTGAGGGGCCAATGATGTCGTTGACAAGGGAAAAGCCAACCCCCACGCGCTCATTTCTCAATGGTGTATGGGCGGTGAGCGTCTGGGTATGAGGAGCACCTTCAATTTCGTACCACTGTGTTCTGTGCAGCAAGCCAATAGACAGGTAGTCCTTAGAGCCTGCGTATGCTGGATTGAAGATCAGGCTGTTAAACATGTATTTCGTAAACATTGGCTCCTGCTGGGCATAGGCAAACTGCCCAATCAATATCGCAAACGCAAGAAACGTGATTGTTTTTTTCATCGTAAAAAGGATTTTGTACGCTAAGATTCGCTGTGGCTATTTTTGAAAATTATCGTTGTAATTCACTGCTGGAAATGCAAAAAACCCAACGCAAAAGCAGTCTGCTTTATCGTTGTAGTTGCAGATATCCGGAGTAGGGGCGCTTCTCTTTGCCCGTTGTTATTTGATAAAAATACGTGCCAGTCGGCAAATCCTGGTTGTTAAACTTGCCATCCCAGTTGTTTTTGTACCCTGATTCTTCAAAAACCAGACTTCCCCAGCGATTAAAGATCCTCACCGTTATGTCGGGGAAACGATCAATGTTTCCAATGGTAAAGTAATCGTTGATGCCGTCGCCATTCGGAGAAAAGCCGTTGTGGACGACCAGGCTGTCTGAGGCTGCCGTACAGGAAATGTTCACGACAATCAGTCCTGTATCACAGCCGACAGGGTTACACAGAATATACTGGATCTTGTCAGGCCCGCAGTAATCCTGGTCAGGGACGTATGTTAGCGTCTGGTCGTTATTCAGGATGACCAATCCGTGTTTTGTGGGGCCTCTGCCGTGATTCTGCTCTGGCAGGGTCACTGCAAAAAGCGGGCAGCCACCAAGGGCATCGTTTGCCAGGATGTCAATATTTACAAGGGTGTTCAGTGGTGTAGATACCGCATCGTCAACGGCAAGGGGAGGTAGGGAGTTAGCACATGGATCGCCGGTGTCCGGAAATACCGTGATGATCAGGAAAGTGGTGTCACACACGCCGTAACTATCACAGAGCAAAATACCAGCCGTATCGGTTCCGATACCCAAGCTTTGCGCTTCGACGCATAAAGTTAAATCATCAATGTCAAATTTCACCTCATTGCCTGACGAAACAGGATAAAAATTTTCAATACTTACAATATTGCCTGCCAGTTCAGTAGCATCAATACAGTAGGTTTTATTTTGGCCAAACAAAATAGTGTCAAGAACTGTACCAGCCTCAGGCAGACGAACGAATACGGAAAGATAGGTGGTATCCGTATTTCCCAACTCATCGGTCAACAGAAAGCCCGCCCGGTCCAGGCCCGGATTAAAGCCCGTGTAGAAGACGCAATGCGTTGCCGGGTCATACTCAAAATCGACGCGCTCGCCCGATTCATTGGGGCTGACGTCCTCCACCGAGTCAATAGCCCCCGGCAGGCTGGCAGTATCAATGCAATAGGTGTGGCTAAAGTTGATGAGCAAAGTATCGGCAATTTTGTGCGAGCCAGTTACACAGGTCTCATTGTCAACATAAATGGACAAATAGGTCGTATCGCAAAAGCCCAGGTCATCACAAACTACAATGCAGGCCTGCCCCTGTACGTTGCACCTCGAAGCCTGGTATCTCACACAAAAGCTTGCCGGGTCCAGCTCAACTTGAATATAGTCGCCCGAAGCTTCTGGGCAGGCATTGGTTATGCTGAGGGGTTGCCCTGGGAAGTTGAAGTCTTCCAGGCACCGCGTGAAAGGCTGCTCATTTGCGGAAATCGTATCGAAAACCACGGTCGGTGGCGGCAATTGCAGGCAAGCTACAATAACCGTGAGCGTGTCCTTGTCACCATTTACACTGTTTTGTACAAAAAGAGTGTGAACCCCCTCGGTCAAAGTCAGCAAGGAGCCTTGCGGCAGCAACCCAAAATTCATCCCGATGGTAGAAGGTGTCTGGTTTGCCATTACGGTAATTTGCATGTTGCTGTAGGTGTTGCCCGAAGCTCCCCCTTTTATGCTGAGCGTCACCGGGTCATGGATCCAGGCTCCCTGCGGATCCCAGTTGTTGAGTTTAGACACCAGGTCAGGGATATCCTGAAATATCCCTTCGTACTTTTGACCGTTGACCAACCAGGCGTTGAGGTAATACGGTCCTATGTTTCCCAGGCCAAAAAGAGTGTTGTAGCTGTAGGTGATGATGGTGTCGAAGTCGCATCCCTGGAATCCGGCTACGTAAGGCATCCCATCCTGGAAAATCTGATAATCAGACAACTCACTCGCCGGAACAGGAAGGCACACGTCCACTGGGGTGCAAGTGTAGGTGTACGAATAAATGGTATCAAGAGGGAAAATGGTGCCTGCACGAAGCGTGAAAACGCCAAAGAATAAGAAAGCAACAAGATAATGACGTGGAATTACATTCATGGGATAAAAGATTTAGGGTTCCCGAAATGTGTTTTTCATGTTAAAAAAGCATTGGCAACTCCTGCACCCGGCGCACAGAAGGCAAGTTTTCTAACCTTATTGCAATGCTTTACAAAAACAAGAAGTATTTGTCTGTGGTGTTTGAGATTTGGCAAGAATTCCTTTTGCCCACAGCACAGTCTGCAGTATATCCCGCTAAGGATTAAGGTTATTTGTAACTACTTAGAAACTGTTGGGGTTTAGCTCACCGGGTTAAAAAAGCGCCTTTTTCTCTGCGGCAGCCAAATCCAAACAGCTTCTTAACTGGGGTGTTTTGAGCCAAGTAACCAAATCGCAAACAAGCTCTTAGGATCGAAGAAGAAACAGAATGTACACTTTATTCTTAAAAACCAGTTCTATTACGGGCTTTTATGAAAATGATGGGTACAGTTTATTAATGTTCCGCTTCTAAACACACCCCTAATTGCGGGAGGAGGAAGAAAAAAATGAAACTTTTTCTTCCTCCTTCTGCAGCTTCCTAAGATGTTACGACTATTTATCATATACCGAAAATTATGCCATATTTATAAAAATTCATAATATGTACCTTTAGCATTCTCTGCACAAAAGGAAATAAATCCCCCGCAAACAGGAGCCGCAGCAACTCCTCTTACAGGCGCATCCGCCAGAGGAAAAATCTGCAAAGAGCAGAGTTCCACTACAAAAACAGCCCGCCCCGGCATTCCGGGAACGGGCTTCATCGTCATTGGTCTCAAGAAAAGAAAACTACTATGTTGGCACAAGGCCGCCCTCAGGTCAATTACTCCCTTATGGCCTTGCGGGTACCGTCTTTGTATTCAAACAGGATAGCTTCACCTGCTCTCGGTTGGATGATGGTTTTTACAAAATTCAGCGCTGCCTCTCTGGAGGAAAAACTCGCTAGAATCAGATAAGAATAGCCGCCGGTCCTGTGTTTTTCATAGTGCAGATTGCCAAACTGGCGGAATATCGGGTTGCTTTGCTGCAATGGGTAGTCAGAGGTAGCCACCTCAATAGCAAAACCGCTATAGAGCTGGGGCAGCTTTTTTTGGGAATGGTACACCTTCGGATCCGAAGAAGTCGAAGAAGCAGTCGGATCAACGGCTGTGGCGGCAGCATAAGTATTTTCACTTTCAAACTGGAAGCTATTTTGAGCAAATGCCGGTGCGATGCCCGCCACCATCCACAACGCCATCACTGAGGGAAGTCGAAATACGTTCATGGAACAGAGTTTATACTTTTATACATATAAAATCATGCCAAATATTAAACTATTACAATGTACAACACACTGTAAAACAGCAAGTCACAAAACAAATAAGCGACTCAACGCCTGTTTAAGTCATGTTTGCTGTATCTGTATCGTTTGGGAAAGCTGGTGGTAGGGAATTATCCCGGGCAGAATTTTTAGAATAATTAGATCGGGCACCTATTGTAAAAAAAAGCACAACGGCTAATAGGCCAAGTCCTAACTTGATAAGGTAATAGTGATTCATTGTGTGAGCCTTGGTAAATGTTCTGGATTACAAGCTTTAATTTACCACCTGTCAGCCAGGTGATTTCCCTAACCGGCAAATGGTATTGCAAACATATTATATTTATCAAATTATAAACAAGTCTATCCGTGCTTTTTTTAAAAAAAAATTGAACACCCCAGTTTTTTATCAAAATGGCTTATCTTTGCACCGCTTTAAAAGAGCCTTCTTTCTACCCACGTGGCGAAATTGGTAGACGCGCTACTTTGAGGGGGTAGTGTCCGCAAGGATGTGCTGGTTCAAATCCAGTCGTGGGTACCCAAAAAAAGCCGCTGTTTCACGCCTGTAAACAGCGGCTTTTTATTTTTTGACAACCTCTACAGAACGGGTGCTGAATTTTTTGCAACTACTGACCAGGAAGGAAGGCGGTTTCAAAAGGTCAATAGCGGTGGCGGCCACCAAATAAGCTTTCAGGTAGAGGTGTTTTCGGTGGGGATTGAAAACTCCTCCCGGGAAGTACCCTGTGTTAGCGCTTGTTTGCAATTTGGTCACTTGGTCAAAACGGCCCTTTTCCGCTATGTTTTCACCTTTTTTCAGTTCCGTAGCGCTGCTACGCAACTTCAAAAAGCTAAAAACTGACGAAAAATTGCTCGTTTTCAGATGCTGTTGGGGTTGGGTTGCCGGAGATAAAAAGACACCTTTTTAGCCCGGTAAGGAACGTGCCGGAAATAAGTTGGGTATTTCGGCGAGTGTATTTTGCGGGCTGGCAAGGCAGTGAAATAGGCGCATAGCCTTAGCTACGTAACTATTTCACTAACACAGCCAGCGCCCAAAAGACGCCGCCCAAATGCGTAAGTTAGTTCCGACACGTTCCTTAGCTCCATCCCAACAGCATCTCTGCTCAAGCACCAAAACGCAAACAAGCTCTAAGTAGTTATTACTTTTTAAACAGCGATTCAACAAAAGCCCGTTTGTTGAAGACCTGCAATTTATCCATCGCCTCGCCGATACCGATGTACTTGATGGGGATTTTGAACTGATCAGAAATGCCAATGGCCACACCGCCCTTTGCAGTACCGTCCAATTTAGTCAATGCCAGGCAGGACACCTCCGTGGCAGCGGTAAACTGCCTGGCCTGCTCAATTGCATTTTGGCCGGTTGTGGCGTCCAGGATCAGCAAAACGTCGTGCGGGGCGCCCTCCAGACACTTACTGGCAGAGCGTTTGATTTTTCCCAACTCATTCATCAGGTTGATCTTCGTGTGCAATCTGCCTGCTGTGTCAATAATAGCTACGTCGCAGTTGTTTTTAAGGGCGAAGTTTACCGTTTCATAGGCAACGGCTGCCGGGTCGGTGTTCATTCCTCTGGCGTAGAAATCGCAGCCTACCCTTTCAGACCATATTTTTAATTGATCCACCGCAGCAGCCCGGAATGTATCGCCAGCACCAATGACGACTTTCTTGCCCTGCTGCTTAAACTGATACGCCAACTTGCCAATGGTCGTGGTTTTGCCGACTCCGTTCACGCCGACTACAAGCAGAACGTAGGGTTTTATTCCTTGCGGAGTTGAAAAATCTTCAGTGTCTCCTGTGTTGTTTTCCTCGAGCAGCCGCACGATTTCATCCCGCATAATCTTGTCCAACTCACTGGTGTTCAGGTATTTGTCACGTTTTACCCGCTCTTCGATTCGCCCGATAATTTTGACAGTGGTTTCAAGGCCTACATCTGAAGAGATGAGGATATTCTCCAATTCGTCCAGTACTTCGACATCAACGGTTGATTTGCCGGCCACGGCCTTCGTCAGCTTATCAAACAATCCGGTTTTGGTTTTTTCCAAACCTTTGTCGAGGTCTTGTTCTTTTTCTTTTGTAAAAAATCTTTTGAAAAAACTCATGGTCGGTTAAGAGTTGGTTGGTTCTGCGGGGGTTGTCGGAGCAGGGTAGCAGCCAGCCGGACAAATCCGCATGATGAAAACAGCAAAGGCTTTTCCTAAACATAGTCTAAGAAAAGCCTTCACGTTTACAAAAAGCGCCTGTTGAAAGAGCTTTACTTGTTCTCGAAGAACTCCTTCACTTTGTCTTTGTGAATCATCACCTCTTTGTAGGTGTACTTTCCGGTTTTAGGGTCTTTGACGCTCTTGACAACTTTGACAAAATCACGGCCAGAGCCTGCATTCTGAGAGCGTTGATTGACTTTAGCGTTTTTGGATACTTTTGCCATGATAAAACTAATTGAAAATTAACGGATAAATGTCTGAATTCAAGAACAACGCCAAGCTCCGAAAAGTTACTTGATCTCTTTGTGGACGGTCATTTTTTTCAGAAATGGGTTATACTTTTTCAATTCAAGGCGATCAGGCGTATTTTTTCTGTTTTTCTCTGTGACATATCTGGATATGCCCGGCACCCCTGATTTGCGCTGCTCTGTGCATTCAAGTATGATCTGCAGTCGGTTGCCTTTAGATTTCTTTGCCATTTTTTTTTAAATAGTTTCGGTCGTTAAAGTTTAATGTTCAATGCTTCTCCTTTGCTGTGCAGTTTCTTTATGTACGTGTACAAGCCGTGCTTGTTGATCGTGCGGATAGCATTGGAAGACAATTTTAACGTGACCCATTCACCCGTTTCGGGCATGAAGAATCTCTTCTTGTGAAGGTTAGGCAAGAAGCGGCGGCGGGTTTTGCGGTTTGAGTGCGACACCTTGTTACCGCTGATGGGTCGCTTTCCTGTAATTTGACAAACTCTCGACATGACGCTTATCCTTGTATTTGAGTTATTGAGTTGTTGAATTTTAAAGGCTTCAACTAAAAGCCGCCAATTCAAAAACCTGTGAACTTCGTGGTGACTCCGGGAGGACTCGAACCTCCAACCTTCTGATCCGTAGTCAGATGCTCTATCCATTAAGCTACGGAGCCGTTCCGATTGATAAAAAATTGAACAAACGAGCCGGCAGGCGGAGGTTTGTCCAGTGGTTGATTTTTTAAAAAAACGAACACCTTTGAAAGCCATTTTTCAAAGGCGGGTGCAAAAATAGCACTTTCAGGCATAAAAAAAAATTTTTAAAAAAATAGTTGCCTGTTTTCGCCCACAAAAAGCGCTTCCCCGAAAAGATAAAGTCTTGCATCTGAAGCCTGGCACACAGCCTCCGCTTTGTCCTTCCTGGGGGCACACTGCCCAGTTCAAGTTCGCAGGCCGTCCTAAAAATAAACTGCCCTGCACAGATGCTGTTAAGAGCAGGTTGGAGAGGTGGCCACTTGGCTAAAAATAGCTCTTTTTCGCCTGCCCTCTACCTTTTTTCAACTCCGCGGGGATGCTATATTACTTCAAAAAGCTAAAAATCTGTCAAAAATTGCTCGTTTTCAGATGCTGCTTTCTCCCTAAATCCCTACAACAAAAAGCAGAAGCTGGCTATTATTTACTGAGCAGGGGATGTTTTTTGAAGAAAAATTTTCAATTTTCCCAAAAAACACTCCGAATTGTGGGAGGAGGAGGCGGAAGAAGAAGAAGGAGAAGAAGTTTCATTTTTTCTTTGTCTTCTCACAACCTCCTACATAGTTACTTTTTTTAAAAAAAAGTGAATTTTTGCAACCGGTTTGGTTTTTTACCTGTCTGTTACCACAGTTCACCTTGGGAGCTTAAGCGCTCCAAAAATTATTGTCTATCTTTGTGGCAATAAAAACTGCCAAACGCTGACACAACGATTCCAAACAAAAACCAGAAAAGCTACATTCCAAACTTTACTAACCAATGAAAAAATCTCGTATCCGCCCATTCGTTTGGGTTCTCCTCATCGCAATCAGCCTCGCCTCCTACACGTACCTTTACTTGGTCAGCGTACAGGAGAGCGAAAATGGCTCCTCCTACGTGGTGAAACAAGAAGACAACCTGCAAAATGACCCGAAAGTCCTATTCCTCGACATTGCCGTGGTGAAAAAGATACTGAACCTCACCAAGGTCTTGCTGCCCCAGAGCTGACCAGGGTTTCAGGCGACTTCTTCCATTCATCACCCTAAAACCTTGTTCACTGCTTTTTCTCAAAATTTTTCTTCCAGTACCTTAACAAGCCTGCCACGCTCATCCAGCTTGGATTTGCATTCTCATATTTTTCCAGGCTATCGCCTCCGACACCTGCGGCTGTGAGTTGCTGGGTTACATACGCCTGGAAGGCTGGCGTTATCTCATCTACAGGCACCTCGTCTTCCCAATAAGGCTTCATCCAGTTTGCCCAATTTTTCAGGCGGCCTACAAGCTCTGTAAGGTGTTCACGGGGGTGGTCAACCCGCCCGAAGTGCGTCAGATAAAGTGCGTTATAGCTCAGGGATTGGATGAGGCGGATAGACTTGAGCCATGCTTCAATGTCAATATCAGGAGGAGGGCAGGGAGCTACTACCACGCTGTTGCCAGGGATTCGGATGCCGGCGACATCACCCGTGAAAAGCACCTTGCCCAATTGCCAGGCAATGTGGTGAACGGCATGCCCCGGCGTGTGCAGGGCTTTGAAAAGCGTGTCTCCAATTTTTATCTTGCCGAGCCAGTTCACAGGTACCAATTGCTCCTCAGGGATGGGGTGCAACTCTCCCCACAGTCGGTTCATATCCTCTTTGTAAATAAGTTTTGCAGAAGCCAGCAGCTTTTCGGGGTTTTGGAAATGCTTCTTGCCGAAGGGGTGCAAGTATATTTTCGCTCCATGCTGTGCAAAAACCCAGGCTGCTCCACCGTGATCGAGGTGGATATGCGTAAGCAGGACGTGTTTTACATCTTCCAGCTTGTAGCCATGCGAATTCAACCCGGCTTCAAGAGCGCCAATAGTCGAGTGCGGGCCTGTTTCGATCAATACCGGGCCTTCTGAAGTTTCAATCAGGAAAGATGCAATGGTATCGGAGTATCCCTGGAAGTGGAGGTCAATAATTTGGATCATGATTGGGATTCATTTTAAGAGAAGAAAAAAGAAGTAGGTTTTCAATGGTTGTCAACAAAAGAAATCTGCCCCGATAGCCCGATTTCCTATATTTGAGGCACAAGATAACAACAATGATCCAATTCAAAAACGAATGCGTGACGGTCTTTGAGAGCTCACTTTTCAGAACGACCTCCAGTATTATCCTCACGCCAGACATGCTGCTACTGACCGATCCCAACTGGCTGCCCGGCGAGTTGCAAGCTATCCGCCAATGGGTAGATTTTTTCAACAAAAGACACAAACCGCTCTTCCTGCTCTTTACTCATTCGGACTACGACCACATCATCGGCTACAGAGCTTTCCCCGAGGCCAAAGTCATTGCCGCCGAAGATTTTGAAAAAAACGAGGAAAAAGCCCAGGCAACCCGACAGGCGCTGGACTGGGATGACGAGTACTACATCCGCAGAAATTATCCCATTGAGTATCCAAAAGTGGATATCCCCATCCGGGAAGACGGCCAGACCCTGAGGCTGGGGAATACCCTGCTCACTTTTTATCTGGCTCCAGGCCACAGCAAAGACGGTATTTTTGTTATCGTAGAATCGCACTGGCAAACTGGCTGCCTCCCCGTAGAAAGGTCGCCAGCAGTCTGGATTGCCGGTGATTACCTGAGCAATATTGAATTCCCCTATATTTACTACAACAGCCTGGCCTACGAACACACCCTGGCAAAGGCCGATCGCATCCTGGAAAAGCACGACGTTCGGCTGCTGATTACCGGGCATGGCGATGTGGCCCTCCACAAAATAGAGATCAAGAAGCGGCAGCAGGAATCCCTCGATTACATCCGCTCACTTCGAAAAAGCCTGGAGAAAGGCCTCCCCTACCCTTCAGAAAAACTCTGGGAGCGCTATTCCTTCCGCCGAAGCATGGAAGTATTTCACGAGGAAAACATTCAACTCCTCCGCAGTGAGCTTGGAGAGAAAGCCAGCTCTACCCCCGAGAAGACTTGATGAAAATTTGTCATTCACGGCCTGCTTTTTGATAATTACCCCTCTGTCAAATCACAAAAACCGCTGCTCAGAAATATCTTTGCAGCGCTTTTCTTAACAAGGGTGATGAGGTAAGCTACCATGGAAACCCTGCGCTAATGGCAGCATCCATCGAAAACGCTCATCATCTTTTTAATGGTAATCAATCATGAAATCCCTCTTTTTTATTCTGGCAACCAGCTTACTTTTTTTTGCCTGCACAAACGACCCAAAAGAAAATCCCATGAACGGAGAAAACGACCCAGCCAGCAACGAAACAATCCCTGCGGCTACACCTTCAGGCACTTCGACCTCAACTACTGGGACCAATGTACCCCACTCTGCCACTGAAACGACTCCCTCCGCCAACCCCGCACCAGAAGAAGATGCTAAATCTGACCTGCTGCTGCCCATCACCGACGACGACGGCATCATGGAAACAATCTCCGTTTTTGACTCCACCACGCAAAGGGTCCTCAAGGTAAAGCGGCCAACCCATGCGCTGAGTTCAGCGATTGGGCCTAATCCAATCTCCAAAATTGACCCAGTAAAACCCGTCATTAAAAAACCAGCACCCACTACGCCTCAAGAGAGCAGAGTAACCAGAATTTTAACCAATAACTACTGGGTCGTCTGGGGGCTGCTGCGCATCAACGACAAAACTGCCAATCGGTTCAATCAGGGAACCTGGTTCAAGTTCAACGACGATGGCACCTATGACTATGGCTTTATGGAAAAAAAAGTCGGCTCAGGTGGATGGCGTTTCGATGGTAAAAAGGCCTATATCATCCTTGACTCCGAGTTGTATGGAGACGACCGACAATGGCGCATCACCATCAATAATTCTGAAACCGAAATGGTCTGGGTTGGCGTGCCGGAAATATACACGACCAACGTGCAGTTGAAATTGCAGAACTTCCTCTTTATCCCCAAAAACCGGAAGGAAATCGGCTTGCCCGAATAGCCTGCCCGCATAGCTTTGAACCCTGCAAAATAACCGGAAAATGGAGCGACCATTCTCCGGTTATTTTTTTATAGGTCTTTCCTCTCCTTTCCTGTTTACAAGCTTGCTACTTCCCAATTAGCTGAATTCTGCTACATTTGGACGCATCTTTCTGTTTTTGAAAAAAAATCATCTTCATGCAAAACGAAATCGCCATCGGACGCAAAAAGCCGCTCCTCTCTTTCTGGCAAATCTGGAACATGAGCTTCGGCTTCCTGGGTATCCAGTTTGGCTTTGCCCTGCAAAATGCCAACGTCAGCCGGATTTTTGAGACGCTCGGTGCCCAGGTAGAAGACATTCCCATCCTCTGGGTAGCAGCACCTGCCACCGGCCTGATTGTGCAGCCCATCATCGGCTACATGAGCGACCGCACCTGGAACCGCCTGGGGCGCAGGCGGCCTTATTTCCTGGTGGGAGCCATACTAGCCTCGGCAGCACTTTTCTTTATGCCAAATTCTCCGACGCTCTGGGTAGCTGCAGGCATGCTTTGGATTATGGATGCCTCCATCAATATTTCCATGGAGCCTTTCCGTGCTTTCGTCGGCGACAACCTGCCGGATGAGCAACGCACAACGGGCTTTGCCATGCAAAGCCTTTTCATTGGAACAGGTGCCGTGATCGCCTCCATGCTGCCCTACCTGCTTACGAACTGGTTCGGCGTGAGCAATACTGCTCCGGAGGGCATTATCCCCAATTCTGTAAAATGGTCCTTTTACGCCGGCGGCGTCGCTTTTCTTCTGGCTGTTTTGTGGACAGTGCTGCGCTCCCACGAATACTCACCCGAAGAACTGGCTTCCTTTAGTGAGCATGAAGAACACGGCACCACCTCCAACGAAGAGCTTTCACACGAAGAGCTTCAGCGCAGGTCGAATCAAATGATCTATTACGGGGGGGCATTTCTGGTCGTCGGTGCAGCTCTCACCTGGTGGATCTTCTCTGATGACTTAAAAAAGGATCTCTACGTGCTTTCCATCGGCCTTAGCCTGGCAGGTTTGCTGTTTATCCTGGCAGGATTCCTACGGCGAACAGGTGCCAAAAGCGGGTTTATCACTATCATGTCCGACATGCTGCACATGCCTAACACCATGAAGCAGTTAGCAGTAGTTCAGTTTTTTTCCTGGTTTGCCCTGTTTGCTATGTGGATTTACACTACAGCAGCTGTGACGAGCCATATTTACGGCTCTTCTGATCCCACCTCCCAGGCCTACAACGATGGCGCCGATTGGGTTAACCTCTGCTTTGCCGTGTACAACGGAGTAGCCGCACTGGCCGCCTTTGCCCTGCCGGCACTGGCCCGAAAATTCAACCGAAAAATCACCCACATCATTTGCCTGCTGCTGGGAGCCTTGGGACTTATCTCCGTGTATTTCATCAAAGAACCCACTATGCTGTTGCTGTCAATGACAGGGATTGGATTTGCCTGGGCGAGCATTCTCTCCATGCCCTACGCCATCCTCACCGGCTCACTACCATCGGACAAAATGGGCTACTTCATGGGGGTTTTCAATTTCTTTATCGTTATCCCGCAGCTAATGGCTGCTGCTGTACTCGGCTTCTTGATCTCCAAGTTTTTCGGCAACCATCCGATTAATGCGCTGTTCATCGGGGGAGTATCTTTTGCCATTGCAGCCATCGCTACCCTGTTGGTAGAAGACAAAAAGGGATAGGTCTGGCTCTTTGAATATGTTGCAGTCATTTTTACGCCAATGGCAGATTCCCGGGTTGACATCGCTCAACTCTTGATGCACAGTACCTACCTTTGTCCGTCTCAGGGCATCTGAGCTTTTCAGGTACTCAGAGCTTGAAAATAAGAGCTTGTTTGGTGTTTAGTGCCTGCATCAGGCAAGGGGTTCCAACACTCATCACTTTGGTTTTTCTCCAAAAACGCCTCTTGCCAAGGGGTATAAATTTTCAATTTGAAAATGCCATCCAACCAATATAAATACGACCTCCGCGGTGTTTCCGCCAGCAAAGACGAAGTGCACGCCGCCATTGGGCAGCTCGACAAGGGCCTTTACCCGATGGCCTTTTGCAAAATTCTGCCCGACATAGCAGCAGGTAGCAGCCGCCATTGCAACATCATGCACGCCGACACCGCAGGCACCAAAACCAGCCTTGCCTACCTCTACTGGCGAGAAACGGGTGATCTCAGTGTCTGGAAAGGCATCGCCCAGGATGCCCTCGTGATGAATCTCGACGACATGGCCTGCGTAGGCTGCACGAATGACATCCTCGTCTCCTCCACCATCGGACGAAACAAAAACCTGATTCCGGGTGAAGTCATCAGCACGCTCATCCAGGCAGGCCTGGAGTTTGTGGAAAGAATGGCAGGCTACGGCATCAGCCTGCACCTCGCCGGCGGCGAGACAGCCGACGTCGGCGACATCGTGCGCACCCTGGACGCAGGCTACACGACCTTCGCCAGGATGAAACGCAGCGAGCTCATCATCAACGATATACAGGCAGGCGATACCATCGTGGGCCTGGCCAGCTTCGGCCAGGCAAGCTACGAAGACGAATACAACGGCGGCATGGGAAGCAATGGACTAACTGGTGCCCGCCACGATGTCTTTTCAAAATTTTATGCAGAGAAATACCCCGACAGCTATGACCCCAATGTACCTGCTGAAGTCATTTACACGGGTAGCAAAAAACTAACCGACCTGGTGCAGGTTGAGAGGCAGCAAATTCCGGCAGGAAAGCTGCTCCTCTCCCCCACCCGAACTTACCTACCTGTTTTAAAAAAGATTCTCGATGCTTTCGCTGGTCGCCGCAGGCGCCACATTCACGGCCTGATCCATTGCACCGGCGGTGGCCAGACAAAAGTGCAGAAATTCATCAAAAACAAGCGGGTTGTGAAAAATAAGCTCTTCGCAGTTCCACCTCTTTTTGACCTCATCCAAAAAGAATCCAACACCAGTTGGCGGGAGATGTACCAGGTGTTCAACATGGGGCACCGCCTGGAGTTTTACCTCCGCGATACAGACGCCCAAACCGTAATAGACATCGCCAGATCGTTTAAAATTGATGCACAGATAATTGGCCACGTGGAAGAAGCTCCGGGTGAGCAGGTTAAGGTGGAAAGCCCCTTCGGCGTGTTTGAGTATTGATTGCCTGTTTACAGCTTGGCCACTTGGCTCAAACCGCAAACAAGCTCTAAGAAGCAGGCGAAAAAGGGCTGTTTTTGACCAAGTGACCCAATCGCAAACAAGCTCTAAAGTAGAAAAGGATTATTAAAAATAAAATGTACATCTTATTTTTTCTTCGATGCAAATAGTCACCCTTTAAAAAGTAACTGCTTTGCATAGGAGCAGGAAGAATTGAGATCTCTCTTTCAAGAAGCACCCTTGCAAAAGTGCAGGTCGTAGCTTCCGCATTTGGGCGGCGTCTTTTCAGGACCGCTTGTGTAGAGTGAAATTGCTGTGTCGCGTTGCAATGCACCTGTTTCACTATCTTGCCGGGGACTAAACTACACTCGCTGAAACACCCAGTTTATTGACGGCACCTTTTCTTAGAGCTTGTTTGCGATTGGGTCACTTGGCTAAAAAACGGCCCTTTTACGCCACTTTTCCCCCTTATTTCAGTTCCGTAGCGCTGCTACGCAACGGAAATAAGGAGAAAAATTGACGAAAAATTGCTCGTTTTCAGCTGCTGTTGGGGTTGGGCTGCCGGAGATAAAAAGACACCTTTTTAGCCCGATAAGGAACGTGCCGGAAATAAGTTGGGTATTTCGGCGAGTGTATTTTGGGGGCTGGCAAGGCAGTGAAATAGGCGCATAGCCTTAGCTACGTAACTATTTCACTAACACAGCCAGCGCCCAAAAAACGCCGCCCAAATGCGTAAGTTATTTCCGACACGTTCCTTAGCTCCATCCC